>OLPQ01001996.1_pt1 | contig 12980 bp, 10 predicted proteins | sample 1672451 | NCBI WGS metagenome assembly OLPQ01 (sample SAMEA3136687, study PRJEB25190) | human gut metagenome | biome: human gut; feature: human-associated habitat; material: faeces | place: Austria | collected 2013
CGCCCAGCGGGTGGTATTACAACTACCCCAAACACAAGAAACCTGCCGCATCGTTGGAGCGCAAGCTGAACTATACGGGCGAAGAACGGCTGCTGGCCAAGGAATGGTACGAGCAGCAGTTAGCAAATTACCCGGATGTACTGACTGTTGCGCAAGTCTGCGAGGTGACAGGCTACCAACGCCACACAATTCTGAAATGGTGTAGCAAGGGCTTGCTGAAAACCATCTTACAGACACCCAAGTATATGATTCCGAAAGTATGGCTGCTGGAATTTGTGACATCCGACTTTTTCAACGAGATCAGCCGAAAATGTGGAAAACACTATGCCGCCATCAAGGAAATCGGTAATTCAAGCAAAAGCAGGTGATATACTCATTCATCATAATGTGTTCCGTTCAATTTTCCAGTCGCTGACTGGAAAATCGGGTGGTTGAGATATACAAGACATTTTTCCATTAAAGAATATAGTTGGAAAAATCGCTGCATCGTCCTTTATCCGTGCAGAGGATAGGTGACAACCTATAGTAGTGCGGTCAACTCAATTTGCCAGACAGCGTCTGGTAAATTTAGGAATCCCAATATAGCGGGTACAATATTTTTCGGATTAGCATTCAAGATCCAATGCAAAAGTGACTGTGGTGCAAAGTGGATCTCTGCGCCACAGTCACTTTTGCATTAAGCAAATCAACATAAGCCATAAATCAATATTTTAGTTCAGCCCGGACAATGATCGCATAACAAGGTCAATATCCTTGTTTTCCAACTCCTGAATGATATGGAGATAGGTCTTTTGGGTGGTTGTCATACTGGAGTGTCCCAGTCGCCGGGCAACACTCGCAATAGATACGCCGGTAAAAAGTAGCAGGGATGCGTGGGTGTGGCGCAGACCGTGGATAGAAATGACCGGAATATTGCACCTCTCACAATGGCGGCTCAAAACATCATTGACGGTGGAGTTGTAGACCTTGCCATCCACAAAAATAGGTTGATCGTCCGGCAGACCTTTTACAAGCTCGGAAAAACGAATAACAGACTGCCAATCAATTTGAATTTTACGAACCGATGATTTGTTCTTTGTCGGCTGAAACCCACCGGCGCCCTTGTAATCCCATGTCTTACTGATGGAAAGGGTCTGATGATAGAAATCAAAGTCCTTGGGGGTCAGTGCCAGTGCCTCCGAAAAGCGCATTCCGGTCTTGGCCACCAAAAGAATGAAATAATCCCAGTTCACTTCGTCTTTTAATTCAAGCGAGGCAAGGAGCGTGTGCAGTTCAAATTGGTTGAGGTACTTTATTTTCTTTGTAGATGGTGCCTTGCCTTTAATAATCGCTTTCCGCGTGGGGTCACGATCAATCAGCCCCTCGTCCACTGCGTCTAAAACAGCTCCTTTGAGTTGGTGGTGAAAGTCCATTGTCGTCTGCCGCTCATGGTATTCGGCATAATCATTCAGCAACTGCTGATACGCAATGCGATTCAAATCGCAAATTTTCAAATCCGGGATAAGTTTTTCAAGCCATTTTTGCGTCATCAGGTACTTGTCCATTGTAACCTGTCTTATCGCCCCTTTCTTGTATACAGTAATCCACTTTGCATAATATTCACAGAACTTATCTGTGCGTTGTGCTTCGTTAAGCATATTGCACCTCCGTTGTATGTGTGAATATGGCTTACGCTGATGAAGGGTGATAAGGGTATCGATTTTGCCAAAAATCAAATGAATCTTTTCTTGTTCTCTTTTTGTCGGGAATTTAGCTGACACACTTTGAATATCGGAGTTGTGAAGATGAACAACAGATTTTCCCTGTGCAAGAGACGATAAATACTTGTGTGTTGCTCCACTCGAAATAGTTAGTGCGAGAAAGGCAGAATCATATTCAGCTGTCGGCGATACTATATTTAGGTCGCCGCCCAGTAGAATGCCGGGCTTAACCACAACAGATGCGATTGAAATATCTTCCGCCGTTTCACCAGAAGCAGGCACAATGACTTCTCCGCCCTTGCTATATACGCTTCCAGCTTTTTCTTTAACAAAGGTATCTACATCAAAAATACAGGTTTCATATTTTGTGTAAAGGCGACCATACAGGATTATCGGAGTGCCTTCTTCGCATAAATCGTTTTTTGAATAGCCTACACCTTTAGAAAAAACTGCAATTTCCCCCAACTTCCGCTGTTCCCAAGCGTATGTATTTTATGGCATAAGCCACAATTTTTTGTGGAAACCTTAGCTATCTGTGTTATAATAGAAATAACTACTTACGCTTTTCCCAAGAAAGGGTATTTTCTAAAACAAAAGGAGCTTGACCGATGAACAAACAACAGCTTGCGCAGAAGATTTGGGCTTCTGCTAACCAGATGCGCTCCAAAATCGAGGCCAGTGAGTACAAAGACTTTATCCTTGGTTTCATTTTTTATAAATATCTGTCCGATAAGGAAATCGAATTTCTGAAAGACAACGATTATGACGATGAGCTGCTGAAAACCGTAACCGAGGACGACCCCGAAACCGTCAAATGGGTGCAGGAAAACATCGGCTATTTTATCTCCTACAAAGATTTCTTCTCTACCTGGCTCGGCATGGGCAAGGATTTTGATGTTTCCAATGTGCGTGACGCGCTGTCGGCGTTCAGCCGGCTGATTTCCCCCACGCACAAGCGTGTGTTTGAGAAAATCTTCAACACACTGGAAACCGGTCTTTCCAAACTGGGCGACAGCTCCGGCACCCAGACCAAAGCCATCAGCGGTCTGCTGAACCTGATCAAGGATATTCCGATGGACGGCAAGCAGGGCTATGATGTGCTGGGCTTCATCTATGAATATCTTATCAGTATGTTTGCCGCCAATGCCGGCAAAAAGGCGGGCGAGTTCTACACGCCCCACGAGGTTTCGCTGCTGATGTCCGAAATCGTGGCAAGCCACCTGCAGGGCAAGAACGAAATCAAAATCTATGACCCGACCAGCGGTTCCGGCTCGCTGCTGATCAACATCGGCAAAAGCGTTTCCAAGTATATGGCTGACGCAAACAATGTGAAATACTACGCGCAGGAGCTGAAAGAGAACACCTACAACCTGACCCGTATGAATCTGGTAATGCGCGGCATCAAGCCGGACAACATCGTTACCCGCAACGGCGATACGCTGGAGGAGGACTGGCCCTACTTTGACGATGCCGACCCCATCAACTCCTATGACCCGCTGTATGTAGATGCCGTAGTATCGAACCCGCCGTATTCGCAGGCATGGGATCCCACCAACAAGGAGGGCGATGCCCGCTATGCCCGCTTTGGTCTAGCCCCCAAGGGCAAGGCGGACTATGCCTTTTTGCTGCACGACCTCTACCATATCAAGCCTGATGGCATTATGACCATCGTTTTGCCCCACGGTGTTCTGTTCCGCGGCGGTGAGGAAGGCACGATCCGCAAAAATCTGATTGAGAACAACCACATTGACGCCATCATCGGTCTGCCCGCCAACATTTTCTTTGGCACGGGCATTCCCACCATCATTATGGTGTTGCGCCAAAAGCGCGAGCGCGAGGATGTACTTATCATTGACGCCTCCAAGGGGTACACCAAGGAGGGCAAAAACAACAAGCTCCGCGCCTCCGACATCAAGCGCATTGCCGATACCTTTGTAAAGCGTGAGAGCATCCCCAAATTTTCCCGCACGGTCAGCCGTGAGGAAATCCGCGCCAACGACTACAACTTAAACATTCCCCGCTATGTGGACTCCTCTGAGGCGGCGGAGCATTGGGATGTATACGCCTCTATGTTCGGCGGCATCCCCGCAGCAGAGCTGGACGAGCTTTCCGCGTACTGGGCGGCGTTCCCTGCGCTGCGCAGTGAATTGTTTGCTGAAAACGGAACGCCCTATGCGGCGCTGACCGTTGAGGACATCAAGTCGGCTATCAAAAACAGCCGCGATGTAACCGCCTTTGAGGACGCCTATCGCTCCGCCTTTGCTGCGCTGCCCGCCTATATGAAGGCTGTCCTGTTGGACGGCATGGACAAAATTGAGATTGCCAAGACGGAAACCACCCTCAGCGAGGATATTTTTGCGCGCCTTGCCGACATTCCGCTGATTGACAAGTACGAGGCTTATCAGCTGCTGGACGACCACTGGAACACGATTGCCGTTGACCTTGAAATGATCCAGACCGAGGGGTTCGGTGCAGCCAAAAAGGTAGACCCCCATCTTGTCACCAAAAAGAAGGGCAACGACGAGCAGGAAGTGCAGGACGGCTGGGTTGGGCACATTCTGCCCTTTGATCTGCTGCAAAAAACGCTGTTGAAAGATAAGGCTGGCGCGCTCCACGCGCTGGAAAATCAGCTTGCCGAGCTTCCCACCGAATATGAAGCCCTGCTAGATGAATTTACCGAGGACGACAAGGACGCCTATAAGGAGTGCTTTACCGAAGAAGGCGATGCTTTTGTGCCGAAGGAGATTGCCAAAAAGGTCAAAGAACTGCGGCGAGACCGCACCCCCGAGGCACAAAATGCCTGCCGCATTTTCAGCCGTGTAGAGGAACTGGCCAAGCAGGAAAAGGCACTGAAAGCCAAAATCAAATCTGACGCAGTAGCACTGGAAGCCCTGACCAAAAAGACCATTGAGGGGCTGACCGATGCGCAGGTGTTGGAGCTGCTGGAGCAAAAATGGATTGCGCCCTTTACGAACGAGCTTGCCAAGCTGCCCGATGCCATGGTGGACAGCCTTGTCAGCAAGATTCAGACCCTACAAAATAAATATAGCACAACCTTCTTTGATGTGGAAAGCGAAATCCGCGCCACCGAAAAGCAGCTGGCCGCGATGATGGACGACCTTACCGGCAGTGAGTACGACCTGAAAGGCCTGAGCGAGTTCAAGACGCTCTTGTTGGGTGACTGATATGGCAAAACAGAACAAACCTGCCATCCGATTCAAGGGATTTACTGACGCTTGGGAACAGCGGAAGTTCTCGGATATTACTTTTCCAGCGGGTGAAAAGAACAAAGAGAATCTGCCATTAGAGAGTTATTCCATTACAAATGAAAGTGGATTCGTACCGCAAGATGAAAAGTTTGAAAACGGTGGTACAATGCGAGAAGCCGACAAAAGAATGTACTATATTGTTTCTCCAAATTCATTTGCGTACAACCCTGCAAGAATAAATGTGGGTTCCATTGGATACCAAGACACGGGAAAAAGTGTGATAGTAAGTTCACTTTATGAGGTCTTTAAGACTTCTGACGATGTGGATGATAGACTCCTCTGGCATTGGTTCAAATCGCCTGATTTTCAAAAGCTGATTATGCAGTTGCAAGAGGGTGGTGTTCGTCTCTACTTCTATTACGACAAACTCTGTATGGGACAAGTACCCCTCCCTTCACTTGAGGAACAGCGCAAAATTGGAAAGTTATTTGATACCCTCGACCACCTTATCACCCTTCATCAGCGTAAGTATGACAAGCTGCAAGTTTTGAAGAAAGCCATGCTTGAAAAAATGTTTCCGAAAAATGGCAGCAGCGTCCCCGAAATTCGATTCAAGGGTTTTACTGACGCTTGGGAACAGCGGAAGTTGGGGGAGATAGTAGAAATAAAAGACAGCGCCCGAATTCCGAACAATGAATGGTCTGATATAGGAGTCCCCTACATTAGGGCCAGCGACATTTCAAGCGAAAATCTAAAAGGGACACTATTTATCTCATCGGAAAGATATGAGTTCTACAAAAACAAGACGGGTGCTCCGATGCGTGGAGATGTTCTTTTCAATGGCGGTGGCGAAATAGGAAAGTCTATCATTTGCAACGATAGTAAGCCGATTTATGTTCAGGGTGGAGCTGTATTATACGCTCGTACATCAGCATCAAATGAACTAGAAGCCTCTTACTTAAAAACCTATTACGAAACTTCACATTCAAGAAAATATATTGATGCTGCGTCTGCTGGCGGAACAATGAAACACTTCACGCTAAAACCCGCACAGGAAATGCCAGTTTATCTCCCCGAGGCAGAAGAACAAAAACAAATCGGTGATTTCTATATCTGTATCGACAACCTTATCACCCTTCATCAGCGTGAGTTAGAAAAGCTGCAAAATATCAAAAAATCCATGCTCGAAAAGATGTTTGTCTAAGGAGAATCGTGAAAAAATGGGAAAAATTATTTTATATCACGGCACTCCCGACAAAATCGTTGTGCCGAAATTTGGCGGCGGTGATGATAAACACGACTATGGCAGGGGCTTTTACCTTACCGAGAACATCGAACTTGCCAAAGAATGGGCGGTCTGCCGCCCGAACGACACAAACGGCTGGGTTCACAAGTACGAGCTGGAAACCGCCGGGCTGAAAATTCTGGATTTTCAGCAGCACAGTGTTCTTGCGTGGCTGGCAGAGCTGATGAAGCACCGGGACGCCGCCGACTCTAAGCGATACCGTATGCTGGCAAAGAAATTTATCGAAAAATACGGCATGGATACCCGCGATTATGATGTGATTTGCGGCTGGCGCGCAAACGCCTCCTACTTTTACATCGCCAAAGAGTTTGTGCGCGATAATATTGATGTGGATATTCTGGAAGATCTGCTGTCGCTGGGCGGTTTGGGCATCCAGTATTGCATCAAGTCCGAGGCCGCGTATGCAAATCTGAAAGAAATAACCGACGAGCTGCTTGCCGTGGACTACACTGAATTTAACGACAGGTACAATCAGCGCGACATAACGGCAAGAAAACGGATGCGCGAACTGGTGGATTCCGATGCGAACACGGTCACAAAGGTGTTCAGCACACTGTTTGAGAGGTGAGGGACAATGCGCGCGTATGCAAAGGAATATGTAAGCGATGTAGTCGAAAATCAGGGCAAGCTCTTTGACCTTGTGGCACAGAAATACCCTGACAAGGATACTGCGGCTTTTATCAATTCCTATATGGCAAGCAAAACCAGAAAAAGCATTGACGAAGCCAAAGCCTATGTAAACACGATGAGCGCCCCCGAATTGTGGGATTACTTTTGCAAAACCGAGGACTTTACACTGAAGGACGGCAAAGCCATCGAGGGGTTTATGCCGGACTGGATTGGCGAATTTTATGCGTATTATCAATGGTATTATAATCTGCCCAGCAGCGAGGTCGTAAAAAAAGTGCCGGTTGCTTTTCTGGAAAAAGCATACGGCGGGCTGCATGATCTGGAACTGGATTTGGCGGTACAAAAAGTCGGTGAAGTATAATGACGGTTGTTTGCTTTCATAACCCCAGTGAGGAAAACGGATATTTGAGCAACTGGTACCCCTGCCGCTTTACGGTGGAGGGGGTGGACTTTTCCTCCATGGAACAATATATGATGTACAAAAAGGCTGTGTACTTTGGTGACAAGGCTGTGGCGGCTAAAATTCTTGCAACCGATGATGTTGCCGAAATCAAGGCGCTTGGCAGACTGGTTGCCCATTATAGCGAGCGTTATTGGAATGGTATTCGGCAAATCGTTGTTTTTACAGGGCTGCTTGCCAAATTCACCCAAAATGACGACCTGAAAGCGCAGCTTGCCGCCACCAAAGGTTCCGTTTTGGCTGAATGTGCGGTCAGAGATACCATTTGGGGCATCGGCTTGTCGATGAAGGACCCGGACAGGCTGGATATTGGCAAGTGGAAAGGGCAAAACCTGCTGGGCTATGCCCTGATGATGGTGCGCGAACGGCTGTAAAAGCGCACACAAATACCCGGAAAGGGGCAAAACAAATGACCTTTCAAAAGGAATCGGACTTTGAAGAAGCGCTTATAAAAATCCTGACGACCAAAGGCTGGGAGAGCACAATTCTGAAATATCCCACCGAGCAGGATCTGATCCGCAACTGGGCAAACATTCTCTTTGACAATAACCGCGGCATAGATCGCCTTGGCGATTACCCCTTGACCGATGGCGAGATGCAGCAAATTGTGGAGCAGATTCGGGAACTGCGCACGCCGCTGAAGCTGAACGGCTTTATCAACGGCAAAACGGTTTCTGTCAAGCGCGATAACCCCGATGACAAGGCACATTTCGGCAAGGAAGTCAGCCTGAAAATCTACGACCGCATGGAGATTGCCGCCGGGCAAAGCCGCTACCAGATCGTGCAGCAGCCGATTTTTCCCGGTAAATCCAAAATGCTGAACGACCGCCGCGGCGATTTGATGCTGCTGATCAACGGTATGCCGGTGTTCCATCTGGAATTAAAGCGCGGCGGTGTGCCGGTGAGTCAGGCATATAACCAAATCGAAAAATACGCCCACGAGGGTGTGTTTACCGGGCTGTTCTCGCTTGTGCAGATTTTTGTGGCAATGAACCCGGAAGAAACCGTCTACTTCGCCAACCCCGGTCCCGATGGCAAATTTAACACCGATTATTACTTCCACTGGGCGGACTTCAACAACGAGCCAATCAACGATTGGAAAGAGATTGCCTCCAAGCTGCTGTCCATCCCCATGGCGCATCAGCTGATCGGCTTTTACACCGTGGCCGACGATGCGGACGGCGTGTTGAAGGTTATGCGCAGCTATCAGTATTATGCCGCCAGTGCGATTTCGGATGTGGTTTCCAAAACGAAATGGGACAGCGGCAAGCAGCGCGGCGGGTATATCTGGCACACCACCGGCAGCGGCAAAACGATGACTTCCTTCAAGTCCGCACAGCTGATTGCCAATTCCAACGATGCGGACAAGGTAGTTTTCCTCACGGATCGCATCGAGTTGGGAACGCAGTCGCTGAAAGAATACCGCGCCTTTGCCGATGAAAACGAGACCGTGCAGGCAACGGATAACACCTATGAGCTGATTACCAAGCTGAAAAGCATTGCCACCGCAGACACGCTGATTGTGACTTCTATTCAGAAGATGAGCAATATCCGTGACGAGGAGGGCGGCAAAAATGCCCGCGATATTGAGCTGATCGGCAAAAAGCGGCTGGTGTTTATCGTGGACGAGGCGCATCGCTCCACCTTTGGCGATATGCTGGCAATTATAAAAGAAACCTTTCCCCGTGCGATTTTCTTCGGCTTTACCGGCACGCCCGTGTTTGAGGAAAACGCCAAAAAGAACAACGCGCAAACCGATGTGTTTGGCAATGAACTGCACCGTTACAGCATAGCGGACGGCATCCGCGATAAAAATGTGCTGGGCTTTGACCCGTACAAGGTACTTACCTTCCGCGATAAAGATGTGCGGCAGGCTGTTGCACTGGAAAAGGCGAAGGCAACTACGGTTGCAGACGCCCTGAATGACCCCGCAAAAGCCGCTGTGTACTATAAGTACATGGACAACACGCAGGTGAAAATGTACGGCGAGCCGGGTCCGGACGGAAAGTGGATCAAGGGGATTGAGGATTATCTGCCCAATACACAATATCTGACGGCAGAGCATAAGCAGACCGTTATCGAGGATATTAAGGAAAACTGGCTGACTTTGAGCCACAACGGTAAGTTCCACGCCATTTTTGCCACAAGCAGTATCCCGGAGGCAATCGAATATTACCGCATGATGAAGATCACCATGCCGGAATTGAAAACAAGCTGCCTTTTTGACCCGAACATTGATAATAACGGCGGCGCCATTTACAAAGAGGATGGGCTTGTTGAAATTATCGAGGATTACAATAAGCGCTATGGGCAGGATTTTACAATACCCACCCACGCACGGTTTAAGAAGGATCTGTCGCTGCGTCTGGCGCACAAGGAGCAGTATAAGCGCATTGAACGCACACCCGACCAACAGCTTGATTTGCTGATCGTTGTTGACCAGATGCTGACCGGCTTTGACTCCAAGTGGGTTAATACCCTCTATATGGATAAGATGCTGGAATACGAGAACATTATACAGGCGTTTTCCCGCACAAACCGACTGTTTGGGCCGGATAAGCCGTTCGGTGTGATTCGCTACTACCGCAAGCCGCACACAATGGAGCAAAATGTGCTGAAAGCGGTGAAGCTGTACTCCGGCGACCGCCCGATTGGATTGTTTGTTGACCGCCTTGCCCACAACCTTGAAAAAATGAACGAGGTGTACGGCGACATTGCGGAGTTGTTTACGAGCGCGGGTGTGCCTGATTTTGAAAAGCTGCCGCAGGACAGAAGCGTCTGCGCCAAGTTTGCCAAGCTGTTCCGCGAGCTTAACGACTACATGGAGGCAGCGCGTGTGCAAGGCTTTACATGGAATCAAAGCGTATATCATTGCCCGGACGACGCTGCCGATGAAACCATTGATGTCGAAATGCTGTTTGATGAGTCTGCCTATCTGATTTTGGCACAGCGCTATAAGGAACTGTCCACCGAGTCGTCGGACCCTTCCGATGACGGCGATGCGCCGTATGATTTGGTGGGCTATTTGACGGAAATCGACACCGGTGTGATTGATTCCAACTATATGAACAGCCGCTTTGATAAGTACCTGAAGCTGCTGAATCAGGCGGGTGCATCGGGAGAATCCATAGAACAGGCAAAAGCCGAACTGCATAAGTCCTTTGCCAGCCTGACACAGGAAGAACAGAAGTTTGCCAACATCTTCCTGCACGATATTGAACGCGGCGACGCCACACCCGAACCCGGCAAGACGCTGCGGGATTACATTACCGAGTACCAGTGCCGTGCGAAGAATGACCAAATCCACCGCTTTGCCGTTGTGTTTGGCTTGGATGAAGAAAAGCTCCGCAATATGATGGGTCTGGGGCTTACGAAAACCAATATCAACGAGTTTGGCCGCCTTGACGAACTGAAGAAAAGCGTAGACAAAGCAAAAGCAAAAGCCTATTTTGAGAAAAAAGAGGGCGTAAAGCTGATACCGCCCAAGGTAAACCAAAAAACCGACAGCCTGCTGCGGGAATTTATTGTAACCGGCGGCTTCGAGGTGTAAGGCTGCATATTTATAGGCGATAAGTCGAACAAAAGGGCCAAGGAAAATCCGAGGCCCTTTTACTTTTGCTTGGGAACAGCGGAAGTTGGGGGACTGCTTTACCGAACGCTGTGAAAGTATGCCAGATGGTGAGTTGATTTCAGTTACTATAAATGACGGTATCAAGAAGTTTTCGGAACTCGGACGGCACGACAATTCCAATGATGATAAGTCAAAATATAAGAAAGTCTGCGCTGGCGATATTGCGTACAACTCAATGCGTATGTGGCAAGGAGCAAGTGGATGTTCACCGTATGAGGGAATTGTCAGCCCCGCTTATACCGTACTTACGCCAAATTCAGGTATAAACTCCAAGTGTATGGCTTACCAGTTCAAATTACCTGCGACTATCCACACTTTCAAAATCAATTCACAGGGTATAACATCTGATAACTGGAATTTGAAATTTCCCGCATTAAGCGAAATCGAGATTTATGTATCCCCTTACGAACAGGAACAAGCAAAAATAGCAGCTTATTTCGCGAATCTCGACAACCTTATCACCCTTCATCAGCGTAAGTCTTATATTTATGGGATGTCCAATTTTATATGATTTCCAAAGTATGGTTACTGGAATTTGTGACGTCCGACTTTCTCAACGAAAGCGGCTGGGAATGTGGAAAGCACTATGCCGAACTTCTAAAGAACCTGTTTACAGGCAGCAAGTAACCAGTCCTTACGCGAGTGTCAGACCATACCAACGCGATGTGACGCGTGCGCTAGTAGCAAAGGGCTTCACCCATCTATGCCTCCGCCTGTGCCCTGCCGGGGTGGGGTTGTTAAATGATACCGGCTTTTACAGCTTTTTGCTGCAGATAGTTACAGAAGGCGCTGCAAGACACAAGCATAAACAGCGCATCCTCCGGCTCTACGGTTTTGCTCTCGTTCAGGATGGCATGACGGATGCCGTCCTGGTCGCTGGTATAACCGTAGATTTTTTCAAACCCCGCTGCGAGGGCGGAATGGATGTCAATGCCGCTATTATTAAGTACCTTTAATGCTGCGCCTAGGGTAGCTTTCGGATTGTCGGCAAGGATCTGGCACATGGATTCTACTGCGGAAATGGATTCCTTCACACAGTTGCGGTAGTCGGGATCGGTTTTGTCGGAGTATTTCTCAAGGGCGGTCTGAATATGGATTCTGGCCCCGGAAAACGGCCTGCCTAATGCAAGCGCAGATTCGATGGATTGAATTTCCGTTTCGTTTGTGATGGGAGAAATCTGCTTGCCGATGATGCGATAGCCGACGTTATCTTTTTCAAATACATCATTGAGCATTTTGGAAAAGTATTTTACCTGCGCATAGGGGTCATTTATAATTTGTTCGCAAAAATCTAAAATATCGTACCATGCGGTTGTGGATGACAAAATTAAACGCTTGACTTCGCCTGTCAGATTTTGGCCATAGGAAAGATGTGATAGATCTCTCCTTAAATACCGACTCCAAACCCGAATGCAAAGTTCTCTTTCACTTCCGTTTATATAGTCTATAAGGTCAGAGTCTGATACAACATAGCTACTAAACCATTGATAAAAACTATTCCAAATGTCCATCCGTGTATCTTCATTCAGACAATCTGTCTGAATCGGCACTTCTATCGGCTTAATCCCCATTCTTTGAGAAAAAGACAAATATGGCATAAGAACGCATCCTTTCATACATATATTTTATTATTCTACTGTTTTATGGAGCAAAAATAAACGATAATATTAAATTGACGTTTACTCCATTTCTAGACCGCAGATTAAGTTTCCGGCCACATAATCTTCCACTCAAAATACTCAGCCTGCGTGATCTCTCCTGCATACAACTTCTTCTGAACCGCAGCCCAATCCTTCAGAAAATCATCCAGAATCGTATCATCAAACCACATGGCCACCGGGGAACGCGGCGGCCAGTTATCGTTGTCATCATAGTGCAGCGCAAGGTTTGGGTTGGCATTATACCGCGCTGTGCCGCGCTCGGTGGGAACCAGCTTGATAACGCCGGGTTGCTCCTCGTCCAGCCAGAAAAGCTGCTCCAGAATATCATTTGCCGGACCGTTTCCGCCATCGGAAAGTGCCAACGGGGAAACACGCAAAGCCTC
>OLPQ01002004.1_pt1 | contig 12955 bp, 9 predicted proteins | sample 1672451 | NCBI WGS metagenome assembly OLPQ01 (sample SAMEA3136687, study PRJEB25190) | human gut metagenome | biome: human gut; feature: human-associated habitat; material: faeces | place: Austria | collected 2013
CGCAGCTGCCGGAGCGGTGCTTAAGCCGCAAGGCGGGAATTGTGCGGTGTTGCCCCAAACTTTACTGGCGGATCATGCGGTAGCCAACGCCGATGTGGGTCTGGATATAGCGGGGGTGGCTGGGGTCTTCCTCAATTTTTTTGCGCAGCGTTGCCATAAATACGCGCAGGGACGGCGTATCCGATGCGGCCGGGCTGCCCCAGACTTCGTTCAGCAGATAGTTGTGGGTCAGCACTTTGCCGGTGTTCTTGGCCAGCACGCAGATCAGCTTGTACTCAATGGGGGTCAGATGAATCTCCGTTCCGCCGCGGTACACACAGCCTGCGGCATAGTCAATGCGCAGTTCTCCATTCTCGTATATGCTGGCCTGGTCACCTGCGCGGGAAGTATCATACCGCACACGGCGCAGCGCCACGCGCAGCCGGGCCAAAAGCTCCTCTACGCTGAACGGCTTGGTCAGGTAATCATCTGCACCGGCATCCAGGGCGGATACTTTGTCGGTATCATCACTGCGGGCCGAAACCACCAGAATGGGCACGTTGCTCCACCCGCGAATCTTGCGGATCACATCAATACCGTCCATATCCGGCAGGCCAAGGTCCAGCAAAATTACATCCGGCCGTGCCGAAGCAGCTTCCAACAGGGCACCGGCTCCGTTCTGTACACGGTGGTACTGATAATTGCGGGTTTCCAGTGTGGTGGAGATCAGCCGTGCAACAGCCGGGTCATCCTCCACCACAAGGATCAGCGGTTTATTCATACAGGGTCACCTCAGTTCGCGGGAGTGTAAAACGGAAGCAGGCACCGTGCGGTGCAGCGTTCTGTACATTGATCACACCGCCATGGGCGGCAACAATGGAACGGCACAAGGCCAGCCCAAGACCCAGCCCGCGGCGGCCATCGCTGCGGGTTTTGCCAAGGGTATAAAACATATCAAACAGCTTGTCCCAGCTTTCTTCCGGGATGCCGGGGCCGTCATCCGTTACGCAGATGCGGACAAATTTACCCTCCGGCGCGGCGAAAAGCTCGATGCGGGAATGTTCGGGGGTATATTTGATGGCGTTGTTGATGAGGTTCACCAGCACCTGCTCGATCAGCTGGGCGTCCATATCGGCCATCAGCAGGTCATCCGCCACGTTGGTCACAATGGTGTGGCGGGCGGCGTCATGGTCTAAATGAGCCAGTACATCGTCAAAAATGTCTTGAATCAGCTCCGGCTGAATGCGCAGGTTTACCTGGCCGTTCTCCATCCGGGTGATGGAAAGCAGATTTTCCACCAGATGGTTCAGCCAGTTGGCGTCCTCATAAATTGCGGCAGAAAGCTCCCGGCGCTTTTCCTCGGTCAGCAGGGGATTTTTCTCGGTCAAAATCAGCGCGTTGCCGGAAATACTTGTCAGCGGGGTGCGCAGGTCATGGCTGATGCTGCGCAGCAGGTTGGCGCGCAGCTGTTCCTGGCGGGCGGCTTCCTCAATTTCGCGCCGGGCTCGGTTGGAGGCTTCTTTTTCCAGCGCCAGGGAACACACATCCAGGATGGATAATGCCAGATTGTGCTCATAGGTGCTGAACTCATGCAGCGCCGGGCAACTGCGGTAATCCGTCTGGGCAGGAGGAGGCAGAATCAGGGTTCCCGGTGCAATGTGCTCCGGTGCGGGGGCAAAGCAGACCGGGCGCTCCAATAGCTTGCCCAGCTGGGTGGCCGTTATCCGCAGAATGGTGTCAGGGTTCTCGGCCCCCAACAGGCTGCGGCTGGCTTCCAGCAGCACCTGCGAAGCATAGGCTTTGCGCTCGCTTTGAGCGGCCTGTACCTTGATACGCCCCGTCAGCGAGGAGCAGAGCAGCGAAACGCAGAGCATGACCACTGCCGTTACCATGTCGTCTGACCGGATGCGGAACTGCATAAAGGGGTCAATGAACATATAGTTGACCAGCATCACCGAGAACAGCGAAGCCACAACGCCGTACACCAACCCCGATGTAAAGACGTTGATATACATGACGCCCAGGATATAGGTCAGGATATAGTTGGAAGAAACAAAATCCAGCCGGAAAAATACCCAGCTTGTCAGCGTACACAGCGCAAGGACCAATGCGGTCAGGGCGCAGTCCCGCAGCCAACGCAGGGCAGGTTCGCGTTGCGGCATGGGTGCAGGCTCCTTTCCACTACAGGGCAGGGAATGCGGCAAGGCGGCCCAGCACTGTATTTATCCTATTATAACATATTGCCGAACTCTTTGATACAAACGGAATAATCTTTATATAAATTTAATGTAGGCCTACCCTATCTGCGGCAGCCCCGGCACTTTTTTGCACGCTGGGCGGGGCATTGGTTGAAATCAGGCCGCAAATCGGTTATACTATTTTGTAATAATTGGATTGTTCTGCCCTGCGGGCGGTATTGCCATATAAAAAGGAGTGTTTTTACAATGTCCCATACCGTTATGGTGACCGGTGCCGATGGCTTTATCGGCAGCCATCTGGCCGAAGAGCTGGTAAAAAGCGGTGAGAAAGTGCGTGCTTTCTGCCTGTATAACTCGTTTGGTTCCCTGGGCTGGATCGATACCCTGCCCCCGGAGATCCGCAATGAAATGGATATCTTTATGGGCGATGTACGTGACCCCAACGGCGTGCGTACTGCCATGCGCGGGCAGGAGCGCGTGTTTCATCTGGCTGCCCTGATTGCCATTCCGTTCAGCTACCACAGCCCGGACAGCTATGTGGATACCAACATCAAGGGCACCCTGAACGTGCTGAACGCCGCCCGCGAGCTGGGCACCCAGCGCGTGATGGTTACTTCCACCAGCGAAGTATACGGCACCGCCCAGTATGTGCCCATTGACGAGCACCACCCGTTCCAGGGCCAGAGCCCCTACTCTGCCACCAAGATCGGCGCGGACCGCCTGGCCGAAAGCTTTTACCGCAGCTTTGACCTGCCGGTTTCCATTGTGCGCCCCTTCAACACCTATGGCCCGCGCCAGAGCGGCCGCGCCATCATCCCCACCATCATCACCCAGCTGCTGGCCGGCCAGCAGGAAATCAAGCTGGGCAGCCTGACCCCCACCCGCGACTTTAACTATGTCAAGGACACCGCCCACGGCTTTATGGCCATTGCGGACTGCGATGCCGCCATTGGCCAGGAAATCAACATTGCCACCGGCGTGGAACATTCCATCGGCGATTTGGCCAATGAGCTGATTGCCCAGATCAACCCCAGCGCCAGGATCGTCTGCGAAGCCGAGCGCCTGCGCCCCGAAAAGAGCGAGGTCAACCGCCTGCTGGGCGATGCCACCAAGCTGCGCACCCTGACCGATTGGAAACCGCAGTATACCTTTGAACAGGGCCTTGCCGAAACCATTGAGTTCCTGCGCGGCAACCTGGACCAGTACAAGGTCGGCCAGTACATTCTGTAAGGCCGGTTGTAAGGGAGTTTTATGCCAATAAAATTACAAAAGCTGCCCGCCGCTGTGCGGTGGGGGCTGGCTGTGCTGTGCGCCGCCGTGTGCGGCGTGCTGTGGGCCTATTACTGGCGGGTGTTCTTTGGGCTGGACAGCCGTGTGTCCCCCCTGGTGGTTACACTGGGGTGTGCGGCCTTTCTGGAAGTATGTCTGCTGGCCGGGTATTGTGTGCGGCGGTTTGCAAAAGGATTTGCGGCAAAAGGGGCCGTGTGCATCTTTTTGTGCGGGCTGCTGTTTGCATTTGCCAACCCGCCGCTGCAAACGCCGGACGAAGCTGACCATTACCTGCGCACCTATGCCATCTCCACCGGGCACTTTGATTTTGATGCTTCCCGCACCTACCCGGACGATGTGGCCTACCTGCTGGAAGCGTTCCCCGGTGCATGGGTGAATGCGCATACCTCTGCCGGTGTGGGCACCGACCCCGATACAGGGGCGGAAAAAGCCTATAACACCGCGGGCTATGCCCTGAAGCAATACGGCAAGGACGGTGCAGTGCAGAGCATGACGGACGGCTTTGCCCTGTACCTGGCGCACGATGTGAGGGATTCTGTGCCGGACCCAGTCAGCGAGCCGGTCAGCTTTCTGGTCATTCCATTCCTGCCGGGCGCGGTCGGTATGGCGCTGGCACGCCTGCTGGGCTTTGGCGCGCTGGGCTGCCTGTATGGCGGGCGCATCGTCAACCTGCTGGCCTACACGCTGTTGTGCGCGTTGGCGCTGGCCAAAACGGAGCGTTACCGCCCGGCCTTTGCGGCCATTATGCTGCTGCCGATGTCGCTTTTTATGGGGGCATCACTGAGCTATGATGCAACCCTGCTGGGCTGCTATTACCTGATGCTTGCCCTGCTGACCCGCAGAGAGTGGGACACCCGGACGGTGGGCATTTACACCGCCGCCTGCATCTTTGTCAATATCGCCAAACCGTACCTGAACCTTTTGTGGGTGCTGCCTATCTTTTTGGTGGCAAAGCGGGAATGGCACGCCAAGGGACGCCGCCCGCTGTGGGCGCTGGGCAGCTTTGGCGGTGCTATGGCCGTTACCCTGCTGACGGAATGGTACGGAACGGCGTTCCGCTATAACTATCCCATGATTGAGCGCCAGGGCGGCAGCACGGTAAACGGCGGTGAACAGCTGGCCTTTGTGCTGCGCAACCCTCTGCGGACCATTGCTGCGTTCTGGGGGACCCTGGGAGAGAATGATTTCTTTATTGGGCAGCTCGGCCTGTTCGGCTGGAAGGACCTGCCCATCAGCTTTTTGAACCTGACCGGCCCGCTGGTGCTGCTGTTGGCCGCCCTGCTGGCTGCTGCGCAGCCAAAACGCGCTGATGCGTTCCCCACCCGCCGCCGCGTGGGTGGGGCGGCGCTGCTGGCGCTGGTGTACGCCGCCGGTGCCATGGCAGCCATGTATATCACCTATACCCCGGTGGGCATGGTGCGCATTGTGGGGCTGCAGGCGCGGTATTTCCTCTGCGTCTGGCTGGCATTGCTGCCCGCCCTGGCCGTACTGCTGCGCAAAACCATCCGCCCCGCCATCACGGAAGAAAGGGCCGAAGCGGCCATCACCCCGCTGTGCGCCTGCTATGCCGTTTTTGGCGCTGTGCTGCTCTTCCAGCACTACTTTGTGGGGCCGGTGTACGTCGTATACGCGTGAGCTGGCTTACGCGTATATGAGAGAATAGTTAAAAATAATGGCGGTGTGCCTGCGGCACGATCAAATCTGCGGTTTTTCGCGGCTTTTGCGTGATAGTCTGCGAATATAGAATCAGCCTTTATATGCTACCTTGCCCCAATTTTCTAAGCCGCCCACCGGGCGGCAATCCACCGTTAATGATTCATTGCTAATTGCTAATTACTAATTTAATTCTGATTCCGGGAGGTGCTGTACCGTGCAGATTGTATTCGGCCTGCTGTTTTTGCTGTTCTTCTCCGCATGCTGTCTGTGCGTGGCGGCATGTACCCGGTTCGATGCCGCCCTGCTGCCGCTGCCCGCTTTGTGCGGATCGGCCGTGGTGCTGTATCTGCTTTCCCTGCTGGGGCTTTTGCAGTTCGGCCATTTTATCATCATGGCGGTCTGGCTGGCCGGCGGGGTCTACTTTGGGGTGCGTGCCGGGTGGCGGGCTATCCGGCAGGCACTGTTCAGCCCCGGCTTTTTGCTGTTTGTGGGCGGCAGTTGTTTTTTGTGGGTGCTGTTTGCTTTGCAGCAGCCCATGTTTACCCAGTGGGATGAATTTACCGCCTGGGGCCTTGCCCCCAAGATGGTGGCGGAGCGCGCTGCGCTGTATGTGGCGGATCCCATCAACCTGACGGCGAGCTTTACCTACCCGGCAACCAGCCTGGTTTCCTATCTCTTCCAGCGCGTACCGGGCCAGTTTTATGAATGGCAGTGCCTGGCCGGGCTGGATATTTTGTTCCTGGCCTGCATTGCCCCGGCGGCAGCTATGCCGCGCAAAAACTGGGCGGGTGCTGTGTTGGTGTTTGCTGCGGGCTTTCTTCTGCCGTTCTTTTTCAGCGTGGTTCCGGCGGGCACCCCATCCACCATGTACGCCAACGCCATGGCGGATACCCCCCTGGCGCTGCTGTTTGGCGGAACCCTGTGCCTGTATGCCGCGGCGGGCGGGCGCAAAACCGGCTTTTTTGCCTGTGCCATGCCACTTGCCGTGCTGACCATGACCAAAGATATCGGTTTTGCCTATGCCTTGATCGTTACGTTCCTGATCGGGCTGGATCAGCTGTTCGGTACGCCGCACCCGGATACAAAGCCTGCCCGCATTTTCGGCGTATCGCTGGCAAAATGCAGTATTCTGGCGGCGGTGGTGCTGGCGGTGTTTATCAGCTGGAACCGCTATACCGCCGCCGTGACCCCAACTGAAACCACTGGGGCCAGCGTGGGCAGCGCGGGCCTGAGCTATGGTGCTGTGCTGACCGGCGGCATCAAGCAGCTGCTGGGCATTGGGCGCGAAGAACGCTTTGCCCAGATCATGCAGAGCATGGGCCAGGCATTTTTGTACCGCCACGTCTGTTTGGTGGGCGCGCCCATCATGGCCGTCAGCTGCATTCTGCTGCTGTTCACGGCGGCTTTTGTGGCAGCGCCTGCCGGTGCCGCACGCCGCCGCACCGTGGTTGGCTTTGTGGGCGGGGCGTTCTGCTTTGCCGCGCTGTATCTCTTCCACCTGATTTTGTACTTCTACAATTTCTCCGAGGCCGAAGGCTCCGCCTTGAAGGACTATGAGCGTTATATCGCGCCCTACCTGCAGGGGTGGATGCTGTACGGCTTCTGTGTGCTGGGCTTTGCGGTGGGGCAGGGCAGCGGCGCGGCGCAGCGGCTGGGCCGTGCGGCGCTGGGGCTGGCCGCTGCGGCAGTGCTGGGTATTTTTGCCTGGCGCGGTGTGCCCGCAGCCGGGTTCTGGACCAACGCCGACAGCCTGTACACCCTGCGCCGCGATGTAAAGAACCGCGCTGAAGCAATGAACACCGTGCTGGACTGGCCGGACCGCGTGCTGGTCATCAGTCAGGGCGATGATGCCACCCGCTGGTACTACTACAAGTATGAGCTGACCGCCAAGGTGGTCAACGGCTATGGCGGTACCTGGTGGGGCAACGATGATTATTCCAGCCGGTGGGACTCCGACTTTATGAACCTGGTGGAAAGCCTGAACTGGACCTTGTATGACTTTGAGGCGGTCTGCACCGCAGACTCTCTGACCGCCTATATGGAAGAAAAGCAGATCGACTACCTGCTGATCGACCGCGCGGACGACTATCTGGAGCGGGAGTTCAGCAGCCGGTTCGAAGGCGGGCTGAAAGCTAATATGCCCGCAACCCTCTACCGGTTTGAAGGCCGCAGCAAGCCTATCGCCTTTACCCCGGTGGCTGTGGCAGAAAGCGGGGTGGTACAATGAAAGATAAACGCCCAACCAAGCGTTTTGCCGCCCCCGCCCGTGCGGGCCGCCCGCTGCGCCCCCAGCAGCTGCTGATATTGGCATATGCCGCCGCTGTTATTGTGTGGCTGGTGTACGTGCTGGTGGGCAGCGCTGTGATGCTGAACCATAAAGCAGACGGCACTATGGTGACCCGCACCCTGACGGCGGATGACCTGGAATTTGAAAGCTTTGTCAATTATGATGACGATGAATGGCATACCGCGCCGGTGGATGAACCCGGCTGGTATCTTTCCACCGACAACGACCCGCACATCATCTGGCGGGGCGAAGCCTGGCTGGAAACGGTGGAGCTGGACGCCGTGCACTACCTGCCGTCCGGCAGCGTAGCATTGTATTACCTGCGCCCCGGCCAGACAGAGTACAGCGAGACCCAGAAAGTTTTTGCCCGCGTGAGCGGCGAAAACCAGTATACCTTTGACCTGGGCGGCCTTACCGTGACCGGGCTGCGCATTGACCCGGACAGTGTGGGCGGCGTGCCTACCCGGCTGGACGGCGTGGTGCTCAACCCGGTGCAGCCGTGGTACCTGCGCTTTGTGCCAAACGGCGGCCAATGGCTGCTGCTGTTGTTTGCCCCGGCTGTGGGGGCTGCGTTTGCCTGCCTTGCCGTTGATGTTTTCCGCAAAAAGTAAAAAAGAGCCCTGTGGGGCGGTGCGCCCATGGCTTGGGGGCACACCCGCAGGGCTTTTATGTTGTATAAAATGGTGATTCTATGGAGCTGCTTTGCATCTTTGCCGCGCTGGCGGTGCTGTTTTTGTTCTGCGCGTTCCTAACGCTCAAATGTAACCTGCATGCTGCGCTGGCCCCGCTGAGCGCGCTGGGCATTGCCGTTGCCTGGCTGACGGCTGCGGGCATGGCAAACCTGCTGCTGCCCGGCACTGTGCTGCTGTGGGCGATGTTTGCGGGCAGCGGCGTGTGGGCGCTGGTGCCCCACAAAGGCCAGCGCCCGGCCTACCGCCGCCTGGTTACACCGGGGGCGGTGCTGTTCTGGGGCATGGCGCTGGCATTTGCGGTGTACTTTTTCATCCGCCAGCCGCTGGCAACCAAGTATGATGAACTCAGCCTGTGGGCTACCGCCGTAAAGGTGACCAAGGCGGATAACCGCCTGTATGCCCTGGCTACCCTTGGAACCCCCTGGCCCCAGACCCAGAACCCCGGCCTGCCGCTGCTCTCCTACTTCTTCCAGTTTTTGGGCCATTATGCAGACTGGAAGATCTATGTGGCGTATGATGTGCTGGCCGCCGCCGTGTTTGCCGCGGTGCTGGGCGGGCTGAACTTCCGCCAGTACCGCATTGCGGTGCCGCTGGCAGCAATCTGCTGGTTTGCCCCCTGGTTTTTGACGGTGTATAACCATACGATCTATCTGGATACCACTTATATGACCGCCTATGGCGATGTGCCCGCGGGCCTTGCACTGGGCGGCGCTGTGGCGCTGTGGCTGGCGCTGCGCAAAACCGGCGGCCTCAAGTGGGCCGTACTGCCGGTACTGGCGCTGGCGGCCAACATCAAGGCCAACACCTTTGTGCTGTCCCTGGTGGCGGCGGGGCTGATGGCTGTGGATGCCTGGCTGTTTGCGGAGCACCCCTTCAAAAAGGGCCTTGCCCGCCGCACCGGCTTTGCCATTGCCTGCTTTGCCGCGCCCATGCTGATCTATTATTTCTGGAACATCCGCTATGTGGGCATTCTGGTTGCCAAAAGTGCCAGCGAGGGCGGCACCGGCGAAACCAGCGCCCCCTTGTCCGCTGTGGTCATCAACGGCATCAAGATTTTGCTGGGCCAGCCGGTGGAGGGCTTTTACGCCGAGCGCCAGAGCCAGTTCACCCAAGCCATGGCCGATATGGGCCACCAGTTCTGGACTTCGGATGGTCGGCTGAGCATGATCGGCCAGGGCCGCAATGTTGTGGTGCTGATTCTGCTGGTGTTCTTGGTGGCGGCCATCTGCGCCAGAGGCCGCCAGCTCAAGCTGCGCATTGGCTGCATCGGGGTGCTGTCCCTTGCATGCTTTGTGGGGTATAACCTCATGCTGGCGCTCAGCTATGGCTTTATTTTCAAGCCGGATCAGGCTGTGGGGCTGGTGGATTATAACCGCTATATCTATACCTACTATATTGGCTGGTTCTTTATGGCGCTGGCCTGCTGGAGCACCGCCCTGCAAACCGCGGATGGCGAACAGAAAGCCCCGGCCCGCCGCTGGATTGCCCTGGCGGGCCAGGCCGGTGTTCTGCTGATGGCCGCCGCCATGCTGGTGCGGGTGAACGGCATGATCCTGCCGCAGCTTTCGGTGCTGGGCTTCTCGGATGGCGAATTCGCCGACCGCAAGACCGCCCGCGCCGAAGCTGACTGGCTGCGCAGCGATTACCTGAACGAAAACGACCGCGTGTTTTTTGTCAGCCAGGGGGATAACGGCGAACACTGGTTCTCTGCCGTGTTTGATTTTTACCCCGTCCTGGTGGATTACTCCGGCGTGGGGGCCACGCAGGAGGGCGGCGGCGGAACCTTCGGCCTGCCGGAGCTGGAATCGCAGGAGGAAGGCGTGAAGCAGCGCTACTACCACCCCTACACCGCTGAACGCCTGGATGAAACCGTGCGTGCCAACGGCTGTACGGTGCTTTACCTGCAAAAGATCGACGATATCTTTGTGCAGAGCTATCAGAACCTGTTTACCGACCACCTGGCCGCTGCGCAGGCGGGGCAGACCCTGCTCTACCGCGTAACGGATGCCGGGTATGAGCCGGTCACAATGCAGATGAGCAAGGAGGCGGCCCAATGAAGGAGATGACATGGAAAAGCCGCATGAACCGACTGTTTGCCCATCGCTTTGCCTTGCTGGTGCTGTGCTGGTGCGCGGCGCTGGTGTTCTGGCTGGTGCAGGGTGCGGTGGCCTTTGCGGGGGACAGCTCCGCCAAGGCAAAAGGCACCCTGACTGAAACCTCGATCCCCATTGAAAGCTGGCAGCTGGCCGAGCTGACCTGGGGGGAGCCGGGGGAGAACAGCGCACCCCAGGGCCAGCTGATTACCACAGGCGGCGACCCGCAGATGATTTTGGAGGATGTATCCGGCCGCGTGGTGCGTACCGTGAGCTACAACGTGGAGTTTGACGGCGATTCCCGCGAAATGTGCCTGTATTACACCACAAAAACGGGGGAGCCCTACAGCCAGGACCGCCGCGTCTTCCCCAAAGTGCTGGCAGACGGCACCTATGTGTACACCCTGCCGCGCACCCAGATCGTGGCACTGCGGCTGGATCCCTGCAGCCCCGATGAAAACAAGACTGTGGGCCTGACCTTTACTCCGCAAAGCATTACCCTGAACGCCGCCAGCACCCTGCCCGGCGGGGCAGATTACTTTATCCCCGCCTGGTACCAGCTGTTCGGCCTGATCGTGTACCCCGCCCTTGCCGCCGCCGCATTGGATTGGCTGTGGGCCGTGGGCAGACAGCTTGCCAAAAAGAAACAATAACCCGACAATAGCCTGATACAACAAAGCACCGTGCCGCAAGCAGGAGAACCCCCTGCATGGCGGCACGGTGTTTGTTGTTGGTATGGGTGAAATCAGCAAAAGGCATCCCCCAGCCGAGAGCGAATGGATTCCAGGAACGCGGCAGATGCTGGGGCATATTGCCATCGGGTGGTGCTGTCCTGGGCATTGTTCCCGGCCATAGTGGCCACCGGCACCGACAGGATCTTCGCCAACCTGTTCTGGATGGGGGTGATGATCTGGAGGAAATGAAAAGCGGGCTAAGTAGCCAAAAAGGAATCATAATGTTGAGAATCTTGAATGACACAACCAAAAAGCACCGGACAAAAATTTGTCTGGTGCTTTTTGGTGCGCCCGCGGGAATTCGAATCCCGGACACCCTGATTAAAAGAGCCCACCGGGCAGAACACTCTGACTTTAGAAGTTTCGAGTTTTCGTTATTTTTGCGCAAAGCATCGTGATTTTCCGCCCGGCAATTTCTGCGCCCTTTGTCGTATTTTGCAAGTCAGAGTACCCATTGCAACCCCTGAAACCGTGCAAAAACAGTGCAGAAACCGTGCACTTACTCTGGGATAAATAAAAAATGATGATTTTTAATCCATGACTTGGTGGCGATTTGAGTGACCACAAAGGTAAATTTGATACACGGAAAGAAGAATGCCCACTCGTCTGAGGAGTTCTCAGGGGAGTGGGCATTTCTGTATAATGGCATTTTGTATATGTCACTTGCCACTTTTAGCATGGAGGTTGCCATTTGGGGAATGAAGTTTCCACTTTTTATATGGCAAGTTTCTGCGCTTTCCGCATTGCTTTTCACATTTTCCGTACAACTCCGTGGTGCTGTCCGCGGTCTCTGGCGGCTGCTTTTCTCCACAAAGCATGACCTTGGTAGAGAAAACGCCATTCTGATGGGTAAATGTGCTTGCACCGCCGGTCTTTTCTGCAATATGCTGGACAGACTGGATGCCGATCCCGTTTTCCTTTCGCTTGGACGAGCGGAAGAGCCCGCTTTTTTCGTTGACTTCACCGTCAAATGCGTTTTCCACTTCGACCAAAAGAAGCCGCTCGGCATGGACATACGCGGTGACCTCGATCTTGCGCCGGGCGGGTGCGGTGCGCAGGCTGGCTTCGAATGCGTTTTCCAGAAGATTAGACAGCACCAGACACAGATCGATCTCGTCCACAGGAAGCACCTGTGGTAAGTCGAGTTTGGCACAAAAGGGAACACCCTCACGCTTTGCAAGGGCACAATAATAGCCGACAACACTGTCCGCTGCACGGTTTTCGCAGAAATTCATATCCAGATCCGGGATCCGGGAGACCGTTTTTGCAAGGTAAGCCTTCAGGTTATCCAGATCTCCTGCCTCGGCCAGTGCGGAGATCTGATTCAGCTGGTGGCGCATATCGTGCCGCGCCTGCCGGGCTTCTTCAATGGCGGCTTTCAGGCTTTCATAGCGCTGCTGTTGCATGGAAAGAAACTGGTTTTTCTGCTGCAATCTTGCATTCTTGTTAAGGCTGTTTGCCATCAGCAGGAAAATTGTATTGAACAAGAACAGCAGGAACAAAAGTGCGATGCTCATAACGATGTAGACCTGCAAAACCCGCCCTATACGGAGCGTTATCTGGTAGCGCGGGGTTATAAAAAGATTCAGCAGGATGAACACCATCGGAAGCACCCAGAACACATACCACGTCTGCGCAAAATTGTCATCCTCCACCATTGCGCGCACTGCGTGGGTGGCGGGATAATAGGCTGCAGCAGCGGTCAGCCAGCAGATCACGTTATAAAAAATGCAGGCGCTAAAACAGAACCACGGCTTGTCCGGCGGCAGCTGCAGCCGGATCGTGATCGCCGTACCAACGGCGCGGGACAAGCTATTCAGGCACGCAAATACCGCGCAGACCGCCAGCGCGATGGTCCCGGATTTCCAGAGAGAGAGCCGCAGCGTTTTGAGATACAGGAAAATTGTCACAATCGTTATGAGCAGCAAGGGGAACGCGGTCGAGAGACTGAAATGATAGCAAAACAGCCCGCCGCCAAGGCAAAGCCCGAACAGCAGCGGCACCTCCCATACCGCAAGCTTTGCGG
>OLPQ01002009.1_pt1 | contig 12923 bp, 8 predicted proteins | sample 1672451 | NCBI WGS metagenome assembly OLPQ01 (sample SAMEA3136687, study PRJEB25190) | human gut metagenome | biome: human gut; feature: human-associated habitat; material: faeces | place: Austria | collected 2013
AATGTTGTCGATCTCTGCCAGCCTTGCTACAGTTCCCGGGACGATCGTAACATTTGTCTTCGGAGCATTATTATAAAGAATGATCGGAAGCTTTGTACTGGCTGCTATCTCTGCAAAATAATCATAAAGCTCTTCCTGTGTCTGAGATACAAACATCGGTGTCAGAACAGAGACTGCATCTACTCCAACCTCTTCACAGATTTTTACAAGGCGGATTACACCTCTTGTTGTAATATGGTTTGCTCCGCCATATACCGGAACACGTCCTCTTGTTTCGTCCTTTACTGTTTCCAGTATCTTACGGTATGTGTCATCGTCAAACGCATAAAACTCGCCGGTTGTTCCAAGCGGAAACAAACCGTGCACTCCATTATCTATCAGATGATTTACCATCTGTCTCAGAACAGGATAGTTGACTTCACCCTCGTCAGTAAGAGGAGTGATAATCGGGGGAATAATACCTCTTGGCACAAATCCCATTTTGGGTACCTCCTTCGCCTAAAAGCGATAAATTATTTTTCTTTTTCTACTGAAACCTTAGATATTTTTTCATAGTATTTTACAATTGCACTATGGTCGTCCATCTCGCATCCGTCAGCTTTCAGTGACTGCATGATCTCCATAAGCTGAGAAGTCAGAGGAAGAGATGCGTTTACTGCATGAGATGCATTCAGAGCATTATTCAGGTCTTTAATGTGAAGCTCAATACGGAATCCCGGTTTAAAGTTATGCTCCATCATCATCGGCGCTTTTGCGTCAAGAACCGTAGAGCCTGCAAGACCTCCGCGGATCGCCTGATATACAAGCTCCGGATCTGTGCCTGCTTTTTTTGCAAGTCTTTTTTTATTCAGCGGTTTATCCTTTATCTTTTCTCTGATAAATTGCTCCATATTGTCACCCTGATTAGATGTCTTTAGTTACTATCTTACATTATATTCTGAATTATATTGCGTTGCAACCATATTTTTTCTTTGAGTATGGGCTTGCGGCATATACCCGCCGGACTGCTGCACTGCTCCCAACAGTGCGAATAGCGCAGTGGCTTAGATACTGTAGGATTATGCTCATAACACAGAAATGCCACGGCATGGATGCCGGGGCAAGGAGCTATCGAGCCATGGAAGGCGAGTAGCGACGGTTTCGTCATGTATAGAAAAAGTAAATGCATAATCCATACAGAATCTTAGTCACGCAGCGTAGCACCGGTGGGAGCAGTGCAGCAGTCCGGCGGGTACATGTCGCAAGCCCTTACTTTTTGGCTCGTTTAACAAACTGGTTTGTTATGTATTAAACTTTATGTTATCATCTTGTAATTATCATTTAATACATATTTATTATGGTTTTTTTGAAGATTTTCAGCTATAATATGATAAGCTATACAGTAAATATGAATTTAATATTCAACTACCGAAATATAAGGATATAGAAATGAATAAAAAAGTTTACAAAACATTGGAATATAACAAAATCCTCACCATGCTAAGCAGCTACGCAGCATGTGATGAGACAAAAAAGCGGTGTCTTTCACTTGAGCCTATCACCGATTTATACGAAATCAGACATCTGCAGACCACCACTGCCGATGCACTAAGCCGCCTGTACAAGGACAGCGGAGTGTCCTTCGTTGGCATACACAATGTACATGCTTCCCTAAAGAGGCTTGATATCGGTGGTGCTCTGAATACGACCGAGCTTCTTCGAATCTGCAGTCTTTTGGAGGTTGCAAAGCGCGTGAAGGCATATGGCAGAAGCGCCATGGATAATGAAAAGCAGGATTCTCTCTCCGGTCTGTTTGCAGGGATTGAACCGGTTTCTGCGCTCTGCGATGAGATTAAGAGGTGCATTTTATCTGAGGAAGAGATTGCCGATGATGCAAGTCCTGAGCTTTTTAAGATAAGAAAGAGCATACGCGGCATGAACGACAGAATCCATGCGCAGCTCACCAAGCTCATGAACAACAGCACAACGAGGACATATCTGCAGGATGCGGTTGTGACCATGCGCGACGGCAGATATTGTCTGCCTGTAAAGGCTGAGGCAAAGGGCAATGTACCCGGCATGATGCACGACCAGTCATCTACCGGCTCTACCCTTTTTATTGAGCCGATGGCTGTCGTCAATTTGAATAACGAGCTCAAGGAGCTTTTCATAAAGGAGCAGGAGGAGATTGAAAAAATCCTTGCAGCGCTCAGCGACAAGGTTGCCATGAATGCGGCTGCTTTGGAGCAGGACTATGAGATTCTTTCAGAGCTTGACTTCATTTTTGCAAAGGCAAATCTGGCTAAATCATATAACGGTGTGGCACCGGAGTTCAACACCGAGGGGCATATCAATATCAGAAAGGGCCGTCATCCGCTTTTGGATGCTAAAAAGGTGGTCCCTATAGATGTACGGCTCGGCAAGGAATATAAGCAGCTTATCATCACCGGACCAAATACCGGCGGTAAAACGGTTTCACTAAAGACTGTCGGACTTTTGACTCTCATGGGTCAGGCAGGTCTTCACATTCCTGCGGCTGACAGGTCAAAGCTCGCCATCTTTGAGGATGTATTTGCGGATATAGGCGATGAGCAGAGTATTGAGCAAAGTCTCAGTACCTTCTCGTCTCACATGACCAATATCGTAAAAATCCTTGAAAAAGCTGACGACAGAAGCCTTTGCCTGTTCGATGAGCTCTGCTCGGGAACCGACCCGACAGAGGGTGCGGCACTTGCCATCTCAATTTTAAACAGACTGCACCAGTATGGCGCCATCACCATGGCCACCACACACTACAGCGAGCTGAAGGTGTATGCGCTTTCCACAGACGGTGTGGAAAATGCCTGCTGTGAGTTCAATGTGGAGACTTTAAGCCCTACCTACCGCCTGTTAATCGGTATTCCGGGAAAGAGTAACGCATTTGCAATCTCATCAAAGCTTGGTCTGGACGAAAACATCATCGAGGATGCAAAAAGCAGAATTAATGATAACGACCTTGATTTTGAGGATCTGATTGCAAGCCTCGAGTCACAGCGACAAACCATCGAAAAGGAACAGCTTGAAATCAACAGCTACAAGGCCGAGATTGAAAAGCTCAAGAAACAGCTCGAAGAGAAAAACGAGCGCATAGACAAGAGCAAAGACAAGATTTTACGCGAGGCAAATGAGGAAGCCTACAAGATACTGCAGGATGCAAAGGAACTTGCCGACAAAACCATCCGCAATTTCAACAAATACGGACAGGGACAGGCTCCTATGAGCCAGATGGAAAAGGAGCGCTCTGCCCTTCGTGACAAGATGAATGACAAGGAAAAGAAACTGTCAGACATCAAGAAAAACACTGCCAAGGCAAATCACAAGGCGCCTAAGAAGCTGCGCATCGGTGATTCTGTGCTTGTGCTCTCCCTCAATCTGAAGGGAACTGTCCACACTCTGCCAAACGCCAAGGGCGATTTGTATGTGCAGATGGGTATACTGCGCTCGCTGGTTAATATTAATGACCTCGTGCTCTTAAACGACGATGTCTCTCCTGCCAAGAAGTATGGCGGCAGCGGAAGCAAGATAAAGATGAGCAAATCGCTGTCAGTTTCATCAGAAATCAACCTGATTGGAAAGACTACGGATGAGGCACTTGCTCTCTTGGATAAATACCTAGACGACGCATATATCGCTCATCTTTCATCAGTGCGCATTGTCCACGGAAAAGGCACCGGTGCACTGCGAAAGGCTGTGCATGGACTCCTTAAGAGGACAAAAACTATTGCGGAATACCATCTCGGTGAGTTTGGTGAGGGCGATGCCGGAGTAACCATCGCAACCTTTAAATAACGACAATTTACTTTTACGGAATATAAATAATTTTTAAGAAGGAGATTAGAAATGGCTGTTAAACAGAAAATACTGATAGTAGACGACGACAACAATATAGCAGAGCTTATATCTCTATATCTGACCAAGGAATGCTATGACACCAAAATCGTAAATGACGGTGAGCAGGCTCTTATCGCGTTTGAGCACTACAAGCCAAACATGCTTCTTTTGGACCTCATGCTTCCGGGCATAGACGGCTATCAGGTATGCCGTGAGATACGTGCAAAGTCCGATGTGCCGATTATCATGCTCTCCGCAAAGGGCGAGGTATTTGACAAGGTTTTAGGCCTGGAGCTTGGCGCCGATGACTATATACTCAAGCCCTTTGACTCAAAGGAGCTTGTGGCAAGAGTCAAGGCCGTGCTCAGACGCTTCCAGCCTGCAAAGCCGGAGGCCTATGCTTCCGTAGATATCAAGTGTGTGGAGTACCCGGGGCTTATTGTAAATCTGTCCAACTACTCTGTCACTTATGACGGACAGCAGATTGATATGCCGCCGAAGGAGCTTGAGCTTTTATATTTTCTTGCCTCGTCTCCAAATCAGGTGTTTACAAGGGAGCAGCTTCTGGACAACATATGGGGCTATGAATATGTCGGCGACACCCGCACTGTCGATGTGCATGTAAAGCGTCTCCGCGAGAAAATCAAGGACAAGCCAACCTGGCGTATCGCAACTGTCTGGGGCATCGGATACAAGTTTGAGGTAAAATAAATAATGAAGCATACCATCTACACTAAAATGTTAATCAGCTATCTGATTTACGGTGTCATCGCTTTTTTCATTATATGCACATTTACACAGCATCTCACCACAGACTATATTGAAAAGCAGGAGGCATCCAATCTCTACAGGGAAGCCTCCATCATTGCAGGTGATTACGCCGCCGAATACTTTGACTCATCCATGTCGCTTAGCGATTTCCAGAATCACATGAAAATCGTAGCCGACTATATGGATGCCAAGGTATGGGTGGTCAGCCCTGACGGTGAGCTGCTCATGGACTCAGATGATCCGTCAATAGGCATTGATATCCAAAATGACAGTTCTAAGCCTGTAGTGATAAATGGCTTTGATGTCACCGATTTTGGCAACAACAACTATATGATTGGAGATTTTTATGGCTCCTTCAAGCATAAGATGCTGTCCGTATTTTCCCCGGTAAATGTCTCGTACCAGAATATCGGCTACATAGTCATTCACAAGACAATGAGCCATATCACGGCAGGTGTAAACGGTTTTATGAATATCTCCTTTTACACTGTAGCGCTCATTTTTGCCTTTGCATTTGTTCTGCTTTTCATGATGAGCCGCTCCATTTACCGTCCTATCTCCAAAATCACAAAGACCGCAAAGAAGTATGCAAAGGGTGATTTCACTGCCCAGATTGATGTACATTCCAATGACGAAATCGGCTATCTGGCAAACACACTAAACTACATGGCAACTGAGCTTGATACGCTTGAGGAGGATCAGCGCAAGTTTGTTTCCAACGTGTCACACGACTTCCGCTCCCCTCTTACCTCGATAAAGGGCTACGTGGAGGCTATGCTGGACGGAACCATCCCTGTTGAGATGCAGGATAAATATTTAAATATCATACTTTTTGAGACCGAGAGACTTAATAAGCTCACCAAGAGTCTTATTGATCTGAACCAGTTCGGTCATCACGGCATACACCTGGATATTGCTGATTTTGACATCAATACAATGATCCGCACGACAATCCTCACCTTCGAGGGTAAATGCAGTGAAAAGGGCTTAAGCTTTGACCTGCTGCTCACCGGAAAAGAGCTTTTCGTGCGCGGTGATATGGTCAAAATCCAGCAGATTCTTTACAACCTGATTGACAACGCTGTGAAGTTTTCAAATAATGATTCGAGTATCAAGATTGAGACGAGTATCAGAAATGAAAAGGTGTTTATATCAGTAAAGGATCACGGTATCGGTATACCAAAGGACAGCCTTTCAAAGATCTGGGAACGCTTCTACAAGAGTGATTTATCCCGTGGAAAGGATAAGCGCGGTACGGGACTTGGCCTGTCTATAGTTAAAGAAATCGTGCAGGCGCATGGTGAGAATATAAATGTGATAAGCACTGAGGGTGTGGGAACTGAGTTTATATTTACGCTGCCGCTCAGCAAAAAAGAAGGGTGAGCACAGCACACAGTATATTCCTCAGAAAAATGTGAAGTCAGCCGCGGTTATTTGTCCGGGCAGATTATGGTTTTATTTACATTTTTTTTCTTTTTTACTTTATGGAACTCCGCGGCAGTTCACATTTTTCTTCGGAACACACCGTGTACTCTCCGGCTAATTCAGGTTTACGAGCGAGGTGCTTTGCTACCTTGCATTCTGGCAGTGCCGGACTTATTTCACTGGCGTGAAATTTTGTCCGGCACTTTTTTCTTCTTAAAATTTAAAGCTCATTTCACTTATGCGAAATGAGCTTATTTAATAGTTATATATTGTTTATAAATATTCTGAGCCGCCTTGAAAACACAAGAAAAACTGATTTTAAATAATTACGCTTATATCATATTTACGGTTCATATTTGCTGCCGGCCGGGTCGGTTACTGTGTAGTCGCCGCCGGATATGTCGGCTGTAGTTTCAAAGTCTGTGATGTCCTGATTTACGATACCATCGAACAGGTCATATGTGAAGGTGTAGCCCTGTGCCGATACTGCTTTGACATATATTTTGATATTGCTTGCAGCTGTGACAGGGATTAAGTCTTCGATTTTGACTGTGCCTTCGAGGCTATGGAGCTTACCGTCGTCCTCTTTTGAGGCATCAGAGGTATCATTTTCCGTGTCATTCTTTGAGCCATCTTTTTTGGCATCATCCTTCCGGCTTAAGGCGGATGTGATGGAGTCTGTGTCTGCAGAGTCTGCACTGTCTGTGCCGTTTTCTGCCAACAGCTGTCTGATATCGTAGGTCTTTAGCTCTGTGTCTGAGCTTGCAACTACGAGCTGCACACTGTTAAAGTCAAAGTAATCATTTCCCATGACCGCTACATCTACATCTGTGCCAAGCTTTATGCTGCCATTGTCAAAGGTTGGTTTATTGGCAAGTATGCCGGATGCTACATTTTTGAACACTGATGTCACACCTTTAAACTCATCGAGCACCTCTGTGCTTCTCTTATTTCCGTCAACAAACAGAAATGTCACATTGCCTGCATAGTCCTCAGACAGTGGAATGGTGGCCTCACCCGTATACTTGATGCCGTTTAGCTCGAGCGGTATCTCGTTTGTACCGAAAAATACACTGGTTTTTGTATCCTCTGTGTACTCCTTTGGCACCACCGAGACAGAGACTGTGTATGTCATATCGGTAAAATCTGCACTTTTTAAGGAAATATCCCAGTCTGTTATGAGGCTGGCCTCCTCCTCAAGGGTGGACTTGATATCATCCTGCATGGTCTGCACATCGGAAAGTATCACCGATGTGTTGTCTGAGGTGTATGACATCTGTGTCTCGAGCTTTTTTATCCTGTTATTAAGCAATACTGCCCCCGCAATAAGTGCGGCGAGCAGTATTATGGTAATCGCATTGAAAATATTTTTTTTCAAATTCATATTATAGTGTTATTCCTCATCTTCCTCTGCAGCTACAGCTATTCCAAGCTCCTCAAGCTGCTTTGGATCTACAGTTCCGGGTGCCTCTGACATGAGGTCCGAAGCGTCCTTTACCTTAGGGAATGCAATAACCTCCTTGATATTGTCTGTATGCAGCATATGCATGCAGATACGGTCAACACCGAAGGCAAGTCCTGCGTGTGGCGGTACACCATATGAGAATGCATCAAGCAGGAATCCAAACTGCTCATGTGCACGCTCCTTTGTGAAGCCAAGCACCTCAAACATCTTCTCCTGGATGTCATCCTGATGGATACGCACTGAACCTCCACCGAGCTCTGTACCATTGAGTACGATATCATATGCCTTTGCACGAACTGCGCCCGGATCTGAGTCTATCTTGTCCCAATCCTCCTCCATAGGCATGGTGAATGGATGATGCATTGCCATAAATCTGTTTTCCTCATCAGACCACTCAAGGAGTGGGAACTCAGTTACCCAGAGGAAATTGTACTTATTCTCATCAATCAGGCCAAGCTCAGCTCCAAGCATGAGACGAAGCGCTCCGAGTACATTCCATACGATTTTATTCTTGTCAGCTGCGAAAAGGAGTAAATCTCCCGGCTTTCCGTTCATCCTTGCGACAAGTGCATCAAGCTCAGCCTCTGTCATAAACTTGGCAAATGATGACTTGTATGTGCCGTCCTCATTGATGCACAGATAAGCAAGTCCCTTTGCTCCACAGCCCTTTGCATGCTCTACAAGCTTGTCAATCTTCTTACGAGGCATCTTTGCCTGTCCCTCTACATTGATACCGCGGACAGAGCCACCGTTTTCAAGAGCTCCTGTGAATACTCCAAAGCCACAGTCCTTTACCACATCCGAAACGTCACAAAGCTCCATACCAAAGCGTGTATCAGGCTTGTCAGAACCAAATCTGTCCATAGCCTCCTGCCAAGGCATACGCTTAAACGGAATCTCAACATCCACATTGACAACCTCTTTGAAAAGGTGCTTTAACAGTCTCTCATTTACCTCGATTACATCATCGATATCTACGAATGAAAGCTCCATATCTGCCTGTGTAAACTCAGGCTGTCTGTCTGCACGCAGATCCTCATCACGGAAGCATCGTGCAATCTGGAAATATCTGTCATAGCCTGAAGCCATCAGAAGCTGCTTAAAGAGCTGTGGTGACTGAGGAAGCGCATAAAAATGTCCGTGGTGTATACGGCTTGGCACGAGATAATCCCTGGCTCCCTCCGGTGTAGACTTGCAAAGGATTGGTGTCTCTATCTCCAAAAAGCCCTCGTTTGCCATAAAGTCACGCATCACGCGAAGCACATTGCTTCTAAGCATAAGGTTCCTCTGGATATCAGGGCGGCGAAGATCCAGATAACGGTATTTAAGCCTGATGTCCTCGCTTGTCTTTGAATTCTCCTCAATCTGGAACGGAGGTGTCTGTGCCTCTGAAAGCACTCTGATTGATGTAGCGATAACCTCGATATCGCCTGTCTTTAAGTTCTCATTGACAGCGGCTGTTCTCTTCTGTACAGTTCCCTCAACTGCGATAACGAACTCACTTCTTAAGGTGCCTGCCTTTTCAAAGCCCTCTGCACCTACATTTTCCTCACCGAATACTATCTGAAGTATTCCGCTTCTGTCTCTTAAATCTACGAAAATGAGACTTCCTAAATTTCTTCTCTTCTGTACCCAGCCCATCACTGTGACCTTCTCACCGATATTGGCATTTGATACCTCTGTACATCTATGGCTTCTATGTAAGCCCTGCATTGATTCTGCCATTTTATACTCCTTATATTTCTACTATATATTTATTCTAATAACTGTTTGATACCGCTGCTACACAGCTAATCTGCTGCTTATCAGATTCCTATCTGTTAAAGAACTCAACAAACTCCTCGTAGCCCTCTTTCATAAGCTGCTCCTTCTGGAATTTCTTGTTCTTGTTCATTCGCACAACAAGCACCTGCTGTCCGTTTGCTCTTGCGTCTTTTGCCTGGTTCATGACATCAACAAGCTTGTCTGCCGGATATTTCTTCTCAACCAGATAAGCCACCTTCTTTGGACTCTCAGGAATCTTGAAGCCACTCTCCATGAGAAGCAGGATAATTCTCTCAAAACCGATTGAAAAACCACAGGCCGGTACATCATTTCCGGTGAACTTTCCAATCATCTTGTCATATCGTCCGCCACCGCCACAAGCTGCGCCAAGCTCAGGCATTGATATCTCAAAAATAGTTCCTGTGTAGTAGCTCATTCCACGAACAAGTGTAGGGTCAAATACGAGCTCAAACTTTGCTCCCTTTGTAGCATTAACAGCCGTAGCTATCTCTGTCATATTTGTAACCACTTCTTCGTCTAAATATTCACCGAGCTTTTCTGAAAGTATTTTTACACCCTCAGTGACATCCCTTGTCTGCTCCAAAAGCTTGAACAAATCAAGATATTTGTCAATATTTTCCTGTGGGTAGCCATCCTGTGCAAACTCACTTGCAACACCTTCCACTCCTATCTTGTCCATCTTATCGAGTGTGATAAATACGCTGTCGTAGTCCTCCTCAGCGAAACCACTGTAAGCAGCCATTGCCTTTAGGATTCTTCTCTCGTTGATTCTTATCTCAAAGTTCTCGAAACCGAGTCTTCCGATTGTGGTAGTGGTTGCTGTAATCAGCTCTATCTCTGCCAGATTGCTTGGCTCTCCGAGTATATCTATATCACACTGTGTAAACTGTCTGTAGCGACCTCTCTGAGGTCTGTCTGCTCTCCACACACTGCCCATCTGAAGTGCCTTAAACGGCGATGGCAGGTTGTTGGCATTGTTTGAATAATATCTTGAAAGTGGCACTGTAAGGTCGTAGCGCATTCCAAAGTCTACTACATCCGATTCTTCCTTTGCTGTCTCCAGATTCAGCTTCTCGCCTCTCTTCATTACCTTGAAGATCAGCTTCTCATTTTCTCCGCCCTGCTTGCTTGTGAGATTTGCTATATTCTCCATGCATGGTGTCTCTATCGGTGTAAATCCGAAGCTTCTGTATGTATCCTTGATCACACTTGTCACATAATCACGGATTTCCATCTCTGCAGGTAATATATCCTTCATGCCGTTGACCGGCTTTTTGCTCAGTGCCATTTGGTTTCCTCCATCTATATTAAAATATTGAATTCATTAGCTATTCTATTATACTTTTCGGTTTTGCAATCGTCAAGGGTTACAGGGGATTTTGCTGTATGTGCTATAGGATGTACTACAGGACGGACTGTAAGCCACGGCACCGCTAAGGCGCACGCATATGTATTTGCTTTCGCTACGCTTTGCCGCTAAGATACTGTACGGATTATGCTTTTTATTCTTCTATGCTTGACGAAACCGTCGAAACGCGCCTTCCATGGCGCGGTTCTCCTTGACTTGCCCTCCATGGCAAGTCATTTCTGTGCTTCATGTGCATAATCCTACAGTATCTAAGCGGCTTCGCTATTCGCTCAATCAAATGCATATGCGTGCGCCTTAGCGGTGCCGTGGCTTGCAGCCCTTACTCTGTGACAATATTTTCATTTGCACGGTTTCTTCCAAGTTACTTCAATAAACTTGATTGTACGGCAAAGATAACAAGCATCTGCGGTGAAAGGTTACAAATGCTAATGTTCGTCTACTGTGGAAAATTTCAGATGCTAATGTGTATCTACTGTGGTGGATTGCAGATGCTAACGCACATCTACTGCGGCGGATTACAAATGCTAATGCACATCTACTGTGGCAGATTGCAAATGCTAATGTGCTTCTACTGCGGTGGATTGCAGATGCCGCACGGAGACAAGCCCATGGATTTTGCTTCTTCAAGCGTTACCTCTGTGTCACTCTTTTTCAAAGTCCGACAGCCCGCACGGTGATATTTCTTGCCGGTTGCAGTGATATGAACCATCGTCTCGCTGTTTGAGGAATCAGCAGCGCTATTTTCTGTTGCTGAACTGTCTGAGCCTGATGATGCACTTCCTGTTGTACTGCCTGAAGAGCCGGATTCTCCTGCCCCACTTCCAGCGCTGCTCTGCGAGCCTTCATTCTGCGGTGTATCCGTCTGAGCGCTCTGCTGCGGAGTGGTGCCATCCAGCCAGCTGTCACCATTCTCATAGTTTATTCCGACTCCGGGCTGCACATTATAGCAATAGACATTAAAAAGTATGCCGCCACCGTTATCCTCAACCGACTTTGCCTCTATGAGAACGCCATTTGCAACTAGATTGCTGCCCGAGAACATCGGAGTCACTCTGTAGAGTACATGATTTCCTGTATTGTTTACATAATCCGCTACCAGATTCTCAAACGGCAGCATCCCCTCTACATTCAGGTATCTCGTGCCAGTAATAAGGTTCTTTGGATTGGCATTCTCCCCGGCAAGCTGATAGCCAATAAGATGACAGCGATTATATAAATACCTGTCCTTTATCACATCATACTTCACCGTATGCCAGCCTGATGGCTTTATCATGCCTATCTTGCCACGCTCCTCAGTCGGCATGATATCCTTGCAGATATTGGCATAAGCCACACCGCATCTGCCAAGTGAATCCAAATCACTGTAATTTTCAAAAGCAGTGGTAGTCATATCGCTGTCCGTAAAAAAAGGCTCATTATTGTTGACAGCCACGTATGCCTTGCCATCATATGCAGGAATCGCATCAAGGGAAACGTAAGAATTGTTGTTTACAAGATCCTCCTGTGGCCCATCCACTTTATCCTTGCTGCCTAAAGCACCGGAAGAATCCTCACCTGCCACTTCAGCTACTGCGACATGCCCGGCACCTTCAGTGCCTGATAAATCAGTGGAGGTACAGCCTGTAAAAATTGTAGCAATTGCAAGTAACTCACATAGTGTAATTGCAGCTGTTTTCCTTAACTTTAGCCATATGTTCATATAAAATCACTCTTTCTATCAATCGATTGATATTGGATTTTCCCTAATCACAATAAATTAAATGAATACTTAAATTACTAAACCTAATATACTTTTATTTCCTCGCTTCATTTATTATAGCAAACATTTGTTTGTTTTTCAATCCTTGCTGTAAAGCTATACATTCCCCACTATTTGGACAGTTACTGTTCACACCTAACAGTATGACCAGCGACGCTCTCCTAGGTGGATTACCACCACAGCGTAAGGGCCGTAAGCCCCGCCTGGCGGGTGCACACGGATTCTCGTGAGAGCGCATAGCGAAGCTGTTTAGATACTGTAGGATTATGCCCGTGAAGCACAGAAATCCGCAGCCATGGACGGCTGGGGAAGGCGTTATGCGCCACGGACGGCGCATAAAAGCCGGTTTCGTCGAGCATTGAAAACCCAAAAGCATAATCCGTACAGTATCTTAACAGCGCAGCGTAGCGAAAACGAGAGTCCGTGTGCACCACGACCGGGCGGAGCTTACGGCCCGAACCAACTAAAAAAGCCACCCAGGCATAACACCCGGTGTGGCT
>OLPQ01002031.1_pt1 | contig 12784 bp, 11 predicted proteins | sample 1672451 | NCBI WGS metagenome assembly OLPQ01 (sample SAMEA3136687, study PRJEB25190) | human gut metagenome | biome: human gut; feature: human-associated habitat; material: faeces | place: Austria | collected 2013
AGGAACCGTCAGACATGATCATTATTACGGATAACATCTGATGAAGGAAGAATCCTTTCTTCTGTTACCTGATTTATAGAAATTTATTAATCAAGTAGTCTTGATTGATTACATCATTATTATACTAGGGGGATGGTGTTGAGAAGAACATCACATAGCAGTCCGTAGATGTGTGCCCGGGTGAATGGTGTATCTGCTACAAGAAAGCTCAGTATTTCTGCTGGGTCGTACATATCATATTCTGATGTATCCGCTCCTATACAATAGTCCAGAAGCTGATTGACACTGACGATAGCATATGTTTCGTCATCAGAGCTGTCTATGAGAATCTTATGACCAAATATAATGTATTGGGTTCCATCATCTGGCAGTTTAGCGGGCGTATTCTGCAGATTATGGATGGCATTCTGTAGCTTAGAACGTTCCATGTCGCGACACTGTCTGATTGTCATCGTCTCATCCAGATGTGTATCATCAAGATAAGCCGGGTATATGGTCTTATAATAACCAATCAGTTTCTGAATATTAATCTTATTAAGCCATTCTTTAACGGTTTTCAATTTCAATTCCTCCAAATGAAAAAAGCCGCAGTGTATGCGGCAGTAGAATAGATGCCTATAGTGCAGCCATGGGGATCATCTCAGGTCAAGGGCCTTAACACCAAACCGCTGATCATGGATTTCAGCATACAGCGTATGCCTGCAGGAAAGTTTTCGGTTCAAAGTTGATGATTAAAGATTTCCTTGGTGAAACTTAACAGAATACATATGAAAAAACACGGTGGCGGTTTATAGTATTCAAAATATTTGAATCCCGCCGGCAGCTTACTGACGGCAGAATTCAACATTCTGTATGTACATCTGATTCCATTATAGTGTATATAATGACAGCTATACCCCAACTGCAGGGAAGACACGTTTGAGATTTTCGCACTACAGGCAGTGATGTTAAAATTCAATGAATGTTGTTGCGTTGCTGACTTTGATCTGGGTATCTAATTCGGATAACAATTTGTCACGTTTTTCGTCCAGTTTTGTAGTCAACTTTTCAACAGACAGAGGATCAACTAGTTCTGTGGTATTCTCTTTAATATAGGCATCAACGACAGCCAGCGGTTTATCCTCTTTGACTTTTGTATCTTTGCCCAGGATGCTTAAGCGCATTGAATCTGCTGTTTCCTTCAACTTTGCATTTTCCTTGTCACAGACGCATACACGGCTGCTATATTCCTGCATTAATTTATTTCGAAGTCTGTCTTCAAAATTGGCTTCGTTATCATAGGCACCCATGTTTCTCATCCTGCTACGGAGTGAAATAGCTGCCGCAACAGTATAAGTGCCATAGGAGGTAGTGATCCTGGTATTGGCATTAGAGTTGATGATTGCCGCATCAATGGTCTGAAAACGTGCGATGAGGTCCATGATCTGCTGATAGGCAGATGAAGCGGCTTGGTTGAATTCTTCCTTTTTGATCCGTTTATTGTAGACCAGCTCAACATTCGGCTTGATCGTATCAACAAAGCTGGCTTTTTGAATCTTATCATTGATTTTCTTTACAAGCAGGTCGCGTTCGTCAAGGGCCTGCGTAACGAGCATTCGTTCGGACATAATAATACCTCCTGTACTATTCGACATTGTTTGCTGATGTCCATTGTACAGGAGGTTTTTGCGTTTGTCATTGAACCTGTGGTTCAATCAGTTTTGGAATTTAATTCTCAAATTATTTAGCTTCAATTTATCTAAGGGATGTATTCACATATATCTTCGATTCTGCAGTTCAGTATCCGGCACAGCTTGTCCAGTGTGCTGACAGTAAGGCTTTGGTTGTGCTTCAGTTTTGTCATGGTACCATTTGAGATGCCATGTTTTCTTGTCAGTGTGTAATATGTCTCCGGCGAATCAGCCAGTGTTTTCCAAAATCGGTCGTATGTAATCATCAAATCACTCCATTCTCAAAAAAAATTTCAAAATTGACACATCCATCAACAGATATGTCCGCAGATGGATATATACTAATAATATGAGTGAATTATTCTTTTTTAGTGTTGGTAGCCATCTTTAAATAAATCTGATCAGAGGCATTAAGTTCTTGAAATATGCTTTTTGAGCGTTTGCTAGGTACAAATGCACGACCGGTTTTTATGCAATAGATTTCTTCAGAGCATAGTCTGACAGATAGTTCAAGCAATCTTTCCAAAAAGAGCAGATAACGTTCAGATGAATGAATAGGCAGATCATTAGGATGCAGCATGCGGTAGATGCTCTGACGAATGGAGTCAATATCACAACCATTGTTAGGATTTAATGTGCGCAGGTAATTGTTTATGGATCTTTCAAACATCTCGTCAATGGAGTCAGCCAAAAAAAGTTTTTTATTCTGTGTGTCTTCATAGTCGTTTAATTTTTTTCGCATTTTTAATGATAATTTTCTTTTATTGCATTCAATACGAGAAATAGTGGAGATGGATACGCCCAGTTCTTTTGCGGCGTCAATTTGTGTAAGCTTCCATTTATGGCGAAAGTTAATCATGAATTCAGAATCCGATAAAATAGCCATTATTTACGTCCTCCTAGTCATTATAGAATAGCATATATTGCTCTAAAATAGGCGTTTATAAGGCTTAAAACATGAAAAAAATAGGCAATATTATAAAAAACATATAAAACGCCTATACAAAATAGTGGAAGTAAAGACGATTTTCAAAACTACTACATCTTTATATGGAAGATTTAAAAAGTAGGGAGGCGAATAGCATGCCAAGATTTGCAACCGTTCCGCAGGAAGCGGAGGACGAATTATTATATTCTTTTTTAATGCGTACAGCACGGGCAAATGGATTTAACAACACTAAGCTTTTTTTTGACTGCTATCACCTGAAAAAACCAGGTCAGAGTATTACTTATGAATATAGATGGGACATATATCGATTAATAGAGGCGATAAGCAAAAAAAATGAGGATGTTGTAAAGTTTTATCTTAAAACAGAAATGTTTTCCGGAATAGCACCATTTGCAACAAGAGAATTGACTTCACACAGAATAGGTGTGTTATGCAGCAGGCCGGAGATTAAAAAAATGCTGACAAAAACGCGTCCGGTGATTTCACACCTGAAGTGCTGTCCGATATGTCAGCAGGAAGATAAAGAAAAATATGGTTACTGGTATTATCATCGTGCACATCAGATGCCGGAAGTTACAACATGCTATAAGCATGGCTGTAAATTGAAAAAGTTTATTGGAAATAAGGGAAATGAATTTTCTGTTGCTGAAGAAGATTATGAAGATTGTAGAGCATATTCCTGTAGCGAAGAATATGCCAGATGGTGTAAGGAAGTACTGGATGCCGGTATCCAGTACAGTATTACTGAAATCAGGGAACTGATTAAGTATGAACTTAGATGTAAAAAGTATCTGCCGTATGGGCAAAAAAGATTGATAAAGGCATTAAAAAAGTACGATGACATGGTGACGGCTGATGAAGTCGAAAGATTTTTAAAAACTGATCTGTGTCAAAAGGGATACGCAAATATCAAAATGTATCTATTTATGCTGATGTTTGTTTTTTCGGGTGATGTGTCAGCAATGATAAAGGGGTTAAAGGCAGATTCAATCAAATATAAATTTGCAGCCGCAATATATGGCGAATACGAATTGGTGTCAGAGTGGAGGGAGGATATTGTTGAACTCAGATGCTGTACTTGTGGGACAAGGTTCATAACAACACCGGCAAGAATTCTCGCCGGGTGGGGATGTCCTGAATGTGACAGTAAGATAACACAAGCAGCTTTATTTAAACGGCTGTTTGATATTGCCGGGCAAGGTGAATATGAGCTTTTATCAGAATTTCATAGCATGAATGAACCGGTCAGAATCCGACACATACCTTGTGGAAAAATTTATTCAATCAAACCGAGAGCATTCCTCTTCGAGAAAAGCAGGTGTCAATGTAATTTGACGACATCATTTGAAGAAGCGCAAAGAGAGGTAGATAGTGCCAGTAATGGAACAATTGAATTACTGCAGTTTTCGGGAAAACAAAAAGATGCCTTGTTTATGGATCGTCGATATGGCCATAATTTTTGGTTTAATTATACAAAATTCATACAGCGCCCATATTGCAAAATCTGTGCTCAGAGAGTCAGAACAGAGAATATATTCAAACGTGAAATAAAAAACTTGACTGGGAACGAATACTCTCTGGCAGGAAAATATAAAGACAAAGATACAAAGGTAGGTATTCAACATAATGTATGTGGGAGAGTGCAGGATTATTACCCACGACATTTTTTGGATGGAGAGAGATGTTCGTATTGCCACCCATTTACAAAATTGGATGAGTTGATCAGGATAATCAAAGAAAAATCGAACGGACGTTATCAATATGGTGGCAAGAAAACTAAAAATCTATACAAGGTTATTGATACAGTGACTGGGGTAGAGAAAAACTTAACAGCAGCACGTATTATGCAGGAACTGAATCGTCCTACACCATCAAAGATACTGCCGTTAACTTTAGATGAAAAGAATATGAATGTTGATCCACCAATAACATATCAGAGCAAAATTGAAAATTGGATCAAAGGTCATTACAAGGAAAACGAAGTTATTTGTATTGAGGATATTCAAGCTGCAAATAAGGATATCAGCAATGGTATTGTGAAACATACATTAGGCAATTTGGTTTCAAACAATGTCATTCAAAGGATAGAAAAGGGAGTCTATTGTTATGCCAATGCAGATATTAGTCCGGAACAGGTTGTACACAGCAGATATATTGAAAGGGATGGACATAGGATAGGCTATCTGTCTGACCTCAGTTTTGCCTATGCTCTGGGACTAAGGACAGAAAAACCTGAAAAGATCAATATTGTCAGCAATATAGAAAGTCAGCAGCATGGGCGCAACAGGACATATGCCGGATTGAAATTAAAGATACATGGCAGCAGGACAGAGATTACCGATGAAAATTATGCAGTGCTTGCGGTGATGTCTTTTGTTATTAACGAAAAACGGCTGAAGGCCTGTACTGTACAAAATAAGAAAGAACTCATCCTCAAATGGTTGGATGAGAGAAATGTTAAACAGGAAGATTTTGAAAGTTACTATCAGTATTATCCTAAATGGACACCGTCCATGATAGCGGAGTTGTACAGGGAGGAATTGTAATGCCAACGATTACAGAAGAAGGAAGACTGAGGAGAGGCCGGGGAACAGGAGAAGGAAAAGATTATAAGCCATGGATCGAAAACAGAGAAGTCAACAGTATGGGAACAGCATCAGAAGTAATTGATTATAAAACAGGGCGGCAGGTGCATCTGTTGTCCCAGGGAGAGGTCTACTGGTATTATCTGCTGCGCTGGAGAGATGATGTAACAGATATCCGGGAGCAGTTTCCGTTGGAGCTGGAGATGACAGTAGAAATTAGCAGGAAGCTTGGATTCAGACATCCATATAATGAAAAAACACGGATGACGACAGATATGCTGATCACAAAAACAGATGGTACATACGAGGCATACAGTGTCAAGACGGATAAATCTGTATTGGATAATGCCAGGAATATAGAAAAGCTTTATATAGAAAAACTTTATTGGGACAGTCTGCAGATTCCGTTTCATATCGTATATAAAAGTGATGTGAACTGGACGTTAGTAAAAAACATCATGGACGTGACAGCTTGTTATGATGACGGCTGTGTATATGATGTATACAGCGCCCTTAGACATAAGATCGCGCATAAAGAAATTGTCGTAGATATGGAAAGCCGTCTGCTGGATTATAAAGCAATTATTGAGAATATGCGGAATGGAGGAATAAGATGGCTCAATTAATGGTTGGAGCAATTATTCATATACTGGAAGATGTGTATCGACTGATTTATGTGCAGCCGGATGCATGTGTTTTATGCCGGATGAATACAACAAAATTAATTTTGAATTATTTTGAAACAGCAGAATTAAGAAGAATGATTCGAAACCAGGAAGCAGTGCTTACATATGAGAGTGATAACAATATAGTTTCCTTTGATACTATGGATGAAAAAGATAGGGCACGTTTTATTCGAATTAAGAAAATGTTGAATGACGTGGCAGAGGCCTATGGGCCTACTTATATAGGATTAATGGGAAAAGGAACAAAAAAGCCGATAGAAAAAATTCTTACTGAATATCAAATGCCAAGGAATTCTTTTTGGATATACGTAAAAGCCTATATCCAATCAGGTTTTCAAGATAGTTCATTGGTTGATAAGCGTTCACAGAAGAAATCTACAGGCCCTAATAGACATGTAGTGAAAGCGGGGAGAAAAAGATTTGATGGACTTCAAAATGGTGTTGTATTGACACAGGAAGTTATTAATCAATTTGAAGAGTTCCTGCAGTTATATAAGAAAGGCAGAGAGCGCACCTATAAAAACGCATATGCAGGTTTGATTGAAAAATATTATACGGATTCGGATGGAAACAGGCTGCCGCAGTCCATGATTCCGACATACAATCAATTTTATTTTTATTGCAGTCATCATATAACACAAAAGGAAAAGGACATTAAAAAGACCAGTGCACAGGAACAGAGAAATGCAAAGAGGCTGTTGCTGGGGAGTGCAAGAAAAGATGCAATTCGTCCGGGATGGATTGTGGAAGCGGATGCTGTAGAAGCAGATTTTTCTATTGTATCTGCTATGGATAAGGAGCAGAGTATAGGGCGTCCGATTGTATATTTTTTGTTGGATGTACAGACGAGTGCTATTGTGGCAGTATCAATTTCATTGGAAAACAATAGTATGATTGGTCTTACAAATCTTTTCTTAAATCTGGGAGATGACAAAGCAGAGTATGCGGCAAAATATGGAATAGAATTCGATTCGAGTTTGTGGCCTTCAAATTTTTTACCAAATGAAATCAGGTGTGACCGGGGATCGGATTTTAAAAGTCATAAGTTTGGAGAGGTATGTAAGCGATTGGAAATTATACGTACATTAGAGCCGGGAGCAACAGGATCTTTTAAAAGTATTGTTGAACAGTCATTTCATCAATTTCAGAGCTCATTAAGACCAGAGATGATAAAAAAAGGGTTGATTACAGAGAGATACGATTCAAATCATCATCGGGAGGCAATGCTTAATCTTTATACGTTTACACGATTAGTTATAAATTATGTACTAATGCATAATCAACGCTACATAAAAGATTATCCAATGAGTAAAGAAATGCATCAGAAAGATATTAAACCGGCTCCATGCACGTTGTGGAAGTATTTTTGTGAGCTTAAGGGAAATCCCAGACCTATATCACAGGCAACATATAATCAATATTTGTATAACTTATTGCCTGAAAAGCAGGCGAGTTTATCTCGAAAAGGCGTTATATTTTCAGGTCTACATTATATTAATCACGAATCCAAATTGTTGGAGAAAATGTTTAGGCTTGGTACTAAACGTGAAAAAATGAAAGTCCGCTATGATCCGAGAGATGTTGGAATAATCTATTATATGGAAGACAATAAGTTATGTACACTTCATCTGAATGACGGTATTCCAAATAATGCAGAGTATGCAGGCATGACATGGGCTGAATATAACGAATATGATGCACACCGTAGAAAATTAAATCGTGAAGGTAAAGAACATAATTTGTCAATGGACATGAATCTCAGTAAGACTTATAGGAACATTATTGCGGCGAATACCACAGAACATCTGGCAAATACGACGGGAATTCGTGATGCAAGATGTGAAGAAAAGAACCGCATTAACAATGAGAATCGGGTCGCACAACGGTTAGAAAAAGATGAGAAGCAGCTCTGTGAGGAACAAATGGAAAAAGTGTCACAAAATAATCCTGAGCATCAGGAAGAAGATAAAAATAAAGATCCATTTGCACCAAATTTAGATTTCAGGGCAGCAATGGATATGTTTGAAGAAGGAGATTTTTAATTATGAAGTACAATTACACAGAAATGAAGGAAAATGAACATTCTTATGATAATTTTGATTTACGGATGACAAATGAAGTTCCGGCAGTATATGTGAGGTCTAAGATGCCTGAAGATAATGGCAATCCATATATAGAAGCGTTACCGGAAGCACGTACAGAAGACGAAGTCTTCACAACATACAATAAGCAGCCGTTGTTTCCGAATGAAAAAGAAGTCCGAAATATGAGTGTCAATGAAAAATTAGAAATGGTGGCGCTGCTGAGAAAGGTTAGGTTTGTTTTACCGTTTCATGCTTTGCTTGAACAGGAATTTAATAATGTGTTAAGAGTATCATATCGTGATCGTATAGGGAAAGAGAGCGAGGATCCTATAAAGATTACAATGAATGACACGGAAGACAGTACGCATGTACGTTTGGAAGGAAATCATGGAGCTGCTTCTAATGCAGGAATAACGTTAATTGGCTATTCAGGTTGTGGAAAATCTGCTTCTCTGGAGATTTTGCTTTCAAATTATCCGCAGGTTATCATACATAAATCAGAATCCTTTCAGCGCTTTCCACAGATTGTGTATCTTGTTGTTGTATGCCCGGCGAATTCAAATTTTTCAGCATTATATATCAGTATTGGGGAAGAGGTTGATAAGGCTTTAGGAAATCTTGAGCCAATATATGAACAGATGGTAAAACGTGCACGCACAGTGGGAGAAAAGGCAAATGTTATATGCAAACTGATTGAGATGTTTGCGATTGGCTGTATTATTTTTGATGAGATACAGCTGTTGGATTTTTCAGGGCAGAAAGAAAGTACATATGAAAGTCTGCTGACTGTTGTGAATAAGACAAAAGTAGCTATTATGGCAGTGGGAACAGAAGATGCTTATAGTAAAATGTTTCCGAACTTAAGAATGAGCAGACGAACAGGAGCGTTCATTGAAGCCAATGCCTATTGTGAAAACAAACAGTATTTTGCAACCATTGTTTCAAATTTGATGAAGTTTCAGTGGATGGATGAAAAGATTGAGCCGAACAGAGAAATTATTCAGGCCCTGTATGATGTCTCTAAAGGAATTATTGCTCAGCTAGTTAGTGTATATATGTATATGCAGATTCATTATTTACGAGCTAAAAAGAAACCGATAATAAATGCAGATTATATTTACCGTATATCCAGACAGTATTTTCCTGGAATTCAGCCATTTTTAGATGATATGAATAATCATAACTATGAGAAAAAACGGGAAGAAATTATGAAAAATGGTAATCTGGAATTAGAACGCCTGATTCAAAATGCACAGCAGGAAGCTAACAGAGAAAAAATATATCAGCAGATGAAGATTTCAGAAGAAAAGGGACTTCCGGCAATAAAAAATAATGCAATTCAAAATATTATGAATGCAATTAGTATTACCGGTGAAATCTATAATAAGACACGAATTGAGCAGGCTGTAGATCATGCAATAGGGTTGAAAAGAAATGTAAACGCGGATGAGGGGATGATTACAAAGGATGCGTATCAATGGCTGAAGACTCATGCATCAGATAAACGGAGTGGCACAAAGAAAAAGGCAGTAATGGATGATGAACATATTCAAATCAGAGATGAATTGTTGAATAATTAATCAGGACATACGGAAGGATATTTGCTTTGATAATCGAGGCAAATGTCCTTTTTTTGATGGTATTTTTGTAATATAATAAAATCATATTAAGTTGTATGTAGTTACATATGAACGATAGAGTTGTTAACTAGTATCTGAAAATGTGGGAGGAAAACAAATGAGTGATTATTACCGTCCGATAAAAAGAGAAGGAACACATTTAGCCGATTCAAACGATACAGAAGGTGCATACAGAGGAAATTTATTAGATGATGAAACAAATAAACCGGTTGGAAATTCTGAGTGGATTAAGGTTGATGACAGTGAACTAGAGGAAAAATATGGTTATAAGCCTGAATTAGAAGAATCTGGTTGTGAGACAAGTATAATTGATGGATTGATGGAAGCAGCGATATATTTTGGTGTAACGGTGCTATTAACAGGTGTAGTGCTTCCAAAATCAAAAGAAATATGTGAAGAAAAAATAGGTCCATTTCTAAGTAGAAAGTGGAATTTGTTAAAACAGCATGTGAAGAAAAAACGTAATTCTAGTCGGCAAGAAGATAATAAAGAATTAGCAAGTACAGAAGAAATAAGCAATGTAGATATAGTGCGAATGATTGTAAATCACCTAAACAAAGCCTATAAGATATGGTTTGAGGATACTGAAAATGAAAAGAGTCAAAGTGATTTATTAAATGGGTATCTTATTGCTGTCATAATTGTATTGAAAATAAAAAGTAACATGCAAGGAATGTCGGATGAGGAAAAGCAATTACAAGCCTATATTTTATGGCAAAGATTAGCAAATTGCCTGATACGTTTAGATGTCATAAATGTAGCAAATCAAATATTAGAAAATAACCAGAAATTATTAAAAATAAATGATCTGGAATTAAAGCCCATTATTGCCTATAGACAAGAAGGGGAAGAGGTGGAAGTATTGCTTGATGCGAATAAGATAAGAGCACAGCTGTTAATGTAAAATAATAATTGCGGTATATATGCAAAAAGTAATTTTAGATTTTAGAACAAATACAGACTTGAGAAATTAATATATCTAAGATATAATTTTAGCTCATAATGGTCGAGTTAAAATATATCCAAAGAAGCATTTAAGCTGAATATTAAAAAATCGCAGGAAAAATAATATATTCATAATATTATTTCATATTTTAAATAGCAAAGCGGAAAAATAGACTGGATATATGCAGAATATAATTTAAGATTAACACGTTGTCCTTCAATCCATGTCACTTTCCCTTGCCATGTTGCATGCTCATGATCCATAATCTTGACCAGAAATGTATCTGCTTTCTTCGCTCTTCCTTTCATGACAGTACCTTCATCGTCCTTTCTGGATTACTCCGTTATTGTAGTTTTATTATAGCGAATCACCCATTACGCCAACCATTACAAAGCTACATTTTTTGCAGCTTTTTTAATTTTTCCTTAATGCATTTTTCCGACATATTTCAATGATTATTTCATTATTCGACATTGTGACGATTATATTTTGTGTAATGTTCGGCCGATCCGTCATCTCAACCATTATATGCGGGTGCATGACGTAATATTCCTGAAATCATCCTAATTCTATCTGTCTTTTTTACAGCCGGAAGATTGCCCTGTTTCCCCTTCTGAACACAAAAAGAGGCGCATCCTTTAATCGATCCGGATGTCCGCCTCTTTGTCGTTTTGTCATGTCGAAGAAGATTTAGTAAACCCTCTGCTTATCAATGTCTGTTATTACATTCGTTCTGTTGGCTTTATTACTGTATCGCCTGATTAATAATCTTAAAAAGTTCCAATTCACTGAAGAATTTCCACTCTTGATCGCCTTCTACCCATTTGACCATGCCCTGCCAGGTTGACCGCTGACGATACTGCACGTACAGCAACATCGTCCCCTTTTTGCCGCGCTCCTTCTCAAGCTCTTCTGCTGATTTCTTCTTCTCAGGCGGCTGTACCGTCTTCTGGCTTTTATCCGTAAATGTCCGCATCTGTGTTGATGCCTGCGGAAACTTAATCTGGTCAAATAAATTCTCTGCCAACTCGATCAGATGAGCCACATTTGAGAAAGGACAGGCTTCTTCGCTGTAGCAATGATACAGACGCCCTGACAATTCACCATTCCGAATCTCATCCACGCAAATACTGATCAGATTGGGAGAACGCTGGAAATTCTGCTGTCTTACTATTTGTCCCATGTTTTGCCCCATTTCCATTTATTCTCATTATCTTCACTATTAAATCCGCTGTCCGCCACGGATGATACCGCATACTCCAGATACTTACTCCAGGTCTTATGCTCTCTTGAGAAATACTTCTGGATTCTCTCAAAAATCAGACTGCAGTTCTCTCTGTTGGTTCCCACCAGGAGCAGCAAATACTGTGACTTACTGTACCGTGTATAAGAATCACCTCTTCTCAGGCAATGCGCCAGTGTGTCCTGCAGCTCCTTGCCCATCATATCCAGCCGTTCCTCATTCTTCATCGGCTGCCCTTTGCCGTTGGTAATACTGCAGAGCATCAGATAAACGGACTGACCGTTGCGTTCTACGATTCTGGCCAGTAAGCGGTATGTATCACGGAACCCCGGAAGGCTGCAGAAATAAGCCCCGCTGCCCTTGTCCGTCTCCTTAAGACGCTTCTCCATCTCCGGCAGCGACTGGGTCTTGAAGTTCATCCGCCCGTTCATCTGCTCAAAAAGCTTCATCATTCGTTCTGACGGATACACCCCCAGCTCATCCACAAACATCTTGGCCGTATTCTCATACTCCTTCAGAGCCTCATCATATTTCTTCATGCGCATGAGACAGTCGATCTGAATAGCCTGCCACTCATCGAAGGGATACATTCTGCAGGCCGGTTCACAGACTTCAATGGCTGTCTCATATTCGCCTCTGTCCATCAGTAATTCGCACAATGTATTCAGTGCATTTGTATATTTCTCTTTGTAATTAGAATTCTTCGCCAGGACCACACCGTCACAGATAAAATCCGGGAGATAATCCCCGCCGTATAACTGACAGGCCTTCTTCATCAGATCGATCTTCTCTTCGGCATTCTCCGCCTCATCTGCCTGGTCGCACAGTGACACAAACCCGTCTGCATCCAGCACCACTTCCATCGGTGCAGCAAAGGAATACATGCCGCTCTTGATCTGTATATAATCATACTGAGGAAGCCCCGCCGTCACCAGCATCTTCTTCAGGCGAAATGTAGTCACGCGCAGATTATTCGCAGCA
>OLPQ01002032.1_pt1 | contig 12776 bp, 11 predicted proteins | sample 1672451 | NCBI WGS metagenome assembly OLPQ01 (sample SAMEA3136687, study PRJEB25190) | human gut metagenome | biome: human gut; feature: human-associated habitat; material: faeces | place: Austria | collected 2013
GAAATCGATCACGAAGTCGGCGGCTCGCAGCGACGAGTAACGGCCCGTGGGACGCTGCTCGTCGAAATCGCTCAGCACGCATACCTGCTCGCGCGGGCCTTCGAGCGCGTCGGCGAGGGCGCTTGAGGTCTGCAGCGTGCCGAAAGCGCCGGCCGCAAATCCGAATGCAAGCATGAACAGGACGATGCCGAGGGGTTTCGTCAGGTTGTACGAGCGGGGATGCCTTTTGCGATGCCTCCGGTAGAGCACGAGCGCGGCGATGCAGGCAATCATGACGAGGCCCGCCGCAATCGGCGCGCGATCGAGCGCGGTGAGCGCTCCGAGGGCGACGAGCGCCGCTCCAACGTAACAGACGAGGTTGAGCGCGACGACGCCGAGCTCCTTCGCCGCCGCGCGCAGCAGGGCTTCGGGGCTTTCCGCGCTACGCGTCGCCGCTTGCCACGGGTCGCGCGCCACGAGCGGCACGAAGCACAGCACGCCGAGCCCCATGGCGAGGATCCCCGCGCTTCCGATTCCCCGGTCGAGCACGCCCTGATAGCCCACGGAAGGAGCGAACTCCCCGGACAGGAGCGCGGCGAACCCGCCGAACAGCGCGACGAGGCCGATGATGACGAGCGCTTTCCCGACCATCGTGAGATCGGGGCGCAAAAAGGACATGCGGGCTCCTTCCGGTTCCGTTTTCCTTCGATCCGTGAGAGCCCATTATAAGCCAGCGATCCGATCGAGCGGTTTCCCTTTCCCTTTAACGAATCTTTAGAAACGGGGCGCATCCTGTTCTCGAGCCGAGAGAAAGGAAACGATATGGCGTACATGTTGGAAACGGATGCGCTCACGAAGACGTTCAAAGGGCAGGCGGCGGTCGACAGGTGCTCGCTGCATGTGCCGGAGGGCACGGTGTACGGCCTCTTGGGGCCGAACGGCGCGGGAAAGTCGACGCTGCTCAAGATGGTGTGCGGCATGCTGCGCCCCACGTCGGGGAGCATCGCGTTCGCGGGGCGGCCGTGGACGCGCGACAGCTTGAACTCCATCGGGGCGCTCATCGAGACGCCGCCTCTGTACGAGAACCTCACCGCGCGCGAGAACCTGCGCGTGCGCACGACGCTTCTGGGCCTGCCCGAGAGCCGCATCGACGAGGCGCTGAAGGCACTTGAGGCCGAGGCGCTGAAGGGCTGAACCATCCGGTGGTATGGCTAGGCGTTGATTTGGGCGACGCCAGGGTCGGGCTCGCATTGTCCGACCCTGAGCTCACCTTTGCCCATCCCTATGGCAACATCCAGGCATACGGCGATTCGTTCCGTGCGCTGGATGACGTCATTACCGTCATCGAGGACGAAGCGGTGGACCACATTGTGGTGGGACTGCCGCTTCAACTTGACGGCACCGAAGGAAAAAGCGCGAAGAAGGCTCGCCGTTGGAGCGCGAACCTGGAAAAGCGCATGCGCAACTTGATGGATGAACACGATTTCGCGTTGTACCACATTCCTCAGGTAACATTATTGGATGAACGGCTGACCACGGTCAGCGCGCATCGGCAATTGCTGGAAGCACAACTCGGGTCCCGCCGTCATCGTCCGGTGGTCGATCAGCAATCCGCTGTCGTGATATTGCAGACCGCGCTGGACGGCGCCATGAAAGTGTGAGGAGAGAGCTAGTGTCAGATGACCTCGCCGATTTTTTCGAGGAGAACACCCATTGGGTCGACTCCAAAGGCAACACCACGTCGGTAAAGCCCCCCAGACCGCCGAAATCACGGCGGGAAATGCGCCGTCGGCGCAATGTCCGCCGCCGCAAGACCATCATCGTGCTGACCATGGTCGTCGCGGTGCTCGTCGTGGTCATAGCCGGCGGGTTCTTCGGAGTCAGGGCGTTGCGCGCCATCAGGGACCGCAACGACGGCGACACCTACTCCGTGCAGGACTACAGCGGTCAGGGATACGGGTCCGTGGAGTTCACCGTCTCGCAGGGCGAGAGCCCGTCCAGCATCGCCAAGCGTCTCGTCGAGGCCGAAGTGGTCAAGTCCGCGGACGCGTTCACCGGTGTCTCATCGGGTATGACGCTGTACCCTGGCACCTATCAGCTGCGCAAGCACATGCCCGCGTCGTCCGTGGCGGCGATCCTGTCCGATCAGAGCAAGGCGGAGGGCTTCCTCGACGTCAACGCGGGGGAGCGGGTGTCCGACGTCATCAAGAAGGCCGCGGCGCTCAGCGAGATCGACGAATCCGAATTCCAGAAGATCATCGACGCCAAAGGCGAGGGAATACTGCCCGCGGAAGCCGGCGGCAACTTCGAGGGATGGCTGGAACCCGGCAAGTACGACGTCAAGGGACTCGGCTCCGCGCAGAAGATCCTGAAGACCATCGTCGACAAGCGCGTCTCCAAGCTCAACGAGATGCACGTGCCCACCGGCAACGAGCGGCAGCGGCTGCTGATCATCGCCTCCATCGCGGAGGCCGAGGTCAATTCGTCCGATTACTACGGCAAGGTGACCCGCGTCATCCTCAACCGTCTCGACCGCGACATGACGCTGGGCATGGATTCGACCACCGCGTACGGTCTGGGCATCAACGGCACGCAGCTGACCAACGCGCAGCTCAACGACTCGTCGAACAAATACAACACGCGCGTCAACAAGGGACTCACCCCCACGCCCATCAGCAATCCGGGAGACAGCGCCATCCAGGCGGCGATGAACCCGGAGCAGGGTGACTGGCTGTATTTCGTCACCGTGAACCTGAGTACCGGCGAGACGAAATTCACCACCGGCTCCGTCGAGGAGCAGAACGCGCAGTTCGAGCAGTACGTCAAGGAATACAAGGACAACAACAAGAGCGCGAACTAAAGCAGCGTCGTCGCGATGACCGCGACCACCGCCGCGCAGACGATCGCGGGTGCGAACGGGACCTTGCCCGCATGGTCGGATCGGCGCTGGGGATCGAACCTTAGCCACAGCGCCATCCATGCCAATCCCAGCAGACCCATGGCCAGCCACCAGACCACCACGGCGGTCAGCCCGGCCATCCCCACGGCCAGGCCCATGGCCAGCGTGCAGGTCACGTCGCCGAACCCCATCGATCCGGGCTTGGCCATCGCCAGCCCGGCCTGCAGCACGGCACTGAGCACGGCGAACAGAGGGGCCTGCACCAGCAGGAACATCGTGTTCGCCATGACGGCGACGATGATGACCGCCACCAGCTGTGTCAGGCACCCGATGGCGATCCACAGGCGCGGCACACGCCGGCGCCGAATGTCCTCGACACTCACGGCGATACCACATATCAAGCTGGGAAGGTATGCAAGGTAGGTCATGACATAAGATATAGCGAAGTTACCGATTGAATCAAAGGAGCATGGCATGTTGCGCTGGCAGACGGCGGGGGAATCACACGGCGAGGCGCTGGTCGCGATGATCGAGGGGCTGCCTGCGGGCGTTCGGGTCACCAGCGATGACGTCGTCGATGCATTGGCGAGACGGCGCCTGGGATACGGGCGCGGCGCGCGCATGAAGTTCGAGCAGGATAAGGTGCGTCTGCTCACCGGCGTGCGTTTCGGCGAGACCCTGGGATCACCGGTGGCCATCGAGATCGCGAACACCGAATGGCCGAAATGGACCGAGGTGATGAGCGCGGATCCACTCGACCACGATCTGCCGCGTGAGGGGCGCAACGCCCCGCTGAGCAGGCCGCGGCCGGGACACGCCGACCTCACCGGCATGCGCAAATACGGGTTCGACGACGCGAGACCCGTGCTGGAGCGCTCCAGCGCGCGCGAGACCGCGTCCCGCGTGGCGCTGGGCGCGGTCGCCGCGCGGTTCCTTGAGCAGGCGTTCGGCATTCGCACCGTGTCGCATGTGATCTCCATCGGAGGGGCGGGCGTTGAGGACGCCGATGACGCAGCGTTGCCGACCCCCGACGACGTCGAAGCGCTGGACGCATCCCCGGTGCGTACGCTGGACAAGGCGGCCGAGGAGAGGATGATCGCGCGCATCGACGAGATCAAGTCCACCGCCGATACCGTCGGCGGCGTGATCGAAGTGCTCGCATACGGCGTGCCCGCCGGCATCGGCACCTACGTCGAATCGGATCGCCGGCTCGACGCTGCCTTGGCCTCGGCGGTCATGGGCATCCAGGCCATCAAGGGCGTGGAGATCGGCGACGGGTTCCTGGAGGCCGTGCGCCCCGGATCGCAGGCGCATGACGAGATGGTCCCCGGCGCAGATGGGCGCATCACGCGACTGACCAACCGTGCGGGCGGCATCGAAGGCGGCATGTCGAACGGCCAGCCGATTCGCGTACGGGCCGCGATGAAGCCGATCCCCTCGATTCCGCGCGCCCTTCGCACGGTCGACGTCACCGACGGCGAGGCCGCATCCGCCATCAACCAGCGTTCCGACACCACGGCCGTGCCTGCGGCCTCCGTCGTGGCCGAGGCCATGGTCCGACTCACCTTGGCGCGATACGCCCTTGACAAGTTCGGCGGAGACAGCGTAGCGGAGACGCGCCGCAACTTCGAGCAGTACGTCGCCTCCTGGCCGGAGCACATGCGCTGACGGCGCGGTAACGTCATCCGCAACGAACCGTACGTCCTGAACCAAGGGAGAGAAACCATGCCCACTCGACCAGTCGCCGTCATCATCGGTATGATGGGCGCCGGGAAGACCCGTGTCGGCAAGGAGGTCGCGCAGCTGATGTCGCTGCCGTTCGCGGATGCCGACGTCGAAATCGAGCACGAGGTCGGCATGCGCATCCCCGAATATTTCGAGCGTCACGGCGAACCCGCGTTCCGCGAGGTCGAATCCGAGGTCATCGCCGGGATGCTGCACGGGTTCGGAGGCGTCTTCGCCCTGGGCGGCGGCGCTCCGATGACGCCCGCGGTGCAGGACGATCTCAAGGAATACATCGAGGACGGCGGCAAGGTCGTGTATCTCATGGCCGACCCGCGCGAGGCCATGGAACGGGCCCATCGCGGTGGCGGCCGGCCGATGCTGCAGGGGGACGCCAATGCCCGCTGGAAGAAGCTGTACCGCCAGCGCGACCCGGTGTACTACCGGGTGGCGAACGTCCATGTCGAAACATACGGGCAGACGCCGCTCGCCGCGGCGAGGAAGATGATGGATATGATTACCGAACGAACGGTTCATGTGACCGGCGCGACCATCGAGGATTATGACGTGAGCATCGGGGAAGGGGCGATGAACCACCTCTCCGAGGTGCTGGGGCCGAAGCCGGTCCGGATAGCCCTGATCCACACGCAGCCGGTGCAGCGTCATTCCGACCGTGCCCGCACGCTGCTGCGACAAGGCGGCTACCAGGTGTCGGACATCGTGATCCCCGACGCCGAAGCGGGCAAGACGATCGAGGTCGCCAACGGCATCTGGCAGCGGCTCGGCGACGAGGGCTTCACACGCTCCGACGCCGTGGTGGGCGTCGGCGGAGGCGCCGCCACGGATCTGGCCGGTTTCGTGGCCGCCACATGGATGCGCGGCGTGCGGTACGTCAATTGCCCCACGTCGCTGCTCGCCATGGTGGACGCCTCCACGGGCGGCAAGACCGGCATCAACACGCCGCAGGGCAAGAACCTCGTCGGCTCGTTCTACACGCCTGCCGGCGTGCTCGCCGACCTCAAGACACTCGTCTCGCTGCCCAACGACATCTTCATCGAAGGGCTGGGCGAGGTCGCCAAATCGGGATTCATCAAGGACCCCGAAATCCTGCACATCCTTGAAGAGCATGCGGCCGAACTTCGCGCATTCGACGGGGCTACGTTCCTTGGCAGCGGTCTGGAGAACGTGGTCGCCGAGCTGATCGAGCGCACGGTCCGGGTCAAGGCGTACCACGTCTCCGCGGACCTCAAGGAAGCGGGCCTGCGTGAATTCCTCAACTACGGCCATACACTCGCCCACGCCATCGAAAAACTTGAGCATTTCCGCTGGCGCCACGGCAACGCGGTCGCGGTCGGATGCGTGTATGCGGCGGAATTGGGTCATCTGCTGGGCTATATCGACCAGGATCTGGTCGATTATCACCGCTCTCTGCTTGGCTCGCTCGGTCTGCCGACCTCATGGAACGGCGGCACGTTCGACGAAGTGCTGGCGCTGATGCACCGCGACAAGAAGGCTCGTGGCAACAAGCTGCGGTTCGTCGTGCTCGATTCGATCGGCCATCCGGTGCATCTGGACGATCCGCCGGCGGACGCGGTCGAGGAGGCGTTCAGACGTATCCAGGCGTGACGACGCCGGACCGGTCTCCACATGACCGGTCCGAGTCGTGTTTTCGCCCACCCCAGCAATATCAATCATCAGCCAAAGGAAAGTGCATCATGACCAAGGTGATAGTCGTCAACGGACCGAATCTGGGCCGCCTCGGAGTGCGTCAGCCGGACGTCTACGGCAGGCAGGATCTTGAGACGCTGCGCACGCAATGCTCCCAGTGGGGCGCCGCGCTCGGGCTGAAGGTCGAGGTGCGCCAGACCGACGACGAGGCCGAGATGGTGCGCTGGATGCATCAGGCCGTCGACGAGCAGACCCCGGTGGTGATGAACCCGGCCGCATTCACGCATTACTCGTACGCGCTGGCCGACGCCGCGCACATGGTGGGCGATGCCGGACTGCCGCTGATGGAGGTGCACATCTCCAATCCCTCCGCCCGTGATGAGTTCCGCAAGCGTTCGGTCATCAGCCCGGTCGCCACCGGCACCATCACGGGAATGGGATTCTACGGTTACAAGCTTGCGCTGGACGCCATCGCTCATCTCGTCGACTGATCCGCAGGCGTAGGATCGTTTCAACGGGGTCATCATCGCTTGGGCGCTTGTGCGTCGGGCGTGCTGCGCCTAGTGTGGTGTCCATGAACGATGAGGCGAATCTCTCTATCGTCGTCGCGTTGGCCCGCTGGTTGGCCCTGATCGGCGTGCTGGTTTGGGCTTTGACGTCCAAGGACGGCGACGGCAAGGGCACCGAAACGTCGCAGACGACGAACGGCGGTTCGAACAACAAGAACAACGGTGGCTACATCGAGGTTCCGCGCGGCGACTCGAACGGAAACTCCGGCGACGACTCCTATGATTCGTACGGTGATTCCTACGATTCGACGGGCTACTGATCCGCGTCGAACGAGGTGTCGGCCGGCTCGACGCGGCTGACCGCGTTCGACCGGTAGATTGTGTGACGGGCATCATCCCTGACGGCGCATGCCGTCTTCGGTATGATGCCCGGTCCATTTAAGCACCGCCTGGACGCGGTTTTCGGCGTTGAGCTTCTGCATGGATGACTGCGCGTGCTTGCGCACGGTGGCCGCTTTAATGCCGAGTCGTTTCGCTATCGATAGGTCGGTCAGCCCACGCGACATAAGATCGAGCACCTGCACTTCGCGGTTGGAGACCAGGTCAGCCCGTTTCGGCGTCTCATGCGCGAGCTGGTCGAATGAGGCACGGGCGTCAACGAACCCGAAATCACCGTAAACGCCTCCGCCAAGTACCGTCGCCAAGCCTTCGAGTATTTCCTGCTCGTCGTTCTTGCTGACCAGTCCTTGGGCGCCGGCCTGCGCCACGTCGAATCCGAACGTCTCCTTGGCGAACGAGGTCATGGCCAGAAGCTTCACCATGCTGTCGCGTCGGCGGATACGACGGCATACCATGACGCCCGACATGGATTCCATCGACAGGTCGACCAGGACCAGATCTGGTCTCGTCCGGGCGTCCAGCGTCAGGCTCACGGCGCGCGGCCCGTCGATGACCGACCAGGCTATGCGCAGTCCAGGTGTCATTTCGAGAACGAGACGCTCCAGCGAATCCAATGACCGCCTGTCATCATCAACCATGCCGATTGTCCCAGTCAGGTCATCGAAAATCCCCATACAATCACATACCTCATCATATGCTTTCAGGTTTCCCCCCATAGTAACCCCCTTATATACCCCCGTCAAAATCAACGGGTGTTGCATCCATGCCCCCATGTTTGATGCCAGGATATGAGGGTGCATTGTTGCTGTAAGCCTCATCCTGCCAAAGTCCCATTTGATGGTGTCGGGATGGGGCTTTGGCGGGATGAGGCAGAGGCCGTTGTTCGTGTGGCATGGCGGGATATGAGGCTATTGGTACGATTCCGTAACAGCCTTTGAAGTTCCGTGCCGATTGCGTGTGTGAACGTCACGAGGGGAATCGTCGTTGCCGGGATCGTCGGCATGAAGCCCATATATCGGGATCGATCGTCTTGCGGTGCATCCTGCGGTTCCGGGGCCTCCGACGGGCAGACTGGTGTCGTGTAGCAGGCCGGCACCGCGCCGCAGCGTCTCTGCGTCAGAGCTCTGGCGGATGGGCAAGTCAGTCGATATGGTCGGGATCAGTATCCTGCCGATGACCGTGCCCGAATCTCCGGAGCCGTTCTGTTGCTCGGCATCCGGTTGCCCGAGATCGTATTGTCCTGAATCAATGAGCCTCCGGTTGTATGCCTGTGCTTCGTCAACCGTCATTCCGGTTTCGTTCGTCATGCCGGTTTCGTTTCGAGGCGACGATTGCATGGAGGACGCGGTTCTCCATGCCGTGTCGCCGACGACATCGAATCCGGTCACTGTACCGCCGGCATGCCTGATCGTCATATCGGCCGATGCGCGTCACCGTGAACGCATGACCCGCAAGCGTGAGATTCTCCCCGGCGCGAAGCGTGATGCCGCTCGTCGCTGCATGCGCGGGCTCCGAGCGCAACGCGCTGATGGACATGACCTGCGGCAACATGGCCAACGCCGCCATGACCGCGACCGCCGCAGCCCGCAGTCCGAGACGGCCGGCGAGCCGTTGCGCGGGCGGCGGCCCGATCATGCCGCACAGGAATCCGTCATAGGCAGATGATACAGTGAAATTCCATGGTTAGAAGACAACATGGCAATTCTCAAGAACACATCACCAAGCACATCTTCGTTACCGGTGGCGTGGTCTCATCCCTCGGAAAAGGCCTGACCGCCTCCTCACTCGGTCGTCTGCTGCGCAGCCGCGGCATCCATGTGCTGCAGCAGAAGCTCGACCCGTACATCAACGTCGACCCGGGCACCATGAACCCGTTCCAGCACGGCGAGGTCTATGTGACCGAAGACGGTGCCGAGACCGATCTCGACATCGGCCACTACGAGCGCTTCCTCGACGTGTTCCTCTCCCAGAAGGCCAACGTCACCACCGGGCAGATTTATCAGGAGGTGCTGCGCAAGGAACGCGCGGGGGAGTACCTCGGCCAGTGCGTGCAGGTCATCCCGCACATCACCAACGAGATCAAGTCCCGCATGCGCGCCCAGGCGAGCGATGATGTCGACGTGATCATCACCGAAATCGGCGGCACGGTCGGCGACATCGAATCCCAGCCGTTCCTGGAGGCGGCCCGTGAGGTGCGTCGCGACCTCGGCGCCGAGAACTGCATGTTCGTGCACGTCTCCCTGGTGCCCTACATCTCCGCCGCGCACGAGCTCAAGACCAAGCCGACCCAGCACTCCGTGATGATGCTGCGCCAGCTCGGCATTTCCCCGGATGCGCTGGTGCTGCGTTCCGACCGCCCGCTCAACAAGTCCATCAAGGACAAGATCTCCCTGATGTGCGACGTGGATGAGGAGGGCGTGGTCAACTGCGTGGACGCGCCGAGCATCTACGACGTGCCGCGCATCCTGTTCGACGAGGGCCTTGACGCCTACGTGGTGCGCGAGCTGGGGCTGCCGTTCCACGATGTCGACTGGGACGAGTGGGCTGACCTGCTGGAGCGCGTGCACCACCCCAAGCACGAGGTCAACGTGGCGATCGTCGGCAAGTACATCGACCTGCCGGACGCCTACCTGTCCGTCACCGAGGCCATCAAGGCCGGCGGCTTCGCCAACTGGGCCAAGGTCAACGTCAAGTGGGTCGCCGCCGACAAGTGCGAGACCGAGGAAGGCGCGGCCGCCGCGCTTGACCAGGTCGACGGCATCGTCATCCCCGGCGGTTTCGGCATCCGCGGCATCGACGGCAAGATCGGCGCGCTCAAGTACGCGCGCGAAAACAAGCTGCCTGCTCTCGGCCTGTGCCTCGGCCTGCAGTCCATGGTCATCGAATACTCTCGCCACGTGCTGGGCATCGAGGACGCGAACTCCTCCGAGTTCGAGCCCGACTGCTCCAACCCGGTCATCGCCACGATGGAGGAGCAGAAGGACATCGTCGCCGGCCACGGCGACATGGGCCACACCATGCGTCTGGGCAGCTACCCGGCCGAGCTGGAGGAGGACTCCCTCGTTGCGCAGCTGTACGGTACCACGCATGTCACCGAGCGTCACCGCCACCGCTATGAGGTGAACGTGGCCTACAAGGATCTCCTGCGCGAGGGGGGGCTGCGCATTTCCGGTCAGAGCCCGGACGGCGAGCTCACCGAGTTCGTCGAGCTGCCGCAGGATGTGCACCCGTTCTATGTCGGCACCCAGGCTCACCCGGAGTTCAAGTCCCGCCCGACCAAGCCCCACCCCCTGTTCGCGGGGCTCGTCAAGGCCGCGCTGGATCACCAGGAAGCCCGTCAGGCCTGAGCGTGTGGCTTTAAGGGTAGACTGATACGTGACGATGGGGATGCTCGAAAGGGCATCCCCATTGTTGTTTAGTGCGGGTCCGGCGATCATTGCGGAGAAGTCTCAATATAAGCAAGCTCACGTTTTGCGCTAAGCCAACATGCGGGTCTGCTGTGGAGTTCGCCGTGAGGTTCTGCTAACTTAACGTAGGAACTATGTGATGAATAGGAGGCAGCGTCAAGGTGAGTGACACCCAGCAGGCGCCCAACGCCGCGTCCGACGTGGAGATGAGCCAGTATGTGGCCGATCGCCAGCGTGTGGACGAAGAGAAACTCAAAAAGGATGACGAGATCATCCAGCAATTCGGTGATTACACCTACGGCTGGCATGATTCCGACGCGGCCGGCGAGGCCGCGAAGCGCGGCATCGATGAACAGGTCGTGCGTGACATCAGCACGGACAAGGGCGAGCCGCAGTGGATGCTCGACATGCGTCTGCGCGGATTCAAGGCGTTCCTTGAGAAGCCGATGCCCGATTGGGGCGTGGACCTGAGCGGATTCAACGCCGACGACTTCAAGTACTACGTCAAGCCGATCGACAAGCAGGCCAAGACGTGGGAGGAGCTGCCGGACGACATCCGCTCCACCTACGACCGACTGGGCATCCCCGAGGCCGAGAAAAGCCGTCTGGTCTCCGGCGTGGCCGCGCAGTACGAGTCCGAAGTGATTTACAACTCCATCCAGAAGGACCTCGCCGACCAGGGCGTGATCTTCGTGGACACCGACACCGCCGCGGCTGAAATCCGGGGTTTGATGAAAGAAATAGGACTGGGAGGGGAAGCATGAAACAATCGGAACTGAAATTGATGTCCCTCACGCACCGGTGTGTGAGGGTTCACAGGTCCGGAAGCTTTTCAAGGGCCTGTGTAAACTCCTTAGCTCCAAAGTCGATATACCCCTCATGGACTTCCCGGGAGTCGTGCCCCACAATAGCTTGCACAAGGGCAGGGGGAACACCGGCATCATGCAACATAGTTGTTGCCGTATAGCGGAGACTGTGAAAGGACAGCTCATTGACGTGGCGCCGGGTTTCCGTGCCGTTCCCTTCCTGCTTTTTATATTTCTTCCCCGCGGCTAAAGGGTCTTTGGTGATAAGGCCGCACTGATACAGGATGCGTCCAAAGATATTTGACAGACGGCCAGAGCCCTTGCTTTCAAAAATGTCCGCGCATTCCGGATGCAGGAATTCCCCTGGGGCTTCTTTCCTCCGCTGCTGCAGATGCTTTTTCAGTGCCGGGAAAATCGGAATCATCAGGGGCTTTCCCTTTTTTTGCGTGGTCATCCGGATAACGCCGCGTTTTCCGTCAACCTGGGACCATCGGAGCGTTGCCACGTCTCCCAATCTTTGACCCCCCGTGTAGAGGCACGTTTTCACCATGGAGCGCCATTCCGGATTGCACGCGGCCATTACCTTTTCAAGCTCTTCTAGTTCAAATTTCCGGCGTTTGATGACCTTCCCCTTGTGCGGCTTGGCAATCGCCGTGAAGGGGTTTGTCTCGATGATCTTGTAGTCAACTGCTGCCTGGAATGCCGCGGAAACCAGAGTAAGGGCAATATTGGCGGTAGACGGAGAGACGCGGGACAGGAGATGATTTTTGAAATCATCCAGCATTAAGGGAGTGATGCGGTCCAGGGGTAGATTGATACGTTCCCCCATGGAGGCGCGGAACTTGTCAAAGGCTTGTTTGTAGTTGGCTATGGATGCGGGTTTGAGCCCATTGCGTATAATGCGCTTCATGTGATCATCAAGCCAGGATTTAACAGAGGGCATCTCAATAGACTCTCCGGTTAACTCCGTAGACAAGGCAGAGATGGATCGCCGCAGTTGATAGGCTGGCAGGTTTGCCCGTGCAGTTGATTCAAGGGCGTCTGCCAAGCGTTGCGCCTTAGTCATAGCCTGTTCCTTTGTCAGTACGTTCAGCGCCTTTCCTACGGCCTCCGCGGCCTCTTTTACTTCCCTTGTTACTGTGGCAGGGGTATGTTCGATCTTGGTTGACAGCCTGACCAGCTTCCAGCCTGTGGCGGTTCGTACACGGTATTGTGCGTACCAGTACGGACTGTTCGGCTTTTTATAGATGGATGCCATGGATTTAGTGGTATCAATAGTGTGCTCTTTTTTCAAGTTGTAACATCATGTTTTAGGATGTTCTCCTTCTTTCTGAAATCGCACAAGACCTTTATTTAAAGGGATATAAATACAAAAAGACCGCCTCCA
>OLPQ01002033.1_pt1 | contig 12773 bp, 9 predicted proteins | sample 1672451 | NCBI WGS metagenome assembly OLPQ01 (sample SAMEA3136687, study PRJEB25190) | human gut metagenome | biome: human gut; feature: human-associated habitat; material: faeces | place: Austria | collected 2013
GAATGAGGATATCGTTGCAGTAAGCATCGTTTTCCAACATTCCTATGATTCCCCGTATCTGTCCCTCGATACGTTTCAGGCGGTTGACAAGTTTCTTGCGGTCAGCCTCTGAACGGTCTGTGTGCTTCATACTGCAGCAGGAACAGACCGGTGATTTATCGGATGTGGTATCGCAAGGCATTGTGTTTGCGGAAATATCGGTATTTGTCTGGTCTTTATTACAATTATAATCGGACACAGGTAAGACTCCTTTCTGAGTGTGAGTGGATTATTCGGATTAATACCCTGTAGGGGTATGACGATTCTGGTGATAATATATACCCCATAAGGGTATTTGTCAAGAGGGAATATAGAAAATGTGAGGGTGGGTGACCTGGTGAGGGGAAAGGTCTGGCAGAGATAATGGGATCTGGGAGGTGTTATGACTCGTGGAAGAGAAAGTCATGAGAAAGTCAATGAAACAGTGAAAAATGGTGGACTCTGATAGGGGAATGTTCAAATGGAATCAACAAGAACATGAAAAAAGGTAGACTGCAGAAAGGGAAACTCCCTCAACAGGGGGCTTCGGGGCTACGCCCCGATTCCGATAACCTTCCGACTGATCATAAATGACACCGCGGCGGTCAAAGCTTCTGCAATCCAGAATGCATTCCACACACCAACAGCCCCGAAGAAATGACTTAAGATAAACGCGGCCGGCAGAATGATGATCAGATATCTGCAGAGAGAGACAACCAGCGAAGCACTGCCTCGTCCAAGCCCCTCCAGGGCGCCACAGGATGTAACAGATACAGAAGAAACAAGAAAACCTGCGCAGATGATCCGAAGGGCAGTTTTGCCGGCAGCAATTGTCTCAGGATTGGTGGTGAACATTCCGATAAGCTGTCCCGGCACAGTCAGACAGATGATCGTTCCGATAAGCATGATCACACCACTCATACACAGCGTAACAAAATAAATTTTTTTCACACGTTTATGCTCTCCGGCACCGTAATTATATCCGATGACCGGGCGCATGCCCTGGACGATTCCGCTTGCCGGAAGATACAGGAAAGTCTGGAGCTTGTAGTAGATCCCGAGAATCACGACATAACTCTGCGAATATGCAGCCAGAAGTCCGTTCAGTGCAGAGACCAGCACAGAAGGAAGTGCCAGATTTAAAGCGCCTGGAATGCCGACAGAATACAACCGTGATGCAAGGGATTTATCCGGATGGAGATACCGGCGACTGATTTGTACCTGGATCGGACGCATCTTATAAACAATCAGATAAAAGACAAGATTCAGTACCTGACCAAGTCCTGTTGCGAGGGCAGCACCTTCGATCCCCATGGCAGGGAACGGACCAAGGCCAAAGATCATCAGAGGATCGAGCAGGATATTGGAAACACAGCCGACCATCAGTCCGACCATAGTTACCTTCATATTGCCGACACCCTGAAAGATTTTTTCGTACGCAAGGTTTATAGTGGTCACAATGGCAAAAAGAAATACAATCGTGGAATAGCGGACGCCAAGGCTGCTGACATTTTTATCTGAAGTAAAAACAGAAAGAAATTTTGGCATGATTGAAATACAGATGACTGTCAGCAGGATTCCATGTAAGGCGGACAACGCCAGACCATGTGTAGCGGCTTTGCTTGCGGTTTCTTTATTGCCGGCACCCAGACAGATTGCAATCTGCGAGCTGATACCGATACCGAATCCAATTGCGATTGCATTTGAAAAATTCTGCACAGGAAAAACAAGCGACAGCGCGGTCATGGCATCTTCGCTGATCTGGGCAACAAAGAAACTGTCCACGATATTGTATAGAGAATTGACCAGCATGGAAATGACCATTGGCATTGCCATGGATAAAATCAGCGGAAAGACCGGCCGTTCTTTCATAAATGTATCATTCATAACAAACCTCCATAATAGCATCAAATTAGTATCTGTAAATATCCATAAAAAAACGCCGCACAACTACCGCAAAGGGTAATTGTGTGGCGAAAAATAGTCAGACTTAAAAAGCATTGAACCAGAAAAGTCCACACGATATTTTGGATAAAAACGCAGATACCTGTGAATCTGGATAGATTTTAGCATAGAACATGAAAAGCCGTCAATAGCGGATTGAAAGTAATCAGACAAAATACCGATTAAGCCATTTAAAAAATCGGTCAGACATAATTACTGCCGGAATAATTTTTCAAATCTCCAGATCATCAGCATTCGCCATGTGAGTCTGGGTATAAAGGATAACGGTATCTCCTTCAAGAAGTGTCAGGTTTCCGCTTGGGATGATTAGCTTTTTGTGGCGTCTGACAAGTACGATGATCGAATGTCTGGAAATATCAAGATCCCGGATATTCTGATTTGTCCATGGATTTCGCTGCTGGAGAGTAATCTCTTTCAGCTTAATGTGGTCTTTATCCTGAAAAGATTCCGCACCGATCACCATTACATCCCCGGCTTTCAGAACCGTATCACCTTTTGGGACGAGGATGCGGTGATCACGCTGGATTACTGCAACAATGATTCTCTGTGGAAAATCAAGTTCAGCAATGCGGTGTCCGACCCATTTGTCGTTTTGGTCAAGGCAGATGCGGATAAAATGTACATCCTCCTCCTGTCCGTATTCACCGATTCGCTTCAGGCGCGAGTACTGATCGACAAATCCGGCGGAAATAATACCGGTGGGGATGGCAACCATACCGACACCAAGAAATGCGATAAATATTCCGAAAATCTTGCCCATGGTGGTGACAGGATAAATATCACCATAGCCAACTGTGAGCAAAGTGGAGGCGGCCCACCAGATTCCGGAAAATGCGTTTGTAAAAACTTCCGGCTGTGCTTTATTTTCCAGACTGTACATACAGAGGCTGGAAGAGAGCATCAGAATTAAAATGATAAATACCGAGGACAGGAGCTGTTGTTTTTTACCGACAATGACTTCAGTAATGACATTCAGTGAATCGTAATAAGCATTGATGCGGAACAGCCGGAAAATACGGATGATTCGCAGCATACGGAATGCGACTGCACCGGATGGGAAGAAAAACGGCATATAGTACGGAATAAAGGACAGCATATCCACGATTCCGGAAAAAGAAGTCAGGTATTTTCCAATCGCCCGTGGTTCTGAAACATCAGGATAAAGATATTTGGCAGTAAATACACGAAGCAGGAAATCAATAGCAAAGAAAGCAACCGTCAGGCGCTCCAGCGTCAGAAGGAGCGGGCCGTATTTCATTTCCATGTTATCGAATGTGTACATGATGCTGACTGTCAGATTCAGCAGGATCGTAAAAGTATTAAAAAAGTCGTAGCCCCAGCACCACGCATCGTAGTTGGAGCCGATTTCAATCAGTTCAAAGAGACGTTTTCGCCGCTTTTCCCATACAGAGTTATTCATTTAAAAGCCTCCGGGGTAATTCTATTTGCGTAACCTTATTTCCATCTTACAGGAAATATAATAACCCGTCAACGTATAGGGGAAAAGCTTCCTGTTCTGTGAACAGTAACTAAGATTACTTTGTATACAACTGCGTACAAACGGACTTCTTGCGACTCCTTCTGCGATGTGCTACACTAAAGTGGTTGTTTATGTTATTCTCAAAAGACAGTGAACAACTATCACAGAAACACAATTAAAGAGAAAGGAAATAGTGTCTTCGATAAAACAGCAGACACTATATAGTAAATTTATGATAACTTTGCTGACACTGCAGCTCACGATCTTTATTCTGGTAGCTGTAGGATTTCTTATGAAAAAAATACATATCATTGGTCCGCAGGGGCAGAAAAATATCAATGATCTTGTAATCTATTTGATACTTCCATGCAACATTCTCCACGCATTTACGCAGAGTGCAGCGGACGGTGATTTTACAAATTATCTGGAGATCCTTCTTATCTCCATCGGTATTCAGGTGTTTTGTGTGATCTATGGAAAATTGATGTTCCGGGGAGAAGCAGAGGGACGTTATAAATGTCTCCAGTACGGTACGATCTGCTCCAATGCCGGATTTCTCGGTAATCCGATCGCTGAGGGAATCTATGGAATGGAAGGTCTTGTACTTGCCAGCGTCTATCTGATCCCACAGCGAATTATGATGTGGTCTTCCGGCCTGGCTGTTTTTTCCGGAAGCAGTGATAAGATAAAAACACTGAAAAAAGTCGTAACACATCCGTGTATTCTTGCCTGTGTTCTCGGAATGATCATGATGGTGACCGGTGCGCAGCTTCCGCCGGGACTTGACGGAGCGGTTACATCAGTCGGAAACTGCAACACAGCGATGTCCATGATGGTTATCGGAATGATCCTCGCAGATATTGACCTGAAAGATTTCTGGGACTGGACTGTTGTCAAATATACAGTGCACAGACTGGTGATCATTCCGGCAGTGGTTTATCTCGTATGCAGAATGCTTCCACTCAGCAAAACCGTTCTTGGCTTATGTGTACTTCTCGCTGCAATGCCAGCAGGCGCAACGACAAGTATCCTTGCGGAAAAATATCAGGTAGATTCCCCGTTTGCAACAAAGATGGTTATTTTTTCCACCTTACTGTCACTTCCGACCATTTGCCTGTGGAGCATCTTCCTGCAGTGAAATACACTTTCAGACAACAATGTGTCCAATTTTCTTTGTCAAAATTGTAACAACACATCCCCCCTACAGGCTTGTGGAGGGGATGCTTTTTTTATATAATGAAAAAATATGAGGGTGGAAATTCAGAGAAAATTTTACTTTTGTGCAATAAAAATTATGAATCACCCCGATCAACATGACAAGCATGAAAAGAGAACAGACTTATGAATAATTTGAAAAACGAAATCCATGACTACTGGACGAACCGTGCCAGAGGTTATTCAGAATATAATCAGCAGGAAATGGCAGATGCCCGTAGAACGATGTGGAGGGACAAACTCCTTTCTCTGCTTGGAAATCAGTTTCCGGAAAAGAAACCGCAGGAGATTAAAATTCTCGATGTAGGAACCGGCCCGGGATTTTTTGCAATTCTTCTTGCAGAAGCCGGGTATCAGGTTACTGCAATTGATTATACCGAAGAAATGCTGAAAGAAGCACAGAGCAATGCAGGTGAGCTTGCAAAGTGTATTGTGTGGAAAACAGGCGACGCGCAGGCGCTCGATGTGGAAAGCAACAGTTTTGATGTGATTGTAACAAGAAATGTTACATGGAATCTGCCGCGTCCGGATCTTGCATACAGAGAATGGCTCCGTGTCCTGAAGCCGGGGGGTGTCCTTTATAACTTTGATGCTGACTGGTACGGTCATCTTTATAATGAAGAGAAACGAAGCAGTTACGAGAAAGACCGTAAGCAGACGGAAGAGCAGAATGTGGAAGATTATTACAGCGGAACCGATATTGAGAAGATGGAAGAAATTGCCCGTCAGGTTCCGTTAAGCCGCCTGGAACGTCCGAAGTGGGATATTGAAACGATGCAGAAAGCAGGATTTCTTGATGTTTCCTGCGATGAAGAAGTATGGAAAGAGGTCTGGACAGAGGAAGAGATCATCAACAACAGTACTTCTCCGATTTTTCTGCTGACAGGAAGAAAAAGAGATGCTTTTCATCTGAAAAATGTAACGGTGCAGCCGGGACAGAAGTGGCACGGGGAACTGGAGCTTGCAAATGGTGAGATCAGACTGCCGGCGACTGTTCTGCATGGACATGGCACAGGAAAAACCATGCTGATCACAGCAGGTGTTCATGCCGGTGAATATGTAGGAATCCAGGCCGCCATCGAGCTTGCACAGAAACTGAAAATCGAGAAGGTAACAGGAACGGTCATCATCATAAAAGCGTTGAACCGTCCGGCATTTGAAGCGCGAAAAGGCAGCATGGGGCTTACAGATGGGAAGAATCTGAATCGTGAATTTCCGGGAAATCCGGACGGAACGGAGATGGAACGTCTTGCATGGGCTGTTTCTCAGGAATTGCAGCCGGTAGCAGATTATTATATCGACCTGCACAGCGGAGACGATTATGAAAAACTTACTCCATATGTTTATTATGCAGGAGCGGCAGCAGAGGAAGTTGTCAGCTTTTCGAGACAGATGGCAGAACAGGTCGATGTGCCCTACATGGTCAAATCCAACGTGGCATCCGGCGGTTCTTATAACTATGCGGCTTCACAGGGAATCCCGAGTATTCTGATCGAGCGTGGAGGAATGGGTGACTGGACTTATGAGGAAGTCAGATCCACCCGCAGGGATGTTCGTAATATTCTCTGTCATCTGGGCATTTATCAGGGACTGAAAGATTTCCGTACCTACTATCCTCTGGATGTAGCCGATATTTGCTATCAGGATGCCGAGGAAAACGGACTCTGGTATCCGTTTAAAAAAGTCGGTGATATGATCCAGAAAGGTGATATTCTCGGAGAAGTCCGCGATTATGAAGGCAATGTAAAAGAAATCAGTGTCGCAGAGTTTGACGGTGTGCTTCTTTATCAGTGCGGCACGCTGCAGGTGCTTGGAAATGGTCCGATGGTCACATATGGAAGAATCGTCAGCCGGTATGATGAGCGCAAGGAGCGAATCGTCAATTACTGGGAAAAACGAAGCGACAGTTTTCTCATGCAGAAACGTCAGGAATTGCACAGTGCCATGGCAGAACGTTGGATGAAAGAAATACGTGCGCAGCTTCCAAAAGGAAAAAAACTGCGTATTCTTGATGTGGGATGCGGTGCTGGATTTTTCTCTGTTCTGCTTGCAAAAGAAGGTCATCAGGTGACGGGTATCGACCTGACACCGGATATGATCAAAAATGCCCGTCTTCTTGCCTCAGAGGAAAAAACAGACTGCGAATTTCTGGTAATGGATGCCGAAAATCCGGAATTTCCGGAGGGCACATTTGATGTGATCATTTCCAGAAACCTGACCTGGACACTGCCGCACGTAAGCCATGCTTATGGTGAGTGGCTCCGTGTCCTGAAAAAAGGAGGGGTTCTGCTTAACTTTGATGCAAACTACGGAATCACAGATTTTTCCAATGTCGCAGATCTTCCGGAAAATCATGCACACAACATTCTCGGTGATGATATGATGCGTGAGTGCGAGGAGATCAAACGTCAGCTTCCAATCAGTTCTTACAGCCGTCCGGCGTGGGATCTGGAAACCTTAGGTTCTATGGAAGTAAAAGATTTCAGAGTGGATCTGGGTATCAGCAGCAGGATTTATCTGGAAAAAGATGAATTTTATAATCCCACTCCGCTGTTTATGCTGCGGACAGTTAAATAACAGGCAGACAACAGGACAGATTATAATAATATGCGGAGAATCATATGGATTTAAAACAATTACAATATTTGGTGACATGTGCGCAGGCCGGCTCTTTCAGTGATGCGGCAAAGATCCTTTATTCTACACAATCAAGTGTCAGTAAAGTGATAAAGGCACTGGAGGATAATCTCGGAATGCAGCTTTTCGAGCGGCTGCCACGTGGAATACGCCTTACGGTACAGGGACAGAAGGTTTATCATTATGCCTGCCGGATCACAAATGAGGTTGAAGTTCTGGAAAATATGTCGGCAAACGGCATGACAAAATGGATCCGTATTTCCATGAATCCCAGTTCCTGGTTTGCCGATCAGTTTGTGGATTTTTATAATGAAACATATGAAAAAAACTATCATTTCCAATTGACGACAGCAGGTGTGCGAAGTGTTATGGAGCGCGTTCGTGACTATATGGATGACATTGGGTTTGTCTATATCCTGAGCCAGCAGAAAGAGAATTTCCTGCATGAACTGGCAAAAAACAAGCTGCAGTTTGTATCTCTGCATGAGACAGATGTGATCCTTTATCCGGGACGGCAGACAGAACTTTATGATTTGGAAAAAGAGACTGTAAATCTGGGAGAGCTTGAGGGAGTACGGTTCATACAGAATTATCAGGATGAATTTTTTGATATCGGATCTGTAAATGAGGAGGCTTTTCAGTGGAAAGACCTTGATATTTCCGTGCTGACCAACAGTGATTATATTATGGAAAGAATGCTGAAAAACAGCAAAGTCTCCAATGTGAGCGGAAGCTATCTTTCCGAAAATAAGGCGGGCACGGCACCGGGAATCCCTCTGAATATGGGGGACAGCAAAGTTATTTTTGGCTATATCATTCACAGAGGAGAAGAAATGGATGAAAGTATACAGGAATTTCTTGAGTTTCTGATGAGCAGACTTCCAAAAAGTTAATCCACTGTGAACGAGTATAAAGTTAATCTACACTTATTCCATAACACACATAAAGTATTCAATTTAAGAATAGCACAGAACCCTCCCACGGGGTTGTGTGCTTTTTTGACATTTGCTAGACTGTAATTGTTAAATTATTGTAACTGTGAGGATACTGTACAGTTACGATTTATCATGCGGATATGTTGTCTGATGCTATGCAGGCATGAAGGAGAACGAATGATTAAATATATTTTAAAAAGACTTCTTCAGTTGATTCCGATTCTGATCGGAATCACTTTTTTGTCTTTTGCCATGATGCGTCTGGCGGGCGGTGATGCAGTTACCTATATGTATGAAAATGCAGGTTCGGCAGTCTCACAGGAAGTCATTGATGAGACAAGAAAAGAGTACGGGCTGGATCAGCCGTTTCTTGTGCAATATGCAAAGTGGTTTGCAGGAATGGCAACCGGAAATATGGGCAAGAGCTATGTATCGAAGAGAGATGTTTATGAAACTTTCATAGAGAAACTTCCGGCAACAATCATGCTGACGGTCTCTTCTGTATTGCTGACAATGCTGATCGCAATTCCTCTCGGCATTCTTTCAGCGGTAAAACATAATAAATGGAGCGATTACCTGATTCGTTTCTTAAGTTTTATAGGAAATTCCATGCCGAACTTTTTTGCGGCACTGGTACTGATGTACTTTTTCTCCATCAGACTGGGATGGTTTCCGGTCATTACCAGTGACAACGTCGCGTTAAGTCTTGTCCTGCCTACGCTGACGCTGGCAATCTCCATGGCATCAAAATATACCCGTCAGGTCAGAGCGACAATCCTTGAAGAACTGAATAAAGACTATGTGGCCGGAGCCAGAGCGCGAGGTGTCAGAGGCAGTGTGATCATCTGGAAAAATGTGATGAAATCTTCCATGCTTACGATCATTACGCTGCTGGCATTGTCCATAGGAAATCTTCTGGGTGGAACCACGATCGTTGAGACTATTTTTATGTGGGACGGTGTCGGTAAAATGGCGGTAGATGCCATAACTATGAGAGACTACCCGATCATTCAGGCGTATGTGGCATGGATGGCGATTATTTATGTAGTGGTAAATCTGATCACAGATATCATTTATCATTATCTGGATCCTCGCGTAAGACTGGGAGGTGACAGAGTATGAGTAAAACGAAAAAAACGATAACTGTCCGCAGGCAGAAAATAAAGAAAAACCATGTGAGAGAAAAGCTGATCTTTTTTACAATACTGGTACTGGCCCTGCTTGTAATTGCAGCCTTTGCCCGGAGACTCTGCCCGTATGATCCGGATGTACAGGATCTTCTGCTGGCACAGAAACCGCCCAGTGCAGAGCATATACTGGGAACAGACCGTTACGGAAGGGATATGCTTTCGCGAGTACTGGTGGGAAGCACGACGAGTATTTATGCAACACTGCTTCTGGTAGCAATCATTACTGTAGTCGGAACTGCAATTGGTATTATATGTGGCTGGTGCGGAGGAATTCCGGATACTGTTCTGATGCGTGTATCCGATCTGTTTCTGGCCTTTCCGAGCCTTGTATTTGCCCTTGCGGTAGCCGGTGTGCTCGGTGGAGGTATTCAGAATGCAATCATAGCTCTGGCGGTCATCGGATGGCCCAAGTTTGCCCGACTTGCCAGAGGACTGACTCTTGCACAGAAAGACTCAACGTATCTGATGGCGGTCAGACTGTCGGGAAGCAGCACATTTAAGATTATGTTCAAACATATTCTGCCGAATATTGCAGGTCCTATATTGGTTACTTCGGTTCTTGATATCGGAACGATGATGATGGAACTTGCCGGGCTTTCTTTCCTTGGACTTGGTGTACAGCCTCCGATGGCAGAGTGGGGAAGCATGATCAATGATGGAAGAAGTATGCTTCAGATCTCACCATGGATGGTACTTGCACCGGGACTTGCCATATTTATAACGGTTATGATTTTTAATCTTTTCGGAGATACACTCAGAGATTTTATGGATCCAAAAGAAAGAGCAAAAAGATAAGCATATAAAGAAAGGAAAAACTATTATGAAGAAGAAATTAATTGCAGCAATTCTTACAGGAGCAATGCTGGTGGCAGGAATGTCCACAAGTGTATGGGCGGACGGTGAAAAGTCATTCGTATATGGAACAACCGGATACAGTGAGGAGATGGGTGATGCCGGTTTAAACCCACATGATAATTATTCCGGATGGAGTGCACTGCGTTATGGTGTCGGAGAAACTCTTTTCAAATACAATGACAATATGGAAGTAGAGCCGTGGCTTGCAACAGATTATGAATTCGTGGACGATACAACTGTAAAGATCACACTTCGTGACGGCGTGAAGTTTTCCAGTGGACGTACCATGGATGCAGAGGCAGTCAAAGAATGTCTGGAAGATCTGATCGCAGTTCATGACCGTGCACCGTATGATCTCAAGATCGATCATATTGATGCGGATGGTCTGACACTTACTATTTATACGACAGAACCATGTCCGGCAATCATCAATTACCTTGGTGATCCGTATGGTGCGATCATCGATATGGATTATGGCGTTCAGGGAGAAGGCGGTTCTGCGAATGTGGCAGGAACAGGCCCGTATATTGCAGAGAATGTTACTCCAACCCAGATCGATCTGGTCAAAAATGAGAACTACTGGGGCGGTGAAGTAAAAGTAGACAAAGTTACTGTCAAATCTTTTGCAGACGGAAGTGCGCTGACAGCAGCCCTGCAGACCGGAGATATTCAGGGAACTTATGGACTGCAGTATGATAACTATCCTCTGTTTGAAAACAATTCAGACTATACCATTAACTCGTGTGCGACCAGCCGCTGCTTCTTCGGACAGTTCAATATGGATTCAGAGATCATGCAGGACCAGAATGTCCGCAAAGCTGTTGAGATGGGAATCGACAAAGACGGATTCTGTTCTGTGATCATGCAGGGACGTGGTGTTCCGGCAAAAGCAGCCTTCCCGAGCAGTTTTTCCTATGGAAATGACGCTGTAGAAACCGTCTCCTATGATCCGGACGGAGCAAAGAAGCTTCTTGAAGAATCCGGATGGACAGATACAGACGGTGATGGATACGTGGATAAGGATGGCCAGAAGTTAAGCATTAACTGGCTGACATATCCGACTCGTCTGGAGCAGCCGAAGCTTGCAGAGTATGCACAGGCTACCCTGAAGGATATCGGTATTGATGTTGTTGTAAATAATACATCTGACCATATGACAATTGCCAAGAGTGGAGATTTTGATGTATATGTAAGCTCTACAACTACAGCACCGACCGGAGATCCGGAATACTTCTTCACCAGTACAGTTACAGGTGCAAAGAACTATGGAAACTATCAGAATGAAGAAGTAACAAAACTGACAGATCAGCTTCATCAGACCTTCGATAAGGATGAAAGATCCAAACTTGCAGTAGAACTTCAGCAGGATATTCTGGATGATGACGCCTTTTTCTTTGTATCTCATCTGAATATGGGAATCGTAACCAAGTCAAATGTTACAGGAATGGCAGCACATCCATGTGATTACTATGAGATTACTGCAGATCTGGATGTAAAGTAAATGTCTGAGGAGAGCAAAATATTATGGATTCTTTGCTTCGTGTAGAGCATGTGACAATTTCTTATAATGGAAAACCAGTGGTTCAGGATGTCAGTTTTGAATTAAAACAGGGCGAGATTCTTGGAATCGTGGGCGAGTCCGGAAGCGGTAAAAGTACGATTGTCAAAGCCATCATGGGACTTTTGGGTGAAGAAGGTCTGGTTACAAGAGGTGATATCTGGTACAAAGGTGAAAACCTTACAGATATGAGCGAGAAAAAGCTCCGTAAGCTTCTTGGAACAGAGATCGGGATGGTATTTCAGGACTGCAAAGCCGCGTTATGTCCTGTACGGACGATCGGAGCACAGATACATGAAGCAGTGTCAGAACATGAGAAAATCAGCAAGAAGGAAGTCCGGGAACGTGCAGGAGAGATCATGAAGAAGATTGGTCTGGATGACAGTGACCGTGTGCTGGACAGCTACCCGTTTGAACTCTCCGGTGGAATGAATCAGCGAGTAGGGATCTGTACAGCCATGATCATGCATCCGAACCTGCTTCTGGCAGATGAACCGACCAGCGCCCTGGATGTAACGGTTCAGAAGCAGGTAGTGGAGGAACTTCTGCTTATGCGTAAAGAATACAATACTGCAATGATTCTTGTAACTCATAATATCGGTGTTGTAAGGATGATGGCAGACAGGATACTGGTCCTCCAGAACGGACAGGTAAGAGATTATGGAGCAACCGAAGAGGTTCTGGATCATCCGAAAGATCCATATACAAAGAAACTGATGAGTTCCGTGCTTTATCTGAAGCGGGAAAAAAATCAGGAGGTGCGCTGAAATGACCGATATTATCCTGAAAGCAGACCATCTCAGAAAAGTTTTTATATCCGGAAAAAAATCCATGACTGCAGTGGATGATGTAAGTTTTGAACTGAAACGGGGAGAATGCCTTGGAATTGTAGGTGAGTCTGGTTCCGGCAAAAGCACGAT
>OLPQ01002043.1_pt1 | contig 12708 bp, 9 predicted proteins | sample 1672451 | NCBI WGS metagenome assembly OLPQ01 (sample SAMEA3136687, study PRJEB25190) | human gut metagenome | biome: human gut; feature: human-associated habitat; material: faeces | place: Austria | collected 2013
CCGCAGCCGCCGGAGCGGTGCTTAAGCCGTAAGGCGGGAATTATGCGGTGTTGCCATAGATTTTATTTAAAAATGCGCAGTAGGGGCCGGACATGTCCGGCCCGCGGGTTTCCCGGTATCGGGCGTTTGCGGGGAAGCGCTCCCCCCGCCTCCCTCTGCGAGGGAGGCGGCCCCGCAGGGCCGGAGGGAGAGAACCTTGCCATAGCCCGAAATATTTCGGATAGCCGCGAAGTTCTCTCCCCCACCCGCTGCGGCGGGAGCCCCCTCCCAGAGGGGGCCAAGAAGGCGGGTTTCCCGGTATCGGGCGTTTGCGGGGAAGTGCAGGGCCGGGCGTGCCCAGCCCCTACGTGCGCAGCGTATGGTTCACGCCCGCTCCCGTCGGCATAAGCCTCCCGGGCCGGCCACGCAGTCAACGGTTTCTCACTCCCCCGTAAACGGGTCGTGACTATGGTTCAACCTTCTATTCCACACCTTCGGCGTGGCATCCCGGAACCCGGCGCTCAGATACTTGCCCTCGCTCAGGCTGATGGCCGTGCCGCGGGCCACGCAGTTCAGCGGGTCGGGGGCGATGGCCACATCGGTGTGCAGCTCGCCCGCGATATACCCGGCCAGCCCGCGCAGCAGCGAGCCGCCTCCTGTCAGCAAAATGCCGGTGCCGGACACATCCGCCGCCAGCTCGGGCGGGGTGCTTTCCAGCACATTGCGGGCTGCGTTGGCAATACGGGCGGCCAGCTCCTGCACGGGTTCGTACAGGTCGCGGGTATAGATGATGCGCCGCGCGGGCAGGTTCGTCTCCCACGAGTGGCCGCGCACCTCCATAACGCCCTCAAACTCGCTCCTGGTGCAGCAGGCGACCTGCTTTTTCAGCTGCTCGGCGGTCAGCGGGCCGATGGCGATCTGGTATTTTTCCTGCACGTACTGGGCAATGCAGCTGTCAAAGGCGTTGCCCGCCACAGGCAGGCTGGCGGCCTTGACCCGCCCGCCCATGCTGATGACCGCAATGTCGGTGGAGCCGCCGCCGATGTCCACGACCATGCAGCCGTGGGGCTGGCGGATCTGCAAGCCCGCGCCCAGCGCCGCTGCCACAGGCTCGTCCACAAGGTAGACCTGCCTGGCGCCCGCCGCCATGACGGACTCCACAACGGCGTCCGCCTCGATGCCGGTGATGGCCGCGGGCACGCAGACCGCAATGCGCGGCTTGAAGATGCGCGAGCGGCAGACCTGATTGACAAACCGGACGATCAGCTCGTTCGTCATGCGGTGGTCCTGGATGATGCCGTCCCGCAGCGGGCGCACCAAGTCAATGTGCGCGGGTGCGCGGCCCACCATTTTTAATGCCTCGTCCCCCACCGCAAGGATGGAGTTCGTCCGCGTGTCCACCGCGCCGATGGTCGGCTGGCGGAACACAACGCCCTGCTCCTCGGTGGCAATGATAATGGAGGTCGTGCCCAGGTCAATTCCGATGTCGTATTGTTTCATGGATGGTTCTCCATTGGTAAAATATCGTCGTTCTATCGCCAGTATGCCCCGCTGTAGGGGCCGGGCATGCCCGGCCCGGTGGTGTCCCATTGGTGGGCGTTTGCGGGCAGGTGCAGGGCCGGACATGTCCGGCCCCTACGTGCGTGGCTTTTCCGTCAACCCCAGCCCCCCTGCGGAGCGGTCAAGACCGCTCCCTACAGGCCGGGGTGAACGGGCGGTTCGTAGGGAGGGGTCTTGACCCCTCCGTGCCCGCTCACGTCGCCGAGAGCTGTTCCTGCTTCTCCTCTGTCGGTGTCGCCGCGTCCTTCAGCAAATACCGCAGCCCGCTGTACCGCATATTCTGCCGCACATTCTCGACCATAGTCTGCTCGGTGCGGGCGGTGCCGGTCAGAACGCAGAGCTTCCGCGCGCGGGTCACGCCGGTGTACAAAAGGTTGCGGTAGCACAGCCGGGCGGGCACGTCGGCCACGGGCAGGATCACCGCGGGGAACTCCGAGCCCTGGCTCTTGTGGACGGTCACAGCGTAAGCAGGCTCCAGCTCGTTCAGCTGGTCAGCGGTGTAGGTGTACTTTTTGTCATCCATCTGGACCGTCACGCTGCGCGCGTCCACGTCCACCGCCGTGATGATGCCCAAATCGCCGTTGTACGCGCCGACACCGGCCTCGGCCCCGGCACGCTCAAACGTGATGTCGTAGTCATTCTTGACCTGCATGACTTTATCACCCAGACGTAATATTTTGGCACTCTCCGCCGTGCCGATCTGCCCCTTTCCCTTGGCGGGCGGGTTCAGAATATCCTGCAGCCGCCTATTCAGCTCAACGCTGCCGGTGGGGCCGACCTTCGTCGGGCAAAGCACCTGAATGTCCCGCACGGGGTCAAAGCCGTAGGCTTTCGGAAGCCGCGTGCTGACAAGGTCGCAGACCAGCTTCTGGCAGGCAAGGCCGTTGGACTCGATCAGGAAGAAATCGTCCTTCGGCCCGCCCTTCTGCGGCATCTGCCCCTCCACAATGCGGTGGGCGTTCTGGACAATCAGGCTGCGCTGCGCCTGGCGGAAAATATCGGTAAGACGTACCGTCGGCACGACGCCCGCCTTTAAAATCTCACCCAGAATGTTGCCCGGCCCGACGCTGGGCAGCTGGTCGGCGTCGCCCACCATAATGATGCGGCAGTGGTACCGCGCCGCAGCCAGCAGCGCCTGAAACAGCTTGACGTCCACCATACTCATCTCGTCGAGGATAATGACGTCATATTTTAAAAGGTTCTTTTCGTTGTGGATGAACCGCACGCTGCCGCTGCTGTAATCCACCTCAAGCAAGCGGTGAATCGTCGATGCAGCGTGGTTTGTCAGCTCACTCAGCCGCTTGGCAGCGCGGCCCGTGGGGGCACACAGAGCCACGCGGTCATACAGTGCCTCGTACAGGCTCAGAATCGCGTTGACGGTGGTCGTCTTGCCTGTGCCGGGGCCGCCGGTCAGCACCATGACCCGGCTGGACAGCGCCAGGCGTATGGCCTGCCGCTGCAGCGGCGCGTACGCAAAACCCTGCGCCATTTCCAGCACGCGGATGTCCGCATCCAGCGTCGGCGGGGCCTCGGTGGGGAACGTCGAAAGCTGGCCGAGCCGCGCGGCAATGTCCTCCTCGGCGGAGAGCAGGTCGGGCAGGTAGATGTACTCGACGCCGTCAAACGTGCGGGTGCGCAGCTCCTCGGAGGAGAGCAGCTCGTCGAGCGCGGCTTCCAGGTCGCCCAGCGGCAAGCGGAGAAATTTCGACGTAGATTCAAGCAATTTATCCCGCGGCAGGCAGGTGTGGCCGTTGCCCGCGTTGTGCCGCAGCGCGTAGAGCAGCCCCGCCGCTACCCGCAGGCGGCAGCCTGTCTCAAATTGCAGCGCCGCCGCGATGGTGTCCACCTGACCGAACTTTAATTGCAGCGGCTCGCCGCAGAGCAGATACGGGTTCTGGGTCAGCGCCTCGACGGTGTGCGGCCCAAGCGCGCGGTAGCAGGTCACGGCCTGCTGGGCGGTCATACCGTACCGGGCAAACCAGGCCACGACCTCCCGCACGCCGTACATGCGGCGGAACTCGTTGGAGATGATAGCCGCCTTCTGCTCAGTGATGCCCTTGAGTTCGCAGAGGCGTTGCGGGGTCTCGGCGATGACCGTCAGCGTATCATCGCCGAATTTTGCCACGATTTTTTTGGCGGTGGACGGCCCGATATAGGGTAGCACGCCGCTGGACAGGTAGCTTAAAATGGCGGTGCGGTCCTCGGGCAGACGCGCTTCGATAGTCTCGGCGCGGAACTGCTCGCCGTAGCTGGGGTGGTTGACCATGTGGCCGTAGACGGTCACGCTCATGCCGTTGTCCACCCCGCCGACGTTGCCGGCGACGACCACGTCGGTGCCGCCCGCGTCCACCTCGAACACCGCGTAGCCGGAGTCGGCGTTCTCGTAGATGACGTGCTCGACGGTGCCTTCCAGCTTCATAAGCTGTTGTTCCTGCTGTTCCATAGCCGCCCCCTTCCCGCAAAATCGCCGCACTTTCACAGATAAGGTTATTATACCGCATTGCGCGGCATTTGGCAAATTTATTTGCAGTAAATGAATGTATCTGCCGCCCCGTGCCGCCGCACACGCCCCGGGCGGATGTGGAATCCGCCCCTACCGTAGGGATCGGTGTCCCCGACGACCCGCGGACGTTCATCGTGCCGCCAACATCCCGGAGCGGTCAAGACCGCGCCCTACAAACCGCCCGTTTACCACAGCCCGTAGGGCGGGGTGCCCTCACCCCGCCGTGGCCGTTCCCGGCGCCGCACACGTAAAATAATCACCACGCACGTAAGGGCCGGACACGTCCGGCCCCTACCGGTGCGCAACCCGGTGCGCTACGCACAAACAAAAATCCCCCGCGCATACGCTGCACGGGGAACCGAAAAATTCCTGCTGATTTACTCCGCCACGGCGGCCTTCAGGGCGTCCACGCGGTCGGTGTTCTCCCACTTCACGCCCAGGTCCTCGCGGCCCATGTGGCCGTAGGCGGCCAGCTGGCGGTAGATGGGCTTGCGCAGGTCAAGGTCGCGGATGATGGCGGCGGGCGTCAGGTCAAAGACCTTCTCGACAGCCTGCACGATCTTCTCGTCGGCAACGGTGCCGGTGCCGAAGGTGTCCACCATGATGGAGACGGGCTTTGCCACGCCGATGGCATAGGCCAGCTCGACCTCGCACTTGGTAGCCAGGCCCGCGGCAACGACGTTTTTGGCGACCCAGCGGGCGGCATACGCGGCGGAACGGTCCACCTTGCTGGGGTCCTTGCCGCTGAACGCACCGCCGCCGTGGCGGGCATAGCCGCCGTAGGTGTCCACGATGATCTTGCGGCCCGTCAGGCCGGAGTCGCCCTGCGGGCCGCCCACAACAAAGCGGCCCGTGGGGTTGATGTAGTACTTCGTGTTCTCGTCCAGCAGCTCGGCGGGAATGACCTTTTCAATGACCTCGCGGCGGATGTCCTCATGCAGCTGCTCCTGGCTGATGTCGGGGCTGTGCTGGCTGGAAATGACCACCGCGTCGATGCGCACGGGCTTGCCATCGTTGTACTCCACGGTGACCTGGCTCTTGCCGTCCGGGCGCAGGTAATCCAGCGTGCCGTTCTTGCGCACCTCGGTCAGGCGCTTGGCCAGCTTGTGGGCCAGGCTGATGGGCAGCGGCATCAGCTCGGGCGTCTCGTTGCAGGCGTAGCCGAACATCATGCCCTGGTCGCCCGCACCGGCCACGTCGTCGTTGGTGCCCAGCGCAATGTCGGGGCTCTGGCCGTCGATGTTGGTGATGACGCCGCAGGTGTCGCAGTCAAAGCCGTACTTGGCGCGGTCATAGCCGATGGAGCGGATGACCTCGCGCGCCGTGCCGGGGATGTCAACATAGCAGTTGGTCGTGATCTCGCCCATGATGTGGACGAGGCCGGTGGAGCAGGTCGTCTCGCAGGCAACGCGGGCACCGGGGTCCTGCGCCAGGATGGCGTCGAGGATGGCGTCGGAGATCTGGTCGCAGATTTTGTCGGGATGCCCCTCGGTGACGGATTCGGACGTGAAAAGAACTTTGGACATTGGGGAAAGCCTCCTATAAAATATTCGGCAGAAACGCAACCGTGGAAACAAAAAGCGCGCAGCCGGAAAGACTGCGCGCGATAACGCTTATCTTTCGGTTTCCCGCAGGACTTGGCACCTTGCGCATACACGCAGGTTGTCGGGCTTCATCGGGCCTGTTCCCTCAGCCGCTCTTGATAAGTTGCTATTCTGTTGTTGTGAAGTTAGTGTACCACAGGTTTTTGGCAAAGTCAACGATATTTCGTTGTGCAGTTCAGACGGTTTGCACAAAAGTGGGGCAGATGCGGCAGCGTGTGTGGTTTTGGAGGAGAGCCTTCCTCATCGGGGGAAGGTGGCCGAGGCCCCGCCCGAGGCCGGATGAGGGCAAAGTTCTCCTTGCCGCCCATAGACGAGTGGTTGCGTCAACCCGGCCCTCATCAGTCACCTTCGGTGACAGCTTCCCCCTGCGCGGGGGAAGCCTTTCTCACTTTCTCCCGTGCAGCACGCCGGACAGCGGCTTGTAAATCAGGAAGCAGAGCGCCGCGTCCAGCAGACCTTTAAACAAGGTAAACGGGAAGTTGAAGGTGATCAGGCAGGTCAGCAGGCCGTCCACGCTGGGGTTGATGGCCTGGTACATACCGATGATGGCCTCGAGCGGCAGATGATACAAAACTACATAGGCCGGGTAGACGATGAAGTAGTTGTACGGCACGGACACAACGGCCATGATCAGTGCGCCCAGCCCTGCGCCGATGAGTGCGCTGCGGCGGGTCTTGCTGCGCTTGTACACAAAGCCGGCGACGCCCACAAACAACGCCCCCATGACGAAATTGAACAGTTCACCCACCGCAGCAGTGCTGGTGCTGGGCAGCTTGATGAGGTTTTTGATCAGGCACACGGCGATGCCGGACACCGGCCCGTAGGCGTAGGCGGCCAGCAGCGCGGGCAGCTCGGACACGTCCAGCTTGACGAAGGACGGCATGATGGGGATCGGAAACTCCATGTACATAAGTACGGCGGCGACAGCGCCGAGCATGGCGGTGCCGGTGAGCTTGCGGATGTTGGTAGTCTTGTTTTGCATGAGAAGATGCCTCCCGTAAAAATTTGTGAAAGTCAGCTCACGAACCCGGGAGGCTCTGCCCTGCCCTTGCGAAAACAAAACGCCCTGCCGCAAAATATACGACAGGGCGCAAAAAAGCAAAGCAAACAGCTTTCCGTTTCTTTCATCCGGACTTTAACCGTCGGCCCCGGAATCACACCGGGTCAGCAGCCGCATTTGCAGCTGGTCGCGGGCTTGCGGGCTATGTCGCTCACCGCCGGTGGGGAATCACACCCCGCCCTGAAACAGACTTTCCGGGAAGTATTATAGCATAGATTTTACAAAATGCAAGGGGGTGTGGTATAATTAAAGAAATTCTTGCCCACCACCTTCTTGCCTCCCTCTGCGAGGGAGGTGGCCCCGCAGGGCCGGAGGGAGAGAGCCTTGCGGCTATCCGAAATATTTCGGGCCGCGTCAGGTTCTCTCCCCCCCGCCTGCGGGCGGTGCCCCCGCCCAGAGTGGGCCAAGGATTTCCACAACCATAAACTGAGGTACCCACCATGGAAGAACTCACCCACGATTTTCTCTCGTTTCTGCCCGCGGCGCTGCTGGCGCTGGCGGCTGCCGGTGCACCCGAGGTGTACAAGCTCGCCGCCCGGCGTTTTCTGGAACGCACAAAAAGTCACATGGCATCGTGGCTTTACATCTTGTTGGACAGTTTTCTTACGCCGGTGGCGGGCCTTTTTCGGGTACTGCTGGGCGCGGCTGCCGTCAAGTCGCTGCCGTTTGAGCTGGTGCGCGATGCCGTTTTTTTGCAATACCTGAATCTGGCTGCCGACCTGCTGGTCATCTTCTATATCGCACTCGGCTGCTGGCGTGCGGCCCCTGTCACCCGGCTTTTGCTGCGCAGCGCCCAGAACCATCTGGATTTGGAAACAAATCAGACGATGGGACACTTTTTTGAGAACATCTTTCATGCGCTGGTCGGCCTGTTTGCGGGTATCGCCATGCTGGACCGCCTCGGCGTGCCGGTCTCCGGCCTGCTGACCGGCGCGGGTGTCGCCGGACTGGCGGTCTCGCTGGCCGCACAGTCCACACTGAACAGCCTGATTGCGGGCATCACACTGGTGTTGGAGCGGCCCTTCGGCATTGGGGATTACATCGTGCTTGGCGACTGTGAGGGCACCGTTGAGGACATTTCCTTCCGCTCCACCCGCATCCGCAGCCCGGATAATGTCGCTATCACGATAGAAAATTCCAAAATCACAGCGGAGTACATCCAAAACTATGACCGCCGCCAGAGCCGCCTGTGGAAGTTTACGATTGGTCTGACCTACGACACACCGCGCGAAAAAATCGAACAGCTGACCGCCGATCTGACCGCCATGCTGCAAGCTCAGCCCGACGTGCAGCCCGACAGCGTAACGATTGCGCTGGATAAATTCAACGACTACAGCATTGATTTGGCGTGCCGGGTGTACATCACCAAAGTCAATCTGCGGGATTTCATGCAGGTGAAAAACACGCTGAATCTGCAAATTTTGGATTTGATGAAGGAGGAAGGCTGCGAGTTTGCCTTCCCGACGACGACGGTGGATTTGCCGGAGAGGAAGTGAGGCTGTGGGGGGGCAACGACCACAAAGGCTTCCCCATCGGGGGAAGCTGTCGCCGCAGGCGACTGATGAGGGCTGAGTTCCCGTGACTGCCCGTATGTGGGAAATCGCGCGGACTTTCCCCTCATCCGACCTCGGGCGGGGCCTCGGCCACCTTCCCCCAAAGGGGAAGGCATTTAACGCACAAAAAATCCCCGCCCGGCCAACCCGGGTGGGGCATTTTCATTTCACGTCGCTTCTCTCGCTGACGACCAGAATCTTATCCTCGCCAGTCTGCGTCGTCACCGTGAACTCAAAATTGTACGCGGTGTCCAACTCGTAGGAGACGTACCCGTCCCCTTCTGTCAGGATGTAATCCAGCTTGATCTGCGGCTTGACGCGGTCATAATCGACGTACACGTCGCCGATGTCCTCCAGATACACAAGGTCAATATCCTGCGCTGCAGCGCCGTAAAACGTTACAACGGGCTGACCGTCGGCCTTGACGGCGGGCAAAACCGACACATTGTGCGCGTACAGCTCCTCCCGCGTTGCGGCGTAGTAGACGTCCGCGTCGGAGAGCAGTTGCGCGTTGGCAAGCTCTATATGTACGCCGCTGGCGGGCAGGTCGCGCTGCCAGACCGGCGTCAGGTCGGGCGCAGCGGCGCAGCCGGGCAGCAACATTGCCAGCGCAAGCGCCGCAAAACAGCGATACTTCATTGAAAAGTTCCTCTCATTGATAAGGGTCGTAGGGCGCGGCGGGCGGGTCCTCCCCCACCTCCAGCGTGCGCGGGCAGAGGCCGGTCTCGGCCTCAATAAACCCCATCACCATGCCCATGTGGCGGTATAAATGCCGATACTGCGACAAAATCAGTGTAAACCGCGTCCACTCGCAGTTGTCAGGCCGCTGCAGCAGATCCTCGTCGTGGAGCGAGGTCAGATAGATGGACAGCTTGGCCTTGATTGTATAAAAATAGTCATCTACCGACTGTCTGTCAAGACGCACTGCCGGGTAAATGTGCAGTTCCTGCAAGTGCGGCGTGTGGATGGGCGGCTCGACAAAGTCGGTGTCCCGCGGGTTGATGAACCACTGGTCCAGCTCGTGCAGGGTGTGGTAGACGTGCTGCCACAGCGGTGCACCGCCGTAGCAGCGGTCCCACAGCGCGTCGGGGATGCAGTCCAGCAGGTTTTGCAGCTCCCACAGTGCGCGAACGGTCATCTCGGCAATGACCGCGTGGTAGGATGTTTCCCGCATGGCACATGCCCCCTCTCAGGGTCAGTATGCCCGCAGAAAGCACGTTTATTCGTTGTAATTTTCCGTCTCGCTGATGGTTTTGCGGGTCGTCAGCAGCTGCATGAACGGGTCGAGCAGTGCGCGTTCCTCCTGCGAGGGCGTGCGGCTGCGGGCCTGCATCAGCAGCCAGGCCAACTCGCCGCTGACGGGGCGGCCATAGACCAGCGCGTTGTAGCCGTCCTTGCAGACGGCCAGCTTAGCCGACGTGATGTCCAGCGTCGTCGCGCCCGCGTAGTGGCGCAGCACATTTTGCAGCGCTGCCGGGCTGCCAAACACCGACTTGACCAGCTGCACATACGCGGCGATGTACCGCGGCGGCATGCTGTCCGCGGCACGCAGCTCAATGCGGGATTTGAGACGTACATCGTAAAAGAAATTGGACAAAATCTGCGCGGTTTCCTGACGGCTGACGTGCCCGGCGTAAAGCTCCGGCGCAATCTTTCCGCCCGCAGCCCTGACGCGGCCCAGCCGCAGCGCAGTGATTTGGGGCTTGGTCAGCACGTTCTCCGCATAGCGGGCGTAACCGAAATCCGCGTCCATCAGATGCGGCGTGACGCCGCAGCGGTCACGGTCCACATCCTGCCAGAGCCGCGTGCGGATGCAATAGCTGCTGTTACGGCTGGCCTGATAGACCGGGGCGTTGTCGCTAAGCAGCGCAAAGAACGGCGTCAGCAGGCTAGCCGCGCGCATTTTGCGGACAAAATCGGTCTCATCCTGATAGTCAATGGACACCTGCGTCGCCGCTGTGGCGCGCATCATCTGCACGCTGCAGGCCCCCTTTTCCCGCAGGTAGGCGTCCATGGCCTCGTCCCGGGTGCGGGGCACCAGGGGCAGGTCCTCGGCATGGCAGGTCGGGTGGCAGCCCGCCGTCCAGGCGCGCAGCCCGTGGGCAGCCAGCGCCAGCCCCAGCTGCAAATAGAAACGGTTGTATAGATCCATGATGTCCTGCACGTCGCGCAGCGGGGCCAGGCTGATGCACAGCTGGCACGCAGGCCCCAGCGTGGCTGTCAGCGCCGGGCCGCTGTAGCCGAAATATTCGCCGTCGGTGATGATCGGCGCGTCTGTCTGCTGCTGCAAATCGCGCAGCGCGGCCTGCACATCGGCAAAGGCCGGGGGCTGGCCGTCGGACCGGGTGAGGAAGTGCTCGACCTCCAATTGCAGCGTCAGCTTGCCGTCCGGCTCACAGTCCGCCGCAAAGTAGCCCGCCAGCGTTTTGATTTGTTCGTCCAATTTTGGCATAGCGTGTGGTGGTTCTCCCCTGTTGTGATTCTGGCACTATTATACCGCGATTTTGGGGCGGGCGCAATGCTGTTTTGACGCCGACCTGCGGCTGCGGCACGGTACCTGGGCGGATATGGAATCCGCCCCTACGGTGTCGGGGCAGGGCAGGCTGCTTTACAGGTCACGCGCCGCCGGGAAGCCGTACGCGCTGTCCGCGGCCTCCACGGCCCGGACGATAGCCTTAGCCATGACCCGCGCGCCGATCACGCCGACGGCGTCGAGGTCAGCGGGCACGCCGCCCAGCGAGACCGCGTAGATGCTGTCGCCGTCCATCGAGGTGTGCACCGGGCGGATGGCGCGGGCGTAGCCGTCGTGCGCCATACCCGCGGCCTTGCACAGCCGTACCTTGTCGAGCTTTGCATTGGTGAAAAGGATGCCAAGTGTCGTGTTACCGACAAATTTTTCCTGCGGCGCGTCGAGCTGATGCATCAGCACCCGCTCGGAATCCAAAAACGTTTTGCCGTCGTCAGCCCGCAGCCCGGCGACCTTGCGGCCCGTCTCAAAATCGTAGACGTCGCCCACCGCGTTGACCGCGACGAGCGCGCCGACCTTCAGGTCGCCCACCTGCACGGCGTAGCTGCCAATGCCGGACTTCATGCAGTGGTCCATGCCCAGCAGCTTGCCGACAGTCGCACCGGTGCCCGCGCCGTGGTTGCCGTCGCGGTAGTTGCCGATTTCGGCGTTGACGCAGGCCGCGTAGGCCATGGCTGCATCGGGCCGGGTGCGGGCGTCGGCCACGGTCAAATCGAACAGGTCGGACTGGCAGACGAGGGGCACTTTCGTCACACCCACGTCAAAACCAATGCCGCGTTCCTCGAGATACCGCATGACGCCGCCTGCGGCATCCAGTCCGAAGGCGCTGCCGCCCGCCAGCACAATGGCGTGGATGACCTGCGCCGCCGCCAGCGGCTTGAGCAACTCGCTCTCTCGCGAGGCCGGCCCGCCGCCGCGCACATCCAGCCCCGCCGGGGCGCCGTCCTTGCCCAGCAGCACCACCGTGCAGCCCGTGCCCGCCGCCGTGTTTTCCGCCTGGCCGATTTGGAGGTTGTCAAAGGATGTAATGGGGATTTCTTTCATGGGAGTGTCCTTTCCGCGAATGCCGCTTCACCATAATATAGACCATTGTACACCACCCGCGCCCCCCGCGCAACAAAAAATCCCGCCAGGCGTCAGGCCAAGGCGGGATGGCAGGGTTAGGGGTTACTCAAACTCAATCGTTGCCGGCGGTTTTGTGGTGTAGTCGAACATGACGCGGTTGATGTTCTTGACCTCGTTCACGATGCGGTTGGCGGCGGTGGTGATGGTCTCCGTCGGCAGAATCGTGACCTCGGCGGTCATGAAATCCGTCGTGGTGACGGCGCGCAGAGCGATGGCGTAGTCGTAGGTGCGCTCGTCGCCCATGACGCCGACACTGCGCATGTTGGTCAGCGCGGCAAAGTACTGGCTCGGGCGCTGGGCCATGGGCAGCTTGTCGATCTCCTCACGCCAGATGGCGTCGGCATCCTGCACGATGGCGACCTTCTCGGGGGTCACATCGCCGATGATACGGATTGCCAGGCCCGGGCCCGGGAACGGCTGGCGGGCGACAAGGTACTCCGGCAGGCCCAGCTCACGGCCAGCCTGACGGACCTCGTCCTTGAACAGGTCGCGCAGCGGCTCGACGATTTCCTTAAAGTCAACGTAGTCGGGCAGACCGCCGACGTTGTGGTGGCTCTTGATCGTGGCAGATTCGCCGCCGAGGCCGGACTCGACCACGTCGGGGTAAATCGTGCCCTGTGCCAAAAAGTCCACAGCACCGATCTTTTTAGCCTCATCCTCAAAGACGCGAATGAACTCCTCGCCGATGATCTTGCGCTTGCGCTCGGGGGCGTCCTGACCGGCCAGCTTTTTGTAGAAGCGGTCACGGGCATCGACGCAGACAAAGTTGATGTCGAACTGGCCGCCCTCGCCAAAGA
>OLPQ01002051.1_pt1 | contig 12676 bp, 10 predicted proteins | sample 1672451 | NCBI WGS metagenome assembly OLPQ01 (sample SAMEA3136687, study PRJEB25190) | human gut metagenome | biome: human gut; feature: human-associated habitat; material: faeces | place: Austria | collected 2013
CAGTCAAAAGTATTTGATGAGGCAGAGAACCGTATGCATACGATCAAAGCAGTTATGGTAGCGACACTCGGCGAGAGATAAGCATAAGATCAATGAAATGACAAGGCATTCGAGAAATGTCTGAATATAGAAAAAGATAAGAAGAGATAAAAGATGAAATCAGAAATATTACGCTTATTAAAAGAAAGTGATGATTACATCTCCGGGCAGCAGATGTGCGACAGATTCCATGTGTCCAGAACGGCTGTATGGAAAGCGATAGAACAATTAAAAAAAGAAGGTTACGAGATAGAGGCGGTGCGCAATAGAGGGTACCGCCTTCTCGAAAGTCCGGATATTATGTCGGAGGCGGAGATCCGAAGCCTTATGGATACAGAATGGGCAGGAAAGAATATCGTTTATTTTGATGAGATTGATTCTACGAATAATCGGGCAAAAGAGCTGGGTGAGAAAGACGGTGCTCATGGAACACTTTTTGTGGCAGATCGTCAGGTGGCTGGAAAAGGGAGAAGAGGCCGTGTGTGGGAATCCCCAAAAGGAATCAGCATTTATATGACAATTCTGCTCCGACCAGATCTGATACCGACAAAGGCACCGATGCTGACATTAGTTATGGCACAGAGTGTGGCAGAAGGTATCCGGGAAGTGACCGGCATGGAGACTGGAATCAAATGGCCGAACGATATTGTTATGAATAAAAAGAAAGTCTGCGGAATTTTGACAGAGATGAGCACGGAGATTGATTATATCAACTATGTGGTCATCGGTGTAGGAATCAATGTCAATCAGAAAGTATTTGACGAGGAACTGAAAGAGAAAGCCACCTCCCTTATGATTGAGACAGGGGCACCGGTAAAACGTTCCGCACTGATTGCAGCTGTCATGAAGCATTTTGAAATAAATTATGCACTTTTTATGGAAAATGGTGATTTGTCCGGATTACAGGAGAGTTATAATGAGATGCTTGTAAACCGGGGAAAAGAAGTACGGATTCTGGAGCCGGGAAATGAATATAATGCCCATGCATATGGAATCAACGAGACAGGAGAATTAATCGTACGCACACAAAAAGGCGAAGAAAAACATGTATTTGCAGGAGAAGTATCTGTAAGAGGGATTTATGGGTACGTATAATCCCGGGACATAAGCTTGTGTGACGTGAGAAGCCTGACAGGATTTTGCCTGGTGTTACACGGCTTAGAAATTATAAAAAAGGAGTAGTTTATGTATCAGGATAAGGTCGTGCTTTGTGGCGCGAATTCATATGAAGAAAAATATTATCTGAACCCGGATTTTGACAGACTTCCGGATCATGTAAAGGATGAGCTGAAGATCATGTGCGTACTGTATGTAAATGATGTAGGCGGAATTCTGACACTCGTATTTGAAGAAGACGGAGAACTGTGTTTCGAAGTGACTTCCGAGGACTTTGATCCAACATTTGATGATATTGGAAGCCATCTGAAAATCAAGCAGATCCAGAGAGAAAAGCAGGATCTGTTAGAAGCACTGCAGTTGTATTACCGAGTATTTTTTCTGGGAGAGGAGATTGAATAGATGCTGTTAGTTATCGATGTTGGAAATACAAACATTACATTAGGAGTATTTAACGGTGAGAATTTGTCAGCAACATTTCGCATGACTACGAAGATACAGAGGACCTCTGATGAGTATGGAATTGCGCTAAATGAACTGATCTGGCATCAGGGATTTGAAAAGTCAGATATTGATGCCTGTATTGTAGCATCAGTTGTGCCGGACATTATGCATTCTCTTGGAAGTGCCATGATCAAATATTTCGGAATCAAGCCAATCGTAGTTTCCGCCGGAATCAAGACCGGGCTGAAGATAAAGACTGAAAATCCAAAACAGGTCGGAGCAGACCGTATTGTTGATGCAGTGGCAGCATATACACTTCACGGCGGACCAGTCATCGTGATTGATTATGGAACTGCTACAACTTACGATGTAGTAGGAGTGGATGGAACATTTGAGGCAGCAGTTATCGCTCCGGGAATCCGCACCTCTGCACAGGCAATGTGGAATCAGGCAGCAATGCTCCCGGCAGTCGAGATTAAGAAACCAGAATCAATTTTAGCAAAAGAGACCATTTCCTGTATGCAGGCCGGAATTGTATTCGGACAGATTGGGCAGACAGAGTATATCGTCAAGAAGATAAAAGAAGAGTCCGGATATGTAGATGCAAAAGTTGTAGCAAGCGGCGGTCTCGGTAAGATCATTACAAATGAGACAGATATCATCGACGTATACGATCCACAGCTTACATTAAAAGGATTACGGATGATTTACGAGAAGAATAAACGTTAAAATAATAACGGGGGACGTAGTAAAATGCCAAAGTACTACGTCCCAATCATTGATTAAGGGTGTCCCTTTTTGCATTTTGCGGTGTCCCTTTTTTACCATTAAACATAACTTATTGTAAAGATATTACTTTCTTATACAATAAAACAGGCTCCCGTCCTGATTAGGACGAAAGCCTTATACTTACGTTTATAAACCACCTAAACATACTGACATATGCTTTCCCTGTAACGGTGGAACTCCGTCAGGTCTTACTGAATTCTGTTCCTTATGCCTGTGCAGATGCCCTGGCTCATATCACAGATCGTTCAAACTCTGAAACTCGGAAGTGATCTTCAATTATATCTTACTTGTACCGGATTCCCACCATCGCCGGTTCTCTGTATCGTTGGGATATAACCTACTGTCTTCGTCAACGTCTTTAAAATATCTTATATACTTTTTAATTATACGAGTTTTATCACAGATTCGTCAAGGGGTTAAGCCCCTTTTTACAGGCAAAGTTTCTATGGACCAGAGTATTGTCAGCCAGCGTGAGATTCACGTAGATACAGAAAGTTATGTAACGGCTCTTCGTGCTTCCCTGCGCCAAAGCCCGGATGTTATACTCCTCGGGGAAATGCGTGATTACGAAACTATGCAGGTTGCTCTGATCGCCGCTGAGACGGGACATTTGATCTTCTCGACCCTGCATACGATCGGTGCAGCCAGCACGATTGTATGCAGGGTCGATGTATTTCCTCCAAACCAGCAGCATCAGATAGCTGTCCAGTTATCCATGGTACTGCAGGCAGTCATCTCACAGCAGCTTGTTCCATCTATTGATGAGAAAATGATTCCTGTCTTCGAGATTATGACTGTGACACCGGCAATCCGCAATATGATCCGTGATAATAAGATCCCGCAGATTGACGGAACCGTCTACTCGGCGAATAAAGAAGACATGCATTCGATGGATTACAGTCTTCAACTGCTGGTCAGAGAAGGCACAGTGGCTCCTGAGACCGCGCTTTCCTACGCTTCCAATCCGGAGATGCTGAAAAAGAAACTGTAAATTGAGCATAGGATTTTATAAGCTGTATTTCTGTATTGCATTACTGTTTCTAATGTATACATATAAATACTGTAATGATCGGAAATATTCGTATGATTTCGTAAAAAAGCTCTTTCTTTCTTCCCGGAAAAACGCTATAATGTGTGAGTTACTCATTTCATTTAACAAACTAAGGAGAGGGAAGTTATGTTAGAAAAATTTTTCAAGCTCAAAGAAAACGGCACAAATGTCAAAACTGAGATTATTGCCGGAATCACAAGCTTCATGACCATGGCATACATTCTGGCTGTCAACCCAAGTATCATGTCTGCCGCCGGTATGGATCACGGAGCTGTCTTCACTGCAACCGCACTGGCTGCATTTATTGGTACACTCGCAATGGCGCTGTTTGCCAACTATCCGTTTGCCCTGGCACCTGGTATGGGACTGAATGCGTACTTTGCTTATACCGTCGTGCTCGGTATGGGATACAGCTGGCAGTATGCTCTGGCTGCTGTCTTCGCGGAAGGTATCATCTTCATCGTTCTGTCCCTGACAAACGTGCGTGAAGCAATCTTCAATGCGATCCCGCAGAATCTGAAATCTGCAGTCAGCGTTGGTATCGGTCTGTTTATCGCATTTATCGGCCTGCAGAACGCACATATCGTCATCGGCGGTTCCACACTGCTTCAGCTGTTCTCTGTCGATGGCTATAATGAGGTAAATGGCGTAAGCGCTACTTTCCATGATGTAGGAATCACGGTTCTGCTTGCGATCATCGGTATCATCATCACCGGTGCTCTGGTTATTAAAAATATCAAAGGAAATATCCTCTGGGGTATTCTGATCACCTGGGCACTTGGTCTGATCTGTCAGGGTGTCGGACTGTATGTTCCAAACCCGGATCTTGGCTTCTACACGCTGATCCCGGATTTCAGCAACGGTCTGTCCATTCCGAGTATTGCTCCGATCTTCTGTAAGATGGATTTCTCCGGTATCTTATCACTGAACTTTGTGGTGATCCTGTTTGCTTTCTTATTCGTAGATATGTTTGATACCATCGGAACTCTGATCGGTGTATCTACCAAAGCAGGCATGCTGGACAAAGACGGCAAGCTTCCGCGTATCAAAGGTGCGTTACTTGCTGACGCTGTTGGTACTACTGCAGGCGCTGTTCTCGGTGTTTCCACAACCACAACTTTCGTAGAGAGTGCTTCCGGTGTATCCGAAGGCGGCCGTACCGGTCTGACTTCCATTACAACCGCCGTACTGTTTGCACTGTCTCTGCTGTTATCCCCGATCTTCCTTGCCATCCCGTCTTTCGCGACCGCTCCGGCACTGGTAATCGTAGGATTCTACATGCTGACAAATGTGGCAAACATCAACTTTAATGATGTCATTGAGGCAATTCCATGTTATATCTGTATTCTGGCAATGCCGTTCTTCTACAGCATTTCCGAAGGTATCTCTATGGGCGTTATCTCTTATGTCGTATTAAACGTGGTTACAGGGAATGCGAAAAAGAAGAAGATCAGCCTGCTCATGTATATTCTGGCAGTGCTGTTCATCCTGAAGTATATATTCCTGTAAAAAATCATTCTGTAGTTCAAGTCGAACGCACGTGGGTCTTGGTGCGTGATTCTGGTCAGCGAAAGCTGACATATAAAAGTGGGAGTCTTCTCGACTGAGATAAAAAAGTTCCCGGGAGGTGGTTCCTCCCGGGAGCTTTTTTATCTCATTGTTTGCTTCACATTTACTATGCGGTTTCTCCTGCCTTTTGCAAGTTTTCACCGTTTCCTTCTCCGCCGGATTCCGACAGATTGGAAATAATTACGGCAATCAGGATAATGATACAACCGACCACCATGCGCGGTGTGATCACTTCATGCAGAATGATAATGGAAAACATCGTTCCAAATACGGACTCCATACAAAGTATGATGGCTGCCTTTGTTTCTTCCACGTACTTCTGACAAGCGGTCTGAAGCAGATAACAGATGGTCGTGCTGATCACAGCGAGATATAAGACGCTGAGCCATCCCTTGGTCGTAACCTGAAAATCGGTCTCTCCGAATACAAACATGCTGATCGTGGAAAGCACAAATGCGGTAAACATCTGAACGAGATTCAAAACGGCTGCCGGATATTTTTTTACAAATTCTCCAGTCAGGAAAATCTGAAATGCAAATCCAACAGCGCAGAAAAGTGACAGCAGATCTCCGATACCAAGTGTCAGATTTCCGTTCAAGGAAAGCAGTGCGACTCCTGCTACTGCCATAATCGCCCCGATAATTCCTTTTACACCAACCTTCTTTTTCAGAATCACAAATGCAATAAACGGTACGATAACGACGTTCAATGCGGTAAGAAATGCATTTTTGGAAGGGGTTGTATACTGCAGTCCGACAATCTGCAATGCAAATCCGGCAAACAGGGTAAGTCCCATCAGCATACCTGCCTTGATTGCCCCTGCGCGATTCTCGATCTTTGCTTCTTTTTTCCGCTGTCCCATGCTTACCAGTCCCATCAGGACGGATGCCAGCAGAAATCTGACCATCATGATCTGAAATGGTTTCATACTTTCCAATGCCATGTCACTTGCCACAAAACCGCCTCCCCAAATGACGGTCACAAGTATGAGTCCTCCGATTGCAACTCCCTTTTTCACCCTAAATCCTCCTCTTTTTTATTCTTTCAAGAATGCCTCGGCATTCTTGCTGCGAGGTGCGCGTCATGCAATTGCATGACATACTTCTACTGCGCACCTCTGCAATCGTGCCGGAGGCTATATCAGCTGGGGGATTGACTCTCAGCTGATATACTGTTTTCTTGCTTCTCTGATCTCATTTCCGTCCGTTACCGTCTGAAGTGTAAACGCTAGTGCAAAATCCTGCAGCTTTACTTTATTTTCTTCCAGCTGTTCTTCTCCGCAGCTGTTGCTTCCAAGACCGGAATGCAGATAATCCAGATGAATGATCACATCGTCCGCTTTTTCAATTGCGAACGGATGCTGCGCCTGTTCCAGACTTTCATCCGTATAGTTGGCAAGATTCAGTCCGAGCGGCGCTTTCATCTTGCATAACAGTCCATCCCAGCCATCTCCGATACGGAACCATTTCACCTGTTCACGGTGTCCGTTTTCCTGTGGGAATACATAATTCGTCATCATTCCGTCTACGGTATTTTTATAAATGCCCATAACAGAAGCGGCTTTGCTGTCCACATAGCTCTCGCCCGGTCCCATGCCATACCACATGGTGTTCTGAAGCTTACGGTCTGCTTTCATCGTGATGCCGATACGCGGGAAAAATTCCGGCTCCAGTTTTCCTCTCTGCACTGCTTTTCCCTGAAGTTCCACACGCATTTGTCCGCAGGAATAAATCTCATATGTATAGTCACAGCTAAATCCCCAGGACTGATTATAGCAGCTGAAATAAGTTCCGATCCGCACAACCGTTCTGTCTGCTTCTTCCTCCCAGTTGACATACGCAGTCTCTTCTACCGGTTTCTGCAGAAAATATTTATTCATCCAGTCTTCTTTTTTATACATATCGTTATCGATGGTAGCACGATAGACATTCATCCTCGGTCCTTCGGTCAGATAGGCTCTGCCTTCCGTTCCAAATGAAAGCAGTTTTCCGAATACCGTACTGAATCTTGCTTTCACCTGACTGTTTTCCACCGTAAGGATGCCTGCGCGATCTGACACCCGGAGCGGATCAGCTGCTTCCCGCACGGAAAATTCATCTCTGCGGATCTGCATCGGGATCTGCACTTTTTTGATCTCATGACCGGCCGGTGCAAACAGGCTGTCTTCCTTCTGGCATACGGTCAGATTGATGTAATAATCTGTATTTGCCTGCAATTCAAACGGTGCGATCGGCAACGTAAGAACCGTGCTGTCATGCGGTGCCACAGCGAGATCTGTGATCCAGCCTTCCTGTATGGCAACATCTTCCGCAACAACCTCCCAATGAAGTGTCACCGCATCCAGATCCAGAAAATCATAATCGTTTGATATGCAGATTTTCCGCATACTTCCTTCCACACCGGTAATATCTACCGGCGCAATGATCTGCTTATACTCTTCCATTCCCGGAGAAGGTGTTCGGTCCGGCATCAGGATTCCATCAATACAAAAGTTTCCGTTCGTAGGGAAATCACCATAATTTCCACCGTATTTGTAATAGATTTCTCCATCTTCCTCCGTATAGATTCCATGATCATACCATTCCCAGAGAAATCCACCCTGCAGGCGTTTATACTTGCGATACATATCCTGATATGCTTTTAATCCGCCCGGACCATTTCCCATCGCATGCCCGTACTCGCACATCACATGTGGTTTGTTTCCTTTTACTTCGTATTCTGCAATTTCTTTCAGACCTTTTAACCGTGTATACATCGTAGAGTATACATCGGTCACTTCTGCCTCAAAATCACCTTCATAATGGATTAGTCTGGTATCATCCAGTGTCCGGATCGCTTTCGCTGCACTTTTGAAATTACAGCCGAAGGCAGATTCATTTCCCATGGACCACATAATAATGGATGGATGATTGCGGTCTCTTTGCACCATACGGACGCTGCGGTCCACATACATAGCTTCCCATGCAGGATCATCTGTGATCCAGGTATAATTTTCTACCCACTCGAATCCATGACATTCCAGATCTGCTTCATTGATCACATACAGACCATATGCATCACACAGATCATAAAAGTATTCATTTGCAGGATAGTGGGAACAACGGACCGCATTGATATTGTACTGTTTCATCAGACGGATATCCGCTTCCATCTGTTCCCTTGTGACAGTTCTTCCTTCCGTCGGATTATAATCATGATGATTTACGCCGTTCAGCAAAATCACCTGGCCATTGATGCGGAAATTGTCGTCTTTGATCTCAATTCTGCGAAAACCGCACCGCACCGTCACTTCCTGAGTCCCGGTACTGACGGTAAACTCATATAATTCCGGTGTCTCTGCTGTCCATGGATGCACATCCCTAAGTTCCGCGTTTACACAGATCTGCGCCTCTTTGGCGAAAGCTTCTCCGGAAGCAACCATCTCGCCCCGGTAAGAAAGCTTCCATGCAGCCTGTTTTAATGGCTGCTTCCCTGTGATTCTGGCTGTGAACAATCCTGTTTGATAGCTGTCATCCAGTGTTCCGTCCACCTGCACATCGAGGATTGCATTTTTTTCTTCATTGATCAGTTCGACATCCCGGAAAATACCGGACATCCACCACATATCCTGATCTTCCAGATAGGTACCATCGGACCATTTATATACACGTACTGTAAGGTCATTTACTCCGGCTTTTACCAGCTCTGTGATATCAAATTCAGACGGAAGACGGCTCACCTTGCCAAAACCTGCATGGATCCCATTTACCCATACATCAAATGCACTGTCTACCCCATGAAATTTCAGTACCGTATCTTTTTCCAGCCATGCTTCATCCAGACAGATGGTTCTTTTATAAATTCCGGTTGGATTTTCATCCGGAACATAAGGCGGATTGATCGGGAACGGATACAGTACATCTGTATAGTGCATCCGGTCATATCCGCGCAGCTGCCACACGGACGGTACATCGATCTGATCCCATCCTTCCTGCGGTCCCGGCTGTTCGAATCCTTCCGGCGAAAGTTCCGGTGCATCCAGATACAAAAACGCCCATTGTCCGTTCAAGCTCATTCGTTTCTGGGAATCTTTGTAAAAAGAAGTTCTTGCATTTCTTCTGCCGATCCCGGTTATCTGATTGTCTTCCCATCTTTTCACTGCTTTTCTTACCATAGCATTCTCTCCTCTCTGCTTTATTTAACCCTTGCCAACACGTCAACTTACTTCATCTAGTAAAATCAATATACCATTTTATTGGTAAAATGTAAATATTTTTACCAGTAAAAGTCAAAAAAAGAACCATAAAACATCCCACTTGCTCTACAGTTCTTTTCTTTTATTTGATTTTTTTCACACTGTCCCGGATACATAACTTCGTTGGAACAGATACTTTTACACAGATTTCCCGTCCATGCAAGATTCGTTCCTCCAAAAGTTTTACGGCATACTCTCCCATAAATTCCATGTACAGCCGGACCGTCGTAAGCGGCGGAATCATATATTTTGCAGCCGGAATATCATTAAACCCTATAATGCTGATATCCTCCGGTATGTGTAATCCAAGCTCATATGCTGCCCGGTAGCTTCCGGCCGCCATCGAATCATTTGCCACAAACAGCGCTGTCGGCAGATTGCCTTCCTGATATAATTCTTTCAGGAGTTCATATCCATACATCGGATAGTAAGCACCGTATTTCGTATATTCCGGATGATACAGACCTTTCCGGGTTAATGCATCCTGAAAACAGTGTAAGCGGGTATCGAGCGATTCCACGCCCTGTGCATTCACCTCCCTGCATCCGATCATGCCGATTTTTGTATGGCCACATGCCACCAGATACGAAACGATCTCCTCTACTGCCTGGCGGTAATCCGCCACAATACTGTCAAATTTCTCCGGATTCGGATTTGCGTCCACAAATACAACCGGGCATTTCCACAATTCGATAACGGCGATCATATCACGGGTAAATGTTCCCGTACAGATCACACCGTCAAGCCCGCTCAGCGATTCTGCGGTATCTTCCATTTTTACCGTCTGTCTGAGATATCCCTCTTCTTCGAGCTTTCGTTCTAAGGCAAGGCGGATACACAAGTAATACGGATCCTCCAGCTCTTCCTCCGGAGAATAGGAATAAAACACGCCGATCTTTAATTTTTTTCTGCGTTTTTTCTGTGCCCGTACTTTATATTCCAGTTCCTCAGCAATCTCAAAAATTCGCTTTTTTGTTTCTTCCTGTGCATTTAACGTCTCATCATGATTCAACACTCTGGACACCGTTGCAATTGAGACCCCCGCTTTTGCGGCAATGTCTTTGATTGTTGCCATTCACAAACACCCCAATTTTCTTCGTTTCCATGTAAGCGGATCCAGCCGGTCTGCTTACACTTGTTATTACTCACCACTTGCAGAAGTGGAAGTCTTCTCGACTGAGATAAATCATATCATCAATCCGGCTGCTGTTCAACCACAAAGACTATTCTTTTCTTTCTTCCCGGTATTTCTCGATTAAAACAAACACTTCCGGATGCCGTTCTTTCAAATGTTCATCCAACACATGTCTCCGCTCCCGGAAACGTTCTGCCACTTCCGGATGCTCTCTGGCAATCCGTTCATGGATTTCCTGACGATGCTGCTCGATACGCAATGCCAACGCATGTTCGTCTTTGCCGGAAATATTGACAATTTCTTTTAAGTGCTCTTCCAAATGTTCTAACCACTCATCCATATCCCATTCATCCATATGAGACCAGCTTCCATGCAGTAATTCTTCCACATCTTTTGTTTCTTTCAGATGCTCGATCTGGCGTATGATCTGGCGTTCCATCTCCGCTTCTGCATCGGCGCCGAATGCCCATACAAATTCCTGTACACGGTTGTCTGCACGTTTTAACGACGCACTGCGCTCGGTATTTTCCACGCCACCTTCCAACGGATATGGACGGTTATATCCAATGTCTTTTAGAGAAATATGTATCGTCCGCCGGACATTTCCATTTTCAATCAAATGTCCAAGACCTAATTTCCGCATCTGGGTATTCAATCCGGAAATATGCTCTGTAATATAAAAACGGATTCCTTTTTCCTTCAGAGATTCACTCAGCAAATTCAAGCGGTCTGCCGCCGTAATATCCATGCTTCCAATACCGCTGGCATCCAGAATTACCGCTTTGGTATCATCTTTTAGTGCTCCCTCAATTTCTCTCTGTAATACAGAAATATTTGCAAAAAACAGATTACTACTGAACCGATAAATTACTACACCGGATATCGGATGAATCTGCTGTCCTTCCGTCAGATCACGAAAATGCTTATGCCCCGGCTGAATTCCAAGGAAACAGGTTGCCGGTTTCGCTGTCCGGATGATCATCTCTGCAAAAGATAAAATAATGCCAATCAGTACGCCGTTGATGGTTCCAAGGAATAACACCCCGAAAAACGCACCCAGGAAAATAAAACATTCTGTCCGGCTGACTTTCCAGAGTCGTGGTATCAATTCAAATTCTGTTGCACCAAGCAGTGCAGAGATTACGATTGCAGTTAAAACCGGGATTGGAAGATATCCGATAAATCCAGTACAAAACAGCAGCAGAATGATCATGGAACCACCTGCCACCAGTCCGGTCAGCTGCGTTTTTGCCTGATACTGTTCGCCCATGGCAGTTCTCGATACGGAACCGTTGATCGGGCAGCATCCGGTAAATGCTGCTGCAAAGTTTCCAAGGGAAAATGCCAGAATCTCCTGATTGTCATTCATCTGATATCTGTTTTTCTGTGCAAAGCTGTTTTCTGCAAGCAATGTTTCCGACATGATAACGACTGCTACCGACAAACTGATCGTAACCGCTTCTTTTAATGGAACAGCCGAAAAATCCGGCAAACTCCATTTTGGAAGTCCCGGTTCGACTGCTGCCAGCGTCTGAATGCCCCAGTCACGCAATGGAAGTACTGCGGTCAATACCGCTCCTGCTGCCATGAGCACAACTGCCATCGGGAATTTTGGCATGATTTTTTTCGATAGTAATAAAATGACAAGGGAAATCACACCAAGGATAACGGATGGAACACTGATTGTTTTTGCCGTTTCTGCAATATGTTCTGCCAGTTCCGGAAATTCTCCAACGCCTGCCGTTCCACCCATCAGTTTCGGCACCTGCATCAAAATAATTGTCGTGCAGATACCCGTAATAAATCCACCCATAACCGGTGCAGAAATATAATTGACCAGTTTTCCTGCTTTCAATAAGGAAAAGATCAACAGCCACAAGGCCACGAAAAAGGTCAGCATCGGAACTGCCGCCAGTGCTTCTGTCGAACCCGCTGTGATGTTCAGTCCTGCCAACGCCGATCCAATCAACGCCGCCGGAGCCGCATCCACACCGAAAATAAACTGCGGTGATGTAGAAAACAACGCAAAGATCAAAATTGGAAAGACTGATCCATACAGTCCGTACACCGCCGGTAATCCTGCGATCTGTGCATATCCCATGGAAATCGGAATGGAGACTGCCATGATGATCAGTCCTGCTAAAATGTCCTTTCCCAGATTTTTCTTATCATAATTTCGAAGTGTATGTGCAAATTTCATAGGAATACCTCTTTTATAATATTCTGTTAAAATGATGTTGGGATCAAAAGATGCCGTACGAATTGTTCCGTACTTCGTACTCCCACAATTCTACCCAAT
>OLPQ01002054.1_pt1 | contig 12661 bp, 9 predicted proteins | sample 1672451 | NCBI WGS metagenome assembly OLPQ01 (sample SAMEA3136687, study PRJEB25190) | human gut metagenome | biome: human gut; feature: human-associated habitat; material: faeces | place: Austria | collected 2013
CCTTTTTTGAGTGTTACAATAGTTTCGTTCATAGATGAGTTCCTTTTATATAGTTGAGATGGGGTCCCTTGCGGTTCAACTGTCCACCGGACAGTTGAACCTATCGTTCTGATTTTTGGGTAGGCAAAAGGGTTTCACCTTTGGAATCTGACCGACTTCTTGAAAAAAAGTTGGATCAAAAACTTTTAGCCAACGCTTTCGGAGAGATTGGCGTTCGCTTTTTCCGCTTCGATCTGCTTTGTGACTTTCTTAATGCAGTGCAGGCAGGTGGGGGTGATGTAGAGCACGGCGGCGATCCACGCGGTTTGATCCGAGAAACAGATAGCCGTATAGCCGAACGCGCCGACAAAGCCGAGGCTGACGATGGAGCGCGCGAACATTTCCGTTACGCCGGAGAATACCGCGCGGCCGGAGAAGCCGATGCCCTGTGTCGCCATACGGCAGATGTTGAGGATGCCGAGACTCCAGAAGAAGTAGCCCATGCAGCGCAGATATTTTGCGGAAGCGTCGAGCACGTCGCCTGCACTCGATTCAACAAAGAGTATGGACATGCTGCGGCCGAAGAAGATCATGACAAGGCCGATGCAGAAGCCGTAGGCGACGCCGACGATGACGCCGAGCCGTACGCCCTGCCGAATGCGCTCCGGCTTTTTTGCACCAAGATTCTGACCGCAGAAGACGGAAACAGCAGAGCCGAGGGCATCAAACGGGCACATGCAGAACTGCTTCAGGCGCATACCGGCCGTGAAGCCCGAAACGTACACGCTGCCGAGGCCGTTGTTCGCCGCCTGCATGACCATGCTGCCGATGGCCGTGATGGAGGTTTGAAGCCCCATGGGGATGCCCATGACGACGAGGTCACGGATGGATTCGGCATCCGCTTTGCAGTCTGCGCGGGAAAGCGTGAGGAGCGGCACGCGGAAGCGGATATAGATGAGGCACAAAATGCCGCTGACCGCCTGCGCTGCGATGGTGGCGATAGCCGCGCCCGCAACGCCCCACTTGAAGACAATGATGCAGAGCAGGTCAAGACCGATATTCAGGACGGTCGAGATGGCGAGGAACAGGAACGGCGTGCGGCTGTCACCGACGGAGCGCAGGATGCTGGAGAGCAGATTGTATAATAAGGTAAAGGGGATGCCGAGGAAAATGACGATGAGATACGCGTAGGCGTCGTCAAAAACATCCTGCGGCACGGAGAGCATTTGTAAAATGAACGTGCAGCACAGTGAACATACCGCCGTGATGAGCACTGCGAATAAGGCGGTAAGCAGCACGGAGTTGAAAATGTACGAACGCATTTTATCAAGACGCTCTGCGCCGAAGCTTTTGGCGATGGGGATACCGAAGCCGATGCAGATGCCGATGCAGAAACCGAGTACCAGAAACTGCACGCTGCTTGTAGCGCCGACAGCGGCGAGTGCGCCGGTGCCGAGCACACGGCCGACGATGGCGGCATCAACCAGATTATACATTTGCTGCAAGAGGTTGCCGAACAAAAGCGGAACCGCAAATTGCAGGATAAGCTTGAGGGGCTTACCCTCTGTCATACTTTTTGTCACGAAAATCACCCGAAAATACATAGTCTCTTTTCAACCTTCTTATTTTATCATACCTTTTTTATTTTGGCTATGGCAGAACTGCGGATTTTGCGCGTTGTTTTCCACACTTTTTGCGTGAATTGCGGAAAAAGCGCCCGATTTGAGAAAAAAGGAAAAACGATGGGAGAAAAGGTGTTTCCTGCAAAACTTACAGAAGAAAAATTTTGACAAGGCGGTCGAAAAGCATTGACAACGGGGAAAGCGGGTGTTATAATCTATTCAATTTCATAACAAAAAGCGATGACGAAGACTGTCTGTGCAGAGCTGTTTCAGAGAGCCGGTAGCAGGTGTGAACCGGTGCAGAGATGCAGAGATTTCTCCCTTCCGAGCCGGATGCCTGAACAGCGAATTCAGTAGGGTATCCCGTGATTGCTACGTCAGTGCATAGAAGTTATTGGACTTCGAAGAGTGGCGGAGGTTCTCCGCAATTTGAGTGGTACCGCGAGTGCATAATTTAGTTATTACACCCGTCTCAAAGCATAAACGGCTTTGAGGCGGTTTTTTTACACTTCAAAGCGGAAGAACAAGGAAACAAGCTGCAAGTTTGAAAGCACAAACTTTCAAATTCATAAGGCTTTAAACCGAACACAGCAGGAAAGGCAGAAGAACATGTTATCATTAGACAAAGTATTTGATGCACAAACCGTTCTAAAGAGCATCATCCGCGAAACAAACGTCGTGAAGACCTACGGCATCGCGCCGGATTGCGACCTGTACCTAAAGCCCGAGAATTTGCAGATCACCGGCTCTTTTAAGGTGCGCGGCTCTGCGTATAAGATCTCCCAGCTTTCCGCAGAAGAGAAAGCGAAAGGCGTTATTGCCTGTTCCGCGGGCAACCACGCACAGGGCGTGGCGCTGGCGGCAACGAAAAACGGCATCAAATCGCTCATCTGTCTGCCGGACTCCGCACCGATCTCCAAGGTGGAGGCCACAAAGGGCTACGGCGCAGAGGTTTGCCTTGTGGAGGGCGTTTACGACGACGCGTATAACAAGGCGATTGAATTGAAAGAAAAAGAGGGCTATACATTCGTGCACCCGTTTGACGACGAAGACGTTATCGCGGGCCAAGGCACCATCGCGCTGGAGGTTCTGAATGACCTTGATAACATCGATGCCATTGTGGTGCCGGTGGGCGGCGGCGGACTCATCTCCGGTATTGCGTATACCGCAAAGCACATCCGCCCGAGCGTGAAGGTGTACGGCGTACAGATGACCGGCGCACCGAGCATGTACAACTCCATTCACGACGGCAAGATCGAGACACTCGACACCGTGCAGACCGTAGCGGACGGCATCGCCGTAAAACGCCCGGGTGACAACACGTTTGAGATTGTCAAAAAATATGTGGATGACATCGCGCTGGTGAGCGAGGACGAAGTTTCGAGCGCAATCTTGGCACTCATCGAAAAGCAGAAAATGATCGCGGAGGGCGCGGGCGCTGCTTCCGTTGCCGCCGTGATGTTCAATAAATTTGATTTAAAGGGCAAGCGCGTTGTGTGCATCGTCTCCGGCGGCAACATCGACGTGACGAGCCTTTCCCGCGTGATCGACCGCGGTCTGATGAACTCCGGCCGTTCCGCGAGCCTCCTCATCGAGCTTATCGACAAGCCCGGTCAGCTCAAGGAGATCTCTTCGATCATCGCGGACTGCGGCGGCAACGTGACCGGCGTGCACTATGAAAAGGGCAACACCGAAAGCATTAACGGCTGCTTCCTGCGCATCGAAATGGAGACGCGCGACAACAACCATGTGAAAACGATCAAAAACGCCCTGCGTGAAGCAGGCTTCAGAACCACCAAGGGTTGAGAGGAGAAAGCAAAATGATGGACGCAAGCAAATATAAGGTCGGGTACTTCCCGGTATCGAAAGAATATTACAAGTGGGTGGAAAAAGACCACATTGAAAAGGCGCCGATCTGGTGCAGCGTGGATATGCGCGACGGCAACCAGAGCCTTGTTATCCCGATGAGCCTTGAAGAAAAGCTTGAATACTACAAAGTGCTTTTGCAGGTCGGCTTTAAGGAGATCGAGGTCGGTTTCCCGGCGGCGAGCGAGACGGAATATGAGTTCCTCCGCACGCTGATTGACAACAACATGATTCCCGAGGACGTTACCGTGCAGGTGCTCACCCAGTGCCGCGAGCACATCATCCGTAAGACATTCGACGCGTGCAAGGGCGCACCGAGCGCGATTATCCACTTCTATAACTCCGTCAGCGTTGCACAGCGCGAGCAGGTGTTTAAGAAGTCCAAGGAGGAGATCAAGAAGATCGCCGTAGACGGCGCGAAGCTCGTCAAAAAGCTTGCGGCCGAATACGAAGGCAACTTCCGCTTTGAGTATTCTCCGGAGTCCTTTACGGGCACCGAGCCGGAATACGCGCTGGAGGTCTGCAACGCGGTTCTCGACGTTCTGGAGCCGAGCGAGACGAACAACGTCATCATCAATCTGCCGGTCACGGTGGAAATGAGCATGCCGCACGTGTATGCTTCGCAGGTCGAGTACATGAGCGAGAACCTCAAGTACCGTGAATTCGTGACTTTGTCTCTGCACCCGCACAACGACCGCGGCACGGGCGTTGCGGACACCGAGCTGGCGCTCCTTGCCGGCGCAGACCGCGTAGAGGGTACGCTGTTCGGCAATGGTGAACGTACCGGCAACGTGGATATCATTACGCTTGCGATGAACATGTACTCCCACGGTGTTGACCCGAAGCTCGACTTCTCCGACATGCCGTACCTTGTGGACGAATATGAAAAATGCACGCGTATGCATGTGTACGAAAGAGCCCCGTATGCGGGCGCACTGGTGTTTGCGGCGTTTTCCGGCAGCCACCAGGATGCGATTGCAAAGGGCATGAAATACAGAGCGAAAAATAAGCTGCATCAGTGGAACGTACCGTATATTCCGATCGACCCGAAGGACATCGGCAGAACGTACGACGCAGACGTTATCCGCGTCAACTCCCAGTCCGGCAAGGGCGGCATCGGTTATCTGCTGGAGCAAACGTACGGCTATAACCTGCCGCCGAAAATGCGCGAGCACTTCAGCTATCTGTGCAAGGATATTTCCGACCACGAGCACAAGGAACTGAAGCCGGATGAGGTTCTGAATATCTTTGAAGAGAACTACCTCAATCTGACGAACGGTGTTACCGTGACGGATTTTGAGTTTATGCGCGACAAGGACAACGTGAAGATCGGCATCACGTTTGCAAAGGACGGCGAAGAGACCGAGATGGAAGCGGAGGGCAACGGCTCCCTCAACGCGATCAACAACGCGCTGCGTGCGTACACCGGTGCAGAGTACACCTTGCAGGTCTTTACCCAGCACAGTATGCAGGGACAGGGCTCGCAGAGCGTGGCGGCTTCGTACATCGGCCTTGAAAAGGAAGACGGTTCGATGTTCTGGGGCGCAGGCACCGACACCGACGTTGTAAAGGCGAATACAAAGGCGCTGTTGAGCGCTTACAACAATATGATCAAAGGGGGAGACTAAAATGAAAATGACCATGACGCAGAAGATCCTTGCGGCGCACGCGGGTCTCAGTGAAGTTACCGCCGGTCAGCTCATCAATGCAAAGCTGGATATCGTGCTCGGCAACGACATCACGACGCCGGTCGCGATCCATGAGTTTAAGAAAGCGGGCTTTACAGACGTTTTCGATAAGAACAGAGTGACGATCGTACTCGACCACTTTGTGCCGAACAAGGATATTAAGGCGGCGGAGCAGAGCAAGACGTGCCGCGAGTTTGCGTGCAGCCACTGCGTGAGCCACTTCTATGACGTGGGCAAGATGGGCATTGAGCATGCGCTTTTGCCGGAGCAGGGCATTGTGACCGCCGGCGACTGCATCATCGGCGCGGACAGCCACACCTGCACCTACGGTGCGCTGGGCGCGTTCTCCACAGGCGTTGGCTCTACGGATATGGCAGCCGGCATGGCAACGGGCATGGCGTGGTTTAAGGTTCCGTCCGCAATCAAATTTAACCTGACCGGCAAGCTGCCGGAAAATTGCAGCGGCAAAGATGTTATCCTCACAATCATCGGCATGATCGGCGTGGACGGCGCGCTGTATAAGAGCATGGAGTTCACCGGCGAGGGCGTGAAGAACCTCTCCATGGACGACCGCCTGTGTATCTGCAATATGGCGATTGAGGCCGGTGCGAAAAACGGTATTTTCCCGGTGGACGATATTACGCTTGCCTATTTACAGGACAGAAGCGAACGCGAGCCGGTTGTATACGAAGCAGACCCCGACGCGGAATACGAAAAGGTTATCGATATCGATCTCGCAAAGATTGTGCCGACCGTCGCCTGTCCGCATCTGCCGGAGAACACGCACCCGGCAAGCGAGCTGCACGATATTAAGGTCGACCAGGTTGTCATCGGCAGCTGCACGAACGGCAGAATGGAAGACATGGAAGCGGCGTACAGCATTTTGAACGGCAAGAAGATTGCGGACGGCATCCGCTGCATCATCATTCCGGGCACGATGCAGATCTACCGCGAATGCGTGGAGCGCGGCTACGTGACGGCATTTATCGATGCGGGCGCGGTTGTTTCTACCCCGACATGCGGTCCGTGCCTCGGCGGCTATATGGGCATTCTGGCAGCGGGCGAACGCTGCATCGCCACAACGAACCGCAACTTTGTCGGCCGCATGGGTCATGTGGACAGCGAAGTGTATCTGGCTTCTCCGCACACGGCGGCAGCCAGCGCGCTGACCGGCTACATCACCGAATATAAGGAGGCGTAAGCATGAACACACAGGGCAAGGTTTTCAAATATCCCGATAACGTCGATACGGATGTTATCATTCCCGCACGTTACCTCAACACCCCGAACGCACAGGAGCTTGCGCTCCACTGCATGGAGGATATTGACAAAGAGTTCGTAAAGAAGGTCGAAAAGGGCGACGTCATTGTGGCGGGCTGGAACTTCGGCTGCGGCTCCTCCCGTGAGCACGCACCGCTCGTCATTAAAACCTGCGGCACGGGTTGCGTCATTGCAAAGAGCTTTGCGCGTATTTTCTACCGCAACGCCATCAATATCGGCCTGCCGATTCTCGAGTGCGAGGAAGCGGCAGACGAGATCAACGCAAACGACGAAGTTTCGGTCGATTTTGATACCGGCATCATCACCGACATCACGACCGGCAAGACGTATAAGGCACAGCCGTTCCCGCCGTTTATTCAGAACATCATCAAAGCAGGCGGCTTGCTGAAGTCCCTCAAGGAGGCGGAAAACAAATGACGAAGAACATCGCGGTGATCCGCGGCGACGGCATCGGCCCGGAGATCGTAAACGAAGCGCTCCGCGTACTGGATAAAATTGCAGAGCTGTACGGACACACCTTTCATTATACAGACGTCGATATGGGCGGCTGTGCCATTGATAAGTGGGGCGACCCGCTGCCGCAGGAAATGCTCGATAAGTGCGTAGCTTCCGACAGTGTGCTGCTCGGCGCCGTAGGCGGCGACAAGTGGAACGACGTGCCGGGCCCGAAGCGCCCGGAAAAGGGTCTGCTGCGCCTGCGCGCGGGTATGGGCGTTTACAGCAACAACCGCCCGGCAAAGATCTGGCCGCAGCTCTCTGACGCTTCTCCGCTGAAAAAATCTATTGTCGAAAAGGGCATCGATTTCATCATCGTGCGCGAACTTATCGGCGGCATCTATTTTGGCGAGCATAAGACCGATGATGCAGACGGCCAGCCGGTCGCGACGGACATTATGAAGTACAGTGAAGCGGAGATCGAGCGCATCGGCCGCATCGGATTTGAGACGGCAAGAAAGCGCAATCACCGTTTGTGCTCCGTAGAAAAGAGCAATGTGCTCGACACGAGCCGCCTTTGGAAGAAGGTCATGCACCGCTTGGCGGAAGAATACACCGATGTGGAGCTGACCGATATGCTCGTCGATAACTGCGCGATGCAGATCGTGAAGAACCCGGCACAGTTCGACGTCATCGTGACGGAGAACATGTTCGGTGACATTCTTTCCGACGAAGCTTCCATGATCACCGGCTCCATCGGCATGATCCCGTCCTCGAGCCTCGGTGCGACGAGCTGCGGCCTGTACGAGCCGATCCACGGCTCTGCACCGGACATTGCGGGTCAGGACCTTGCAAACCCGATCGGCACCATTCTTTCCGCCGCCATGATGCTGCGTTACAGCTTCGATATGGCGAAGGAAGCCGATGCGGTGGAGCATGCGGTTTCCAAGTACCTTGACGCGGGTTACCGTACTGCCGACATTATGGAAGACGGCATGACGAAGGTTGGCTGCAAAAAGTGCGGCGACCTCATCCTTGAATACTTAACGAAGGAGTAATTGAATGCAGCTTACAGGTGCAGATATCCTCATCAGAACTTTAATTGAACAGGGCTGCGACACCGTTTTCGGTTATCCGGGCGGGCAGATCCTGAACGTTTACGACAGTCTTTATAAATATCAGAATGAAATTCGCCACATGCTGACGGCGCACGAGCAGGGCGCTGCTCACGCGGCGGACGGCTACGCAAGAGCGACCGGCAAGGTGGGCGTGGTGATGTCCACCTCCGGACCGGGCGCGACGAACCTTGTGACCGGTATTGCGACGGCGTACCTCGATTCCATCCCGCTTGTCGCGATTTGCGGCAACGTGCCCACGACACAGATCGGCACGGACAGCTTTCAGGAGATCGACATTACGGGCGTGACGCTGCCCATTACGAAGCACAACTACTTCGTCGGCTCCGTGGAGAATCTGGCGGACACCATCCGCGAGGCGTTTGCGCTTGCGCAGTCCGGCAGACCGGGCCCGGTGCTCATCGACGTGCCGAAGGACGTGCAGACAGCGGTCTGCGACTACGAGCCGCAGGCACCCGTACAGCCCGAAGAACGCCACGCGGCAAAGGACGTGCGCATCAAAGAAGCCGCGGCGCTCATCAACGCCTCGAAGCGTCCGTTCATTTACTTCGGCGGCGGTCTCATCACATCGGAAGCGCAGGAAGAAATGCTGGCGCTCGCCGAGAAGATTGACGCGCCGATCGGCTGCTCCTTGATGGGTCTTTCCGGCATTCCGACCGACCACCCGCGTTTCCTCGGTATGCAGGGCATGCACGGCCACTACGCTTCCTCCATGGCGATGCACGACGCCGACCTCATCATTTCGCTCGGTGTGCGCTTTAACGACCGCGTGACGGGCAACCGCGAGAAGTTTGCGAAGCTTGCGCAGATCATCCATATTGACGTGGACGGCTCCGAGCTCTCGAAAACGGTGAACTCCGCCTGCGGCCTGCGCGGCGACGTGAAGCTGACGCTGCAAAAGCTCATTCCGCTCGTCAACGCAGAGCAGAAGCCCGACTGGGAAAAGGCCGTGAAAGCCTTAAAAGAAACCGAAAACGATTATCTCGATATTCGCCCGGGCCTTACGCCCCGCAATGCGATCATGACGCTGAACAAGCACCTCGGCGAGAATACCGCCGTTGCAACGGACGTCGGCCAGCACCAGATGTGGGCGGCGCAGAACGTGAACTTCAAAAAGCCGCGCCGCTTCATTTCCAGCGGCGGCCTCGGCACCATGGGCTTCGGCCTCGGTGCGGCCATCGGTGCGGCGGTCGGCACAGGCGAGCGCAGCGTGCTCGTCACGGGCGACGGCAGCTTCGGCATGTGTCTCAACGAACTCACCACTGCCGTAACCTACAACGTGCCGGTTGTCATCCTTCTGATGAATAACGGCGTGCTCGGCATGGTGCGTCAGTGGCAGACGCTGTTCTTTAATAAGCACTATTCCAACACGATTCTCGACCGCAAGACCGACTTTGTGGCGCTTGCGCGCGCGTTCGGCGCGGACGGCGAGGCTGTTGATACCGTGGCGGCGCTCGACAAGGCGTTTGAGCACGCATTCGGCTGCGACGGCCCGTATGTCATCGATTGCAGGATCGATAAGGACGAATTCGTCCTGCCCATGCTCCCGCCGGGCGGCAGCATGGATGATATTATCATGAAGGTGGGTGAATGAGATGAATCGATATACCGTAGCGGTTCTGGTCAATAACCAGTTCGGCGTGCTGAACCGTGTGACGAGCATGTTCAGAAGACGTCAGTTCAACATCATTTCTCTGACCGTCAGCGAAACGGAATCGAACGCGCTTTCCCGCATCACCGTCACGTTTGAGGGCGGCGAGACGCAGAAGCAGCAGCTCGTGAACCAGCTTTATAAGCTGCCGGACGTTTGCTCCATTAAAGAGTTTACCCCGGACACCTCCGTCAGCTGCGAGCTGATGCTCATTAAGCTGAAAAACGATTCCAAAACGCGCAGTGACATCCTTGCCGCGGCGGACGCGTTCGGCGCGAAGACCATGGATTACTCCAAGGATTCCCTGATGCTTTGCCTGACCTCCGAATCGCGAAAAATCGATGAATTCGTCGATTTGATGCGCGACTACGAGATCCTTGAGATCTGCCGCACCGGCAATGTTTCCCTTGAAAAGGGCAGCACGACGATCCGTCAGGCCATCAATTTCTAATTTAGTTTGTCCATTTAAATTAACATACCAATTCATGCACAGAAAGAGGTAATTTATCATGGCAAGAATTTTTTATCAGCAGGATTGCGATCTGCAGAAGCTCGCAGGCAAGACCGTTGCCATCATCGGCTACGGCTCGCAGGGTCACGCACATGCACTGAACCTGAAGGACAGCGGCGTTGACGTTATCGTCGGTCTGTATGAAGGCTCCAAGAGCTGGGCAAAGGCCGAGGCACAGGGCCTCAAGGTCATGACAAGCGCCGAGGCTGCAAAGGCTGCGGACATCATCATGATTCTCATCAACGATGAAAAGCAGGCTGCACTGTACAAAGAGAGCATTGAGCCGAACCTGACCGAGGGCAAGACTCTGGCATTTGCACACGGCTTTAACATTCACTTCGGCTGCATCAAGCCGCCGAAGAACGTCAACGTCATCATGATCGCGCCGAAGGGCCCGGGTCACACGGTCAGAAGCGAGTATCAGGCAGGCAAGGGCGTACCGTGCCTCATCGCGGTCGAGCAGGATGCAACGGGCGACGCTTGGGACATCGGCCTCGCATATGCACTCGGTATCGGCGGCGCAAGAGCAGGCGTTTTGGAGACCACGTTTCGTACCGAGACCGAGACCGACCTCTTCGGTGAGCAGGCAGTTCTCTGCGGCGGCGTTTGCGCTCTGATGCAGGCCGGCTTCGAGACGCTGGTTGAGGCAGGCTACGACCCGAGAAACGCGTACTTTGAGTGCATCCACGAGATGAAGCTCATCGTTGACCTCATCTACCAGAGCGGCTTTGCCGGCATGAGATACTCCATCTCCAACACGGCAGAGTACGGCGATTACATCACCGGCCCGAAGATCATCACCGAGGAGACAAAGAAGACCATGAAGAAGATTCTGAAGGACATTCAGGACGGCACCTTCGCAAAGGACTTCCTGCTCGACATGTCTTCCGCAGGCGGCCAGGTACACTTCAACGCAATGCGCAAGCTGGCTTCCGAGCATCCGAGCGAGGCTGTGGGCGCGGATATCCGCAAGCTGTACAGCTGGAGCGACGAGGATAAGCTCATCAACAACTGATTTGAACGGAATCTGTTTTAAGGGGATAGCCATAGGGGAGTTTTCCTCTATGGCTTAAACCCTATTTACACACGGCGCGTTTTTCCATGTGGGACGCCGCGCCACAGCCAAAATTTCACGGATCGAGGAAATAAAATGAAAAGTGATTCTCTGAAAATCGGTACGCAGAACGCGCCGCACCGTGCGCTGTACCATGCTCTGGGCCTCACGGAGGAGGAGATCGAACGTCCGCTCGTCGGCATCGTCAGCTCCTATAACGAGATCGTCCCGGGCCACATGAATATCGATAAGATTGTGGACGCCGTAAAGATCGGCGTTGCGATGGCAGGCGGCACGCCGATTGTCTTCCCGGCGATCGCGGTATGCGACGGCATTGCAATGGGCCACACCGGCATGAAGTATTCGCTCGTCACGCGCGACCTCATTGCGGATTCCACCGAAGCCATGGCATTGGCACACGGCTTTGATGCGCTCGTCATGGTGCCGAACTGCGACAAGAACGTGCCGGGCCTTTTGATGGCGGCGGCGCGCCTTAACGTGCCGACGGTGTTCGTCAGCGGCGGCCCGATGCTTGCGGGCCACGTAGACGGTGCAAAAACGAGCTTCTCCTCCATTTCGGAGGCGGTGGGCGAATTCAACGCCGGTAAGATTACCGAAGAAAAGCTGCGCGAATATGAGTGCAAGACCTGCCCGACATGCGGCTCCTGCTCCGGCATGTACACCGCAAACTCCATGAACTGCCTGACTGAAGCCCTCGGCATGGGTCTGCGCGGCAACGGCACCATCCCGGCGGTATATTCCGCACGTATCGAGCTTGCAAAGCACGCAGGCATGGCGGTCATGGATATGCTGAGAAAGAATATTCGCCCGCGTGACATCATGACGAAGGACGCCATTATGAACGCTCTTACGGTCGATATGGCACTCGGCTGCTCCACGAACAGTATGCTGCATCTGCCGGCCATCGCGCACGAGTGCGGCATCGAGATCAACCTCGACATCGCAAACCGGATCAGCGAAAAGACCCCGAACCTGTGCCATCTGGCACCGGCGGGCAGAACGTACATTGAAGAGCTTGACGAAGCGGGCGGCGTGTACGCTGTGATGAACGAGCTGAGCAAAAAGGGTCTGCTGCACACGAACTGCATGACTGTGACCGGCAAGACCGTCGGCGAGAACATCAAGAATTGCGTGAACCTGAACCACGACGTTATCCGTCCCATCGAGAATCCGTACAGTCAGACCGGCGGCATCGCCGTGCTGCGCGGTAATCTTGCGCCGGAGGGCAGCGTTGTAAAGCGCTCTGCCGTTCTGCCGGAGATGCTTGTGCATGAAGGCCCGGCACGCGTGTTTGAGAGTGAAGAGGACGCACAGGCGGCCATCAACGCGGGCAAGATCGTACCGGGCGACGTCGTTGTCATCCGCTATGAGGGTCCAAAGGGCGGCCCCGGTATGCGCGAGATGCTCAACCCGACCT
>OLPQ01002059.1_pt1 | contig 12624 bp, 18 predicted proteins | sample 1672451 | NCBI WGS metagenome assembly OLPQ01 (sample SAMEA3136687, study PRJEB25190) | human gut metagenome | biome: human gut; feature: human-associated habitat; material: faeces | place: Austria | collected 2013
GGGGCAGGTGGCCAATCGCGACCGGAAGCACCGCAGCGTCACGTCCTCGCCGGACTTCCGCATGAGGTACACCTGGCTCTCGATGGCCCTCGCGCCCCGCTTGAGCGCCCGGCTCAGCTCGCGCCTCGGAATCTTCCCCGCGTTGTCCCGGAGGAACTGCAGATCGGCCACCGTCCAGTCCCGCCTCTTGGCCCCTTTCCTCATGCCTCGTCGGTCACCTCCACGATGATCCTGGGATGCCTCCCGTCGTATGCGAACCTGTCCTCGAAGCCGGTCACGTACTGCGGCGTGTCGTTGCCGATCACGCCCGCCTGCACCAGGCCGTCCAGGACGAACTTCTTGGCGAACGCCACGTTGTCGATGTCGCGCCGCCGGTTGCCCTCCACCCACGTGAACCTCACGGTTACGGGGCGGGAGAAGCGCGGCATCCTGGCCGCCTTGGCGGCCCACGCGGCGAGCGAGGTGCACTCCTGCTTCATGGCGTTGCCCTTGAAGCGGTTGGCGTTCACCGCGCGCACGTAGTCGTTGAGCGACGGCATGCGCCCCTCGATCACCATGGACGCCCTCACGCCGCCCGCCCCCTCTGCCTGGCGGCCGCCAGTCCGGGGCTCGGAAGAAGGTGCTCGCGGCCACGTCGCGGTGCCACAGCTCCTCGAAGTCCAGCCCCTCGTCCAGCTCGGGGGTTCGGCGGGGGAAGATCACGTCGGACAGCGCGGGCCGGAACATGAGCAGGTAGCGCGAGAGCACCGACCACAGGTTGTTGTCCATGCGGAACTCGCGGCACAGGCTCACCTCCATGCCCTGCTGGGACGCCAGCACGAACAGGTCCCCGCGCCGGATGCGCGGCCAGCCGGACGCCGCCGCGCGCTCGCACAGGTTCACGAGCCGCAGCCACTTGCGCGGGTAGTCGTCGGCGATCCAGGCGAGGGCGTGCTCCACGCGCCGCTCGGGGGTCATGGGGGCACCGTCGTACAGGCCGCGCTCGATGCCGTCAGCGTTCAACATGGGCCACCTCCCGGGCCTTCAGGCCGTTGTCGTAGCCGACCTGGTAGATGCCCGTGGCGGCCAGAAGGACGCTCGCGGCGATCAACGCTCCCATGGCCACGGCGAACGAGTCGCGCAGGACGGCGGGGATGTGGTACGCTTTGCGGGGCGCCCTCCGGGGGTGCACCTCCCGGCGCGGCTGACGTTGGTAGCGGCGCCGCGCCGGCATCTGGAACGGCCTCATGGCTGCTCCTCCTCGAACATCCCGCCCGAGGCCCACGCCTCCAGGTCGGATCGCAGGATCCACCAGCGGGACGACTGCCCCCGCTTGTGGCGCGCCTTGAGCGACCCCTCCGCGATGGCGGCGTAGATCGAGCCCAGGCCCACGCCGCACATCTCGGCGGCCTCCTTGGGGGAGATCGGCATCTCTACGCACGGCATGCCCCCTCCCTCCACTCGACGAGGCACACGCCGCGATCCGTGCGGACGTAGAAGCCGTTGTCGGCGAGCGCGTCGTGCACGCGGCTGCCCGCGCTGACGAGCACGAGGATCTGGTCGTCCTCCCCGACGCTGGCCACGGCCACGTCGCAGTGGACGCGGGGCTCGCCCTCGGGCGGCTCCTCGCGCTGGGCCTCGGCCATGACCTCCATGGCCTCGGCGATCTTCTCCGGTGTCATTCCTTCCTCCTATCTGGTGAAACTCGAAACTACGAATTCGCTTCGGAGATTTTTTTGAAACTGGCGCCCGCCCGGGGAATCGAACCCCGACGCCCGGCTTAGGAGGCCGGCGCTCTGTCCGTTGAGCTAGGCGGGCGCATGGGCTAGATGACTCCCTGGCTGTGGATGTCGGACATCATGGCCGGCAGGGAGTCGACGCTCACGCAGGCCGTGCGGTGGCAGCACGTGACGTACTCGCTCGCGTCCTCGCGGACGTACTCCATGGGCGTCTCGCGCAGGTAGTCGTAGCGCCCGGCCCCGCACTCGATCAGGGCCTCGTTGATGCGGCGCACGAACAGCGCCTTGTCCTCCACCTCGATCTCGGGCATATGTCTCACCTCCTCTCTGTGCGATAATCTCGCTTGAGAACCGAATGCGGAGGGCGGCGGAAAGGAGGCCGCCATGACCCGATACTGGGATTCGACGGACTCTTCCGGTTACGACACGGACCCCGTTTTCATCGGACGCTACTGGGGCGACGTGCTGCGAGACGACGCTTTCGTTGCCCGCGATGGCTTTAAGTCAAGCAGCGAAGCCGCCGACGGCGACGAGGCAGGTGATGCGGGGGAAGAGTAGGCAAGCCAGATAGGAGCAGGAAGGAGTGACGCAACCCGTTCCTGCAACTTGCCGCCCTCCGTATTCGGTTCTCAAGATGCCCCGTGTTGTTAACGTCGCCACGGGTAGCCTGACGGGGCGCCTAGCGCGCGAAGGTGCAGCAGGCCATGCCCAGCGCCACCAGCACGGTGACGCAGATCAGGAACACGGCCGCTACTGCGTTGTTGCTCATTGGATCCTCCTCTCTGGTACAATCACGTCCATGGACCGAGTGCCTATGGACATAGGGGAGTGGATTCCCGAGGACGCCGTGAAGGGCGCCCTCGAAGCCGGCGCCTGGATGGCCGAGCATCCCGAGGCCTTGTTCGAGATGACCGAGCGCGACCGCAAGTGCCGTGCCGCGTACCTCCGAGAGCTCAAGACCGGCAGGCCGCCTAAAGAGCCTCCCGAGGGGTACGCCAAGTTCGTCAAGTACGTCGGCCCCACGGTCAGGCGCGACTGGCTCGCCGAAAGGGCGTCCCGCAGGGAGAGGCGCGAGAGCGCCTGGGCCATCTGCGAGAAGGTGATGCTGGTCATCGCTGCCCTTGGCGGAATCGCCGCCGTTGCCGATCTGGTGCTCAGCCGGCTTGGCCTCTGACGATTCCGATGATCTCCGTCAAATGAAAGCAGATGACGCACAACTCCACCGAGATGATGGCCAGCAGTATTGACAGCCTCGCCTTGTCCTTCTCGCTCCACAAGTTCCTGCCTCCTTTCTGGTCGAAGAACGCCGTCAGGCGATGGTCTTGCGCTCGTCGGAAACTCCGATGAGCCAGTCGATGTCACAACCAAAGAGGCTGCGCATCTTTACCATTTTTTCTTGTGGAATGCTTCCACCAGATTCCCAGCGAACGACAGTGGACTGGTCAACATCAACCAGTTCAGCAAGCTCTACCTGCGTAAGCCCGAGATTTTTGCGCTCCACGCACACACGATTCATTGCTCACCTCCTTACAAGAATTCCTTGTGCGATGAGAATGCTAACAAGTATCAGTTGTAATTTCAAGGCTATATCTTGCAAAAGTTCAAGATTTTCTTGTATTGTTACAAGTAACAGTTAGGAGAGAAGGATGAAGTACAAAAACCGCTTGTTTGAGCTGCGCGGCAATCTTTCTCAGAAGGAGTTTGCCGAGCGCATAGGACTTAGCCAGCAAAACTATGCGAATTACGAAAATGGCAAGCAGGGCCTAAAGTCTGATTTGATAGCGAAAATTTGCGAGACTTTTGGCTGTTCTGCAGAGTGGCTTCTTGAGCTCGACAACGTTGCGACTGCTCCAATCCCGGGAGCGCGCCGAGCCGTTCCCGCTCCTACGGTGATGGTTCCCGTTCTCGGGCGGGTGCACGCCGGCCCTGCGGGCGACCCCGATGTGTTCGATGAGGAGACGAGGGAGGCGGAGATCCTCGCCACCTACTTCGAGCGAGACCCCGAGGTGCACGTGCTCGACTACGAGGGCGATTGCATGAACCGGGTCTTCGGCGAGGGCACCACCAGCCTCGTGGTATCGCCCAACAGCCCCTTCGGCAACGGCGACATCGTGGTGGCCGTCATCGACGGCACCGAGTACGTGGTGCGCCGGTTGGAGCAGACGGCCAGGGAGCTGCGGCTGAAGCCGTGCAGCTGGAATCCCGAGCACGTCGATATAGTGGTCTCCCGCGACGACGGACGCGAGGTGGAGTTCAAGGGCAAGGTTCTCGAATGCTTCAAGCGGTTCGAGTAATTTACTAGAGAGAAATGGGGTAGGAAATGACAGACGATCTTCAGCGCACCCGAACCGAACTCATCTTGTGCATCTTCCTCGGGTGGCTCGGCGCACATCGCTTTTACGCAAGGAAGTACGGAACGGCCATCATCTACCTTCTCACCATGGGCGTGTTCTGCATCGGATGGATCAGGGACATCATCGTGCTGGCGAAAAGGTACTTCTCGCTCAAGAAGGGTGGGAGCACCGTCGAGGTGGTCGTATCCGAAGAGGCCGTAGCTCAGGCCGTCGCTCGCGAGATGCTTGCGAACATGGGCGTAAGCGAGCCATCCGAAGAGTGGAAGGCGGCCTCCCGCGAGCGCCAGCACCTCGCCGATGAGGGCAGGGAGGAGAGGAAACGCCGGATGGCCGAGCTCGGCTTGGACGTGGCAATCTTCACCGACGACATGGTGAGGGAGGACGTGCTTTCGATCTTGGACAACTTCTCACCCGCGTGGGACGTGCTCAGGGTATCGGTCGATGACGCTGAGATCGTCGGCGACTTCCAGAACCTCACGAAGACCGGCAAGATGCCGAAGAACGTCTTCGATGGGCATTATTCGATAGATGGCGCGCCCACTGTTCCAAATGGCCCGCGCGATATGGTCATGGTTACCGTTCGGTACCTGAAGGACGCATCCGTGAACATGGCCGATGCTCACCTGTGGACCAACAACATTTGCATTGGGTACTCGGTGCGTCTGGTCGATGGCGAGTACCGGATCACTTCGATCACGAGGAACGATCTGAACACCGGCGTGCAGGATACCCTGTACCTCGACAACGCCCCCAAGGAACGCGAGACGGCAATGGCGATCCTGAACAAGGAGATCCGTAAGAGCGGAGGTTTCGCGAACGTTCCCGTTGCCGGAGTTGCCGATTGCACTTGGTAGTCCGCGAGGGAGATGGAATAGGAGGCTTTATGGCAGAGCGAGTAGATCCGTCCTGGCAGCTCTGGTACGACATATACGACCTGGTCAATGATGATGACGAGATTGCGCAGGAGGAAATTGACTGCATCATGGATCAGGCAGAAGGGTATCGCTTTCAGATGCGGTGCTGTGGATGCGAGTATATACTGCAGGAGCACAACGAATCAGGTTTGAGGAAGCTCATGGGCTGGATAGGGAGCTTCGTCACCACGTCGAACGCCAGCAGCGTGGACATCTCCACCGTCAGTATGTCTTCCGCCGAGGCATCGAGCAGGCTCTCCCTGAGCCAGACCATCGCAGCCGTATGGTCTCTTCCCGACGCGGCTATCTCCGACGAGCAAAGAGCTGAATTGTCGAAATTGCTATCGGAGCTTGAGAAGAGCGAGGGCAAGGGCAAGCAGAAGGTGCTGGAAGTCGCAAAGCGCATAGGCAACTTTCTGTTTGACAAGTGCATCGAGGCTGTTCCGTCCGTCATGCCTGCGGTGATCCAGGCCATTCAGCAGGCGTCGTGATGGGGCTCGGAGGGATTTGCGAATGAGAATGGTTCCAGTGGCATCATCGGACTTGGCCGCCGTGGGCTACGAGCACGGGACGCTCTACGTCGAGTTCCACTCGGGCGGCACGTACCGCTACACGGGGGTGCCGGAGTGCGTTCACCGCGAGTTGATGGCCGCGCCGTCGCACGGGAGGTACTTCCACCGGTTCATCAGGAACTCGTTCCCGTACCAGAAGGTGGGCTAGTCGGTGACGACGAGCACCACTGCCGGCCCCTCGGCGGGCACGGTCGCCTCGGCGTAGGGCGACAGCTCGACGGACTCCACGCCCTCGCGGCGCTTAAGCTCCTCGACCAGCTCGCAGGTGGGAACTTCGGAAAGGCTGCTCATGGTCTCCTCCTATCTACTGCAGCCATGGTAGGGGAGGAGTCGCCGGCAACGAAAAATGTTGCCAAGGGCGTTTGGCAACGAAATATGTAGACAAGTCGAGCCCCGCGTCAGTTTGGCGACGGAGGCGGGGCTCGCAGCGATAACCATCCGATGAACGGAAGGCAGGTGCATTGTACCATGGCGAAGTCGTCCTGGGGAACGAAGAGGCAGAGGGCCAAGGGGTCGTGGGAGCTGCGCTACCGCGTGGGCGGGAAGCAGAAGTCGGTCATGTTCAGGGGCACCGCCAGGGAGGCCGACAGGCAGCTCGCGGCCCTTCGGCTCAAGTACGAGGGCGGGGGAGGATCGCGCACCTCGCTGTCGTCGTTCTTCTGGGGCGTGTTCGTCCCCGAGTGTGAGCGGCGCCTGGAAGCCCCGCCGGAGTCCGGAAACAAGCCGCTGGCGCTCACCACGTACAAGGGCTACGTGAGGTACTTCAGGCACAGCATAGAGCCGACGTTCGGCGAGACGGCGCTGGAGGACATAAGGGCCAGGGACGTGCAGGAGTGGCTGTCGGGCATGACGTTCGGCACCGCCAGGCACGCCAAGGCCATCTTCAAGATCGTCATGAACCGCGCCGAGGACCTTGAGTACATCGACCACCACCCCCTGGGCAAGCGGTACATCATGCCCACCGCCAAGAGCGCGCGCCAGCGCAGCTCCGACATCTACGACCCCGACGAGCTGGAGGCCATCTTCCTGGAGTGCGAGGGCGAGCTGTGGGAGCCGTACTACATCCTGGCTGCGTTCGGTGGCGCGCAGAGGGCCGAGGCGATAGGCGTCCAGGCCCCCGAGATCGAGTGGCGCGAGAACGAGAGGGGCCTTTGGGCGGTGTGCCCCGTGAACAGGGGCGTGCACCTGCTGGACGGAGAGGTCGTGGTGCTCGACCGGGCCAAGAACGACTACCGCGCCGAGCCGCTCATCGTGCCGCCGCCGTACTCCGAGCGTCTGAGGGAGATAGCGGGCGCGGTCCTCGCGGAGGACGGGACGTGGCTCGTGGACGACGGCTTCGGCGGCCCCATCGACCCGGAGACGGTCACGAGGGCGTACAAGCGGTGGCTGTCCCTGTCGCCCCACCGCTACGTGCCCTTCGGCAACCTGAGAAACTCCTACAGCACCATGCTCCACCGCAAGGGATACGAGGACTCGCTGATCTCTAAGCTGATGCGCCACGCGAACCTCACGACCGACTACAGGCACTACAACAGGCTCGACGCTGACGCGAAGATCGGGCTCATGTCGCGCTGAGGGAAAAGGGGCCGATTTTGAGGGACGGCTTTCCCTCAACGTCCCTCAAGTGCTCGGAAAGGCGATGAAAAGCGAACTAAAGTACGCCAAAGCGGAGAAAGAAACACCAGGTCAGAGGGCTGTGCTGAAAAACGGATGGAGGCCCACCCCCACTCTTAATCCCAAGGTCGAAGGTTCGAGTCCTTCATGGTGCACCACCGAAATGCTAGGCCAGCGGCTTATCGTCGCTGGCTTTTTTGTTGCCTCGGCTGCCCCTATCCCACGACTTCCTGTATTCTCGGGAGGAAAGGCGCTTCTCAACGTTACGGCTTGACCTGAGTCCAAGATAGGTGCAGCATTTTAGGCCGAAGTGTGCCATACTGAGTGACAAAGGCCCCTTATCTCAAGCAAGGAATTTACCTCCCATGGAATCAAAGACAACCACTGAGTCGTCCGACCGCCGCTTCGCGCTGCTCATCGACGCGGACAACGTGTCGGCGCGCTACTTGAAGCCGATCTTAAACGAGCTGTCGAAGTACGGCACCGTCACCATCAAGCGCATCTACGGCGACTGGACGCTCACCCTGCACGCGAAATGGAAGGACGCGCTGCTGGAGAACTCCATCACGCCCATCCAGCAGTTCGGCTACACCCAGGGCAAGAACGCCACGGATTCCGCCATGATCATCGACGCCATGGACATCCTCTACACCGACAACGTCGACGGCTTCTGCCTCGTGTCCAGCGACTCGGACTTCACGCGCCTGGCCAGCCGTCTGCGCGAGAGCGGGCGCATGGTCATCGGCATGGGGGAGAAGAAGACCCCCACGCCCTTCCGGCGCGCCTGCGACGTGTTTACCACCCTTGAGCTGCTTGTGCAGAACAAGCGCAACGAAAAGGGCTCAAGCGGCAACTCGGTGCCAAAGGACTCCGTGGAGCAGGCCGTGGTGGACATCATCACCGATAACCAGAACAACGGCAAGGCCACCGGCCTGGGCGAGATCGGCAGCCGCCTGCAGAAGCGCTATCCCGACTTCGATGTGCGCAGCTACGGCACGAACCTGCTCTCGAAGCTGCTCGAGGAGTTCACGCGGGTGCGCATCACCAAGGATCACAGCTCGGTCACCGTGGAGCTCGCCGAGGGCGAGGAGCGCCCCGAGAAGGCGGAGAAGCCCGAGCGCGCAGGGAAAGCCGAGAAGGTCGAGAAGGCTGCGAAGGCGACTGGAGCAGAAGAGGCTGCCGGCGTCGCGTCCGAGTCCGAAGGGGAGGCGGCCGCGACTGAGGCGTCCTCGGCTGAGGCGGAGAAGCCCGAGATGGAGAAGTCCGAGATGGAGAAGCCCGAGAAGCCGAATCGCCGCTCGCGCAGCCATCGCGGTACGCGCCGGGTTGCGACGAAGGCCGTGGGGCGTTTGTCGGAGGGCCGCCAGGCCGCCGCGGCGTTGCCCGAGGGCGAAGCGGAGCAGTCGGATGTCTCCACCGAAGTGGCGGTGGAGGTGCCGGCGTCCGAGGCCGTCGAAGTGGTCGTGGAGGCAGCGCCGGAGACAGAACCTGTGGCACCGGAGGCTCAGAAGGACGTGCGGCCCGGCCGCCGCGCCCGCGCCGAGCGCAAGACCCGCCAGACGAAGAAAGCCGATGCCACCGAAGAGGCGAAGGCGCGCGAGACGAAGGAACCGACGGAGGCCGAGAAGCCCGCGGAGACGGAAAAGCCGACGCGGCGCCGCCAGGCGGCCAAGTCGAAGGCGGAGGAGAACCCGGCCGCCAAGAAGACTGCCGCGAAGAAGGAGACCGCCAAGAAGACTGCCGCGAAGAAGAACACGGTCAAGAAGGAGGTCCCCCAGAAGGCGCCGGCTCGCAAGAAGAAGCCCGCGGGCGACACCCCGGCCGGCTACATCCGCGAGTTGGTGGCCGATGCCGGCGCCGAGGGCATCATGCTCTCCACTATCACCGATGCGGTGCGCGCCAAGTTCAAGGACTTCAAGGTGCGCGACCTCGGCTATTCCCAGATGCGCCAGTACATGGCCTCGGTGGGAGATTACGATCTGGAGAAGAGCGGCCGCAATTTCCGCGTCCGCCTCGCGAAATAGGGGGTGCTCGTGGAAGCCCTGACCCTCGGCCTGCTTCTGCTTGCCGCCGTGCTGGCGTCCTCGCTTATCGACCAGATCATCCCCCGCGTCTCCCTGCCGCTCATCCAAATCGCCATCGGGCTGCTCATCGCCGTCGTTGCCGGCGGCGATGTGGAAGTGACGCTCGATCCGGAGCTGTTCCTGGTCATGTTCATCGCTCCTCTGCTCTACGACGAGGCGAAGCATGCCGATAAGCAGGCGCTCTGGCGCGAGCGCAAGCCCGTGCTCTCCTTAGCCATAGGCCTGGTGGTGGCCACGACGCTCGTCATCGGCTTCCTGCTGAACGCGTTCGTGCCCTCCATTCCGCTGGCGGCGGCCTTCGCCCTGGGCGCGGCCCTCGGCCCCACGGACGCCGTGGCGGTCTCGTCGCTCTCGAAGCAGGTGGACATCCCGAAGCGTCAGGCCTCCATGTTGAAGGGCGAGCTGCTTCTGAACGACGCCTCGGGCATCGTGTCCTTCCAGTTCGCCATCGCCGCCGTGGTCACGGGCGCCTTCTCGCTGATCGATGCCAGCGTCGATTTCCTTGTTGAGTTCGTCGGCGGCCTTATCCTCGGCGTTCTCCTGGGCCTGCTCGGCAACTGGGTCGTCAAGCGCGCCCGCTCCATCGGTGTGGAGAACACGAACTTCCACGTGCTCTTCGAAGTGCTCATTCCCTTCCTCATCTACCTGGTGGCCAACGTGTGCCACGTCTCCGGCGTCATCGCCGTGGTGGTGGCCGGGCTCATCAACGTCACGTCCCCCAAGGGGGTCATCGGGCCTTCGGTCTCGCGCATGAACATCGTCTCGGGCAGCGTGTGGCACGTGCTCACCTATGCCCTGAACGGCATCGTGTTCGTGCTTCTGGGAACCCAGCTTCCTTTGGCCATGCAGGATACGTGGGAGAACGTGCGCATCACGAACTCCACGCTCATCCTGCTCGTCTTCGGGCTCACCTTCGTGCTTCTGGCCACGCGATTTCTGTGGGTGCTTGCCATGGATCTCTACCATGTGCGCCGCGACGAGAAGCGCCGCTTCGGGAAAGGCGATCTGCGCAGCGCGCTCATCACGACGTTTTGCGGAGCCAAGGGCACCATCACGCTCTCCATCATGTTCTCCATTCCCACCTATGCTGTTTACGGGCCGCCCAACGTGCCCTTTCCCCAGCGCGAGCTGCTGATCTTCCTCGCCTGCGGCGTCATCGTGTGCACGCTGCTTCTGGCCACGTTCGTCGTGCCGCTTCTGGCGCCGGCCCGCGACAAGGGGGAGGAGGAGCTGCACCGCATCGACCAGGACGCCGCCACCACCATGGACATCATGCGCGAGGTCATCGAGATGCTCGCGGCCCAGCAGACCCGGGAGAACCGCGCGGAGACCCGGGCGGTCATTCGCTCCTACAACGACCGCCTCGCGCGCATCAAGGCCAACAGCGGCATCGAGAGCGAGATGAATGTCGAGCTGCGCGTTCAGGCCCTTATGTGGGAGTATGAGCGCGCCATGGAGCTGATGGAGCGCGGCGTCGTTTCCGGCGTGGTGGCCTACCGCTACATGGGGCGCCTCGAGCAGGCTATGCAGCTTCTGCAGCACGGCAAGGGGCACGGCACGTTGAAGCGTTGGAACGGCCGCTTCCGGGCGCTGTGGCACCGCGGCGTGCGCGCGGTGCTGCGCGAGCTGCCGGGCAACACGGAGCTGGCCGAGCAGACCGAGGAGATGCGCTGGCTGCAGACGGCCACGCGCACCTATGCCGTGGAGCATTTGGAAGCGGCCGTCGCCTCAAGCCAGGTGCCCACCGAGGACGCGGCGGCGGTGCTCGTGGAGTACCAGCGCTCGGTGGCGGCGCTGCACGACGCGCGGCCCACGGTGACCTCCGTCATCAAGGCCGGCGATCGCACCGAGGACATCAAGCGCAAGGCCTACACCTTCGAGCTGGAGCAGATCCAGAGCGCCTACGAGGACGACCGACTCTCGCGCGCCCATGCCCAGCGCATGCGCGAGAGCGTCCAGCTCATGCAGATGGATCTGGAGGACTCCGTATAGAAAAACGGCGCCCCCTCCGCTAAGGGGACGCCGTGGTCGCGCGGTATCGATAAGCTTGCCCGCGGCGGCTAGTACACCATGCCCATGGCCTCGCGCACCTCGTCCAAGGTGGTGTTGGCGATCTCGTTAGCGCGGCGGTTGCCCTCATGCAGGATCTCGCGCACCATCTCCGGCTGGCCTTCCAGCTCGCGGCGACGCTCGCGGATGGGGGCCAGGTACGCGTTCACCGACTCGGTCACGTAGCGCTTGAGGGCGCCGGCGCCGTCGTTGCCGATCTCCGCCGCGATGTCCTGTTCGGTGCGGCCGGTGGTGAGCGCCGCCGTGGTCAGCAGGGCCGACACGCCGGGGCGGTTCTCCTTGTCGAAGGTGATCATGCGCTCGGAGTCGGTCTTGGATTTCTTGATGAGCTTGGCGGTCTCCTCCTCCGTGGCCGACAGGGCGATGGCGTTGCCGTAGCTCTTCGACATCTTGCGGCCGTCGAGGCCGGGGATCTCAACCGCGTCGGTGAGAAGTCCGTGGGGCTCGGGGAACACCTGTCCATAGCGTTCGTTGAAGCGGCGGGCGATCTGGCGGGTCTGCTCGATGTGGGGCAGCTGGTCCTTGCCGACGGGCACGACGTTGCCCTTGCAGAACAGGATGTCGCAGGCCTGGTGCACCGGGTAGCTGAGGAGCAGCCCCGTGAGCGCGTGGCCCGAGGCCTCCTGCTCGGCCTTCACTGTGGGGTTGCGCATGAGCTCGGATTCGGTGACGAGCGACAGGAAGGGGAGCATGAGCTGGTTTAGGGCGGGCACGGCGGAGTGGGTGAAGATGATGGTCTTCTCCGGATCGATGCCGCAGGCCAGATAATCGATGACCATGTTGTGCACGTTGTCGGCGATGTTGGCCGTGGTGTCACGGTCGGTGATGACCTGGTAGTCGGCGATGATGATGCGGGTGGTGACGCCGGCGTTCTGCAAGGCGACGCGCTCGCGGATGGTGCCGAAGTAGTGGCCCATGTGCAAGCGCCCCGTGGGGCGGTCGCCCGTGAGCATGGTGTATTTCTCGGGGTGTACGGCCAGATCGGCCTTGATCTCGTCGCTGATCTTCTTGGAGGCGAGGAAGGTGTCGCTCGTCAAATCGCTTGCCATGGGGGCGGATCCTCTCTTTCTCGTGCGCCGTTTCGGGGTGGACGGCCTCGGCACTGAAAGCGCGGGAAGAGCCGCCAAACGGTGGAATTGTGAATATGTTGGGATAGTATACAAGATTCCCCCTTGCGCGCGCCGCGGAATCCGTGTAGTATATACAGCCGTCGCAAGTCACCCAGTGAATTGCGAAAACCCTTCGGTCGCTTGGCTCAGCGGGAGAGCATCGCCTTCACACGGCGGGGGTCACAGGTT
>OLPQ01002080.1_pt1 | contig 12479 bp, 16 predicted proteins | sample 1672451 | NCBI WGS metagenome assembly OLPQ01 (sample SAMEA3136687, study PRJEB25190) | human gut metagenome | biome: human gut; feature: human-associated habitat; material: faeces | place: Austria | collected 2013
ACGCAATTCATCTCCCACCTTAGAGGTCGGAGTCTTCTTGCTGTAAGAGGATAAATTTTATGCACTTTTTGATATTTGCTTATTTATAGTAGATAATCCAATTCACAATTAATATGAAACTTTCTGTCAATAATCCAGTGCACTAATCAGCTTCTTCTTCCAAAGCTTCAATAAGAAAACTCACTGGACGGAACCCATCATTGCAGGATATCATTGCTGACTTTTCATTTTTCATCCATCCATTGTAAATGTCCTTGCCTCCATATGCTAATGTCATGACAAATGGCGACATACTCTCCCAGGCACTATCGCACATTCCAACTGGCTTACACCAGCCATTGGCGATGAAAACTTGCCCTTCTTCTATATCACAAGCATGTTCCATAGGATTCTCATATTTTTCCATTAAATCTTTATAGCATGCTTTACGCATGACTGTGATTTTACATTTTTTCATTTTTTTCTTTGTCTCAATTTTAAAATCTAATAATTTTTGTTTCGTAATTTCTGTAATATTGTTTCCTATTTTAAACTATGCGAGGAGTTTGTGCAAATGTATTCCAGAGTATTTCTATAAAATTTCTCCTTAAAATAGGTATAAAATTAACACGTCCGCCTTCCATTTACCAAACATGTTAATCACATAGATAATATTTTCATATCTCCCCATAGAGATTTCAGAGGATTGTCACCCACTTCATACCTCTGTAACAAAAGTTCTGAGGTATCAAAAAACTTAGCCACTCCTTCTGGACATTCGCATATAAATGGTTTGTTATCTCTCCAAGAAATATTATACCTCGTATCATATAGAAGAAACTCAATATCTAATCCCATCTCTATGGCATTTTCTAATTCTGCAAGACTCTCTAATTTTCCATAATTCTCATACTCTATCACCTTTCAGCACCTCACTTAAAATATCACTGTTAGCAATTTCATGTCCCGTTTAAAATCATTGTCATATTTTCTTTTTGATATATCCCATCTGCTAAATATTAATTATGATAATAATCTACATTCCAATATGTATCTATTAATTCAGGTTTGTACAGCCGCTTTATTAATTACAAGACATATTTACATTCCACAATGTTTCTATTAATTCGGACATTTCGCTAGATTTAAAAAAGATATAGTCACATTTACATTCCACAATGTTTCTATTAATTCATGTCCCCGACTGGGTTCCCGGGTTCGGAGGAAGTTCAATTTACATTCCACAATGTTTCTATTAATTCGCAATTGCAATGCTTTGTGAATTTTGTGTTAATTATTTACATTCCACAATGTTTCTATTAATTCCAATATCTTTATATCCTAATACCATTCCATCAATATTTACATTCCACAATGTTTCTATTAATTCTAATTTTAACCACATCATTTACATTTGTATCATCATTTACATTCCACAATGTTTCTATTAATTCCCATTTATATTTTTCTTTGGGTTCGTGTCTTGTCATATTTACATTCCACAATGTTTCTATTAATTCTGGCGGCTGAGCAGTTAGGGCGTAGGGCCTTTCTGAATTTACATTCCACAATGTTTCTATTAATTCGCAGACAGATAGTCTATGGGGTAGTATGTTAATCTAATTTACATTCCACAATGTTTCTATTAATTCTAGATAATGTAGATTATTGTACAAGTTGTGAGTGTATTTACATTCCACAATGTTTCTATTAATTCGAAGTATTGGCTTAAATAATATACCGATTATTTTTAATTTACATTCCACAATGTTTCTATTAATTCTCAAAGTTGCGAAGGTTGCGTTTTTTACAAAGAAATTTACATTCCACAATGTTTCTATTAATTCTCAAAGAAAGACAGAAATAGAATGCATTAGCACAATTTACATTCCACAATGTTTCTATTAATTCGCAGACAGATAGTCTATGGGGTAGTATGTTAATCTAATTTACATTCCACAATGTTTCTATTAATTCTAGATAATGTAGATTATTGTACAAGTTGTGAGTGTATTTACATTCCACAATGTTTCTATTAATTCGTAATCTGCTTTGCAAGGTGTATAAAAATAATAAAATTTACATTCCACAATGTTTCTATTAATTCTATGATAGGGGATTTATTCCATTTGAAGATTTGCATTTACATTCCACAATGTTTCTATTAATTCCAAGAAAAAAATGCTGACAAGCAATTAAACAAAGCAATTTACATTCCACAATGTTTCTATTAATTCGCTGCGTGTGAAAACAGGTGAGCATTATGATGCGAAATTTACATTCCACAATGTTTCTATTAATTCCCGTTACTTAATTTTCCTCATTTTTCCTACTTTTTCACTCCTATTTCTGTCGATCTTAGACTCAATCTGTGTTTTTCCCTTATATTCTCATTTAAAAATTATCATATATCTTTTATTTATGCCATTGTCGATGTCCCCTGTTTTTTACTTTATCGAACATCGACAGTTCTATAATTTTATTTTTCTTACCGCGTATGCTATTTCTTTTAATTTTTTAAATGTATATTCTTACTTCTCTACTTATCAGCAGACTCACTGTAATATAATCAAACTGCAACTTAGAATTATATTTTTCATTTTAAACCGCCTATGAACCTAAAGAAATCCCATCTGATATTAACCAAACGGAATTTCATTAAATTAGTTGCTTCCTGCTTTATTCTCTTCACTGACCTGTAAATAATTCATCAGAGCAAGTTGAAATATTCTGGAACAATTAACACCATCTTCATCGGCTTTGGCCGCCAGCCATGCAGGTAAAGACAAAGTTTTCTTTACAAAACGACTATTAATCCTTTCACGAACAGGCGGCATAAATACCTCAATCAATACAGGAACTTCGTTAGAATCCAAATGAATCGATGTAATCGGAGTTGGAACGGGAATCTCTTCACCATCTTGCTCCATGCCCCATATATGCAGCCCAAGAGCTTCTTTAGCATTTTTTAAAGCTTCCTCTGTATTATCTTTCTCAGCACATGGAAGACATCCAGGTAAATCGGGAAATTCAATACTAATACCATCTTCTTCATAAGAAAAAACAGCTACATAAGAATATCGGTCTTTTGACATAATTAACACCTCCGTTATGTGCAGAGAAGTTACGGAAACATAACTCCAGACTGCTTTGATATACTTCGTAAGGTTTTGATTGGAATATCTTTGTTAGGATGAGTAACTGTTACCCTGCCCTTTTTAATTGAATGTTTGAATTGGTGATGGTCGCCAACACAAGCAACCTCATACCATCCATCTTTCTTCAATATCCCAATCACTTCTCTGGATGAATAACTTTTCATCTCATCCCTCCTTACATAACATATTTTAATACATAATTTATTATGTGTCAATCAAATCAATACGCAATTTGTTATGTATTATAAAATAAAAATTATCACATATCCTTTACTTATACTATTATTGATGTGCCTCATTTTTTGCCTTGTCGGGCATCGACAGTTTTATAAAATAAAGCTTGTTTTATCATCTTCCTTACCCCAAAATTCTTTATCCAGCCACTTTTGCTGGCGGCTTTTGAATAGAATTACAGAATCAAGATTGGAATCAATGTATACTTTTAATTCCTGTTGGAGTTTTACTAATTGAACTTTGGATATCTCACCTTCAAATACAGAGTTTTGAATATGAGATAGATATTTTTTACATATCTTAAAGATATGCGACCATCTCTTTTGTCCGTTTTCGTCTTTGCTTATATCATATACTAAAACTACATACATATTTTACCTCTGTCATCATTCTTCTATAAGACACAAAAATTTTTATATACCAAAATCACATACATATTTTACCACCATATTCTAAACCCTTCGTATTCTTTTTCTCCTATCAAATGTTTTATGAGCTTATATGCTTCCAACCGAATTAAATATTGATAAGAGACTTTTTTCCCTAATTCTCTGTGCATGATTGTCTGTTTCATTCGTTTTTCAAATTCTGTAACAATCAGGCGGGATGCTTCCTTTTTTAGATGTAAAAAGTTTAGTTCTTTTGTAAAACTTTTTTCTGTTATCTGGTTTTTATTTAATAGAGAAAATATTAATCTGTCTCCAATCAGTGGTTTGAATACCTCAGATATATCAAGGCATAAAGAATATCTTCGAAATCCTGGTTCATGAAGATAACTTATTGTTGGGTCTAGCTGCGTGTGGTAAATCTCGCTCAATGTTTTGGCATATATCAAGGAGTTTACAAAAGAAATCAGCGAATTTATCATATTGTCTGGTGGATGCATCACTCTTTTCTCAAATTGTATTTCCTGATTTACAATGGTGTTCCATGCCTTATAATAGTTTTTTCGTATATTTCCTTCTATTCCCATTAGTTCTTCGATAAACTCTGTGTGGTCTAGTTTTTTTCTTAGACTGTTTACTTCTTTCATACACTCAGCTACATCTTTTCCTCTGCTGTTATAGTAACGTAAATTTCTATAAATATTATCTGCAGCCGCCTTGATAAATTCTTTTGCTATAACGAGACGCTCATCATAGCAGGTGTAATATTCTACCTGTTTTACGAGAAGTTGTCCGGCAAGTAAGCTTTCTTTTGGATAGTAGCTTCCTGTATAGAAGTTGTAATAGTTAAAGAAATGTAATGGGATTCCGTACTGTGAAATGTAGTTAATAAACGCTGTGTTAAATGACATTTCCGACAATATATATATGTCTGAAATTCTTTCTATCGGTATGTCCCTTTTGTCCCCTTCATATGTTGTAAATTGCAATGTATTGTCTTTTCTTTTTAAATCCCCATTATTATAAATATATAGGCTTTGTTTCATTCGTACCCCTCCTGAAAAGTCAGTTCATCAGAAGATAAGTAAAGCATATTTTAAGCTTTGTTTCATTTGTTCTACTCTTCAAATCACCTTGATTATCTTTACCTAATTTGTATATTTGAAGCTCTGCTCCATTTGTACCCCCTGCTGCCTTTATATAAAACACAAGTCATGATATGCACATTTTTTACATATTTTTTGTTCTGTAAATTTTGGTGGAAATTCTTCTTTTTTCATAGATTCAATTTCATCAATAATTGATTTTAATTTTTCACGGTCCTGTTCGGATAGTTCTACTAACAAAGTTTTCTTCATAAGAGGGTAGTCTATTTTACCTTTAATGTTTTTCACTCCCCGTTCTTCTAAATAATAAAGGTAATATTTTACCTGCCAGATTCCGGCTTCTTCAATTGCCTTACTTTTCTTAATTTCATGTAACTCCTGATGTTCCCTGATAAAGTCAATGTTAATCACATTATCAATATTAATGTGTTTCTCATCCCTTTCATAACTTTTTTCATCCAAAAGCTTTCCCAACTGTACATTTTCATTTTCCGATTCCATATTGATTTCGTGGCAGAAATACCATAGCTTTCGTTTACAAACAAAGTAATAGTAAATCATGACACCTGTGATTCTTTTATCTGTCATACCTTCGTCCTCATTATTCAATCATAAATCATATATTACAGTATACATGCCTCATCATCTATCTCCCCTAAAATAAGACCTTTTCCCCTTCCCGCATCCGGGTCAAAATCATATTTCATTGATGTTCTGTGAATTTGTGTTACAGGGTAATTATTTTTTCTGTCATCTCCGTGAGAGCCGATTGTTGTGACATCTATTCCATTTAGCCCATTATCTTTATAACGATAGTAAGTAAGTCCCAGTGTCAGACTGCTAAATTTAGATGTGATGATATTCTTTATGTCTTTGTTTATATTTGGTGTTCTGAGTAGATTGACTCCCTCTTCAAAAAGAACTTGATTTTCTTCATAGAGTGTATCTGGCAGTACTGTTATGCTATGAATATTTCGAAATTTTTTATCGACATCTTCTTTGGTATATTCTATAGGATGAATTGTTGAAAAATGTTCTAGCCAGTATTCAATCTCTTCATAATACTTTGTTTTTTTAATTTCTTCTGTGCAGTAAACTGCATTGATATATTCCGTTTTCAGCTCTTCTGTAAATATTTTATCTTCATATTGATACAGTTTTTCGAGAGAACGATCATACATATCTTCATAATAAACTGTTCCCTTTCCATTCGCATTATCATAAACAATGACATTCGGTTCTTCTGGAATATAACGCCCTTTTCGATTGCATCGTCCCATTCTCTGGAGCAAACTATCTACCGTACACATTTCGGTATATAATACATCAAAGTCAATGTCCAGGCTGGCTTCTACTATCTGTGTTGTAATCCAAATTCCGCATTCTTCTTCATTTTCAGAAAAATTCTTAATCATTTTTTCCAGTTGCAGGCGGTCTTTTTTGACATATCGAGAATGCAAAAGATGGAGGTCTTCCTCTTCTAACTGGCTCTCAATCTGCTCATAAACTTCCTGCGCTTTGGTGACAGTATTACAGATAACTAACACTTTTTTATCCCGGCCTTTTTCAAGTATTTCATCAAAGTTCATTTCTCCTGATTTTATTTTGACTTTATGCCGGATAATATCTGATTCTTTAGAAAAATCTCGAAATTCATACTGTTCTCCCTGGATTAATCCGCATTTTTCCATGAAATATTTTAGGACAGGAGGAAAAGTTGCTGTAATAATCGCAAATCGGCCTCCCATTTCTGTAATTTGTTTTAGTCCAGTTATAATCGTTGCTATAATATGTGGGTCATATGACTGCACTTCATCAAGAATGACTTTAGAATATTTTAAAGTTGCCGCAAAAATTTCCGTTCCTAATGCTCGATATACAAATTTGAAAAGCTGGTCTACGGTACATATCGTAAGTGGATTAGATAATAATTTGGCTTTTTCATATCTCTGATATATACTATCTGCTGCATTTGTACTTTCTTCTAAATATTTTTGCATTGCATCTGAGTGAAGCAGTTCTACATCCTTATAATTATAATCATCCTTGATTCTTCGATAAATATCATTGGCCGAAACCTTTAATGGTAAAGTATAGAAGCCTTTCTCTCCATTAAGCCATAACAATGCCGCTTCCGTCTTTCCCGAACCAGTCGGGGCAATGACTACCAGATTTTTATTTACATTTTCTTGCATGAATTTTTGTGCTGGCTTTAAAGCAAATTTTTGCTCTTTCATATTTTTATTGATATTATTTACCAGCCTTTTTTCTTCCAGATTTGAATTTTCTTCGGCAAATTCATAACCAGCACTTACTGTATAATCAAATTTGTTCAGCATTCCTTTGAGTAAAACATATTTGTTCCAGAGAGAAGGTTTCACATCTAACTTTATGCTTGACATATTATTTCGGAAAAGCAATTTTCTCATCTGGCTGCTGTATACCTTGTCCCGCTCTTCTTTCAAATATTCCGAAAGATATTTTAAATAATATTTCTGGCAATATGCTTTTATATCATCCTGAATAAAATCGTCTTTTCTATCATGATGATAATAAATCGCTGTCATAAAAGCCTTAAAATCATCTTTTTCTAATCCTTCATATAATTTTTGAAATTCCTTATAAGAAATAGATACTGCACTTAAAAATCCATGCGGAATCTGAGAAATTTTTTTCTCAGGCTCCGACAGATTATCTCGTACTTTCTGACATACTTTGGACTGAAAAATGAGATTTGCCTTTCCCCAGTCATGCTGGCGGCAAGCTTGGAGAATTAATATTTTTTCTATCTCAGTAAAATATTTTCCATATCCTCTGAAAAAAGCTTCGGCACATTTTACAATATCTTCTTCATGTTCTTTCAAAGTTTTCTGCTTTTCTTCTTTTTGATTCTGTATTTTCTGAATTTGCTGAATTATTATCTGTTCTTCTTTGGGAGTGAGTATTCCTTCTAAACTGTCTAAAAAACTTTCCAGAGTTTCTTTTAATGCTTCTACTTCCTTGATGCTCAATTGCTTCGCTTTTGATTTTGCATATAACTCCATATTTCATTCCCCCAATACACAAAATCTATCTTATGTTCTTACTAAATACAACAGCACTTTCTGCCTCAGAATCATCCACATATCCCTGATCTAATACCTTGCCAGCCGGATAATAGTATGCTCTTACCCGTCCACCATCTTTCTTCCATCTGCGTAAACCATTTTTTGTTATCTCGTATTCTCTTGTCAGATTATAAATTGTTGCGCCACCTTCACCATCTTCAAATATGCGTTCTCCATCCTCGGTTTCATAATCAACAGGAATATAAATATTATTATGCACACTAACTTCTTCTTCCCATGATAAATGAACAATTTCTACCTTTTTAATATCTAGTAAATCTTCATATCTTCCCAATGAAAGATACTGTGGTGGATTTAACAATGACTGATAAACAGTATCAAAATCTTCTTCAGACGGCAAAATATGAAGAATCATATTATTTTCACAAATCAGTTCGACATTAGCAATTCCTTTAAATACTCCATAGTCCTCTTTATCATGAACGCAAATTTGGTGTCTTCCTTCTTCGAACTTTACCCCTGCTGAAAAGGAATATCTTGTATATAATTCAGATATCGTTCCTTTATTTTTTCCCTGAATACTTAATTCCATCGGATGAAATGTCGTAAAACCACAGGCAGCATGAATCATGCCCAGTACCGTAGAGTATGGTGGCAGCGGAAAAGTTTCTTTAATAATAAAACTGCTCGGTTTCCTATAATTTACAAGATTCTGAAAACATTCTACTCTAATTGCCTTCATAATAAGCATCCACTTCCTCTTTCAAATGTTTGAATACGTTTCCTACGGACTCTGCTTTTAATTTTTCTTTTACGTCTTTTTCATTATCGAAAATTCCCGATGTGATTCCTGTGTAAGTATATTCCTTTAATTCTTCTGAATCCTCCACAATCTCTTTTAACGTGGCAACACCAATTTTATTTGCCTTTACACTCACAATATTTTCAAAGAATGGATTCTTTCTTTTATATCTTCCACCGATGATAAACAGTGGGCTTAAGTTCTCTCTTCTTCCTCTGATATCTCGGTATAAATACTGTACGGTATCTAAAAGCTCCTTTACTCTGCTTGCTTTTTCTTCCTGTGATACTTCAATTTCCACATCCACTCCAATTCTATCTAAATCTATCGATATAGTATAGCTGTAATAAGAACGATGGATTTCACTCTGCGCAATTCCATTTTCGAGGTTCTGACGCTGTGCCAGTCCCATGTTTGTGAGAAACTCCAAGTCACTCTGATATGGCTCTAAAGAAATCGCATTGCTTAATCGCACTACTGCGCTTCTTGTAGATGCACCACCCTTTTTATCATCTGCTTTGGAAGTCGTTTTCATATATCCAAATAAATCGATTTCTGGATAATCTTCAATTGTTGCAGATGGGGCAAACTGTACTACACCACTCTTGCCGTCAACCGGTGTATTATCCCATTTAAGCTGCTTTACGATATTGTATCGCATAGCCTGTCTTGAAATATAAGAATACTGCTGGAAATCTCCTCTTGTCATTTTCTTTAATGTTGTGATATTTCCGATTCCCTCACCATAGTTTGCACTCTCTGCTAAAAATACCATTGTAAATGTTAAACCATCTCTTGTCATTTAATTTTCCTCCCCACTTTCATCCTGTGACTGTTTCGTATCTTCTGATTTACTATCCTTACTATCTGTATAACTTCCCTTTAATCCCAGTATAAAAGAATAGCCATACTCTGAAAACTTCTCCTTATTTCCAAGCATATAAACGAAACCATCTGCCATAGGTAATTTTGTTGAACTATACAACCGTATTACAATATCCATAAATTTTCCTTCATTTCGCACAGACAAAGCATTCAGTAATTGATAGATTGTTCCCCTCATACATTCATCATTTTCCGCTTTTTTTGCTAATAAAATCTCTTTACGCAATTTATAGCCTGCATCCCTCATTTTAATACGACTCATAAATATCCCCTCCTTAGCCTTTGACAGTTTTTCTTCAATACCCTGCTGCGATTGTTCCAACTCTTCAGAAATGCTCCCCACATTTACTTCCATTCTTTTTTCAATACTTGTGCATAATTGAACTACAAAAACCCAATATGCCGTTGGTATTACTCCAGTATTCTCCAGAGACTCCTTTAAAATCTGATTAAGTAAACTATACTGTTTATGATACTGCAAAATATTCATAACAACGCTCTCATGAACATTTACAAATTCATTAGAAAGTTTTACATATGGGTGTTGCTCAAGATATTTCAATGCTTTCTGTACCTTTTCCTGTTTCAGAATCTGTAGGGCATCTCTGCCTATAATACTGAACATATAATTATCTTCTGCGCGTGTTCCTCTTAAAATAACCTGCACATTATTGAGTTCTTTTACTTTGTCAGAAAGAACTTTATTCAATATCCTTGCAAACCATACTGTATAGTTTTCTTCTTCTCCTTTTTCCTTAAGACCGTTCCCTCGTTTTTTACCGTTCACATCCACTAATACCGATATGTTTTCATTCAAATTCATAAATACGAACTTATTTGCATACATTTGAAATCCCAATGGACTTAATGCATAGACAAAGGAACATACAGGACATAAAAAGGCATCTACCTGACAATTCCAGAAAGCGGAACGCTTTCTTGTCAAATCATCTGCCATTTCTTTCATAAAAGCGATAGAAATCTTTTCTTTCCCAGTAATCCCATTTCCACAGTCAATACAGGTATCTTTTGCTTTTTTATGTTCACCTTCTAAGTACTTATGAAACGGTTCCGAAAAATCCTTTTCAAAAACAGCCCGCATATCCTTTTTTGCATTTGCCCGAAGAAGGAAACATTTTCCATCCCAAAATCGGTTAATATAATTATAAATTATACTTTTCATAATAAAAGTTTCTCTACATAACGGCTGTGTTAAAAATTGCTGTAATTCTTCCAAACGCTTTCTTAAAACATCAGATTCAAATTTATCACTAAGTTTATTCTTCTTCAGTTCCCGATAAACTTCAGGGTTCTCTACCTTCTCTTTGATAATATTGAATCCGTTCTGATAGCTATTCGAAAGCAGCTTTTCCGTGATAAACTTTAAATCGTCCTTTTCTTCTCTTCCTGGATTCCATTTATCTTCCCTTATTTTAGTAAGGCAACGCTCAATTCTGTCAAGTACTCCCTGATATACTGTGTTTTTTCCAAAATACTTTACACAGGCATTAAAATATAAATCTGTCCAGTCTGCATGAAGTGCAAAGTCTCTATCCAGCCAAATCCCCTGCTCATCTGATGTAATACCATAATCTGAATCTTCTTCTGCTTCGGATATATCCAACAAGTATTTCATACCTACAATTCCGGCATTCTTCAGAAAATCACCGAGTGTAATAATTACTCTGTCCAACTTTTTCTCCCCCTTTCTGTAAGATGTGCGTTACAATTTGTGGGAGATTTTGCCTGAATGAGAGCGGTGTAGCGCGTTACATCAACTGAATGAAGGCAAAATATACCGCAAATTGGGGCGTGCAGATTGCGAGAATGATTTTTCAAACACGCTCTAGATATTTTCTTTTTTAATTAAAAATATCCTATTAATACACTATCTCCCACATCCCATGTCCTTCCGAACGTCTGCCTCCCATCCCTGTCCGATATAAAAAGGTCAGAAGTTCTGGACTTCCTGATAATTTATAAATTCCAATATTCGCATCTACCTTTCTTCCAAATATCGTTGCAACAATTTTCTTGCCTTTTATTGGAACAATCTCAAAGCCTTCTACTGAGACATCTACTCCTAATCTCTCAATTAGCGTCTGTACATTTTCTTTCACTACTTGAGAAAATTCTGGATGGTCGTAAACATAATAAGTATCTCTGTTCTCTTCTACATCATGTCTTCTTGCTATGAGAGAACTCTGCATTTTCACAATAACCTCTGGATCTTTTATCTCCTTTCTCCTCACATTTTTAATGCGTACAAGCTCCATCGAATTACCATTCATCGGATAACGTTGATGTAATATTTTCTTAAATCCATTGAAAAAATAGATAGTCTGCTCCATATCTGCGTTTGAAAAAAACATCGAGAACTTATTCTGCCTTAAATATATCTTCTCGTCCTTAAACTTTGCCCCTGGCAGATAATAAGAAAAAGTGTATGGTTTTATCACTGACCTTCTCTTATCATATAATTGCTCAAACATCTTTGGTGAAGCACTCTCCAACGACGCTTTTAAGAAACTTACTAGCAGCCGGTCTAATTCTAACGGTAACTCTGGTTTTTCCAAGACAAACTCTAAATTAAATTGAATCATATTCCCCCTTCTTTCTCTTTAAGATTTTTATTTGTGCCATTGTGGCCTCCCTATATTTTTACACTATCATCAGTCAACATTTATACCAATCTTGTTTATGCAGAAGTTCTATTCGAGAATCTATCGTGTGACATCCTCCCCCACCTATAGAGGTGGGGGCTTCCCAATCTCAGCAAGTTTGGTTCTCGTTCGATAGCACTACCGTGCTAAGCATAAGCGAGCTATCCCCGTGTGTCCCACGGTTGTGTTATATTGTGT
>OLPQ01002081.1_pt1 | contig 12477 bp, 10 predicted proteins | sample 1672451 | NCBI WGS metagenome assembly OLPQ01 (sample SAMEA3136687, study PRJEB25190) | human gut metagenome | biome: human gut; feature: human-associated habitat; material: faeces | place: Austria | collected 2013
CGTCAGCGGAAAATCCGTCGGGTGGGCATCCGGCAACTTCGATTGGACAAAGGTTTTCATCAAGCTGGAATTCTTCCGGGTGTGCCCAAACGTCAGCACTGTCGTAAGAAACATAAATAGGAAGATCACCAATAATTTTTATATTATTTTCTTCTGCATATGCTTTTAATTTGTCCCATTGATAGAAAAACAAAAACTGAACCTTTTTCCAGAACAGGATTTCATCGGTAAGTTCCTGGCGGATGGCTTCCAGAGAATCTTTTTCTCTTTTCTGGAGAGTTTCCGGCCACTCCTGCCAGGATTGACCGTCGTAGTAATCTTTAATCGACATATACAATGCATAATCATTTAACCAGACGTTCTGTTCTTTACAGAAAGTCTGAAAACGTTCAGAAAGTACCCCGGATATGCGGGAACATGCTATTCTTAAGATAGAAAATTTATGGCTGTAGAGCAGGCTGTAATCTACTCTTGCTGGATTATCACCCCAGGAAATAGAAGCATATTCTTCTTCCTGTAATAGTCCTTCTTTTTTTAAGTCATCAAAGTCAATCATATATGGATTGCCGGCATAGGAGGAGAAGGACTGGTAAGGGGAATCCCCATATCCTGTTGGACATATCGGAAGTATCTGCCAGTATGTCTGTCCGGCACGATGTAAAAATTGTATAAAATCACGCGCACACTGTCCCAGTGTTCCAACCCCGTAAGGAGAAGGGAGGGAAGTGATCGGCATTAATATTCCTGCGGTTCTCATAAGAGACCTCCCGTTTTGTTTATATTTTTATTGTAATGTTAAACATAGTGCTACACTATCTTTTATTGTTTTATGAAATTGCTATAGTGTTCTGTCTTTTGAATTGGAAAATAATATTTATTTATCTCCATTCAATTCCATGACACTTTCACCTTCAATCAAATGAAATGGTGTTGTTTTATGTGTTGCATGATAAGGATAATTAATTCGCTGCAGCATCAGGTCAACTCCCTTTTTAGCGAGCTGTGTTGTGTCCTGTTGTACAGTTGTAAGGCGGGGTACGCAGTATCTGGAAAGTGCGATACCATCATATCCAACGATGGAAATGTCTTCTGGTACTCTTTTTCCCATGTCATAGATTGCACGCATTGTTCCAAGGGCAATTAGATCACTCATTGCAAAAATAGCAGTGATAGCAGTATTACGGTTTAAAAGCCGCATAGCTGCCTGATAGCCCTCTTCCATGGAGAAGCGGCAAGGCTCATATTGCAGTCGCTGGTTAAATGAAAGTTTGCTGTTTTTAAATCCCCATTTTGCACCGGTAAATCTGCGGAAACTGATTTCTGTTTCGGTCAGATTACCGCCGACCACACCAATAGAGGTATGTCCCTTTTTAGCAAGATACTCAATGACGGACTGGGCAGCTTGTTCATCACAGGTTGTCACAGAAGAAAGATTGTCAAAGTCCAGATCACTGCTGTTGTTGGTCAATAAAAGGCAGGGGATGTGGATGTGTGCAAAATCTTCTTTAAAATATTCTAAGTTACCACCTAAGAAAACGATTCCCTTTGGGTTGCGGTCGCGGCAAAGCTGGATCGCATAGTTTACTTCATTGGCATCTTCATCTATATAATAGGTAGAAACATTTTCTCCATTCTTTAAGAAGAGAGACTGCATCTGTTCTACAATGTCAGCAAATAGCAGGTTAGAAGTTCCTTTTACAATAAGAATCACAGAGGAACTGGACTGCATTTTTAGATGTCGGGCATTACTGTTTGGCTGGAAATTATTTTCTTCAATCACGCTCAATATTTTCTTTCTGGCCTTTTCGCTGACATCTGGGTGATTATTTAAAACCCGGGATACGGTTCCAATACCGTATCCCGATAAACGAGCAATATCTTTGATTGTCATACGCATTACCTTCCAAATAAATGATATGTAATATATTACCCTTTAACTGCTCCGGCCGCAACACCTTTAATAATATATTTCTGGCAGCTTAAGTAGAATACAATAACAGGGATAACTGCCATGATCAGGCATGCCATGATGGCACCCATATCTACTCGTCCATAACTTCCCTTCATGTACTGGATGATGATGGAGATGGTTTTGTATTTCTTAATATCAAGAATCAGGTATGGAAGAAGGAAGTCGTTCCAGATCCACATTGCTTCAAGAATACCTACAGAAATATAAGTTGGTTTCATAATTGGAAGGACAACAGAGAAGAAGGTACGGATAGGATTACATCCGTCAATCATAGCTGCTTCCTCGATTTCAACAGGGATAGACTTTACAAAGCCGCAGAACATAAATACGGCAAGTCCGGCACCAAACCCCAGATAAACAATAATGAGTCCCCATGGAGTATTTAATCCAAGTGTATCAGCAGTTCCTGATAAAGTGAACATAACCATCTGGAAAGGAATTACCATGGAAAATACGCATAAAAGGTAAATTAATTTTGTAATCTTGTTTTGTACGCGGGTAATGTACCATGCACACATGGAACAGCATACGAGGATAACGATAACAGAGAGAACGGTAATAAATACGGTCCAGCCTACTGCTTTGATAAAGTCGTATTTTGAGATACTGGTTAAATAGTTCTCAAGACCTACATAACTTTTTTCATTTGGAAGTTTAAATGGCTCTAAACTGATGAATGCTTTCTTTTTAAAGGAGTTCATCAAAACGATTAAAATTGGTGAGACAAATAATATGGAAATAAGGGTAAAAAATATAGTTGCAAAAATACCACTTGTTTTATTTTTCATTATTGCTGTACCTCCTTGCTCTTAGTAGCATAAAGCTGAATCATACCGATAGCGACAACGATGATAAAGAAGATAACCGCTTTTGCCTGACCGACACCTTCATATCCGACACGGCCGTAGAAGGTATCGTAAATATTCAGTGCCATCATTTCTGTCTGATGCATCGGTTCACCGCCTGTCAGGGACAGGTTCTGGTCAAAGAGTTTAAATGAGTTTGTAATTGTTAAAAATGTACAGATTGTGATAGAAGGCATCATGTTTGGAATCGTAACATGAATGAGACGCTGCCATTTATTTGCTCCGTCAATCATGGCAGCCTCATTTAAGGAGCCTGGGATTGCCTGAAGTCCGGCGATGTAAACAATCATCATGTAACCAATCTGCTGCCAGCATATTAAAATGACAAGACCCCAGAAACCAAGCTTTGCACTTAATTTCAGTGCCAGGTCAAATTTTTCAAAAATACCATCAAAGATTAACTGCCAGATATAACCGAGTACGATACCACCGATTAAGTTAGGCATAAAGAATATAGTACGGAAAATGTTTGTGCCTTTGATTTTCTGTGTCAGTGCAAGTGCGATAGCAAAGGCAAGAACGTTGATTAAAACTAAAGTTACAACAGCAAAAACTGCTGTAAAGCCAAATGCATGAGTAAATGTATTGTCTTTAAATGCTTCTACATAATTAGATAAGCCCACGAAAGAGGCATCTCTGATTGTAGTAAATTTGCAAAATGATAAGTAAATACCTTCGATGAAAGGAACGATGAAGCCGATGATAAATGCTGCGAATGTAGGAAGTACAAAAATCGGCCAGTATTTTTTAATGGACTTTTCCATAGTAGCAATAGCCTCCTTAAAAAATACAGGGAGGACGGTATGTCCACCCTGTATCTGAGATATGTTTATAAGTTTTTGTTTTAATTTGTTTCGAACTGTTTCAAATAGAGGAGTTTAAACTTGTTATAAAAAGTTATTTTGTAGCGGCAGCGGCTTCTTTAGCCCATCCGTCAACAAATGCATTCTGTACTAACTTCCAGTTTGCGTCTGTCTGATCTGCTGCATAAGTAGTAAGTGCAGAACCTAAGTCGTTCTTCCACTGTTCAGATGGCATTGTGGAGAATGTCCAGTCTACAGGAGTATAACCTTTTTCCATGTAGTCGTTTGCGATGTTAACCAGTGGGTTTTCAGATTTTAAGTTGTTTTTGAAAGGAATAACGAATCCCATTCCGTCTGCGCTGCACATCATCTTTGTACCTTCTTCAGAAGTTACGCACCAGTTTATGAAATCAAGTGTTGCCTGAATATCTTCTTTGCTTGCATTTTTATTTACACACCAGTAATTCTCTGTACCAGTACAAAGTCCCTGTTTCTCTTCGCCAGGAGCACCAATATAAATAGGAAGCATTCCAAGATTATCATTTCCGATATCAGCGATATCACCATATGCCCATGTACCATTCTGATAGAATACAGCCTGCTCTGTTGTGAATTCAGCTACAGCGTCATCACCAGTCTTCTTGCTTAACTGTTTTGCATCACATGTTCCATTGTTGATGTATAAATCCCAGATGTTACGGTAGTTATCAAGATAAGTACCTTTGATTGCTTTTGTATCTGTGATTCCGTCTTTCTGGTATTCATAGTAAATAGGAAGGTTTGCAAGATGTGTTTTAAATCTCCAGTCAGAAGAACCGTCCATACCAGCGGAAGTAAATGCGGAGAATCCTAATTCATCTTTTCTCTTTGTGATATCTTCAGCAACTTTCTTTAAATCTGCGAAAGATTTGATATCATCCTGTGTGTAACCAGCTTTTTTAAGAAGTGCTTTGTTGTAGATTAAACCGTAAGTTTCTGTACAGTAACCAACACCTGCGATTTCATCGCCGTTCTTTAATTCAAACTTATCACTTGTAAGTTCATTTAAAATATCAGAACCTGTTAAATCGTAGCAGTAATCTTTCCATGAAGCAAGACCTACAGGACCGTTAACCTGGAAAAGAGTAGGAGCTTCGGATTTACCCATCTCACTCTTTAAAGTAGTTTCGTACTGGTTTGCTGCTGCTGTTACTACTGTAACTGGAACACCAGTTTCGTCTGTGTATTCTTTTGCAAGTTCCTGCCACTGTTCATCTGCTTCTGGTTTGAAGTTAAGATAGTAAACAGAACCTTTGGATGAGTCCTTATCAGAAGATGCTTTCTTATCGGAACTTCCGCCGCCACATCCGGTGAGCATGGAACAAGCCATGATTGTTGCTAAGCCTGCTGCAAGTAATCGTTTCATTTTTCTCATAATAATGAATCCTCCTTTTTTAATATCCTTGCGTGTCTTGCGACTTAAGAGTATGTAACTATGTACTGGAACCGTTTTCGGAAATGTTTCCAGTTGCTTGATAAGCATATTATATAACTTATATGAGTAGAATTACAAGTATTTTTTGTCGAATACAAAAAAATTGTTAAAAGTGATTGAAAAACATAACAAAAATTATACATATTGAACAAATGATTTGCCTGCAAAATAAAATTTTTTTAAAAGGGTATGGACAAACTGAAAAAAGTAGTGTATACTCAGCCTTAAATTACAGGGAAATCCTGTAAATTAGAATTTTTATTCCCCCCTGAACCGTCTCACTCCACTTTCTGAACGGTCAGGGCAAAGAGAAGGAGGATAACCGTCAGACTTGCGGTGCGGCAGTGTGGAGACCTGTCGTAATGTGGCGCGGAAGTAATCGCCGGCTGCGAGGTGATATCGTGCGGAGGCAGTATCACTAAAGTCTAAGAATATGGCAGAGGTAACATTAAAACATATTAAGAAAGTTTACCCAAACACAGAGAAGAAGAGCAAAAAGGGCCAGAAGAAGAGCAATCTTATGGTTACAGACGAAGGCGTATTAGCAGTTCAGGACTTCAATCTTGACATCAAGGACCGCGAATTCATCGTATTAGTAGGTCCATCCGGATGTGGTAAGTCCACAACACTTCGTATGGTAGCCGGCCTCGAAGAAATCAGTGGAGGAGAACTCCTCATTGATGGAAAGAGAATGAATGATGTAGCTCCAAAGGGTCGTGATATCGCTATGGTATTCCAGAGCTATGCGCTGTATCCACATATGACAGTTCGCGAGAACATGGAATTCCCATTAAAACTTCGCAAGATGCCAAAAGACGAGATGAATAAGAGAGTGGACGAAGTGGCAGAAATTCTTGATATTACACAGTATCTTGACCGTAAGCCAAAGGCATTATCCGGTGGACAGCGTCAGAGAGTTGCCATTGGTCGTGCGATTGTAAGAGAACCGAAAGTTCTTTTAATGGATGAGCCTTTATCAAACTTAGATGCCAAGCTTCGTAACCAGATGAGAGCAGAGCTTATCAAGCTCCGTCAGAGAATTGATACAACATTTATTTATGTAACACATGACCAGACAGAAGCCATGACACTTGGTGACCGTATCGTTATCATGAAGGATGGAATCGTACAGCAGGTCGGAACTCCACAGGAAGTATTTGACCATCCAGCGAACATCTTTGTAGCAGGCTTTATCGGTATGCCACAGATGAATATGTTTGATGCGAAACTCGTAGAACAGTCTGGGAAATACAGTGTAGAATTAGGTGGTGTTTCCATTATACTTTCCGAAGAAAAACAGGCAGCACTCGCTAAAAATAACGTAAAATCACAGGAAATCACCCTTGGAATCCGTCCAGAGCACATCGCTTTAGCTCAGCCAGGCAAAGATGCCATCACAGGCAAAGTGGACGTATCCGAGATGATGGGAAGTGCGATTCATTTACATGTCAATGCCTGTGGAAGAGATACCATTATCATCGTACAGACGATGGATTTAACAGGTGGAGAAGATTTATCAATCGGAAGTGAAATCTCTTTCGCATTTGGCGGAAATGCAGTCCATGTGTTCAATAAAGAAACAGGGGAGAATTTAGAATTCTGATTTGCTGAGGACTGTGTTTTGGATGGGGAGAAAAATAGAATTCACTTTTTTCTCTAAGTCTCTCCTATGAATCCCACGAAGTTGCCAGCAAACACACTATAAAGACAGATAAAGCATATTTTGCGGCCTTGGAGCGAGTGTTCAACACTCGCTCCGAGGCCGCAAAATATGCTTTATCTGTCTTTATAGTGTATGTGTTCATTTTTTAACTCCATAAATTCAATATTGACATGTATATACAAGTATGATAATATAAAATCAACATGAAGCTCAGTTATTTAAAATCAAATTTTTATTATAGGAGGAGAAAAGTATGTTAAATGTAACGTTAGATTCCCTTGGATTAGAAACCGTACGCGGAGATGAGAGTTTTGTTTCGAGAGTACAGGATATGCCAGTTAGTAAAGAAGAGTTTTTCGATTTAACAAAAATGGCAAAGTACGTAGGTGTAACAGAACAGTTTAAGGATGTTATCAACACATTCCATACACCGGAAGGGGAAACTCCTGCAGGTTTTAAGCGAGAGCTTGTGATGGAAAAAGACGGTGTTGTAAAGGTTGATCTGGTAAGAGATATTTCTTATGATAAGAATGGTATATTAAGACCAACAAATGTATTGTTTTCTGCCGACAGTGCGAATCCATATGAAGTGGAACCAATCAGCCCTTTAATTTCCAATTTGACCTGTAACCCGGGAATCATTTACGATTTATTTATTAATAATCCAAAGGCTAATGTTGGAAATAAATATAAGAACCGTGATGAAGTTATGGCAGAAATCGGAAGAGTACTTGGTCCGGGATGTGATATCAGTGTGGAGCTGAACAATCCTTTTGAGCAGGATTTCAATAAGATTCTTGAAGAGGCAGAAAAATTTAGAGAAATGTTTTCTAGATATCGTGTAGTTATTAAAGTCCCTCATACAGGAGCCGTTACACCACAGAATGTAACCCAGCTTCTCAGTGAAAATAAAAAACTTGACAAGAGACCGGATCAGGTTGGAACAGAAGATGCACTTCGCGGGCATAATCTTGCATTGAAACTGCATGAACATGGATTCCGTGTAAACTTTACATTAATGTTTGAGCCGTTTCAGACTATGCTGGCAATGCAGGCAAGACCATACTTTATCAATACATTTTTAAGACATCGTCTTTTACAGTCTCAAAATATTAAAAAATATGTTGATATGTATGAAGTTTCAAAGGATAATAAGATTTTAGAGACATTAAAAGACTACTTTATCTCCTGTGATTATTATACAGAAGCAGATAGGGATATGGCATTGGCAGATGTTCTTGCATTTGGTAAAGATCTTCTTAAATACAGACATTTTGAAGATAAGCAGGGTCAGGATGGATTAGATGGTATGCGTCATAATCTGCGCGTATTAAAGAACTCCAATCTAAAAGACACACGTCTTATTGTATGTTCTATGGAAGGCCCTTACAACTATCCGGATATTGATAAACTCCTTACAGAACCAGAATTCCAGGATATGAATCACAAAGTCGTAATTACAGCAGAACCAAATTATCTTGCAAGATTTACATCTACGAATCAGGTAATCAGCTATCAGAGAAGATTTATGAATGCTGCAAATGGACAGAGCTAAATAGAAATCATATTTTTTTAAAATAAGATGTATATACATGACTGGATATATAGAAGAGGGAAAAAGTATGGGGAAGGCAGTTATTTTTGATTTAGATGGTACATTATTAAATACTTTAGATGATCTTGAAGATAGTGTAAATCATACCTTAAACTATTTTAAATACCCGAAACGAACAAAAGCAGAAGTAAGAAGCTTCATAGGCGGTGGCGCAAAAGCCTTAATAAAAAAATCTTTGCCAGAAAATGTAACTGCAGAAAAATACGAAGAAGTATTATCCTATTTTCAAGCTTATTATAAAAAGAACGCTGATAAAAAAACAGGTCTTTATCCAGGGGTAAAAAAGCTGGTAAATAAGCTTTCTGATGAAAATTATTCTATAGGAGTTGTTTCTGCGAAAGGTGATATTGTAGTAAAAGAATTGGTAGAATCATTTTTAGGAGACAAAGTAAATGAGACTTTGGGAGAAAAAGAAGGCATAAAAAGAAAACCAGCCCCGGATTCTATCTTAATCATGATGGATACGCTAAAATGCAAACCAGAAGAAACTATTTACGTTGGAGACTCTGAAGTGGATGTGGAAGCAGCCGCCAATGCGGGAATTAGATGTGCTTCTGTCACATGGGGATTCCGCGATAAGGAAGACCTTGAGAAGATTAATCCATTGTATATAGCGGATAATGTACAGGAACTCTATGAATTAATAAAGGGATAATTCTGAGTTGCCGCAGGTAAAGTAGACGCACCCAAAGAGAGAAGATACCCTATATTTGTGACTCTATCACTGTGGGTTGAATGTTTGCTTACAGGCTCACATTCAATCCTCGTTCTAAGGCCACAAATATAGGGTATCTTCTCTCTTTGGGTGCTGTCTTTGGCTGTTGAAGTAAATTCAGAATTGGGAGTTTTAATTTCGTAAATCAGGTAAAAATTTAAATTTCTTTCGGCGTCTCCTTTGTCATTCAGCAAATCAGAATCTTATGGTAATTTTCATGAAATTAGAAATTTGCTTTTACCCCCGTAGCCTTGCTAAAATTATGTTTATGAAAAAAATCACGGGAGGCTGTAATGAGGGTTATGAGGAATAAGAATGATTGGATGCAAAAGAAGAGCATTATTATTATTATATTAGTGGTTCTTTTATTAGTAGCAATTTTAGCTGTGGCGGCAGAACTTGGAATGAAGAGTGGTGGCAGGCCGAATAAAATAATAGAAAAAATTACGAATGGAAATAATAATGAAGATAATTCTAATTCGGATTCCAATAATATGAAAGAGAAAGATAGCGAGAAAGAATTCGAGGATGATACGAACAGTGAATTGAATACGGGATATGGCTATGAGATGGATGTACTTTCTGATAAGAATAATTCAACGGAGGAAAAGACTGTCTATGAAAAAGGCTATGATCTTCCAGTAGATAAGCAGGAAGATAAAACAGCAAAAAAAGAATTACATGAGATGATGCAGGCTGTCTGGCCTATTTATGATAAAAGCGAAAAGGGTGATACCAGCAATGTAGTATTACCGAGTAAGACTATAAAAAAGATATTAGATAAAATAGAAAGCTGTTCTGTTCCGGCATTTTTTAGCGGAAGAGAAGAACATATGCGGAATGCAGATAAATTTGATGGATTTTTAAAGAATGCACAAAAAGGAGAAAAGGATAGTATCATAGTATATGAAGTTCACGAAGATGGCGGTGTTGGACGGAATAAATATATATTTGATGGACAAAATATGTATGTTTTATATGTCGGCTCCGTCTGGAACAATGATGAAGATGTAATCAGTATTGACACAACATATACGAGAATAAAAGAATGGAACTACACAAAAGATGGCTGGTTTACTGGAGAATTCTGCGTACCAGAACCACCGGAAAGATCTGAAACGGTAGATGGAAGGTTTAGGATTCTGGTTTAATTCAGTAAACAGATAGACGAAGCCAGGAAGCAAACGAATCTATATTTATGACTTTAGTCGCGGCGTGTTGAATGCTCGCTTTCGCGCTCGCATCCAACACTTGCTCCGAGGTCATAAATATAGATTCGTTTGCTTCCTGGCTTCTGTGCTATGGCGGTTGGAGTGAATTAAACCTAGAAACGGAGAGAATTTGAGGAAGAAGAGTATAAAGTCTAAGCCCATCTGGTGAATCCTCAAATCTCTCCCCAACGATAAATGGTAATAATTTCCTCTCTAGCCAAAGCACAGCTCTCTGGAAGATAAATAAAGCATATTTGTGACCTCGGAGCAAAGGTTGGATGCGAGCGCGAAAGCGAGCATTCAACCTGCAGCGACTAAAGTCGCAAATATGCTTTATTTATCTTCCAGAGGGCGTCAACTTTGCCTGCGGCACCCCCTATTTATCGTTTCTTCAACTTTGGAGCCAACGGCATATCCCACCCATGATGGTCAGTATGCAGCAGCTTATGAGACATACGAGAAAGAGGTTTCTCCAGATACTCTTCATAAGTCTTTAACACTTCCGGATTCTCATGCGAGAAACGACGTTCGTTCTGGGAATCAAGGAAGTAGAGGTTCTTGGAGCGAATCTCAGCCATTTCCTTCCCTTCGTGGATTGGCTGTCCACCACCGCCTACGCAGCCGCCAGGGCAGGCCATAACTTCTACAAAGTGGTAGAATACTTCACCGCGGCGAACGGCTTCGATTAACTTTCTTGCGTTGCCAAGTCCACTTACTACGGCAACTTTAACTTCTGTGCCGTTGATGTCGATAGCAGCTTCTTTCCAGCCGTCCATTCCTCGTACACCGTGGAATGCATCTGGGTCAGGGTTCTGTCCTGTTGCAAGATAATAGCAGCTTCTTAAGGCAGCTTCCATAACACCACCGGTTGTTCCGAAGATTACGGCAGCACCAGTTCCTTCTCCGCAAGGAGAGTCGAAGCGGTCTTCTGGAAGTCCGTAAACATCAATGTTGAGGGACTTCATATAGTCAACGAATTCGCGTGTATTTAATACAACGTCAACGTCAGGACCAGTTCCTGTACTGTCCATAGTAGGAAGTGCACATTCGGCCTTCTTTGCGATACATGGCATGATGGAAACGCTGAAAATGTTTTCAGGATCTTCATGAATCTTATCAGCAAAGTAGTTCTTGATGATGGCTCCCTGCATCTGTTGAGGAGACTTTGCAGTGGAAAGGCAGTCTACCATGTCAGGATACTGGGATTTTAAGAAACGAACCCAGCCAGGACAGCAGGAGGTAAACATTGGCCACTGGTAGTCTTCTTTATGTTTCAGTCGTTCTAAGAACTCGCTTCCTTCTTCCATAATAGTAAGATCGGCAGCGTAAGTTGTATCAAATACATAATCAAATCCCATCAGACGAAGTGCACCGGCAAGTCGTTCTGGGGAAGCAAACTTACGGGAAAGCTTGAAGGCTTCAGCCCATGCGGTACGAACGGCAGGAGCAACCTGAACAACTGTAGTTTTTCTTCTTGTATTTAACATACCGTTCTGAGAGAATACCGGACGTTTATCGTCACGGCCTGACAGAGCAGCAACTGGACAATGAGTGATACACTGTCCGCAAAGAGCACAGTCGGCTTCTTTAATATTTCTTCCAAGAGATACATTAACGGTGGTACGGGAACCAGTTTTGGCGATATCCCATACTTTTAAAGACTGTACTTTATCACAAATTTGGATACAGCGCATACATTTGATACATTTGCTCTCGTCACGGATAAGAGGAAAGTCCATGGGCCACTTCTCTTCTGTAATGTGTTGTTTGAAAGTACCACTTCCGAATTCAAGGTCGTTGGCAACTTTCTGAAGCTGACAGTTTCCGCTTCGAACACAGGTAGGGCAGAAGCAGTTGTGCTGTGAGAGAATCAGCTTAATATTGATTCGGCGGGCATCACGTACTTTTGGGGAGTTTGTGTAAATCTCCATTCCTTCTTTTACTGTATTGTTACAGGAAGTGACGAGCCTTTCGATACCTTTTATTTCCACAACGCAGACACGGCAGGCACCGATTTCGTTGATATCTTTTAAATAACACAAAGTAGGGACAATCATTTTTGCCTCTCTGCAGGCTTCTAAAATCGTAGTTCCCTCTTCAACGGAGATAGGAACGTCATTTATCTTAATATTTACCATTCTTCAACTCGTCCTCCTTT
>OLPQ01002083.1_pt1 | contig 12470 bp, 13 predicted proteins | sample 1672451 | NCBI WGS metagenome assembly OLPQ01 (sample SAMEA3136687, study PRJEB25190) | human gut metagenome | biome: human gut; feature: human-associated habitat; material: faeces | place: Austria | collected 2013
GCAGCTAACCTCCTATATCCACCAGGATCATCTCTGTCTCCAGAGGTCCTAACTTCCTTCGTCCTGCCTGCCCATAACCAGGGTGTCAGCTATGCTCCTGCCTTCATTTTTTTGAGAATATTTTTCTAAACTCTGCTAATCCTGTTTTTTTATAATACAAATATATGCAATAAACAGCAATATAAATTGAAACGCTAATTTGTGGCTGTAAGCTGGTAGTAACAAGCATAAAAACAGCACACATGATTAATTCTACAATAGCATCTTTCCAAAGTTTTAAGTTTAAAACACTTGATAAAGTAGTCTCACACAGCAAACACCTCACAGCAAACAAAACAACAATGAACACCATTGTGAGCTCCACACTTTCAAGCCAATAAACGCCAATTAACGAGAAAACAACACTCAATCCTACAGTTATAAGATTGGCTATAAGTAATTGTTTTTCCTTACGCATAGCCTTCATATATGTATTTACGAGCAAAGCCATTTTGCTTTCAAATATACACATAGGAAAAAGGATCGACATATATTTGAAGCTTTCCGAATATGCCGGAAGCCATTTTTCCAAAATCCATTGAGCTGGATAGTAACAAAGTAGCATAGCAAACAAAATTATCATCAGTCCATCTCGAATTCGCACGTATAAATATACAAGAGCATCTTCGCTTATACGTTTAAGCATAGGGAAAACTACAACACCTATTGCATTTATAAATACTAGTAATAAATTAGAAATACTAATTGCCAAAGAAACTTTTGCATACATTTCAATACTCCATTTATTTTCAATGCTTATACGAACAATTCCTAAAATCAACATACTGGCAATATTTGCAAACATTAACTTTATTCCTATATTCGTATTATCAAAAGCTTCACTTATCGCAATTTTTCGCGGTACTGGTTTTGCCATTACTAAACTTTTGCAAAACACAATACCTAAAACTAATGTGAATGTTTTAGCAACTACATCTGCCATAATCAAAGGCTGATAGGATTTTACACCAGCCAGAAGTAACAGAATCGTTCCAATAAAATATACACCCTTTTCGGCAACTACAAGTATTGAATATTCCCGAATTCTGTTCGAAATTTGCAAAAAGTACGTTAATAACGTTTTGGGTATCACGACAAGTATTGTTGCAGCAGTAATAGTCAAAATAATATGCTTATCAACATTGAACGAAATCAGGTTGACTGCAACGATCAATATCAAAGAAATAATAAATTCAAAACCTGTCAAATACCAAAACTGAGAACTCATTAAACCACGATCATAATCGTCATAATCAATTCCTGCATATTTCAAATATATGCCATCGCACCACCCAAAATGGAAAAAGCCGGTATAACTTGCATAGAAAACATAAAGTTGATAATAGCCGTATTCTGCAACACCTATTAATTTAGGTACGATCATAACTGTAACAGATGAAAGTAATAATGATAATATATTTGAAACAAATGAATAACTCAAATTTTGTATAAATCGTTTTTTGCTCTTTACAACTTTTTCTTTTTGCTGCATACTGGATATAAATACCTTTCAAAAACTATTGGACAACCATACGTTAGACTGTGTTTGAAAAATAGAAGATGGTGCGATAACCTTCATCATGATAAAATAAAGGCAAAGGAGTGTCCCATTACGTTGAGATGATATGAGCCGACCAACGAAGAATGGAACCGCATCGCGCCTTTGCTGCCACTTGAAAACACAGGTAAACAAGGACGTCCACGAAAGGATAACCGCACCATTCTGAACGGAATGGTTTGGCTTGCCTGCAGCGATGCGCCCTGACGAGACCTGCCGGAGCGTTACGGCTCTTGGCAAACCTTGTACAGTCGTTTTCGCAAATGAATCGATGACGGAATTCCGGATAACATTTTTCGCACTCTGAGCTTGGAAGATAAACTGGAAGAATTATCCATACGCGCTTCTATCGTTAAGGCGCATCAGCACAGCACGGGTGCAAAAAAGGGCGTTTCCAATGAAATCGGACACACAGCCGAGAAGGTGCTACCGCCAAGATCCATGCGGTAGTAGACGCCTACGGTTATCCTGTGTACTTCATAATCAGCGAGAGACAGCTCAGTGACATCAGTTACGCGATTCCTCTGCTGGAGCACGTCAAAATGAACGAAAGCTGAATGCTCGCCGACCGAGGCTACGACAGCAACAAGCCCATCCCGCAACGGAAACAAGTTTCAGCGTCACTGCGATTGGTGGCTCTTCTCCGATACGATAGGCTGCCGTCCACTTACTTGGGTTTCTACCTCGTCTCAATTCTAGTTTGGATAAAATGAACAACTGAATTTCTTTTTCAAACGGGGTCTAGGGTGCTTATATATCACTCATTCTGAAATTTGAAAATCATACGTTCTCATTATTCCTTCCCACAATGTGGTCTGAGGTCTCCAACCTAATTTTCGAATCTCAGTCGTATCTAAAGCAACTCTGCGAGTCTGCAAATATTGTCTACTATTCTCAGCTTTATTCTGCCTTTGAAAGTCCACCCTAGTTCCAATCTCCTTTGCAATTTTGTTTGCTAAATCTATAATTCGAATCTCTTCACTTTCGTTCGCTATATTATAAACCGCCCCATTATTTCCGCTCAACAAAACAAGCATAATTGCATAAACAGCATCCGCTACATAGCAAAAAGCTCTCTTCATTTTCCCATCGCTCTTCAATATTATAGCTTCATGTCTCACCATGTTATTTATTAAATCAGCCATAATTCTTCCGTCATTGCAAATCGCCATACCAGGTCCAAATGCATGCGCAATTCTCACAATATTAAACGGAACCCCATATTCGTTGTAATTGCTCAACAAAGTCGCTTCCGCTGCACGCTTACTCTCCGGATAACAATTCCTCGCATTCATAGGATCTAATGCGCCATACATTTTTTCATTGAGTGTGGTTGGATCACCAGAGACTTCCCCATAAACCTCTCGCGTTGAAAGAAAAACTATTTTACTCTTATGACGTCTTGCAAATTCACACACTTGAATAGTTCCCATTGTATTTGCCTTGATAATTTCAAACGGATGATCTGCAATCGAATGTGGATCTGCCATACTCGCACCATGAATGACATAATCTATACGTTCTGAAATATCAATTGGCAAACATACATCTTGTACAAGAAGATGTATAGAAGCATCTTTTAAAATATCGCCAAATTTAATTTTTGCCTTTTTTTCATTTCTTAATAGTAGCCAAATACCAATATCCGTCTGCTTAACTTCATTCAGATAATGTAACAGAAACACAACATAGCTTGCAAGCATTCCCGTTGCTCCCGTGATCAAAATATTCTTACCTTGCAATTTTTTATACTCTATATTATCTGTTATAGTTATAACATCTTCTTCAATAATTTTATTCATAGTGACGCCTCATTTATATCCTTATTCATACTCATAAATTTGTGCGTTTTCCCGCGCCTCAAGAATAGCGCGCATAGTATAAAAATCATCTGGAGTAGTGATTTTAATATTATCATATGGGCCATCTACAAGAAACATCAATTTTCCATAATACTGCATCATTGTGCATGAATCAATAAAGCTATTTTTACCTTCACTAAGAGCCTGTTCATGCGCACTTAATATATCTGTCAACCAAAAACTTTGTGGAGCCTTTGCGACCCTTGACTTTTCCCTATCTGTAACGTAATCGATTGCTCCATCCGAATTCACAACAACAATTGTTTCTTTAACTTTCGCCGTTGTTATTGCTGACCCATGTATCTGTACAGACTCTATATTATTCTTTAATACTTCATCTGTTATCAACGGACGAACTCCATCATGAATCAGCACTATAGCTTCATTGCCCTCTGCTACTTCCTTTGCAGCAAGAAGACCGTTGTATATCGACAATTGTCCTGTTTTACCACCTGGCACAACTTTTTTAACTTTATCTATCCGAAATTGATAAAGTAAATTTTCTAAATATTGGATCCATGGCTCAACACAAACTACAACAATAGCATCGATTTCTTTGCAACGTTGAAAAACATCAAGCGTATGTATAATAATCGGTTTATTATACAATTCTAAAAACTGCTTAGGTCTTTCTTTACTATGCATTCGCGTACCAACTCCGCCCGCAAAAATAACACCAATATGCCGTTCCATATTATTTTATCCTCCAATCCATCATTCTACTTTTGATGTTTTTACTTATAGAATATACTTTTTTCCGCTTAAAACAAGCACAGTAAATAATAATACTCCATGCAATTTCATAGACTAACCCAAAATGAAATCTCCTAAAGAATTGTTCCGAAACCGGATAGAACACTATCGGATACAACTGCATTGCATAAAAAACCCAAGCATAACCGCCATTACGTTTTTTAGCGTTTTCATAAACCAACTCGAAAAACGCTCCCGATATTATGGGAAATATGATAACACCAAAATATCCAAAATCTTCAACATAAGGTCTTAATGCTGAATAGATATTTGCTTCAAAGTAATATCCATTTGAAGATTGATAAGTAATAAATTCATCAAATCTATTTGCTCCGCCATTTGTAACACTACCAACAAGCCTTTCAAAAATGCTCTGTACAACCCCAATCAAAGACATAAAGGTAGATGCGCCGTATCGAAGAGGACCCGTATAGTCTTGAATCCATACATTGAAATCATATAATCCAGCTCCACCATAGATGCTGACCGATCTCGCTAAATTAGACGAGTACTGTTTAGCTTTCCCCAATAAGAAAAAAACACCCAACATCAATAAAAGCATAGCTGCAACAAAGCCAACAATTTTAATATTCAAGTTTGTTCCAGCATAGTTTTTTTGAAAGAAAAGTACAGAAATCACAATCGTATAAATTGCAAATCTCAAGAATATATTCCGGTCCGTTGATACAACTACAAGCATGATCAGCATCACTATAGGAATGCAGAGCTTTATCGCAGAAATCCAATCTTTTTTTTGAATGCAACGCATCTTTAATAAGCCATAGACACTGATGTACGCAACGGCAACTACAATTTCACGCATCTGATTGAAAACGAAACCGGGGCTATAGTTATTGTATACAACGTTGTCATAAATTTTTCTCAAAGCAGCTGTAATTCCACCATTTAACGAAACACTTCCTATAACGCGAACTATATAAATCACGCAAAAAACAATAGAAATAAACATCATCAGGTTGATTGGATATACGTTCAAATCCTCAACCGGATCATTTCGTAATATTGCACTATCTCCTGACTTTTTTCGCTTTTTATGTAACTCCTTGATTAGCGCACTTCCTATACCCCACGATACGATTGCCGTCAAAAGATACAACAAGAATTTTCCATTTATATTTGTACCCCAATTCTCCGTGTTGCACACAACAATCAGCATTGATACTGTTAATGCCAAACACAGCAGAAACCAAGGAAAAAGCAATTCTTTGTTTCCATAAAAGTAGGCAATAAGGGTAAAACTGAGTAATACTAAAAACGTAATAATATTCATGCATTGACCTCATATCCAAATGGCTCAGCAAATCAAAAGACTCCACTTAGAATTTTAAATAACAACCCCAACTTGCTTTCGTTCGTATATTGGCAAAAAGTTGGGATATACCGTATCAAATTAAGTTTACCACGACAAGTGTTTGCCTCTGCACATTTTTTTAATTCTGGGTATTTTGCCGACTGTTCCGGAAAACTTGCACAAATCTCCTGTGCAAGTTTGCTCCTACCATTCCTAAATTCTGGTTTAACTATTTTTTTAACTTTAGTAGCTATGTTCTTGCGTAAGCTTGTAGGAGCTGCCCCCACAACATTATTTTCATGTTGTCTGTATTTAATAAATGCTCTATTATCATATGTGATTTTTCCATAAACTGAAGCTACTTCAGCGACCCATACATCATGAATCCGAATTCGAAGTAAACTCTCAGATGGTCTATTTCTTTCATCCGACAACACTTGCCAAAACCACTGTGGAAAGACCATCGTACATCCAGCGATCATATTCTCATTCAATATTGATATTGGAGTTAAATGAATATTCTCTTCTTCTGAATAACGGATTTTTAATCGGTTTCCATATTTATCCACACATTCCTGATTTGATCCATATAACGCAGCACCGGTATCCTTTAATTGGCGTATCGCTTCTTGAACTTTATTAGCCTCCCATATATCATCTTGATCTGCAAATGCATAATAATCATAGTGATTCGGCACATTATATAATAAACTCATAAAACTATTTGCCACGCCCAAATTACAGCCATTTTGAAGATGGATTGAATCATTTTGCTCAACATATTGTTTTAAATACTCTTGTGTACGGTCAGAAGAACCGTCATCGCGAATATATAAATCCAAATCGACATTTTGTTGATTCATTATGCTATCTATCTGCTCACACAAAAATTTCTCCCCATTATATGCACTAAGTAAAACAGCAACTTTATCCATAAAAAGCACCCTTTAGCGATAATATGCATTAAATAAATGATGTGATACCTGTTTTTCTTTTGGCGGAAGCTGCATATAATCCCCATAAATACTGCTAAGATATGTATCATACGCCGCTATTGCCTTAAATGAGCTATTTTCGAACTTAACATCTATGTATTCGGTAAAAACTTCTTTAGGAAGAATCTCTTTTTCACGATAAGAACCTCCGACCGCACCAGCAAAATTTGCTTGTTCAAAGCTAATTTTTTTATAATATTTTTCAAGATTTTCAAACATACTCTTCTTATTTATAAAACGGCTTGCTACAAAAAGTGCCAACCGAATCGGTTCATAATACCACGCATGTGTTTTGGATCTAAAGAAATTCTTCCATTGGGATGCAACGATTAATTCTCTCTGTACAGCTTTAGCCCGAAAAGCCCTAATAGCTGATGCCTCTGTATCCCCTAGACCATCTATCACAAACACATCTATGGAAACACCTATTTTTTTCTCTTTCTCAAAAATCTCTTTTTCTTCAATTATTGTTTTAGGGTCATAAATTTTCGCAGACAAATCAACATATTCTGGATCATTATCATGGCACTGTAAAGCAAATTTTGTCTTGTTTTCCTTACAATACTTCAAAAATTTCTCATAATCTGGCCGGGGCATCATAACATCTATATCATCATCCCAGGGAATATACCCTTTATGCCTGATTGCCCCCAACAACGATCCTCCTCCTAACGAGTATTTATAACCCTCTTTGGCACAAATCATATCCATTTCTGTCAGCAAAGCTAACTGAATCTTCTTTAGTTCTGCTAAATCTATCTTTTCCCTATTCATATACAATTTTCCTTTTCATTCATCTGTATCTTTTTCACCCAAAACGGCATATCTATCAATCCAACCAAAGTTCCTACCCCATAGCTAACATGAAGTAACAGAAAAACAAAAGGCAACAATAATTTAGCTATTGAAAAATCTGACTTTATTAACTCTGTCACCGTACAAGCCAGAATTAACAATACATATGCTGACCACATTAAAACCGCCAATGTAGGATGACCACACACCGCCAAGATAGAAGTCAACAAAATGCCCAGCACAAATACAAATGGCACAAAATGATAGACGGAAAAGCAATGAGGATTAATTCCCATCGTTCGACCAATCCAAAAACCATTGAGATATTTTTGGCGGAGCATACCATACAGAGTATTTCTTGTATGCTGGTAATACACAATATTAGGAGAATAACAAAGTCTAAAACCAGCCTTTCTAATTCTCTCACTCATATCATTATCTTCCGATCTCGGTAAGCGTTCGTCGTACAAGCCCACTCTCTCAAAGACCTCACGCCGATACATACCGCAAAAAAGCGATTTGGCATACATTCTTTTTTCTGCTCTACGGTACGGAGATATGCTACTACCGAACATTGACTGCTCTGCAGCCAAAAGCATTTCTTTCCATTGAGATTTATCATCTATTATATTCGGACGTTTTCCGCCGCTGGCATATTCGCCAGACTCTAATACTTCGACGTTTTTTCGTACAAATTCTGGCGGAATAGATGCATGCGCATCAACACGAACAAACGCATCGCCAGTATACTCTTTTAACGCAACATTACAACCACATGGAATCTGTTTGCCAGGATTTTCTAAAACTACAACTCGAAAGAAATCATAATGTGTTTTAGAAAATTGTTCCATTATAGATTTCGTGCTATCTTTTGACATGCTATCAATCAAAAGTACTTCTATCTTATTATGAGGATAATCCTGATTTTCCAAATCATGCAATAATTGCGGCAAGCTTCTTTCTTCATTATAAGCTACAATTGCAAAAGAAACAATCATATATCTTTCTCCTACACAGAATTCACATAAATTAAAAGTCACACGAATCATCAAAACAAAAAATGTGCCAAATCACCTAATTAGTCATGCAACTTAACCTCAAACACTTTGAATAGCCTGCTTTATTTGTATGAAATTAATCTATAATTCTCACAAATTATACCAATTCCATAATCGAAATACATTGATGGGTTCCAGCTCTTTATAATCATTATTTTATTAATTATACTATACATTCATGGACTTTGCAATACATAAGAAAAAGATTGAATGTGTCTAGTATAGAAAAAGCAGATGCGCCCGATGTGGATTCGGGGCATCTGCTTTTTGCTGTCTTTCGATTTCAAATTTTACTCTGCTTCGCTCAAAAGCATACGGTCATTATCGAGGGCTTTGCCGGCGGCTTGCTTGAAACGGTCGAGGAGGTCGGCAACGGTCATGTGGGCACGCTCTTCGCCGGTGACGTCCAGAATGATCTTACCGGCGTTCATCATGATGGTGCGGTTGCCGAGTTCCAGTGCGGACTGCATATTGTGCGTAATCATCATGCACGTGAGGTGGTTTTCCTCCACGGTGTTTTTCGTGATCTCGAGCACCTTTTCGGCGGTGGCGGGGTCAAGCGCGGCGGTATGCTCATCGAGCAGAAGGAGCTTCGGCGGGTTATATGTGGCCATCATAAGCGTGAGCGCCTGACGTTGGCCGCCGGAAAGCAAACCCACGGGCTGGGTCATGCGATCTTCGAGCCCCATACCGAGCAGGGAGAGGCGTTCGCGAAACGCCTGTCTGTCCTTGCGGGAGATGGAGCTGAGCCAACCGCCGTGCCCCGCTGCGAGCGCGAGGTTTTCTTCGATGGTCATGCCCGGTGCGCTGCCGCGCATGGGGTCCTGAAACAGGCGGCCGATGCTGCGGGCACGCCTATACTCCGGCATGAACGTGATGTCCTTGCCGTCAAGCTCGATCTTGCCGCTGTCCGTGAAAAAGCTGCCGGAAATAGCGTTGAAGAGCGTCGATTTGCCCGCGCCGTTTGCACCGATGACGGTGATGAAATCGCCCTTTGCGGCGTGGAAGCTGAGGTCTTCGATCGCCTTTTTGGCGTTGACCGTGCCGGGGTTGAAGGTCTTCGAGATATGCGTGAGTTTAAGCATGGGTGCGCTCCTTTCCGAAACGGCGCTTCAGATACGGAAGCTGTTTTTTGAGGTACGGCCCGGAGATTGCCAGAATGACAATAACGGACGAGACGAACTTGAGCATGAACGCGGGCAGGTTGAACCGCAGCGCGATGGTATACACAAGGCGGAACACGAACGCACCGACGACCATGCCGAAGATACGCAGCGGAATTTTGCCCTTGCCGAAGAACGCGCCGCCGATGAGGAGCGATGCCAGCGCAACCGTAACCATGCCGGTGCCGATATCGATGCTGACAGACTTTTGCGACTGCGCGAGCAAGCAGCCTGAAAGCGCCGTAAACGCATTGGAAATGCACAGGCCGATGATGGTCGTTTTAACCGGGTTGATGGACGAGGAGCGAACCATGTCCGGGTTATTGCCCGTCGCACGAATGGCGAGGCCGAGGCGTGTGCGGAGGAAAAGTCCCAAAACGACCGCCACGAGTACAACCGTGATGATGATGACGATAAGCTTATATTGCCCCGCAAGCGGTGTGTTTTCGAGCACCGAACGCATTTTGGTGAAGACCGTATCGGAATTATTGAGGTTCAGAAGCGACGCGCCGTTCATGATGCCGATGTTGACGGAATAAAGCGCGGTATTGACGATGATGCCAGCAAGCAGACTATCAATGCCCATTTTCGTCTGCAAAAGAGCCGTGACGAAGCCGGAGACCATGCCGATCGCCATAGCGGCGGGGATTGCCAGAAACGGATGCCCGGAAAGCGCGACGGACGCGCCGACGACCGCGCCGAGCGTGAAGCAACCGTCTGTGGAAAGGTCGCATACGTTCAGCATGGAATAGCTCAAAAACAGTGCCAAAACAGTCAGCGAGCTGATGAGACCGAGCTCCAGCGCTGTCTGCCCAAGGGTCAGGATTGAATCGAAAGACATACAAAAACTCCTCGTTTTGCAGATTTGTGGTGATATGCCGAAGCCACGCGCCCGAAAACCGGGTGCATGGCAGCGGTGATTGCATTCTTATGGGTAAGTAAGGTATTGATGAAGTATGGTAGTATGAAGTGTTTGAAAGCTTATGGGGTAGGATAAGCTTTTGAGAGATTTAAATTAAGACTCGAGATCGCTGAAGCTCTCTGCGGTCGTGATCTCCTCCACTCTCGTGCAGTACGGGGCAAAAGCTTCGGAGACGGTATCGAAGTCGAGGCCGAGCTTTTCGCAGATTTCGGTGTTGACCGTTGCGGTGCCGTTGTCGAACGTGATGACCGGGGTGGTCGCCGGGTCTTTGCCTTCGGTGAGGATGGAAGCAATCATATCTGCGGTCTCACGGCCGAGGTTTGCGTAATCGACGCCGTAGCCGAGGAACGCGCCGTTGAGGGCGAAGGAATCGGCGCCGGTGTAGTGCGGGATGCCTGCGTCAGCAAAGGTCTCGTAAATAGCGAGCTCTGCCTTCATGATGGTGTTATCGGTCGGGGTGAACACGGCGTCTACACCGTCGGAAACGAGTGCCTGTGCGGCGAGCGCGACTTCTTCGGCGGTCGTTGCGGTGCGCTCTACATATTCAACACCTTTGTCGTCGAGGTACGCCTTTGCGTGCTCGATGGCGGTGGTGGAGGAATCCTGTCCTACGTCGTACAAAAGGCCGATCTTCTTGGCATCGGGGTTCTGGGCGAAGATGAGGTTCATAACAGAGTTGGTATCGAGGTTATCGGAGGAGCCCGTCACGTTGCTGCCCGGCTCTTCAAGGGAAGCGACAAGACCCGCGCCGACCGGGTCGGACACGGCGGCGAACACGACAGGCGTTTTGCTGTCTTCGGTTGCGGACTGCATCGCCATGGCGACCGGGGTCGCGACACCGACCATGAGATCTACGTTATCGGCTGCAAAGTTTGCGATGATCTGATTCATGACGTTCGCGTCGGCGTTACAGTTGTCGTACTTCACGTTGATTGTGATGCCCTGCTCGCTTTCAATCTCGGCGAGACGTGCATTGATGTTCTCAACGATCTGGTTTAAGGAAGCGTCATCGACGTAATTGCAGATGCCGATGGTGTACGATGCGCCGGAAGATTCTTCGCTTGCGGTGCTCTTTTCACTCGACACACTGCTTTCGGAAGCGCCGGACGAAGAAGAGTCGCTTGACGCGGAGGACGTGGAAGAAGCTGTGCTCTGACCGCTGCAAGCGGCGAGGCTGAGGGTCATAGCGGCAGCGGTGATCATGGCAAATACGTTTCTGAGTTTCATAAATTTATCGATCCTTTCAGGTTTGTTTTAATGCGTTCAAATGCGGGTTCAAAATTTCGGATGCAGCGCGGCTGCGCCATCGTTTTGTGTAAACAAACATGAAATAACCTCCCTGAAAAACAAAAAATCCTGTCCCTGCAATCACTTGCTGGGACAGGATCAAAATTCCTGCGGTGCCACCCGGCTTGGTATGTGAAACACACACCCTCTTACGCGTACCATCATACGCAGACCTTTGTTTACGGAGAGCCACACTCCGTCTCACATACTCAGGAAATCCTTTTCTGTTCGCCCTCAGAAGTCCATTCCGCTTTATCTTTCCGCCGTGATCCCACCATCCACGACTCTCTGTGAGAAAAGTTGCCTAAAGCGTACTCACTCTTCCTCAACGGTTTAGTGCATTGTAGCACACATTTTTTCGGTTGTCAATTAGGTTTTTGAAAAAATTTTGATTTTTGTAAAAAAGATAAATTTTGTTAAAAATGGCCCATCAGCAATGCTCAAGATTTATAAGCCACTCGGCGCAGGCGTTCTCTACGACGAGCCTTGCCGCAAGGGCGGAATTGCCCGGAGCTAAGCCACACCCACCGCTCGTTGCGAGTGGCAGAGTTCATATCGCCTTATTATGCAAATCGTATTGCGGTCATCCTGTGACCTTTTTGTTATTCAAATGCAGCACGCGGTCGCACTTTTCGGAGATGAACGCATCGTGCGTGACGATGATGCAAATTTTGTCTTTGCAGACCTGTTTCAGGGCTTCAAACATGCCCTCTGCGGAGGCTTTAT
>OLPQ01002099.1_pt1 | contig 12382 bp, 8 predicted proteins | sample 1672451 | NCBI WGS metagenome assembly OLPQ01 (sample SAMEA3136687, study PRJEB25190) | human gut metagenome | biome: human gut; feature: human-associated habitat; material: faeces | place: Austria | collected 2013
GCTTAACCGACACAACCATGCAGAAAAATCATCATAACCAGATTCGACTAAGCCATCGAAACCCTTGTAAAATCAAGGTTTTTCTTGGTTGTTCCTATTATACCGCTATCTCCAATAAAGATATCCCAAATCTGAGGCAGTTCATCCAAAGAATGACTGCGAAGGAATTTACCTACACGAGTAATATACTGTTCTGGATTTTCTAACTGATGTGTCGGCACATCATGTGGCGTGCACATTTTCATTGATCTAAATTTATGCAATTTAAAATATCTTTTATTCTGCCCCATTCTCTTCTGCGTAAAAAGAACCGGACCTGGATCATCAATCTTTATTACTAATGCAATAGCTCCCAGAATAGGACTAAGCACAACAAGTCCACCAAATGAAAGGACAATATCAAATCCTCGTTTAATATATTTCTCATAGAAACCAACTTTATAATCAGAATCTCCAATCGCTTCCAAATGACCTCTAACACCATCTGCATTTTCTATTTCATCATCGTTTTCAATAAAAACGACTTTTTTGCCTTCTAAAGGATTCATCTGATTTGACTCATCTTTATATTGACTTTTACCTTTTTCTTTTTTTGCAACAAGAGATGTTATTACAAAAGTTGTTCCCATCGTTGCTGCAAGAATGCTCATTATCTTTTTCCAGTTACCTTTTTTCATTTCAAAGTACTCCCACATTCTTTAATTTCTATTGGTAAACCATCTGGATCCTTTACAAAAGTAAATCTTCTGCCAAACCAGTCAATTCTGATTTCTTCTATTTCCATATTCAAATCTTCTATCTTATCTACAGTGACTGCCACATGACGTAAGCCTTTAGCCTCTGGACTATTCACTCTTTCTGGATGATTCAGATTCACAAAAATTTCAAGAGTTATGTTTCCACAAGTCATAAATACAACTATGTCATAACTTCTTTCAAATCTTTCGGTTTCTCTGAATCCTAACTTTTCATAGAATCTGAGACTATCTTCAGATGAAACAATCAGTGCAATATGATCTAATCCTTGAACCATAAAACTCCTTCACTAATTTATGAACACACTAATAGCCCGCTTCACTCTCCGAGTTCAGCAGGCTAATTACACTTATTCGTTTTTAGCTTCTATTTTTCTTCTTCATCTTCATTCCCTGTTATTTACTTAAATCCATGTTTACAACCACAATTTATTTGTTCAATAACTTCGAGCACGTTCGCAATCGAATGATCACATTCTTTCCGGACTCCCCCAGGGGAGGTAGGACTCCGGTGGGCGGTGCTCCACCCAAAGACTTTGTCCTGTAGATAAAATCCTGTTTACAGTTTCCTGTATCTATGAAAACAGCGTTTTAATCGCTTGTTCTCGGCTCTTTTGGCTGAAATCCGCGGATGCATTTTAGTCCGAGATTCCAGGATGCATTCAGGTAGTAATTTCCCTGATGCCCATTCTTGCAGACAAAGTTCTGTCCTTTTTTATGTAAGGAGGCTCCACAGGCTGCACATGTGGAACTGATGTTATGCTGCTGTAGTTCCAGTACAACAAGTCCTTCCTGCCAGGCTTTGTACTTTATCTTTTCGCAAATGGCGGTGCTTAGATGTATCGGCGAGAAGTTTCCTGCTTTTGACATCAGGATTCTGCTGTATTCTTTCTCATATTCTGGAAGAACGATTATCTTTGCATCTTGCTTTATTGTGTAATTTATAACTTGTCTACTTATGCTATGAGAATAAAAATCGTTGAGATTTTTTAATTTCATCCAGTAGCGTGAATTGGGGATTGCGCTGCTGCCACTGCTTCCTGATGCTTCGGATTTTTTGATTTTGTCAGTAACCTGCCTGCATCGGTGGGCATACTCAGCTCCTCCTCTTACAAAAAAGACGTTTTCTTTTGCGCCGTCAAAATTCAGCACGCAACAGACTGTGAGTGCATCCTGATTGGTAAAGGTTACGGCACAGATTTTTTCACCTGCTGCCATTCGTTCTTTGGCAGTTCTGCCGTCTTTTACAAATGTCTTCCACGGGATGTGCAGCTCAGGTCCTGTTTTTTTCAGAACGATGGATGGTGACAACATCTGTCCTTCCTCTGGAATTGTATTTCCCCGAAGTTTGATGCGATGCCAGAGCCACTTTTCTCCATTCCAGATTTTCAGTGTGATCGCATCTCCTTCAAAATCACGGTACATGCCTTTATAACAGGTAACAGATTCTGTGAAAGAAGCGGAACGGATTTTCTGCTTTTCTCTGGAAAGGTAACTGTTAGCCGCAGCAATGGCACTGTTAATTGCAGCTCTCCTGAAATACAGAGGAACTTTTGCCCAGGACAGTGGATATTTCACCGGCTGTCGGTCTCTGCCTACAATTGTCAGTTTTTCCAGTGTTCGAAGTGCCTCCATGGAACCTGGCTTTCCATCCTGAAAAGTGTCAAGATACAGGTTGTAATAAAATTCCAGTATCTGGTTATACAGTTCCTGTGTTTTTACTAACCAGTCGGAATGTCTGGTCAGGATGTTCATCTTTTTAACTGTGATGGAGTAATACTGTGGTTTCTCCACGGGAACACCTCAATTTTTTCGCAGAGTAGCATACTCTGCGACGTTTTTTTAATCGCATACATTCTAGCACATAAAAAATGTTATGTAAAGACGTAAAAGACATGATATTAGCCGTCAAAAAATTCCCTTATATCATGAAATGTAAATTATCAATTCAAAATATAAGGGAATTCTGGTCTTTTATTTGTTGTGATTCAGGAAATCTCTGCCCCGCCGGAAATTCCTGTTTGTTTTGTGGATAATAAAGCATAGTTTTTTCGAAAGGACAGATGCTCTCTGTTTGTTGAATATAAAATTCAGATTAGACAGAATAGAAAATGTGCTTTTCTATATATTGTCATAGAACATTGAGTTCTTCAATGGAAATAAAGTAAGTTTATCAATATTTTATAATTGTTGTTTCTTATTTTTTTATGATTTTCTGAGACAATATTATTAGCCGTCAAAATAATGGTCGAATGAAAGGAGAAATTACATATGTCACGAAAAGGAGAAAACATCTACAAGAGAAAAGATGGGCGTTGGGAAGGTCGTTACTGTAAGACAAGAGATGAAAGCGGAAAAATCAAATACGGATATGTCTATGCCAGAACATATACTGATACGAAAAGCAAATTAGAACTGGTAAAAAAAGAATGCCTATCTTTACCAGAAAAAAGTACAGGAAATTTCAGTATTCATACATTTGCAGATGTAGCCGGTGAATGGCTGCTTTATAAAAAGCGTATATTGAAAGAAACCTCCATTTCTAAATACAACAATATCATTAATATTCATCTGCTTCCATTTTTCAGAGAACAGGACATACATAATATTACACTTGAGCAAATGGAAGCTTTTTATAATGCTCTGCTCATGACGAAAACTGCAAAAGGAACTGCACTTGCACCGAAAACAACGCTTGATATTCTTTCGGTAATGAAAGCAATTTTGTTTTATGCAACTACAAAAAAATATATGAACATACTTCCGGTTCTTCGTTTTGAATACAGAGCAGTTCCAAAGAAACTGGTTGTTTTGAACGGAAGAAATCAGAAAATCCTTTCAACTTATCTCTGCCTGAACCTCACTTATCGAAATCTCGGACTTCTTATCTGTATGTATACCGGAATCCGGCTCGGTGAAGCTTGCGCATTAACCTGGGAGGACATTTCACTGACAGAAGGATATATCTATATACACAAAACCATGCAGCGGATTCAAAAAGAACATAACGGAAAAAAGACAATGATCATTATAGCAGAACCCAAAACGCAATCCTCTATCCGAACAATTCCACTTCCACGACAGTTGATCCAGCTTATCAAATCCAGCAAACTTCCCATGCAGGGTTATCTGCTGACAGGTTCTTATGAAAGATATATAGAGCCACGTAATTATCAGTATCACTTCAAAAAAATTCTTCAGCAGTGTAAAATTCCCCAAACAAATTTTCATACCTTACGTCATACGTTCGCCACCAGATGTGTAGAGCTGGGATTTGATGTTAAAACACTCAGTGAAATCCTCGGACATTCAAACATCAACATTACCCTGAACCGATATGTACATCCGTCTTTTAATCTTAAGAAGCAGAACATGAACAAAATGAACAAATTAATAGCCGTCAAATAAAACGTCAAAAGACCTGCAAACATGCAATCCAATGCGTGCCACAGGTCTTTCTTTCGCAGAGTATGCTACTCTGCGACATTTTTTCATCTCATTTATTTCACTTTTACGATATAGGTCTGCCACTCATCATCCTGATAAACGACTTCTCCCATACTCTTCAGCATATCGTTATTCAACTGGGCACCATACTTCTTTCGCTCACACGATCCCACAAAAATATACGATATATCATACTCTTCCAACAGGGACTTCACATGTGCTTCATCTGTCGAAGTATAAATGTTCTCGACATCTGCGATCTTGGCATTGATGTCAGCAAGATCTCCTCTCCATAGCCACTCATGCACGTACCATCCCATGATCGTCGGGAGACCGGTCATGGCGGATACCCGTTCGTATTCGGAATAACTGTCACCGTTTGCTTCAAGCACCACTTCTACATCTTTGACATTTTCTTTGATCCACTTGATTCCGCCGACATCTTCCGAGAAATCGGTCTCAAGAAAGGCAGTTGCATTCAGTCCTTTATATTCAGACGGTTTCCATACTTCACCGAACCAGGCATGTACACTGTTTCCGAAATAACCACAGGTCCATACAAAGAGAATCAGTCCGATCACTGCCAGGGCTTTGAGTATCTTATTCTTTCCTATGATCAGCAGACGGAAGATTGCGTAGATCATAGTCATCCCAAACATAATATATGCCTGATAGGTCAGCTTAAACATCGTATTGGCACGGGCATTTCCGTTTTCATAAATATCACGTACATAGACGAGTTCCGGAATCAGCACCAGACCGATCGCACAGAGTCCCATGACCACAGCAAAAAGATCCGGAAGTGTAACTGATTTCAAAAGCCGATACAGAGATCTGTTTTCTGCCACTTTTAATTTCTCAACAAGCAGAGAAATGATAAACAATACAGTCAGTATCGTCGGCAGGCCCCAGAGCACCAGAAGCTGATGCGGAAGGGAATGATGCTGGGCAAGTGCGATTCCCTGTACCATATTACTGCTGTCAAACTGCATCGTAAACGGAAGGATGATCAGTGTTGCCAGTATCAGGATCTCCGCTGCCTGTGCTGCTGTCACGGCAAGGATCCATTTTACCTTTCCTTCCTGTCCGATAATATTCATGATCAGGATCACTCCACAGGTCACTGTATAATAAATGACAAAATCCCAATAGTTTGTCCAGTGGAACATTCCCAGAAGGGCTGCAGCTGCCAGGAGCTGTGGCATCAGAAGCTGTCTGCGCCAGAATTCTTTTTTCTCTGTATTCTCGAGTGTGATCTTTGTTGTTCTTACCTTTTTCATCCAGGCATAAAGCAATGCAAGGATCAAAAGAACAAACATGATATCCACAACATGTGCATGCAGATCTCCAAGTACGAAGGAATAACATGGAAATTCATGAATCGTTTTGTCAGCTACATCCGGGTTGAATCCGATATATCTGGTCGCATCTGGGAACCAGTAACTGCTGACTTCCTCTCCTTTCAATTTCTGGATCCATGGAATCACGCATGCATAAACAACATAGTGCATATTTCCGGCCACGGAAACTGCGATTCCGGCCAGAAATCCTGTTACAGACGGCAACTTTTTCTTCCATCCGCTGATGTTTCTGCCCAGTCGGTCTTTCACCATCTGATGCACGAGTGAGAATGGCATAATAAAGGCAAGCCCTGCCACAAAAGTACGCATCAGGTTGTAGGTCAGTTCTACTTTCGTGCCTGACAGCTTTGTCAGAAATACTGCAAAATACTGTCCGCCATAATAGTAATTGATCTTGCCCTCAGAATACCAGAGATCTGTTGCCGGAAGTGTTTTGCTTCGCATCATTGCTTCCATGAAACCATAATCCATAAATTTCTCTGTTCCATAAGCTGCCGGATGGAATCCTGCAAAATATGTCCACATAAGAAAGAATGCAAAGAAAAGAAGCTCTTCCGCATATACCAGATTAAGATGTGCAAAAGGAATACACTCGAATCCGTCTTTCTGCTCTTTTCGGTATAATAATATAGAAAGAACAGTGCAGATAACAGTCACCGCCACGCAGGTAACTGCTGTAAATTTCAATATCTTCACAGTTACCAGAAACCATGTCAGAAAACCGGTGATCGCGATTGCGGTTACTTTTGAAAAAATCCATCCCTTATCATCAAAACGTCGAAACAGTCTTCCTGTCAATGGCATAGCTGCCACTCCCAGAACCAGTGCCAGAAGATACCAGGTCCAAAAAGTCCATACATCGCCCTGCAGCAGATATGCTGACAATGCAACTAATACTGCTGCCGGTATGATCATCATGATTAATTTTTTTATTTTATCAGGTTTCATAAATTCTTATTCTCCCGTCCTCTGTTTCATATACCAGCTTGTATACACTGGCAATTGTTTCTTCTCTGCAGTACTGCTGTTCGTATTCCATTCCTTCTTCATACAGAATGTAGGTGATTTTTTCCTGCTTTACAAGTTTCTTCAGTTCTTCTTTGTTTATTGTACTGTAAATAGTCTTTGCCTGTGCTGCGCGATAATAAGTATCATATCCCGCCGACCACGCATAATATGGCCATCCCATATACATCATGACTCCCGACATCGTTACCTCATTGATGCTGTATTCCGGAGTCAGGATCAGATCTTCATGCGTCAGATGTTCTTCCAGCCAGTCTGTCAGATCACTGTTCATATTCACGCTGACTCTGTGCCCTGGGCCATTGTTTCGTATGATCACAACAAAATCATAAATACCGGTAATGGTCAGACAGACAGCAAGTAGTACCGCTACGATTCTGTGAAGTATCTTTTTCTGAAACAGTTGCATAAGTGCCCATGCCCAGAAAATTGCGGTAAATGCATAGGAGATCATAATATATTTATGATTCACTGCAATATCTGGAGTGAGCGATCCAAAAAATGCAAATGCAGCCGGAAACAGGAAACTTATAAGAGCCGCTCTCTGCTGTCGTTTTTTCAACAAGAACACCAGCACAACTGCGCCGACAAAGAAAATCCCACTCATCTGGATCAGGTACCACAGTACTCCCCACAGGGTTTTATCATCGGAAAGAAATCCCCAGTAAAAAGAAGGGCTTACTGCTTCCCCCCAGATAAAGATCCTGGTCTGAAGCGCCGAAAAGATCACGGATGTGGCTGCAAGGATCAGATAATCCAGCTTCCCGTCTGAAAAAACAGCAAAGCCCAGCAGGATCAGCAGGCCACCGATCACCGCTGCTCCATTCCAGAACGATGTCAATCCCAGGAACATCCCTGCCATCAGTGCATTTTCCGGGCAGATACATCTCCACGCCTTTTTTGTAAAAAATCGGTTACGAAGCCAGACAATGCCTTTTTCTTCCTCGGCACAGCCGATATCCAGCCAGTCCATAAATAACCAGATGACAAGAGAAACGATCAGAAGTCCAAATGCCAGATGCCTCTGATTCAGATATACATTAAAATTCCATAATCCCCAGTTTTCATTGGTTGTATATCCGATAAATGTTGTATTGTCCCTCAGCGTTGCCCACAGGTCTTTTGCCTGCAGATGTTCTGTCACAAAATGAAAAAATGAAAGTGAACTGCGGAAGAAAAAAAGTACCAATGTCAGAATTCCGGCTGCCAGGCTTGCTGTCAGTCGTTTTGCAATGCTGTAAAGCAGCATCAGAAATCCCAGCAGCGCCAGAACACTTTCTATATTATATGCAAAATCCAGTCTGATCCCGAGAAATTCCAGATTTCCGACAAGAAACTGAAACATAAAATGATATTTGACATCCTGTCCTCCGAAATGCGGATACTCTGTCGGGAAGTTATTGCCCTTTGAGAAAGAGCGCATCATCGCTGTATGTGGTGCATAATCCCCGTATACGGAAAACCCACTGTACAGTTCGCCATTTCTTATATAAAAAACATAAAACATGATCCACGTCAGAAATACCAACAGGAATCCAAATAAAATACACTCTTTTCGAAATGCCCTGCTGTCACTGATCAGCTTCCTGTCTGCCACGGTCCATACAGTTCCTGTTTTTCGATATCGTTTCCAATAAAGCAAAACCAGAACAACTGCCGTTATGATCAGAACAGCTGTATTTCCATAGATCAGTGGTTTCTTAGCACCTGCTTCGCTGGCCGCCCAGGAGATCATGTACGTTGTCCATCCAAATACCAGTGTTCCCATTCCAAAAGCGGCTGCCGCCAGAACCCATATCTGATTGCAGAAAGCTTTGTTCTGTCCGTTCCTGCTGCCTGCTTCCTGAGCATTTTTTCCTGTAAACAGAAGAATTTCTGCCAGTTCTTTACCAGCCAGCAGGCTCAGTACTATATATATGATACCAAACATTATCCACCTCGTCATTAAATCTCGTACAGAATATATTACACTTTATACCTGCCAGAGCCTGTAAAATCGTTTTTCTCTGCTCATACGGATTTAGTATAACAAAGGAACTTTCATATGGCAAACAAACTTCCTGATTTTCACAATATTTACACTTTTTAGCTGTAACTTTTCCGGTTATCCACATGCAGATATGTATCAATTCCATCTGCCACTGCAGCCGCTACTCTTTGCTGATACAATTCTGTCTGCAATTTTCTGGCCTCTTCGGGATTGGTCAGGAAACCACATTCTACGATCACAAGCGTTCCTGGACTTCTTTTGAGCAGATAATAACTGGTATTTCCCTTGATTTCTCTTGGTCGGTCTATTTCCAGCTTTTCATTCAGGCTGCTTTGTACTGCCTCTGCAAGCTTCTTTCCTTCTACAGAACTTTCATAATAAAAAACCTGCGGTCCATGCACAGATGCATCCTGCTGATAGCTGTTCTGGTGAATACTTACCGACAGCACCGGTGACTTTTCGCCGATCATTGCTATGCGACGCTGCATATCCTGTGCTTTTTTATTATTTGCTGATGCATCATAAAGTCCTTTATCTGTTTCTCTTGTCATTGCCACAGAATAGCCTCTTGTTTCAAGCTCACTTTTCAGCAGAAGTGATATCGCCAGATTGATTCCTTTCTCTTCCAGTCCATCTACACCGATCATCCCAGGATCATCCTCCCCATGTCCGGGATCTATAAGAATCCGTTTCGGAAAATTCATCTGTACTGAAACAACAGCAGCCTGTCTGGACAGCAGGTAAAAACTTACCAGCAGCAGACAGGCCATGACCATTTCCATTCTGTATTTTCTGAATTTTTTCATGCATGCACACCTCGCTGCATATTCCTTCTATGTATATGCAGCGGTATGGCTTCTTACTACCTTACTCATACTTTACGATTTCTTTTTTCAGACGTTTCATAATCCGTTTCTCCAGTCTGGAAATATAGGACTGAGAGATTCCAAGAAGATCTGCGACTTCTTTCTGCGTCTTCTCTTTTCCGTCGGCATTGTTCAGTCCAAAACGCAGCCGTATGATCGTCTGTTCTCTTGGTGACAGTTTGTTGATTGCTTTTCCCAGAAGTGTGATTTCCACTTCATCCTCCAGTTTCCTGGATATCACATCATCATCAGTTCCAAGAATATCCGAAAGAAGCAGTTCATTGCCATCCCAGTCCACATTCAATGGTTCATCAATAGATACTTCCATTCTCGTCTTACTGTTTCGCCGCAGATACATCAGAATCTCATTTTCAATACAACGTGATGCATATGTCGCCAGTTTGATATTCTTTACCGGGTTGAATGTATTGATAGCCTTGATCAGACCGATCGTCCCGATCGAGATCAGGTCTTCCACTCCAACTCCTGTGTTATCGAATTTTCTTGCAATATAAACGACGAGTCTGAGATTATGCTCAATCAGCAGGGATCTGGCTTCCTGCTCCTGATCTGTTTTGAGTCTGCTGATCACATATGCTTCTCTTTTTGGCTCCAGTGGTGCCGGAAGCACATCACTTCCTCCAATATAATAAAGCTCTCTCGATCTTGAAAGAACTAATTTCTGAAAAACCTGAAACGGACGATAATCCACTCCTGCTGCCGATCTGCTCATATCCTGCCCCTCCTAATGCAATAATCTGGAATTCAATATCACTTTGTATTCCTTTCCCAAAGCAAAAGGTTCTGAAGACAATGCAAACACCGGTTCGGATACATGGATCCGCTCTCCCGGAATCTGAATACAAAGATCCTCCAATGTCACTGCCAGAATCAGCTGCACTTCCCGTCCTACGGTCTGGAAGGACAGATAGTGTGGTTTCAGGTCAGCGATCTCTGTACTTTCAATCTCCTCCGGTCTTTCTTTAAGATGCAGCAGCCTGTCTGTCAGCTCCTCACTCAGAAGACTTCGAAGTATTTCCGGATCTGCCACCGAAACCGGTGCTCCAGTCACTGTATCACACAGACGGTTTCCTGTATCATACAGACCATACGTCTCCTGCAGCTGTCCGTGATATTTCAGGGCAACCGGATAGATATGTTCTCTGGATTCTTTTATTTGTTCCATCAGGCAGATCATCAGACTTAACCCTCCATAAGTCACAGCCGCACACGATAAAAAAAACACAGCCGTCACTCTTCTGTTTTCTGATACCGCCATCCAGAAACCACCGGTCAGAAATGTCATTCCAAAGAAAAACAGTGCGGCTCCGGTCATGTGCTTCACATCCTGGATCTCATATGCGATCCATATCATGAACACAGCACAGACTACTCGAAGAACTATGGTCAGTACCCCTGTTTTTCCTGGTCGTACATAAAGATTCAGACACGCAAAAAGAGCTCCGACCGCTGCCGCCGCCAGACATCTTCGTCTGCTGTTCTTTCTCCTCAGAACAATTCCTGTAAGTCTCAGAAGAATATAATCCATCAGAAGATTCGCAGCAAACACAATATCTATGTACACTTCCTGATGCATACAAAAAGCCCCCTGCCGCCTATAGATCCTTCACTTTGGTAAGTGAACTCATTATAGGTGACAGAGGGCGCAGATTTTGTCAAAACAGCGTGTCGTATCCCAGGAACTTATCGACACAAAAAGAGGAAGGCATTTCGCCTCCCTCTGATAGGATCTTACACAGACCGATTATTTTTTCTCTTCCTCTACTTCGATCTTGCGGATTGTTTTATTTTTGATTTCTTCTTTGATTGCTGCAATGAATTCTCCGAGGTCTTTCATTCCTTCATCACCAAGGTAACGGCTTCTTACGGAAACCTTGCCCTCTTCCTCTTCTTTTGCACCAACTACAAGCATGTACGGTACTCTTTCCAGACGTGCTTCACGGATCTTGTAGCCCATCTTTTCGGAACGTCTGTCAACGGAGCAGCGGATGCCTGCTTCTTTCATCTGTGCTTCTACTTTGTCAGCATAAGCATTGAATTTTTCGGAGATCGGGATCACACGAACCTGCTCCGGACACAGCCATGTCGGGAACATTCCTGCGTATTTTTCGATCAGCCATGCAAGTGTTCTTTCATAGCATCCCATGGATGTACGATGGATGATGCATGGACGTTTCTTGTCGCCATTTTCGTCGATATAGTACATATCGAACTGTTCAGCAAGAAGTGCATCCCACTGGATTGTGATCATTGTATCTTCTTTGCCATATACGTTCTTAGCATTGATGTCAACCTTCGGTCCGTAGAATGCTGCTTCTCCGACATCCTCTGTGAATGGGATGTTCAGTTCTTCGAGCATCTGACGGATATCTTCTTCTGTCTCATTCCATACTTCCGGCTCACCGATGTATTTTTCTCTATTATTCGGATCCCATTTGGACAGATGATAGGTTACATCTTCCTCAACGCCAAGAACCTGCAGGCAATACTGAGCAAGTGCGATACAGTCTTTGAATTCTTTGACCATCTGGTCTGGTCTTACGATCAGATGTCCCTCAGAGATTGTAAACTGACGAACTCGTGTCAGACCATGCATCTCACCGGAGTCCTCATTACGGAACAGTGTGGATGTTTCGCCGTAACGAAGCGGCAGATCACGGTAGCTGTGCTGTTCTGCTTTGTATACATAGTACTGGAATGGACATGTCATCGGACGAAGTGCAAATACTTCTTTGTCTGTCTCTTCATCACCAAGTACGAACATTCCGTCTTTGTAATGATCCCAGTGACCGGAAATCTTGTAAAGATCGCTCTTGGCCATCAGAGGAGTTTTTGTTCTTACGTAGCCACGTTTTGTCTCCTCATCTTCGATCCATCTCTGCAGTTCCTGCATCATGATAACACCGTTTGGCATGA
>OLPQ01002102.1_pt1 | contig 12367 bp, 10 predicted proteins | sample 1672451 | NCBI WGS metagenome assembly OLPQ01 (sample SAMEA3136687, study PRJEB25190) | human gut metagenome | biome: human gut; feature: human-associated habitat; material: faeces | place: Austria | collected 2013
GAGAAGGTATTTCTTCTTATGGGGTGTAGCAAAAACTATATAATGTATTGGGGGGGGGTTTTTACGATGTATAGTATATCATCGGTGTCATTTTAAGTGTGCACAAACTTCCCCTTTCTTTAAAACCTTTTTTGTATATTTTCGCTATCGCCATTCTCTCAGCGCCCGTCAATTTGCTTCATTTTTGTGAAAAAGCTGTTCAAATTCTTCTCCGCTGATTTTTTCCTTCTCTATCAGTAATTTTGCACTCTTATGCAGAACATCTTCATGCTCTGCGATGATTCTTTTTGCTTCCGCATACGCCTCGTCTATAATTCGTTTTACTTCCTGGTCAATCTTTGTAGCGACCTCTTCTCCGTATCCTCTTGTATGAGCCAGATCTTTTCCGATAAATACCTCGTCGCCGTCATCTCCATAGTGAATCAATCCTATGCTGTCTGACATACCGAATTTCGTCACCATGGCTCTTGCCATTGCGGTAGCCTGTTTGATATCCTGTGAAGCTCCTGTCGTAATATCTCCCATCACCATCTCTTCCGCAACACGTCCGCCCAGATCTACTATGATTTCCTGAATCATCTGTCCCTTTGTGCGGAACATCTCATCTTTTTCCGGCATTGGCATTGTATATCCGGCTGCTCCCATTCCTGTCGGAATAATCGAAATCGTACAGCATAAAGCCGAGGTCGCGCGTCTCGTCAATCGTCGGGATCGGGCCACCCTCCCACTGCTTGAAGTGTGCGGGAAACTCGCGGCAGCCGAAGTACGGGGTGGAAAAGCACTGGCCTTTTCTCATGCGGCGCGTGACGATGTCCTGAAACTTGCCGGGGTTATCGCCGGGTGCGGCTTTTTCCGGCAGCATCTCGAACTCCGCTTCGATGACATAGTGGACATTTGTCAGCACCATGGAGGCACGCTGGACAATTTGTTTCGTCGTGACGAGGTACGGCTCATCTTCCTTGCCATGCGCGATGCGCATGGCGGTGCCCCCGAGAATTTTGCTTTTTACCTCGTTGCGCCGAATGGTGGTAAACTCGATGGGGTTTAAAACGTAGATGCGGCGGATATGCCAGCGTATTCCGGGGTGATAATACAGACTTTCAACTATACCGCGCGCGGCGGACGGGGTGGGGACATCGTAGCTTACACGCTCGACTTTCATCTCTCCACGTGTGAATAACGCATACGGGCCCCAAACTTCCAACTGAATCAATAAGATCAACTCCTTTCGAATTTCAACTAAGTTTTATTTGTCAATTTGATTATAATGCGAGGAAAAATAATTGTCAATAGGTTAAGTTGAGTTTTTCTTGCAAATTTTGAAAAGAACCGTATAATAGGAGAGTAAGGTCGGTTCAAACTTGAACTGTGGGTAGAAACAACTACGTTTTATTTGTATAGAGAGGTCGGTAAGGTTTGCCTTACCGGCTTTTCTATTTTATATAAACAGAGCGGTTTCGGTTTGGTCGAGGGTGAGGCCGAGGGCACTGTCGTAGCGGCGGGGATCGGCGAGGACATAGAGCGCGCCGCCGTCGATGCTCTGCACGGCGCCGACTTCGCGCAGGGCAGCGAGCTGCTGCGGGTAGACGTTCACGCTGTACTGCCCGAGCTTTCTGAACAGGGTGCGGCTGCGTTCGCCGCGATACAGCCGCTCAACGAGGGCTTCGCCTTGGTCGATCGGGATATACACGGGTGTGGTGCAGCTTTCAATGACCCGTACCTTTTCCGCAACGGAGGCGAACGGGAGCATCTCATTTTCGAACGCTATGAGAATTTTCTCACGGTCGAGATCTTCTTTGCCGTACAAATCGCGATAGAACTCAAAATACGCGCGGATTGCAGCTAACGAAGTGATGTCCTCCATGCGTTTTGCAATGTTCTTCATGGCTGCGGCGGGCTGGCGCATGTAGGGCGGCGGGGTGGTGTTTTGGACGGTGAAGACGGTCACGAGACTTTCATCTAACGGACGCTTACCCTCGCGATTGCAGCGGCCGGCGGCTTGCAGGACGGAATCAAGACCGGCTTCTTCGCGGTAAACGCGCGGGAAATCCACATCGACACCGGCTTCGATGAGCGAGGTGGAAACGACGCGGCAGGGCAGGCCGATTTTTAGGCGTTCGCGAATTTCCTTAATGCGCGCTTTGCGGTGGGCAGGGCACAGGTGTGTGGTGAGGCAGTACGCGCCGTCTTTTGGCAGCGCTTGATAGATTTTCTGCGCGTCCGCGATGCGGTTGACGATGCAAAGTACCTGCGGCAGCGCGGTGAGCTCGGCGGTGAGCGATTCTGTGCTGTCAAATGTGTGCTGCGTGATTTTCGTGCGGCGGAAGATCTCGAAATTTTCAGGGACATTGGGACAGATCTCGTTGATCGGCAGGTCGATTTTCAAATCGGCAAAAACACCGTCTAACGCGGGCTGCGTGGCGGTGCACAGGACGACAATGACGCCGTACTTTCGGGCAAGCTCGGCAAGCGCCGCCGTGAACGGCTTTAGATACGGCATGGGTAGCGTCTGCACTTCGTCTAAGATGAGCACGCTGTTGGCGAGGTTGTGCAGCTTGCGGCAGCGGGCGGGTTTGCTCGCAAACAGGGACTCAAACAGCTGCACGGTGGTCGTGGCGATGACGGGGGCGTCCCAATTTTCTGCGGCCAGCATTTTGCGGTACTCTGCGGGGTTCGGGCTTTCGGAAAAGAGATATTCCGCGCTGCTGTGGTGCTCGATGACGTTTTCCGTGCCGAAGATTTTTTCAAACGTATCGGCGTTTTGGTCGATGATGGACGTGTACGGCGCGGCGTAGATGACGCGGCTCATGCAGTTTTGCACGGCAGCGGTCAGCGCAAATGCCATGGCAGCGGTCGTTTTTCCGCCACCCGTCGGCACGGTAAGCGTATAAACACCCGGTGCGGCGGTGCTGCCGGAGGCTTTGCACGCATCCAAAATGGCGCAGCGCTTTCGGTTGAGCTCGGTTTTGGGCGGATACCACGGTGCGATGTACGTTTCCAAGCGGTCGAGCAGCGCAGGGAGCGCATCGTAGTTGCCGCGCGGGGCAAGTGCGCCGTCCATAAAGGTTTCGGTGTCGATGAAATCGGCATCAACAAGGCAAGAAAACAGCATGCGGATATAAAACGAGAGACGAAACCCGGTGTTGAATTCTCGCATGTTAAAGGGCTTGACCGGCGGCAGAGTGACTTCGGTTTTCCAATCGTCATACGGTTCGAGGTCGCGTTTTAAGCGGCCCGAGAGGGTAGCGTCGTTTTTGGTATCGGCGCGGGAGCCGAAATTCGGTATGCCGCCGTGATGGCCTGCGATGGCGAGCGCCAGATACCCGACACCGTGCGCGCAAGCTTCTTTTGCGCCGGCCGTGGAGTGGTCTACGCGCACGCCGCCGTCTAATCGATGCTGAAAGGCATCGCTGTACTTGCCGATGTCGTGCAGTAAACCGAGCAGATAGCCGTCTTCCTCCGCGCCGAATGCGGCGGCAAACTGCTTTGCAAGCTCTGCCGTGCCGGCGAGGTGTTCGTATACGGTTTGCTCACGGGAATGATCTTCACTTATATGTGCCAGCTTTTTCGCCATAAAATCACCTTTTCGTCTTTGTTAAGACCATCATAGCACGGGAAAAGTACAATGTAAATATGCTAAATTTGAAAATAAGTAAGGTGAGCGGAAAAGCGACAGGTGGGGGTGGGGGCGTCGAATGCGGCGGTATTCGCTTCATCTAAGAGCTTCATTTACAGCCCGAATTGCGCGCGGACTTTTTGGAGCCTTTCGGCGTTTTGGGGGCTGCTTATTTAAATAAATCAGCATCACTATTTAACTTTAAAAATTCAGTTAACCTATCTTGATTTACATTATACGAAATCATATTACCTTCTTCAAAAATATAAAATGGTCTATTTCCAATAATTTCAAATTTGCCATTCTCATAATAAATAGTATCTTCTTCAGGGAGAGCTATTATTTTTTCCTTTTTTGATAATTCTAGCAGATAGTTTTTATTTAATTTAGTCTTTTCTTCATCTTGATTTGTAAAATGACAAAGAAAAGAAAAATGGCTTACTACATCAAAACCCATTAAATCTTTAAGGTCAACTTCATTTTTGTCTGCATATTTACATGTGTCGATACATTGCCCTAGAATTATAGCACCAGCACTTCCTCCAAAAACAATACCGTTATTTTCAATAAAAATTTTTATTTTTTCAAATGAACCACTATCTTTCAAATCTTTTAGTAATTTAAAAGTATTTCCACCACCAATAAATAATGCGGAATAATTTTCTAAATTTTTATTAAATAAATCAGCACCCGAAACAACCATATCTATATTTGGAACATCAACCCCTTTTAATTCATCTTTAATCCATTCATAACAGCTTGGATATCTTTCACTTGGCATAGCAAGTGGAATATATAATATAGGTTTATTATGATCTATAACTTTATTTAATTTCTTATTTGCATCAACTGTTTGTTGTCCACAACCTCCACCGCATAAAAATATTCTCATCCTATCTCATCTCCATATACATTTCTCTTGTTATTAAAAGTTGTTTTGCTCTTACTTTCTTTGCCGAAAACTAACTCTTTTTTCGTAATTCTATTGAAAAAATCAAAAAATGCTATAATTAACACAGTTGATTTAATCAATCTTTGGAGTGCATTTTTTCGAGTATAAGAAAAGTTAAGGCTCGTTTGTAAGGGCAAACATGGAAGATATCTCCGTTTTGGTTTTTCCCTTATTTTATCATGAAGAAAGCAGAGAGGGCAAGAGAGCGGTTTTCAATTTAAGGGACTTTCGGCAGATTTTTCCCGATAAAACCAAAAGCCCCGAGCGGCATTGCTTCCGCTCGGGGCATAATCTCAATGTTTGCGTTTAAGCCTGAGGCTGATTGTTGTCACAGTTGGGGCACTTGCCGGCTTCGTTCAACGGCGAACCGCACTTGCCGCAGAATTTGGCTACGGGTGCGCTCTGCGGGACTTTGGGCTGCGGGTTCTGAGGCTGTGCTGCCTTAGACCGAAGCTGCTGGCGCAGGTCGCCCATGTCGGGGGCCATGAAAATGCCGTTCTTCTCTTCGTTTCCGTTCTGGCTGCGGAGCTTATTGTTGATGGAGATTACGTTTTTCAGCAGCAAGACTGCCATCATCAACAGTTCATACACCAGTCGGATCATAATGGGTCCGAGGATCATGGTCAGGATGCCGTAGACGCCCAGCCAGTGGCGATTGCCAAAGTAGTCTTTAGGCGCGGCAAAGAGCATGAAGAAGCCCAGAATGATCATATCTGCCGTGAAGAAAATGTACAGAGCCTGCAGAATTTTCTCAACGATCAGGTACTTGAAATTGCAGGTATCGTGGAGGAACTTGCCGAAAGCATTGAGCTTTTCGCGGCGTTTTTCGGGGACGATAAACACATAGGCCAAAACTGTGGCGACGATAGCCAAAATTCCGCCGACGATGGTGAATATACCGAGCTGCTCGATTGCATCACTATAAATATTCATGTTGTACCTCTCTCTTTCTTTGCTGTAATGATTAGGTAAACGGGTACCCTCTAAGCTTAAAATAGCATACCTCTAAATCCGAAATTTGTCAAAATTCGGATCCATATGGAACGTTTAAGGCAGAGCGCCTTCCGAGCAGCTGCAGGGTGAGCTTGCTGCGCCGGTATCAAGGAAAAGTCCACCGCAATTTCACGAAAATTGCGATGGACTTTTGGCAAATTTGAAATTTAGACAGATACCTCTCTCGGGCTTCCAGCCGGTGTATCTCGTCGTCGGCAATGGTCTGCACGATTTTGAAAATCGGCTCTTTACCGTTGTGGGTCACTCTTATGATATGTGGCTTTGGGTTGCGTGTCAAACGGGCACTTCCATCAATCGTTCACCGTTACCCAACGTCCGGTTTCCGCCGACCGTTTCACGGCATCGCAAACGCGTTCCACTCGATACCCTTCTGCGAAGCTGGTAGACGGCTGTTTGCCTTCGACCACCGCTTTGATAAACTCGTAGGATTCGATGGATTTTAATTCGCCGTACCCAATGTTCATTCCGGGAATGTTCCAGGTCACTTCCCCGTGAAAATGCGCGGGGCCGGTGTAGATTGTCTTAAAGCCTCTTCTGTCGTCGGGGTCGCCGGCCAAACACACCTGCAACTCGTTGAGTCGCTCGTAGTTGAAGTAGAGGCTGCCCAGAGTGCCGTGAAGCTCTACCGTGATGAAGTTGTTGCGACCCCAGGCGTTTCTCGTGGCCTCGATGCTGCCTACCGCGCCGTTTTTAAACTTCACGAGGAAGCTGTCCTCATCATCCACGTCTACGGCCTTCCGCTTCGCGTCGGCTCCAAGCTTTACGGTGCCCAGCAGGTCTGTGCCGCCTTCCTGCACCGGTCGCTCGGTGATGTAGGTCTGCATCATGCCGGTCACCGCCTCGATGTCACCCGCCAGATACTGGGCGATGTCGATCACGTGCGAGGCGATGTCGCCAAGCGTCCCCGCGCCGGCGATGTCTTTCTGAAACCGCCAGGAGAGCGGGGAGGCAGGATCGGCCGACCAGCTTTGCAGATAGGTGCACCGCACGTTGAGGATTTTGCCGATGGATCCCTCATCGATGAATTTCTTGGCGAGGTCGATCGCCGGAACGCGCCTGTACTGGTAGGCGTTCATGGCAATGATCCCCTTTTGCGCCGCTTTCTTTGCGGCCTCTGCCATGGCCTTCGCGTCCTCCAATGTCGAGGCGATCGGCTTTTCGCAGAGTACGTGCTTCCCTGCGTTCAGCGCAGCGATGGCGATTTCGGCGTGGACGTTGTTCGGCGTGCAGATGCTTACCACGTCGATCTCGGGATCGTTGACGATGTCGTGCCAGTCCGTGCAGCATTTTTCAAAGCCGAAGCGTTCTTTCGCGTCCGCCGCGATTTCCGGGACGATGTCGCAGATTGTTTTTAAAACCGGCACGGCCGGGGCCGGCCAGAAATACTTGGGCATGTCGGAATACCCGATTGAGTGCGCTTTTCCCATGAACCCGGCACCAACCAGGCCCACATTCAGTTTTTTCATTGTAAAATCCTCCCATTCTAAGATGCCCTCCTGCGCCGCGCGCCGTTGACCGACGCCGCGGACGGGAGGAATTTTAGATCAGCTTGCCTTGCAGGAAACGGTACGATGTCCGGCAGGCTTCTTCCGGGTCGCCGGCAAAGCCGTCAGCCTCCACCAGATAATCTCCTGCATATCCCTTTTCCTTCAGGAACCGCAGAACCCCTTCGACATCGACGTGCCCAGTGCCCAGCGGAGCAAATCCGTTTTCGTCCAAATCCTTCAGGTGGACGAAGGAGATTCTGTCGTAGTACTTTTTGACGATCTCCAGAGGATCTCCGCCGCCGGCAGCCAGATGCGCCAGATCCGGGCAGATCTTGATGTCGCTCACCGAAAAGAGTCGGTCAATCTGCTCCGGTTTTTCCGCCATGGACCCGAGATGCGGGTGGTAGCTTGCCTCGATGCCGTGGGCGGCGAAGACCTTTTCTGCTTCCTTCAGCCCTTTGGCCAGAAGCGCATAGTCGCCTGTCTGGACGCCTTTCCCGCGTATGGCACCGCCGCAGAACGCCACGTAGGAAACACCTACCTGTTCCGCCAGAGCAGCGACTGTCTCCATGTGAAACATCTCGTCCTCCAGCGCGTCTGGGTAGATAAAATTGGCGCCCACGCAGACGCTCATCATGCCGGCACCGTAGCGGGCCAGCATGTCTTTGAGCACTTGGATGTCCGAACCGTATTTGGTCAGGTTTCCTTCCAATACCTCAATATACCGAAAGCCTGCATTTGTGATTTTTTTCAGCACCGCTTCGTCGTCGCAAAGGGTCAGATACCGGATGTCCTTAATGCTTGTAACGCCGCCTCCTTCTCCTACCAGAGGGCCGAACGCGTTTGTCATATAACCGAGTTTCATGTCTGCTCCTTTCTTATTTTTATAAATTTGCGCAAATTAGTTTTATTTCCATTATAATACTCTACGCTGCGGCGATTGTCAATTTCTACTTGCAATTTTGAGAAAATTCGTTTGTTTCGCCAAATACAAGGGACAAAATTAGGCATTTCCAATCAAGCTTTCTTTTTACTTGCAATGCTTTGACACCTGTGTTAGGCTGTCCGGGCCGTTTGCTCGTTGGAAGATGCCATGACTTCTCGTTCTTTCGTGTATATTTGCGCAAATTTTCTTCTCCGCGTCAAAAAAATGCGGCCGAAAAGCCGCGCGGGGGATAGGGACAATGAAAAATTCCGGGAACCCGGCTTGCGCGGGCGCTATGTAAAAAGCGGATAAGCCCTGCTTCCAGATGCTTATCCGCTTGATATTCTGTCGGTCGGTTTGAACGCGGCGAACCGCCGTTAAAGTGCGCCGGCGCTGCGGTTAACCGCGTTGCGCAACGCCGCCGGCGGATCCTCCTTGAAGATCGCCTTCCAGTTTTTCAGCAGGTTCTCCCGGTCGATGCTGATGGGCTCCACCCCGATGAAGGAGGGAACCGCTTTTCCCAGCAGGCCGTTGGCCGCCACCATTGCGATGGCTTCCCCCTGCTCATAGGGGCACTGCGCGCTAATCATTTTGACCATGCCGCCCTGTGCCATCTGCATGGCGATGGCATAGTCCAGATCTCCCGTGACGATCGCGATGTCCGTGCGCTCCAGCTCCGTCAGGGCCTTTATCACCTCCAGCGCAGGACCGTCCCAAGAAACATACAGAGCCTGAATCTCCGGGTACATCCCGATGAGCTTCAGTGTTTTCTGGTAGACGTCCACCTCTGTCAGGAAATTGACTTTTCCGCACACCCGGATTTCCGGGTATTCCTCCGTCAGAACCTGTTCCGCCGCGCCGTCCCGTTGCTTTGTGGCAAAGAAGTTCTGCTCGCCGTGGCAAATCAGCCCCGCATATTTCAGGCCGTGCCGTACCATGTACTCGCCCAATCCGCGGCCCATACTGTCCCCGTGGGCTCGCTCATTTACGGAGATACAGGAGATGTAATCCTTCGGGGTGAGTCCCTCCGGGACATTGGTAATCAGCACCAACCGGGTGTCGCTGTCCGCAATCGAGCGGAAGGCTTCCGCGGTGCCCCGAGTATCAACGGGGATCGAGATTAGGAGATCCGGCTTCAGAAATTTGATGCTTTCCAACTGTTTGCATTGCAGCGCCGCGTTGAAATGAGCGTCTGTGACGGCGATGATGGAAATCCCAAGCTCATCGAAGACTTTTTTGATACCCTTTTCCTGCAGGCGCATCCACGCCTTGCCCGTATAGTGAAATGAGATCGCCGCCGTATACTGCTTTTGCCGAATCTTTTCCTTTTCCACTTCGGATAAGGCAAGGCCGCCCGCACCCGCTGCCCGTTCCCCGAAGGGACCCCGGCCGATTCCGCAGGTGGAGTTGCGCACATTGAGGATTGAGGGGAGGGTTTTCGTGCAGTACGCATGCGCGGCCGAAGAAAGGTTTGCAATTTCGCCGCGGTCAATCCGCCGGAACAGCAGGTCCGCGGCGGAAAGCGCAAACTGCTGTGGCTGTTTATCCACGCAAGTGAGCTCCGGCGTCGTCAGCGAGGCCCATTCCGGATCGTTCAGGCTGACGACAGAGAGGTCGCCGGGCACGGCGATGTTGTGGCCGATTCCATACCGGATGGCGGGAATCAGAGGCAGCGAGTCGGCAATCACGACCGCGGTGGGCGCAGGCTCTGCCGCGACGATCTGCGCCATAGCTTCGGCGGCCAACGCCTCGGTTTTCAAGCCCGCGCGGACCAGCACTTTTTCCAACGCAATGCCGGAATCCTCCAGAGCCTTCCTGTAGCCTTCAAACCTTTGGGTGCCGCACACTTCTGACTCGCACAGGTAAGCGATTCGCTCATGCCCGTTTTTAATCAGGTGCCGTACCGCGCGGTAGCTGCCCTCAAAGGTGTCGGGCAGCAGGGTGTCTGCGGCAAACCGATCCACGGGGTTCCCAATCAGAACCACCGGAAACCGGAGCCCTTTGAAAAAGGCGCCGGAAAGCACACCTTCCCGGTCCGGGAAAGCGACCATTCCCGCAAGATCCAGCGTTCCTGCCAGTGCGCGGATGGCCGCCAGTCGGTCTTCATCGAGGTCATACGCCAGCGAAATGGCGATATAACCCTTCTGCTCTACGATTTCTTCCAGCTTTTCCTTGACTTGATTCTGAAACAGGCTGCGTTTTTTCGACAGCAAGATCAGCACATAGCGGCTTTCGGACAGTTTGCTCTTCAATGCACTCCGTTTCGCGATGAAATTCGGGAGCTCGTCCAGCTGGCGAATAGCGTCCTCGACCTTCCGGACTTTCTCAGGACTAACGTATCGGGTTCCGTTGACCACGTGAGAGACGGTCGACACGGACACGCCCGCTATCCTAGCAACATCCTTGATCGTCGCCATGCATTTCGTCCTCCTGCTCAGAATACTTTTGCTTTCATTATACAGATTCCGTTCTCAATAGTCAACAAAATTTGCGCAAACGCCGGTTTCGGGATCTATGCTGCCAAAAGACTCGGACTGTGCGGAGGCAAGCAGGAGAAGCCAAACATACGCAAGAGTGATCGCCGGTATCCCGAGATTCTCGTCCCGGGAGAAAAAGTGCAGGTAGACGTTAAAGAAGTGCCGTATAACTGCCTGAAAGGCGCAGCGAGACGGGACGGAAAGCACTTTTACCAATAATGGACAGTCATAGACGAATGCACCAGAATACGATTTGTTTACGGGTTTGAGGAGCATACACCGGAAAACTCTGTGAAGTTCTTCAAAATGCTTCAAAAAATATTTCCGTTCAAGATTCAGACAATCCAGACGGATAACGGAACTGAGTTTACATATAAGTACATCAGCGATACGGAACTCTGTCCGTTTGACATCGCTTTGAAGAACGCCGGCGTGCAGCACAAGCTGATTCCACCCAGAACGCCCTGGCACAACGGCAAGGTAGAGCGGAGTCATCGAAACGACCGGCGCTATTTTTACAACTGGGAAAAGTTTGCAAGTGTAAAAGATCTAAACCGAAAGCTCAAAGATCATTTGCACTGGAGCAACAGAAAGCCCATGCGCATGCTGGGCGGCAAAAGCCCTCTTGATCTCCTCCGTGAAATTCTTTCTAACGCCTGATTCTTTTCTATCCCTCTTTTCTTTATCTTCTGTGGGTCATATCTATTTACAACGCAGAAACTACTACAAGTAATATACCGAGTATTCTTCCCACAATTTTTGACTTCTGATATCCTAAAAGAGCAACTGTTTCAGACGTAGCAAATGGTAGTACAACAGCAACTATTCACGCGGAAGCTATCGTCAGAGTTGTGCGCTGCGCTTACGGAACTGCCGCCGTGCAGAGTTGACGAACTGCGCCGCGAACTCATTCACAAATACCACATGGAACTCGTCAATAAAGACGTGGGCATGCTTGCCCTTCTTCCCGTTGAGGGGCACACGGTTGAGCAGGCATGTTGTCGTTCGTTTTCACTGATATAGGCTTGATGATGGTTATGCCAAAGGCACCATTTCTATTTCACTTGGGAAAGTATAATACCAAGGAAGACGCTGAGGAAAGTGCTTTGAATATTAGTAGCTAAACAGTTCGAAGAAAATAATTATGCCCTACTATACCCCTGATTTCGAGGGTATAATAGGGTATAATTCTGTATAGAATAGTATCTCACAGGAGGTGCGCTATGGAATTATCCGAAATTCAAGCCCGCGCGGCAGAGCTGGAACAGCAGATTTCTGCGTTCCCTGCTGGTTCTATTACGAAGAAAACCGTCAATGGTAAGGAGTATTTTTACCACCGTTGGACAGAGAACAAAAAGCGGCGGGAGAAGTATATTCCCGCTGACGAATTGGAGAATTTCCGTGCTCAGATCGAGCGGCGGAAGGAACTGGAGCAGGAGCTGAAGGTGCTGAAAAAGCAGCTGCCCAAGGCGAAATCTGCGAACCTTTCCGCGTTTACCACCAATGTCCGCACCGGCGAAGCGCTGCGCTCCTTTGCATCGCCTGTTCGGGCCGATCGCAAGCGCGAGTGCTTCCGACAGCTGCACGACTACATTTATGGCGGGCAGCAGGACAAGGTGCTTATCCTCTACGGCCTGCGCCGGACAGGAAAAACCACCATGATCCGCCAGGTTTTTGCGGAGATGAGCGGCGCAGAGCTTGCCAAGGCAGTGTTCATTCAGATCACTGCAAAAGACACACTGGCAGATGTGAACCGCGACCTCAAGGCATTGGAAGCGCAGGGCTTTCGCTATGTGTTCCTCGACGAGGTGACGCTGATGGAGGATTTCATCGAGGGCGCAGCGCTGTTTTCTGATGTGTTTGCGGCCTGCGGCATGAAGATCGTGCTCTCCGGCA
>OLPQ01002119.1_pt1 | contig 12294 bp, 8 predicted proteins | sample 1672451 | NCBI WGS metagenome assembly OLPQ01 (sample SAMEA3136687, study PRJEB25190) | human gut metagenome | biome: human gut; feature: human-associated habitat; material: faeces | place: Austria | collected 2013
AGCGTGCATGGTGGCAGAAATTCATTCAGGAATCTCCATACAATGTAGGTGTTGACTGTGCAATTCTGATGAACCCGCAGACCTGGATCGCTTCCGGACATCTTGGCAGCTTCTCCGATCCTCTTATGGACTGTAAAGAATGCCACGAGCGTTTCCGTGCAGACAAGATTATCGAGGACTACAGCCAGGAGAACGACATTACACTTGAGAGCTCTGTAGACGGCTGGTCCCAGGAAGAGATGAAGAATTTCATCGAGAAACACAATGTTCCATGTCCTTCCTGCGGAAAACACAATTTCACAGATATCCGTCAGTTCAACCTGATGTTCAAGACCTTCCAGGGTGTAACAGAGGATGCTAAGAATACTGTATATTTAAGACCGGAAACAGCTCAGGGTATTTTCGTAAACTTCAAGAACGTACAGAGAACCTCCCGTAAGAAGATTCCGTTTGGTATCGGCCAGATCGGTAAATCCTTCCGTAACGAGATTACACCTGGAAACTTCACCTTCCGTACCCGTGAGTTCGAGCAGATGGAGCTTGAATTCTTCTGCGAGCCAGACACAGACCTTGAGTGGTTTGCATACTGGAAGAGCTTCTGCCTGAACTGGCTGCATTCTCTTGGCCTGAAGGATGAGGAAGTTCGTTACCGTGACCATGACAAAGAGGAGCTGAGCTTCTACAGCAAGGCTACCACAGACGTTGAGTTCCTTTTCCCATTTGGATGGGGCGAGCTCTGGGGAATCGCTGACAGAACAGACTATGACCTGACTCAGCATCAGAACGTATCCGGACAGGATCTTACTTATTTCGATGATGAGAAGAAGCAGAAATATATTCCATATGTAATCGAGCCGTCACTTGGAGCAGACCGTGTGGTTCTGGCATTCCTTTGCAGTGCATATGATGAGGAAGTTCTGGATGCAGAGAAGAATGATGTTCGTACAGTTCTTCATTTCCACCCGGCACTTGCTCCGGTTAAAATCGGTGTACTTCCCCTTTCCAAGAAGCTGAATGAGGGTGCTGAGAAAATTTATGCTCAGTTATCCAAGAAATATAACTGTGAGTTTGATGATCGCGGAAACATCGGTAAACGTTACAGAAGACAGGACGAGATTGGTACTCCATTCTGTGTAACCTATGACTTTGATTCCGAGACAGATGGAATGGTTACTGTACGTGACCGTGATTCCATGGAGCAGGTTCGTATTAAGATCGACGAGCTGGATGCTTACTTCGCAGATAAATTTACATTCTAAGATGAGGAAAACCCATTTAGCTGCACTGTGAATTGTTTAATGCGGTCAGGCATTTTGTAATGCGCGGACGGACCAATAAAGTGAATAAAAGGGGGCTGACTTTCTATCTGTATGGGAGGTTAGTCCCTTTCATCTGTTATGAAATACCATGGATGAAACTTAGCTGGATATATTTATGGTGTTGTCCGTAGTGGCAGTTAAGTTCTTTGGATTTTGGGAGTTATGAGGAAATGAAGAAACAACGTTGGACGTGTATTGATATTTTGAAATGTCTTGCTGCTCTTGCTGTTGTGGAGATTCATAAGCCACTGAAGGTGCAAAGCGGAGCGGAACTTTTGATTCTGTGTCGGTTTGCAGTGCCGGTTTTCTTTATGATCACTGGTTTCTTTTACTCAGAAACAGTGGCACACAGGCGGGAGCTTAAGCAGATTGGAAAAATCCTTACGATTACCATAGGAGCTAATCTGTTTTACTTGATCTGGAAGGTTCTGTTGGCTCTGGAAAATGGAAATAATATAAAAGATGCACTGCTGGCCAGGTTTGAAGAAAGAATGCCAGAAGATTTCATTTTATGGAATTTTTCCCCACTGTCCCCACATTTGTGGTATTTACAGGCGCTTGTGTATGTGCTGGTGATCGCATTTATTGTAGAACATTTAGGCTTAAGGAAGCTTGCATATCTGGCAGTTCCGGTACTGTTGGCAGGAAACCTGATAAAGGGAAATTATTCTCTGCTCCTTCTGGGAAAAGATTATTGCCATGTTTATTATGCGAGAAATTTTCTGTATTGTGGCCTGCCCTTTTTCTGGCTGGGCTGCCTGTTTGGAGAGAGAAAAGAAGCTTTGGAGGGCTGTCTTGACAAAAAGAAAATGACATTGCTTTTGGGCGGTATTCTGGTTTTCTGGAACATGGCACTTATGGAGCAAAGATGGCTTACGAAAATGAATGCTCTTGGAACAGAAGAAGAGTATGGTGGAACCATTTTTCTGGCAGTCTGTATCTTCCTTCTTTTTATAGGATGGCAGAATTTTTATAAGGAAAATGTGGTAACCCGGATAATGGCAAAAATCGGGAAAGATTATTCTATGCTGATCTATGTTTTGCATTATGCGGTGCTGCAGGCGCTATCAAAGTGCTTTAAAGGCAGGCATACTATGCTGGCAAGAGGATACAGACAGTATGGGATGATGTTTGTTTTTGCGGCTACCGTGGTATTGGTGGCGGCTTATGGAGCTGCGAAGAGAAAATTGAGGGAGAATTCTACTGTTAAAGTAGGGAATGCTGTACTGGAGCGTGTTTGAAAAAACATTCCTGTAAGTAGACAATAAAAATATCCTGAACAAGTGATAAAATCTGTGTAATGGGCAGTGCACTTGTCAGGATATTTTGTATTTTTATATTGTTTGCAGGCTGCTTTGAACAACAGTATTTGCAGTTTGTGTGCAGAAGGCCTTTTTAAAACGGGTTTTAGAACACCTCAATGGTATACGCAGTCTCAAACATCTCGTCCATTTTCAGATGGTTGATAAATGGTTTTTCAGAAAGATCCCCTGTAAATCCACAGTCATCACAGCGGCCCATCCATGGCTCCAGGCATACAAAGGGTGCGTCCTGGGAAGCGGACCAGATGCCGAAGTTCGGGAAGCCCAAGCAGCGCATTTCCAGATAAGGAGTGCCGTCCGGAAGTGCAATTCCGGCCTTGGTGATCTGGTTGTCAAATACCAGCGCATCATGGTCAAACATATGGTCATCAATCTGACAGGTACCATTCTCCAGTTTGAGAGTGGCTTCTTCATCTGCCTTGGCTGTGCCGGTCTCAGGATCCAGAAGAAGGTAGGTAAGGCTGTCCTGTCCGTCAAAGGTCAGGCGGTAATCGCTTCTCTTGGTGTCTGGCAGAACCGGGACATTAAACGCCGGATGTCCGCCGATGGCGAAATACATGTCCCCTTCGCTGTTGTTTGCCACCTTCCAGCTGACGGTAAGAGTGCGGCCCTTCAGAATGTGGCGGATGCGCAGCACGAAGTCAAAAGGATAAACCTTACGGGTGTCTTCGGTAGAACGGATCTGATGGGTCACGGAATCCGGTGCGGAATCAATGCAGGTGAAATCCGTATCCCTGGCAAATCCGTGCTGCTTGGAAGCATATTCCTGTCCGTGAATGCGATAATGGTTGTTGTAATGCTTTCCTACATTAGGGAATAGAACCGGCGCATGACGTCCCCAGAATTTGGGATCTCCCTGCCAGATCACTTCCCTGTCTTTTTCTTTATCATAGATACTTACAAGCTCAGCGCCATGGTCGTCGATGGTCACTTTCAGAAAATCATTTTCGATAATTCGTTTCATGATGAAAAACCTCCGTGTGTGATGTTGGGTATATTATACTACGGCGGGTGAAATTTGTATATCCTATTTAAATATATATGTATTTTATATTTATGTGCAAAATGATAATATAATTGTATGGATACCTTGAAAAGAACGGAAACAAACTTTAATTGCGAAGCTATTCATTATCTGCTATATTTTATGGTAGAGATAACGGAGGAGAAACATGATACATATAGCTATTGTAGAAGATGAAGAGAAGTATAGAGAACAGCTGAGGGAATATATTGAACAGTATTGTGAGAAATCCGGTAAGCAGATACAGACTTCTTTTTTTCAGGACGGGGAAGACATAATCGAAAATTATACAGCGGATTTTGACCTGATTTTCATGGATATTCAGATGCGCTTTATGGATGGAATGACAGCTGCCCGTGAAATCCGAAAATTAGACAAAAAAGTAATTCTGATGTTTATTACCAGCATAGCAACCTACGCCATTGAAGGTTATGAAGTAGATGCTCTGGATTATATTCTGAAACCATTGTCCTACAATATGTTTGAGCAGAAGCTGAACCGTGCTCTTTTAAGAGTGGATGGACAGGAAGAACATTATTTTCTCATTCAGACAAGTGAGGAAACATTAAGGATTAAGGTAACGGAGATCCATTATATAGAAAGCCACAGCCACATTATGGCCTATCATCTTCCTGACAGAATCCTGGAAAACAGGGGAAGATTAGATGATCTTGAAGAACAGCTTTCCCCCTATGGATTTTACCGCAGTAACCGGGGATATCTGATCAATCTTCATTATGTGACCGGGGTTTCAGACGGCTGTTGTATAATAGACGGAAACATGCTTCCGGTAAGCCGAAGGAAAAAGGCAGAGTTCATGGAGAAGCTGTCACAGATACTTTAATTTTACCCAGAGGAGGTCTTAGCATGGAAAAAATGCCGCTTCTTGGTGCGCCGGGGTATTATTGTGCCCTGGGTTACTGGATGGCAGCTGTATTATTTGGCTATGAGAATAAAAGGAAACATACAGCCGGCATCACCGTACTGCTGCAGATTGTATTTCTTGTCTGCATCATAATCTTTTCAGTTGTGACGGACACAAACCTTGCAATTTATTTTTTGCCCTGCTTTGCGTTTGCCATATTGCTGCTGTTTTTGATGCTGTATCTGACATGTGAGATGCCGCTGAATAATATATGCTATTTTACAATCCGGTCATTCATTCTCGGAGAATTTACATCGTCCCTGGAATGGCAGCTGGAAATCTATTTCCGTGAGAAAATCGCGCCGGGAAATACAATCCTTTTTAGCGCTGTTTTCTTGCTGGCAGTACATAGCGGTTCTGTGGTGATCGTAAATCTCTTCGAGAAGAGATACAAAGAGAGCAACTTCAGGCTGCACATCGGGAAAAAAGAACTGGCACATGCATCCCTGATCGCAGTATCCTTTTTTCTCTTCAGTAATATCAGTAATATATTTAAGAATACACCCTTCAGCAGCAGTGTCCTGTCGGAAATTCTTCTGATCCGGACGCTTGTAACCTTGGGAGGGGTTATTATGCTGTATGCCTATCATATGCAGCTGCAGGATATTAAGGATAAACTGGAGATTCAGATGCTTCGGCAGACTATGGATGCACAGTATGCCAATTATCAGATGTCCGAGCAGAGTGTTGCTCTGATCAATCAGAAATATCATGACCTGAAACATCAGATCGAATTTCTGAAATCTGATATTTCCTCCGATGAGAAAATGCAGTATCTGAATGAAATGGAACAGGATATCCAGGCTTTTGAAGCGCAGAACCATACGGGAAACCACATTCTTGACACAATCCTTACTGCCAAAAGCCTTCAGTGCCAGAACGAAAATATACAGCTCACCTGTGTGGCAAATGGAAAATATATTGAATTCATGAATCCCATGGATATCAGTGCGCTTTTTGGAAATATGCTTGATAATGCAATCGAAGGTGTTTCTAAAGTAGAAGAGAAAGACAAGCGCTGGATTCATGTAAGTATACGCAGAAAAATGGATTTTTTGGTCATTTGTGTAAGCAATAGCTATCAGGGGGACATTTCATTTTCTCATGGAATGCCGGTCACACAGAAAGAGGATAAACGTTACCATGGATATGGCACCAAGAGTATCCGGAATATTGTCAGTCAATATGGCGGGACAGTAGTTTTTCGCGCTGAAAAAGGATGGTTTGAAGTGAAAGCTACATATGATTTTAATTCACTGAATCAAGCAGGTCAGCTATAAACTGGTCTGCTTTTTTTGTCTTTATTTACCATTGGGGACACAAAGGATGCCATTGGGGTAATTTCCCGCAGGAGTACTTGAGATATGCTATAAAAGATACATAAAATATATTCCTGGGAAGAATTTTTTACATCAATTATTGAGGAGGAGAAAATAATGCCCCATGCAAAATTATGGAGAGCAGTGATACAGAAACGGTTTATGTAAAAACCTAGTGGCAGAATACAATTCTGGGTGTGGAAATCGGACTGGGCATACTGACAACTGTATTTGGAATTTTATATGTTTTACAATTATGGAAAAAGAAAAAGGAGCAGGCGTAATTATGAGGGAACATCTTGCAAATCATATATTTGGATTTTATCTGTCAATATCAGCCGGTATTTTATCTGTTGTCAGCCTGCTGTTTTATCTTGGAGCCGACAATCAGGGAGCTGCTGTGCTGCCGCTGATCGTATGCTCAATTCTTGCAGAAGTGGCAGGAATTGCGATTAACAGATTTACCGGCAAAAGCCGGAGTGCTTATGCTGATACCAACTGTGAATGCATTGCTTTTTTCGGCGGCTATTATTTTAAGTATCATTCCGCAGGTTGACAGTTTGGGATATCTGGTTTCAGGTTTATACAGTTTTGAAGATATGAAAGCATTTATCCTTTATGCAGTATTTGCGATTCTTACATGGCTGGGATATCTGGCGGCATCCTTTATGGATATGCAGAAATAAAATATTTGAAGGGGTTTGGCTTATGTTACGTATTAATGAATTTAAAATCGAAAATCTGTCATCAGATTGCTTTACAGACAATCCGGCACCTGTATTTTCTTTTTCCATGATAAGCTCAGAGAAAAATGTTTTACTGAAAAAGGCAATTCTGTCTGTGAATAACTGGATGGAAGTGTTTGAGAGACAAACCGGGCTTGTTTATGAAGGACCTGAGCTGACTCCCTTTACCAAATATCTGGCAATACTGGAAATTACGGACGATCATGGGGAAACTGCGAAAGCTTCCCTGGAATTTGAAACCGGTTTTATGGAAAGTAAGTGGAAGGCTGCCTGGATAACAGATGGTTCCTATCAGTTTAAAGAGCGGAAAAAATCGCCAAGACCGATGACCTTCAAAAAGGATTTTTCCATAAAAGGAGAAATTGAGCAGGCGAGAATTTATTCTACAGCTCTTGGAATCTATGAACTGGAACTCAATGGGCGTAAAGTTGGTGATGAATATTTTGCACCTGGCTATACCTCCTATAAAAATCAGCTGCAGTATCAGATGTATGATATTACAGAATATCTTCAAAAGCAGAACCTGCTTATGGTAATTGTAGGTGGAGGCTGGGCTGTGGGTTCATACACCTACAAAAGAATGAACCGGATTTATGCAAAGCGTCAGGCATTTCTTGGGGAGATACATATCCGGTATAAGGACGGCAGCCATGAGATCATTGGCACAGATGAGACATGGAAGGTTACAGAAGAGGGAAATTTTCTGGAAGCAGAGTTTTATGACGGAGAAGTCTATGATGCAACTGTGAAGCTGGAAAACAGTTCTTTTCATAATGCCGGTATTGAAAAAATGAAAATCGAACCACAGCTTCTGGTACAGTATGGAAGCCCGGTAAAAGCGCACGAGCAGTTTGAACCCGTATCCTGTGAGTTATCGCCATCCGGTATGCTGATCTATGATTTTGGCCAAAATATGGCGGGCGTGATTGAGGCTGACATACAGGGCAGGGCGGGGGAAAAAATAGTTTTTTATCATGCAGAGGTTCTTTTAAACGGAGAACTCTATACTAAGCCGCTGCGCAGTGCAAAGCAGCAAGCTGTCTATATCTGTAAAGAAGGCAGTCAGCAGTACTCTCCCCGTATGACCTATATGGGATTTAGGTATGTAGGAGTAAGTGGTATTTCGGCAGACAAAATAAAATTAAAGGCAACCGCGTTGTATTCTGACATTTCAAAAAACGGCAGTTTTTCCTGTTCCGAGCCGATGCTGAATAAGCTTCAGGACTGTATTGAATGGAGTGCAAAATCTAATTTTGTAGATATTCCGACGGATTGTCCGCAAAGGGATGAACGCCTTGGCTGGACCGGTGACATTGCGCTTTTTGCATCAACAGCCGCTTATAACTTTGATATGAGTCGTTTTTTTGATAAGTGGCTGAAGGATATGCGGGCAGAGCAGAATCCGGGAGGCGGGATTCCCATGATCATCCCTATGGTAAAAATTCCGGGGCAGCTTGAAATGCTGTTCCCGTTAGCTGTGGATCACTGGGGGGACGCCTGTATTCTTGTGCCGTGGGCCGAATATATGGCCCGGGGTGATATAGAGCTTTTGAGAAAAATGTATCCTTCTATGAAAAAATATATAAAAGCCTGTAAATTCTGGGCAGGACTTTTTTCTGCGCAGAAAAAGAAGAGGATATGGAGTCTGCTGTTTCATTATGGGGACTGGTGTGCACCGGATATGACCTATAAAGAGTGGATGAAGCGGGGGAAATGGACCGGAACTGCCTGTCTTGCACACTCATCTGCAATACTTTCGGAAATCGCAGGGATTTTGGGAGAAAAAGAGGATGAAGAGGTTTACCGGAAACTGAGCCTGGAAACGGCTCAGGCTTATCGGAATATTCTGATGAATGAAAATTGCCATATAAAAGGCGGCGATTTTCAAACCGGATTTGTTTTGCCGCTGCAGTATAATATGCTTTTTGAAAAAGATAAAAAGAGGGCAGCAGCAAATCTGGTAAAACTGATCCGTGATAATAACTATAACATAAAAACCGGATTTCCCGGAACGCCTTATGTACTTTTTGCCCTGGCAGACAATGGCTATCTGGAGGATGCATACAAAATGCTTCTTACAGATACCTGTCCATCCTGGCTCTATGAGGTGAAAGCAGGTGCGACAACTATGTGGGAACGGTGGGATGCACTCCGGGAGGATGGCAGCTGTAATCTGGGAGAGGACAACGGAAGCGGTGGAATGGTATCCTTCAACCATTATGCAAATGGCGCAGTGGGAGATTTCTTTTACAGGCGTATTCTGGGAATCGAAGCTGTCGAAGGCGGGTACAGAAGGTTTCGGATTGCCCCGCTGCCTGGTGGCGGTCTTGACTTTGCAAAAGGGGATGTGAATACTCCGTATGGATATATCCGATGCAGCTGGATTATAGAAGATGGAGGCTTTAAGCTGACAGCAGAGATTCCTGCCGGAACTCAGTGCGAGATCGTACTTCCGTCTGGCAGAAGTTTTACAGAAGGAAGCGGCAGTTATTGCTATGAGGAGAAGATAGGATGAAATTTTTTCAGGATAAAAAGAGCACACATAAATTTTCAGGCGTTTTCAGAAGCCGTATACAAGATGAGAATGTTACAATGCCGGAATTGGCACTGGGATATTTCCTTGGTCCATTTTGTGCACTGCTGGCAAATGCCATATTTGTATCATTCCTTAATCGTTTTTACACAGATATATTGGGAATGAAGGGGCTGTTTATTACAATGCTTCCTCTTGTGTCCACGGTTTTTGTGATCATTGGCAATCTGAAAATGGGAACCATGATCGATAAAACGCATACAAAAGCCGGAAAAGCAAGGCCATATCTGCTGATATCGGCACCGCTTATGCTGTTATCCATATTTTTGATCTTTTCTGTTCCGACAGGAAATGACTCAGGACAATTATGCTGGATCGCAATTTCCTATAATCTTTTCTTTGCTGTTGCATATCCTGCATATTTTGTGGCGCATAGCATGATGATCCCTCTTTCTACCAGAAAGTCCAATCAGAGGGGAAAGCTTTCTATTGCGTCTCAGGTTGCAAACCTTGGGTCTACCGGATTGTTTGCAACCATGCTTTTCCCCATGCTTTTGTATCCGCTCTTGAAGAATCAGAAGGCATGGCTGATTTGTATGGGAACGATCGGTGTTATTGCCTGTCTGGGAATCATGCTTGAATTCCTTTTTACCAGAGAACGGGTTACGGAAGAACTTAATGTGAAAAATGAGGAAAAAGCAGGAAAAACGGTGTCCATAAAGAAACAGCTGAAGGCTGTGGTGTCTGACAGGTACTGGTGGATGATCATTTTGTTTTATCTGTTTTTTAACATGGCTGCTGCCTTTAAAAATTTATCCATGAGCTATTACTGCGATTATATCCTTGGAAGCTATCAGGATGGAATCACACAGACGGCAGTTGCGGCAATCAGCGGAATTCCCATTGCGGCAGGAGCATTGTTTGCATGGCCTCTTGCAAAGAAAATGGGGAAAAAGAATTCCATTGTTGCAGGGCTGATCCTGTCTGGTGTCGGCGGATTGTTTGCCATGACAGATATGAGTAATTTTAAGGTGGTGGTTTTGGGAGTTTTTGTCAAAACCCTTGGAACGATTCCTGCATGTTATGTTATGATGGCTCTTTTTGCGGACGTTCTGGATTACCTGGAGCAGAAAAACGGCTTCCGCTGTGACGGTCTGTCCATGTCAATTTATAGCATTATCATGGTGGGAATTTCCGGAGTTGTTACAGCGGTTTTTAATGGACTTATCTCTGCTTCCGGTTATATTCCTCCGGCATTGGTGAAGAATGCCATGGTTGCGGCAGAGCAAAACGGCATCACCAGGTGGATTTTTTCGTTGTGTTTTTTGGGGGCAGAAACTATTGTTAATTTATTGCTTGCGGTTATGCTCATTTTCTGTAATGTGGAAAAGAAAATGCAAAAATATGTTAGAAAATAAAACAAAAAAAGACACATTATACGCGAATTAGTCAAAAGGAATAAAGGATAATCACGCATATACGAAAATATAGATATAAAAAATGAGAATAAACAACAAATAAATATACAAAATACACAATAACACATTGACTTTGCCATGCGCGTTTGGTAGACTATACAATTATAAGGCGCAAAAAAGAAAATATCCTGACGCCGATGATCAATTGGAATAGAGGAGGAATACCACAATGGCAAAGAAAAGAAATATTATTGTAGGACAGTCCGGAGGCCCCACATCTGTAATCAATTCCAGTCTTGCTGGTGTATACAAGAATGCGGTAGAGCGTGGCTTTGACAAGGTATACGGAATGCTTCACGGGATTCAGGGCCTTCTTGATGAGCAGTATATTGACCTTTCCACTCAGATCCATTCAGAACTTGATATTGAGCTTCTGAAACGAACCCCGTCTGCTTTTCTTGGTTCCTGCCGCTATAAGCTTCCGGAGATCCATGAAGACCGGGCAATCTATGAGAAGATTTTCGAGATTCTGAACAAACTGGAAATCTACGCATTCATTTACATTGGCGGAAATGATTCCATGGACACCATCAAGAAGCTTTCCGATTACGCCATTATCACCGGACAGACCCAGAAATTCCTTGGCGTACCAAAGACCATTGACAACGACCTTGCACTTACCGACCACACCCCTGGCTTTGGAAGTGCAGCCAAATACATTGCAGCTTCCACCAAGGAAGTGATCCGCGACGCGGAAGGCCTTACCTATAAGAAAAACATGATCACCATCATGGAGATCATGGGAAGAAATGCCGGCTGGCTCACAGGTGCCACCGCCCTTTCCAAGTCTGAGGACTGCGAAGGACCGGATCTGATTTATCTGCCGGAGGTTCCTTTTGACATCGAGAAATTCCTTGCCAAGGTAAAAGATCTCCTGAAGAAAAAATCCTCTGTTGTCATCGCAGTATCCGAGGGAATCAAGCTGGCTGACGGACGCTACGTATGCGAGCTTGGAAGCGTAGGAGACTACGTGGACGCATTCGGCCACAAGCAGCTTCAGGGGACCGCCACCTATCTTGCCAACTTCCTGGCAGCAGAGTGCGGCTGCAAAACCCGTGCCGTAGAACTCTCCACCCTTCAGAGAAGCGCTTCCCACATGGCATCCCGGGTGGATATTGATGAGGCCATGATGGTTGGCGGTGCTGCAGTAAAGGCAGCAGACGAAGGGGATACCGGCAAGATGGTAGTTATCGACCGTGTATCCGATGATCCGTACATGGCAGCCACCGGAATTTACGATGTGCACCGCATTGCGAATGAAGAGAAGCTGGTTCCGAGGAACTGGATGAACAAAGAGGCCAATAACGTGACCAAGGACTTCATCGACTACATCAAGCCTCTGATCCAGGGGGATTATCAGCCGATCATGGTGAACGGCGTTCCCCGTCATCTGGTGCTGAATACTGGCAGAAAAAAGAAAAATTAACAAAATGAGAAAAAATTGACTGTTTTTTACCAGAATAACCTTGACGAATGACGAATAAGCCTATAAAATAACTATGTGCGTATAAAACATAGTTTATGTTTATGAAAGTAACTGTGAAGATACTGAACAGTTACCAATGAACAAATTTTTAGGAGGAAAATGTAAAATGGCAAAATGGGTTTACATGTTTACAGAAGGTAAC
>OLPQ01002121.1_pt1 | contig 12287 bp, 20 predicted proteins | sample 1672451 | NCBI WGS metagenome assembly OLPQ01 (sample SAMEA3136687, study PRJEB25190) | human gut metagenome | biome: human gut; feature: human-associated habitat; material: faeces | place: Austria | collected 2013
GAAGCCGGATGGACGCTTCAGGCTTTTACATACGATCTGCATCACAACAAAGAGCTAAACAAAGAAAATATTATGACAGAATATGAAGAAAAATTTTCTTCAAAAGGAAACCCGATCAATAAACTGATCGCAATGAGAAAATAACGGCGGCAGCACGGATATGCTATAAAAAGCAGGGTGAGACGCTTCCAACGAACCTCTCCCTGTTTTTTTCATATAATATAGAAAGATGTATGAGACGCTTTCCGGCCTCGCTTATTTAAGCTGTCCGCTCAATCCGTTCCGTTAAAAGGAGTTTATATGAAACGAAAACATCAAAAATACCGTCTCTGTGAAATATGCTACTGTCATCCGAGACTTAACCGAAAACTTCTTATTATCAAAAATTCTTTTGATGAAGTGTACAAAATCTTAAATTCAGACTTCTGTTCCCGCAAACACTCCTGACAAACAACTTTTTATTCTCATGTACACACAGCCGGTGACAACCGCAAATACAGACAAAAACAATACTATTTTTTAACAAAAGATGAAAAGTAAAAACAAATCGGTAAAATAAAGACGAAAATAAAAGAAATAATGTAGTTAGTAATCTTGAATGGTGCACAAAAAAATATAATTGCAATTACGGAAAAAGAAATGAAAAAATGAGTAAAAAAAAGAGCAAATATAAAATATTACAAAAAAACAAAAAAGGTGTAATTATTAAAATATGGCAAAATATATGGGAATTAGAACATAATACACCATACAATAAGTGGGTAATAAGACAATGTTGTAAAAAAAGATGTAATACAGTTTATGGATATAAATGGGAATATATGATTTAGTGTTTTATAAATAAGAGAAAAGAGGAAAAGATATGTCAAAAGAAGAAATAGAGGAATTTAAAGAAGAACATAACTGCAGTACTTGTACAAAAAATATAGACTGCAAAATAGTAAGAAGAATAGATGGCAAATTAACATGCACAGAAGAGGAATAGAGTATGAAAGATATTAACTATGCAAATTGTATGCAAAGAAGATGTGAGCAATGCAGGTATTATGATTATTGTTTTAGATATGGAGGTGCTAAACATGGAAAATACAATATCAGAAGAACAAATAGAAAAAATAAAAAGGCAAATAATAGAAGCGGTTAAACCAGTAATGAAAACGATAATGCAAATATATAAAAAAATAGAAGAAATACTATTAAAAAAATGGTCAAAAATATACAAATATATAAAAATATATAGAAGAACCAAAAATAAAAGAATAAAGAAAAAGCAAATTGCTAATATAGAAAAAATATTACAAAAACATTTAAAATAAAAATATTTTTGACAAAATTCGACACAAAAATCACTTTAAATAATATATACTAAAGAAAAGGAGATGATTGTGTTATGGAATTTAAAGTTAAAGGAACGAGTTATTGCAATGAAGATGGGGAAAAAAGACAAGAAATTATTCAAAAAGTAATCAAAACTTATATTGATAATGAAAGCATAGAAAAAGAAGAATTATATGACGGAAATACAAACAAAGATATAAAAGACTATGATTTAAAGGTATCTATTTATGAAGGTATTCCTTTTTTAGCAAAACTAAAAAAGAATAAATATAAAGATGAAAATTGTATAGAAGTATACCTATTAGATTATTATAAAAATCCAAAAATGGTAGGATATGTTCCTAAAGAGCTAGTAAGTAGTATTTTTGATGATATAGACGAAGATGAAGAGATTCTAGCTGAAATAGTTGGAGGAAAATATAAAGAATATGATATACTAGAAGATAAAGTAGTAATAGATGACATGGGAATATATGGAATAAAAATTAATTATATTACAAGAGAAGAAAGAAACAAAATAAAGACCAAAAACAAAATAGAAGAACAAGAACAAATAAATAAAAGAGAATATAATAAAAGACAACAAATAAAAAGCTTAACAACTGAACTAACAATTTGTATATTTTTAGGAATGCTGGGAGGACATAAATTTTATAAAGGAGAAATAAAAAAAGGAATTTTATATTTATTTACAGGAGGAATACTGGGAATAGGTTGGTTAATAGATATAATAAAGTTATTAATAGAATTTAAAAATATAAAAGCACTATAAAGGTGCTTTTTCTTTTGCTTAAAAGGAGTGAATAAAAATGTTAAAGATTATGTTATTAATTATATTAAGTCCATTTGCTATAGTATGTGGAATAGTAAGCATGGCAATTATATATGCAATAGTGAATGCAATTATAGATATGATAATAGATTATATAAAAGCAATAAACAATAGAGATGACAAGCAATGTTAAAGAGTTGCCAATATTGTGGCAAGATACATGATAGCAAATATATATGCAAAGAAAAGCCAAACAGAAAAAAAGAAGTAACAGAAGCGGATAGGTTCAGGTGGACAAGATTATGGCAGAAGAAAAGAGAAGAAATAAAGAAGAGGGATTTATATCTATGTCAGATATGCATTAGAGAATTGTACAATACAGAAAAAAAATACAATACAGACAACTTAAGTGTACATCACAATATACCAATCAATGAAGACTACAGCAAAAGATTAGAGAACGACAACTTATTGACAGTATGTGATTATCATCATGAGTTATGTGAGAATAAAAAGATACCAAGAGAAGTAGTGCAAAGAATAATAGGTGAGCAGGAAGGGAAGAAATATGAATAGAATTATTGGAATATATAAAGCAGAAATATATGAATATGAAAATGGAGATATAAGAATAGCTTACGAATGTGATAAAGATAATAACTATGAATGTAGTAAAAGTAATTGCAAAGAGGAGTACTGCACACATACACTTAACAAAAGATTTGCTAAAAATAAAATGAAAAGAAGCACTTGTCCACCAATCGAACTAGGATTACATCCAAGTGGATAAACAATCCCCCCCTACCATCAAAGGCAAAAAATAAAAAAAAATTTTTACACCGACTGCATACCTTCGCTTAAAAAAAATTCCCACATCAACATAAATCAATAATACAAGAAAGGAGATGAACAATATGCCAACACCAACAAAACCATTTAAGGTATTAACATCTGAAAAAAAGTCACATAGAACAAAAGCTGAACTTAAGATGAGAGAAGAAGGAGAGAAATCATTAAGTACAGATATAGAACTTAAAGAAAGAAAAGAAGTGAAACAAAATAAAGTAGCTCATAAGGAATTTAAAAGAGTACAAAAAATATTAAAAAATATAGATAAAAATGATGCAATTTATGAAGCTGTTATAAATAGATATTGTTTACTCCAAGCAGAATGTTTTGACTTAGAAGAAAGAAGAGAAGAATGTTATAATTTAATATCAAAATTAAGAGAAGAAGAAAAAGAATTAATTGCAGAACTAAAAGATAGAGAAAATATAGATGAATTAATAGATTATAAATTAGAATATGCTAAATCACTAGCAAAAATGATGAGTTCAATGTCAACTATAGATAAACAAATTCAAGCAAAAAGAAAAATGCTATTAGACATTGAAAAAGAAAATGTTATGACAATAGCATCTGCATTAAGATGCGTACCGAAAAAAGAAGGTAAAGAGGCAGATAATCCACTTTTGAAAGTATTAAGAGGTGAAGCATAATGTTATTAGAAAAAGCAAAAGAATATGCTCAAGATTGCATAAGTGGAAAAGAAATAGCAACATTTGAAGTTAAAACACAGTGTAAATGGTTTTTAGAAGATTTAGAAAAACAAAATAATGACTATTATCCTTATTATTTTGATACAAAACAAATTGGAATAATCGAAGGCATTTTAAAATTATTAAATTTTGCAACGGGATTACATATTGTTGGCAAAAGCATATACGAAGGTTTGGAAAATTTCCAAGCTTTTTTTATTGCTAATATTTTTGGATGGAGATATAAGACTGACGCTAAGAAATATAGATACAGGGAAGTAGATTTATTTATACCAAGAAAAAATACAAAAACTTTTCTGGCAGCACTAATATTTATAATATTAATGTTGACTGAAGATGATTATTCAGAGTTTTATTCAATATGCTTAGACAGAGATTTAGCAGGTGAAGTAAAAAAAGCAATTTCTCAAATTTTAAATGTAAGTCCACTAGTAGGTCAATATTTTAATATTCCAAAGACATTAAGCGGAAGATTAGAGTGTACATTAACACATAGTTTTTATCAACCTAGAACAGCAGAAGCAAATAGGAACAACTCAATAAAACCAAGTGCTTTTATTGCAGATGAATTTGGAGCAATGAAAGATAATTCAAATGTTGAAGCAATGAAATCTGGGCAACTAAATATAAGAAATCCATTAATGTTTAGGCTAACATCAGCGTATGCAGAGGATAAATCGATAATGTTAGGAGAACTTGATTATCTAAAAAAAATATACAAAGGTCTTGAAACAGATGAAAGATTATTTGCATTAGTATATTATGCAACAGAAGAACATTTATGGGATGATATTGGATTACAGATGGCGAACCCATTAAGAGTTGAAGAAAATTATAACGAAATTCGAGATAACAGAAAAAAAGCATTAGCGAAGCCAGATGAAAGAGTTGAGTTTTTAACAAAACATATGAATTATTTCATGCCATCAAATTCTGGTGAGGAATTTATAACTTTAGATAAATTAAGACTATGTAAAAACACAAGAGGAGTATTCGATTGGAACGGAAAAGATGTATATGTAGGATTAGACTTAGCGATGACAAATGATAATACATCAGTTTCAATGGTAACAATAGAAGATGACATGATATTTGCAAAATCATGGGCTTTTATTCCTGCTGGAAGAATTGAAGAAAAAAATAGAAGAGAAAGAACTGACTATAGAAGATTTATAGAAGATGGGAGTTGCTTTGCTTGTGGAGAGGAAATTATATCATATAGTTTCGTTGAAAGATTTATTATGAATTTAGAAAAAGAATATGGTGTTCATATCGTACAGATAGGTTACGATAGATATAATTGTATTTCTACAGCAAATAAACTTCAAGAGGCAGGATATGAGACAGTTGAAGTAAAACAACATTCAAGTGTTCTACATCCACCAACAAAATTTTTACAAGAAAGTATATTACAAAGAAAATTTAGTTATGATGGTGACAGATTATATGAAATAAATTTTCAAAATGCAAAATGTACAGAAGATACTAACTTAAATAAATATGTTAATAAGAAAAAATCTAGTGGAAAAGTCGATATGGTTGTAAGTACAATTATAGCGACTTATTTATTACAACAAAAAATATTAAATGAAGATAATTTTGTATGTCAAAGTTTTTAGGAGGTGAGAAAAGTGAAAATAAGAAATGTTTTTAAGAGAAATATAAAAAATGAAACAAATAAAGAAACAAGTGTTGATGAAAATTCAGTAAACGATGTAATACTAAAAGCTTTGATAGCTGGCGAAGAAATTGACAGAGAAAAAGTATTAATGATACCTGCGGTTTCAAGTGCTGTAGGGTTAATTTGTGATTCTTTTGCAATGATACCATTCAGGCTATATAAAAAAACAACAAAAGATGGAAAAAAACAGACATCAGAAGTAGAAGATGACAGGGTAAATATTATAAATTTAGATACAAAAGATACTTTAGATGGGTTTCAATTCAAAAAAGCAATTGCAGAAGATTACCTTTTAGGAAAAGGTGGATATGCATATATCAATAAAAAAGGTAATGATTTTGTTGGACTAAATTATGTAGAAGAAAAGAAGGTCTTATTTGAAAGAAATACCGATGCAATATATAAAAATTATTACATATTAATTGATGGAAAAAGCTATAGACCGTATGATTTTATAAAATTGTTAAGAAATACAAAAAATGGAGCATACGGAACAGGATACACAAAAGAAATAAGCAAAAGCTTGGAAACAGCATATAAAAGAATAATATACGATTTAGAACTAATGAGAACAGGCGGAAATAAAAAAGGCTTTTTGAGAGCACAAAAACATTTAGATGAAAAAGGAATGGAAATATTAAAAGAACAATGGAATGATTACTTTGCTGGAAAGTCTAGTTGTGTAATTTTAAATGATGGGATGGAATTTCAAGAAGCATCAAATACATCAGTTGAAAATCAATTAAATGAAAAAAATAAAACTTTTAGTGAAGAGGTAAAAGAAATATTTCACATAGGAAAAACAAATGAGGATTTCTTAAAAAATGCAATTATGCCAATCGCAACAGCATTTTGTACGGCCTTAAATCGAGACTTCTTACTTGAAAAAGAAAAGAAGTCTTATTATTTTGCACCAGACTATACAGAATTAATCAGATGTACTATAAAAGAAAGATATGAGGCATATAAAACCGCAATAGAATCTGGATTTAAAACAATAAATGAAGTTCGATATTTAGAAGGCGATGACGCACTTGAAGGTTTAGATTTAGTAAATTTAAGCTTAGGAAGTGTATTATTTGACCCAAAAACAAAACAAATTTATACACCAAACACTAACAAAACAGTTAAAATGGGTGAAGAAAACAAGGACGACAAACAGATAGATGAAAACAACAAGGAAAATAAACAACAAAATGGCGAAGAAGCGGAGGGAGGTGAGCGAATTGAAGAATAAGTTTTATGAAATTAAAAACATAATACCAAATACAAGTGCTGACCTCTACTTGTATGGTGAAATAGTTACAGATGATACTGACTGGTGGACTGGCGAAAAAGATAATAATTTAATTGGATTACAAAGTTTCAAAGAAGAACTTGATAATTTAGGAAATATATCAGACTTGAACATATTTATGAATACACCAGGTCGGAGAAGTCTTTGTAGCAACTACAATATGCAGTATGTTACAAAGACTAAAAGATGCTGGAACTAAAATTCATACATATGTAGATGGATTGTGCGCAAGCGCAGGTACATTTATTTTAATGATGGGTGACGATGTAAATATTTATGAAAATTCAGTTGTAATGATACATAAACCAATCAATATCTGCTATGGTAATGCATTAGATTTTCAAAAATGCATAGATGTTTTAAATACTATTGAAAATAGTACTATGATACCACTTTACATGAAAAAAGCAAAAGTCGACGAAGAAAAAATAAAAGAGCTTATAAATGCTGAAAGTTGGCTAGGAGCAAAAGAAGTGGATGATACATTTGATGTCAATTTAATAAAAGAGCAAAAACAAGTTGCAGCATGTGCATCTAATTTATTTAAAAATTATAAGAATGTACCAAAGTCATTAAAAAATATGCTTAAAAAAGCAGAAGAACCAAAGTTAGATTATTCTGATTTTGAAAAAAGATTATTTAATATAAAAAAATAATGAAAACAGCTATTAATTTAGTTGTTTTTTTATTTTATAAAAATTTTAAAGAAGGAAGGTAAAAAACATGAAGGAAAAAGAATTAATTGAAAAAAGAAACGAATTACAATCAAAAATGGAGGAAATATTAAACAAGGCAAAAGTTGAAAACAGAGCTATGAATGATGAAGAAATCAAAGATTTTGACAATGTAGAAAAAGAAATAAAAAATATTGATGCTACATTAGAAAGAAGTAAAAAAATTAATGAAATGGAATGTAAAAAGCCAGAAGGAGAAAAAGAATTAACACAAGAAGAAAAAGATGTTAAAGCATTTGCAACATTCATAAGAAATTATGTAAGTGGTGTACCACAAAATTCTGAAACACAATTAACAAAAGGTGATAATGGAGTGATAATACCAAAAACAATAGCTCAAAAAGTTATTGATAAAGTTATTGAAATATCACCATTATATGCAAGTGCAACAAGATATGATGCAAAAGGAACATTAGCTGTACCAAAATATGATGATACAACAGATGATGTAACAGTTGCTTATGCTACAGAATTTGACGAATTAGTTTCTCATTCTGGGAAATTTGCTACAGTTGAATTAACAGGATTTTTAATTGGAGCATTAACAAAAATATCAAAATCATTACTAAATAACAATGATTTTAATTTAACAGATTATGTTGTAAATAAAATGGCTGAAAAATTCAAACTATTCTATGAAGGCGAAATGTTAAATGGAACAGACGGTAAAATTTCAGGTATTACTAAATCTTATGATTCAACAAATATGAAAGTAACATTAGCTGCAAAATCTTCTATAACTGCAGATGAATTAATAGATATTCAAGAAACTGTACCAGACGCTTTTCAAGCTAACGCTTATTGGATTATGCATAGGGACACAAGAAAGAAAATAAGAAAATTAAAAGATAGCGATGGAAACTATATTTTAAATAGAGCATTTAATGAAAAATGGGATTATGAATTATTAGGAAAACCTGTTTATTGTTCAGAAAAAGCTGAAAAATTAGGAACAGCATCAAAACCAGTAATATTCTATGGAGATTTCTCAGGACTTGCTATAAAAGAAACAGAGTCTATGGAAATACAAATATTGTTAGAAAAATTTGCTACACAACACGCAATAGGTGTTGTTGGATACTCTGAATTAGATGCTAAAGTAGAAAATACACAAAAAATAGCTGTTGCAGTATCTGGAGCAACAGACCCAGCAAGTAAATAGACTTCCTAAAAAGGAGGACAAACAATGAAAGTAAGTGAAATTACTGTAAAAGATATAACTAACTATTTGAGATTATCAGAAGTTAGTGAAGAAGATAATAAAAACATTGAACTATTTTTAAATATTGCAAAAAATTATATTGAAAATTATACAGGAATACCACAAAAGTCCGATAATAAAGAAGAGGAAACACTTGATACATATTCGGACTTTATCATTGTTGTTTATGTTCTATGTCAAGACATGTATGACAATAGAGTTATGTATGTAGATAGCAAAAACATAAATAATACTGTAAAAACTATTCTTGATATGCATACGAGGAATAATTTATGATAAATGCGGGTGATTATAACAAAAAAATATCTATATATCAAATTGAAGAAATGGAGGATAATGATGGATTTGTTTCTAAGCAAGAAAGCATTATCCTTGAATCTTTTGCAAAAGTAAAAACAACAAAAGGATATACTTTAATTACAAGTGGTTCGGATTTTGAAAAAGCATATACAAATTTTACAATAAGATATTCTAAAAAAATTGAAGACACATATTACAATTCTAATAGAAAAGTATATGTAAAGTATAAAAATAATATATACACAATTGAATATCTAAACAATATAGATGAAGCAAATATTGAACTTGAAATGCAATGTAAAAGAGCGACAAAATAATGGCGAGATTTAAAGAAGAATTACCAAATGATTTAATAAAGATGTTTCAAGAATTAGACCAAGATAGTGAAAAAATGTTAGGAGAAATGACAAAAGCAGGAGCAGAAAGGGTATATAAAAATGTACTTAAAAATGTTCCTGCTTCTTTTAAAAATTCTAATATAATGAAGTGCTTAAAAATAACAAAAGTATATAAAACACCAAGTGATGGGGGAATAAATACAAAAGTCGGTTTATATGGATATTTCAAGAATAAAAGAGGAGTAACAACACCAGCACCACTTGTTGGAAATGTTTTTGAACATGGAACATCAACAGTAAAGAAACATCCATTTATGCGTAAATCATTTAGAAAAGCAGAAATAGAGTCAGAAATGAAAAAAGTTCAAGAAAAATATTTACCAAAGGAGTAATTATGGAAAGTGAAATAAAAAAGATTTTAAATTTAGATATTCCAGTTGCACATTTAAAGTATAAAGGAAACAAAAAGACCTATGCTGTATGGACAATAATAGATGAAGAACCACTTTCTTCAAGTGATGATGAAATAACAGATAGTGAGGTAATGGTTGATATAGATATTTATAGTGATAGCAATTATTTAAAAATAATGAGTTCAATAAAAAAGAAAATGAAAGAAAATGATTGGACATGGGATGGAGATAGTCAAGAGTTTTTTGAAGAAGAAACAGGCTTATATCATAGAACATGTTCTTTTAAGAAAGGTAGGTATATAAATGGCTAGTATAGGGCTAAGAACAGCAAAATATAATAAAATAGATTATGCTACAAAGAAATATGCAGCATTAGAAAAAGAATCAATAGTACCAATTTTGGGAAGATTAATTGATGCAAAACCAAATCCAGAAAAAAATAGTACAAAACTTTATGCAGATGATATAGAAGCAGAAAGTGATACATCATTTAAAGGTGGAACTGTAAATATAACAGTTGATGATGTTACTGATGAAGTGTATGCAGATATAAAAGGATGTACAGTTACTGAAAAAGAAGTTATAGACAATTCAGAAGATATAGCACCAGAAATTGGTTATGGTCATATTGTTACTAAAGTATACAAAGGGGTAAAAAGTTATAAAGTGGAATTTTTACCACGTATTCAAATAACAAAAGTAACTGCAGATAGAAAAACAAAAGGGGAATCAATAGAATATAATACAGTATCCATTGAAGCAGATTTGAAAGAATTAGAAGAAGAAATTAATGGTATGAAAGTTGGAACTTGGAGAAAAATGAAAACATTTGCAACATTACCAGAAGCTCAAGCATATTTAGATGAATTGTTAACACCATCAAAATAATTTAAAAAAAGTAGACTATTTTTTAGTCTACTTTTAATTTTTTAGGAGGTAAAAAATGACAAATACTATAAAACATTTTAAAAGTGGAGATATAGAATATCCATTGGCATTTACAATGAACGTAATTGAAAAAATACAAGAAAAATATGGTTCATATGAAAAATGGGGAGATATGACAGATGGCAAAGAGGAAGAAGTAAACATAGGAGCATTAAAATTTGGAATAACCGAAATGATTAATGAAGGAATAGACATTGAAAATGAAAATCTAGAAACTAAAAGAGTATTTTTAACACCAAAACAAGTAGGAAGAATTATAACAGAATTAGGAATGAAAAAATTAACAGATAAAGTTCAAGAAACGGTAATTGAATCTACCAAAAACGAAGAAGAAGAAAAAAACGTGTAATCCACGAGGATGAAGAATTTATTATTGATTTCTCGTGGGTATTATTTATTGGACATTGCTTATTAGGTTTTAGCGAAAAAGAAGTAGGAAGAATGACTCTATCAAAGTTCTTAAAATTATATAAGCATTATAAAAATGATTATGACTTTAAATTAAAACATATAACATATAACGAAATAGATGAAAAAATAAATCGTCAAGGAGAAATGTTTAGCGATGAGTAAATTAGAAAAAATTAAATGCCCTCAATGTGGACAAACTCTGATATTTATAAATCACATTGATGGAGAAATAAAATGCACAAGATGCAAAAATAAGATACGAATACAAAAAGAAAAGAGTGAGGAACACGCACACACAGAGTTAGTGAAGTAGTTACCCAATACCTTTCTTTATTATATAGATTTTTTAATAAAGAAGGTGTAAGACATGGCAACTAGTTTTGGAGGCACAGTTAAATTAACTGGAGAAAGTGAATATAGGAAAGCATTAAAAGATATAACAACTAATTTAAAAGAAGTTTCAAGTGAACTTAAATTAACAAATACACAGTTTTCGTCTGGAGATAAAACAGTAAAAGAAACCAAGACAGCATATACAAATATGAATACTACAATACAAGAACAAAAAGAAAAAATAAGTAGTTTAAGAACGGCATTATCAGAAGCGGAGAAAGAATATGGTTCAAATAATGAAAAAGTTAAAACTTTTAAAACTCAACTAAATAATGCTGAAACACAATTAGTACAAATGGAAAATGCAACAGGCAAGAGTAATAAAGAACTTAAAGAAATGAAGAGTGGTTTTGATGATGCAGGTCAAGGAGCAATAAAATTTGGAGATCTATTAAAAGCAAATGTTTTAGGAGACTTTATTACAAGTGGTTTGAAAGCGGTAGGAAATGCTGTTAAACAAGTTGGTTCTACATTGCTAAGTGTTGGAAAAGATGCATTAGATAGTTATGCTGATTATGAACAACTTGTAGGTGGTGTTGAAACATTGTTTAAAGATAATGCAAGTACAGTTGAAAACTATGCAAACAATGCATACAAAACTGCAGGATTATCTGCAAATGATTATATGGAAACAATAACTGGCTTTAGTGCTAGTTTGCTTCAATCTTTGAATGGAGATACAGCAAAAGTAGCAGAAGTAGGAAACATGGCAGTAACAGATATGGCAGACAACGCAAATAAAATGGGAACTGACATGACTATGATACAAAATGCTTATCAGGGCTTTGCAAAGCAAAATTACACTATGCTTGATAACTTGAAATTAGGATATGGTGGAACAAAAGAAGAAATGGAAAGACCTTTAGTAGGTATCGTAAGCT
>OLPQ01002145.1_pt1 | contig 12146 bp, 8 predicted proteins | sample 1672451 | NCBI WGS metagenome assembly OLPQ01 (sample SAMEA3136687, study PRJEB25190) | human gut metagenome | biome: human gut; feature: human-associated habitat; material: faeces | place: Austria | collected 2013
TGCATGGGCTGCCGCAGCTTCCTGACCCCCTATGTGGACCCCGAGACCGGCAAGCCCAAATACTACGGCCGTTTCAATCAGGGCGTTGTGACCATCAACCTTGTTGATGTGGCATGCTCCTCTGAGGGTGATTTCGATAAATTCTGGGAGATCCTGGAGGATCGCCTTGAGCTTTGCCACAGAGCACTTCGCTGCAGACATGAGCGTCTTCTTGGAACGGTTTCCGATGTTGCCCCGATCCTGTGGCAGTACGGTGCGCTTGCCCGTCTTAAGAAGGGTGAGACCATTGACAAGCTTCTTTATGACGGCTATTCTACGATCTCACTTGGATATGCAGGTCTCCATGAGATGTGCATGAGAATGTACGGCAAGTCTCATACAGATCCTGAGGTTCGTCCATTTGCCATGAAGGTCATGCAGCGTCTCAATGACAAATGCGCAGAATGGAAAGCAGCTGAGAACATCAGCTACTCTGTATACGGAACTCCGATGGAGTCCACCACCTACCGTTTTGCCAAATGTCTCCAGAAGCGTTTTGGTATTATTCCAGGCGTTACAGACAAGAATTATATTACAAACAGCTATCACGTTCACGTTACCGAGGAGATTGACGCATTCTCCAAGCTGAAATTCGAATCCGAATTCCAGAAGCTTTCCCCGGGAGGTGCCATCAGCTACGTGGAAGTTCCGAACATGAAGCAGAACATTCCGGCAGTTCTCTCTGTTATGAAGTTTATCTATGACAACATCATGTACGCAGAGCTGAATACCAAGAGCGATTTCTGTGATGTTTGCGGATATGACGGAGAGATCCAGATTAAAGAGGACGAGAACGGCAAGCTGATCTGGGAGTGCCCGAACTGCGGCAACCGCAACCAGGACAAGATGAGCGTTGCCAGAAGAACCTGCGGTTATATTGGAACACAGTTCTGGAACCAGGGACGTACACAGGAGATTAAGGATCGCGTGCTGCATCTGTAAAATAATCTAAGCAATGCAGTTAGCGCAGATACTATGAATTATAAACAAATCCGGACAGTTTTCTAAATTGAATGATTTTGATTTCTGTCCGGGTTTGTTTTATATAGACACCGGGATCAGGCGTCACAAGGCAATATATATTGTACATACTTCTTTCTTCTTTTTATTTTAAAGAAATAAACACTTCTTCCAGAGGTAGTTAAAGAGGTATAAAGGAAATCTAATTTTGAAATCATTCGCGGCATTTTAGAGCGTGTTTGAAAAAGGCTTTCTGCAAGATGTGCGTCACAATTTGTGGGAGATTTTGTCCGGATGAGGGCGCCGTAGCGGGCTACGGCAACCGAATTCGGGCAAAATCTCCCGCAAAGTGGGGCGTGCAGATTGCGGGAATGATTTTTCAAACACGCTCTAGGCCACACAAATGAGGGAATTACGTTATGAACTATGGAAATATTAAATCTTACGACATTGCAGACGGTACCGGGGTGCGGGTAAGCCTGTTTGTATCCGGATGCCGGCATCACTGCAAGGGCTGCTTTAACGCCCCTACATGGGATTTTAATTATGGGGAGCCATACACAAGGGAAACACAGGACAAGATTCTGGAACTGCTGGCACCGTCTTATATAGAGGGCTTCTCTTTACTTGGCGGTGAACCCTTTGAGCCGGAGAACCAGCCGGTCCTGGCAGAGCTTCTGGAAGAGATCAAGAGCACTTACCCGGAGAAATCCATCTGGTGCTACAGCGGATATCTTTTCGATAAGGACCTGGCTCCTGGAGGCAAGGTCTATACGCCTTACACAGATCGTATGCTTTCTTGCATTGATATTCTGGTGGACGGGGAATTTATTCAGGAATTGAAGGATATTTCCCTGCAGTTTCGGGGAAGCAGCAATCAGAGGATTCTGCACTTGAATGATGGGAAATTGGTAAAGGAAGGGTTATAAACCCGCTCAATTCCACGCAATACACCATGTATAATTCAAAACCGTAATGAGAAATCAGCAATTATTATTGGCCCATCATAGTAGTTATCCCTGATAATATGCCAGGCACCAGATAACCTGCCTATGAGCTGTCCGATTTCTCATTACGGTTTTGTATTTATTATTTCTCTGGATTCAATTTTTCAACTTCTGCAAGAATGCTGTTCATCTCATATAATTTCAGCTGCTTTTTCAGTTCTTTCATATTGATGTTCAGACGCAAGTCTTCCAGGCTTTCTTCTATTACAATATCACGCTTCATAGTTGCCAGCTGCTCGCTTAAGTAAACCATCTCTTTGTTGGTCTTTAAGGCTTTTAGCGGGCTTCTGCCGATGCCAAGGCTTTCCTTCCAGAAGGTGTTCAACTCCTTCTCTTTCTTCGCTACGCCCTCGCAATCCTCAATTGCCTCGTAGATTGCATCTAAACTGCGATACTCTTCCACTAACGGTGCTGCTGCAGAGGAAACGCCTTTACAGCCTGGAATGCCGTCTCCTGGGTCTCCTGTGATGGCGAGAAGCACTGGGATCTGTTCCGGGTAGACGCCTTCTTCGGAATGGACAATTTCCGGGGTGTATTCAAATACATTAGGAGGAAGCGCCTCATAGGCATCCTTTCCATAAAGGCCGTAGGCATCCTTCAGAGCCTCCAGCTTGTCTCTTGTAACCACGCGCCACATGCGGGTGTATTCGCTTACCAGCTGGAAATAATCGTGGTCCTTGGTAAGCACATAGGTCTGAAGCTCCGGCCCCTGGAATTTCTCCACCAGGGAGGCGGCGTAGTCATCTGCCTCGTAATCCGGACTCATAAATACCGGGCAGCCGATGACTTTGAGGAACTCTTCCATCTGTACAAACTGATCCTTCAGAGGCTGAGCTGTCTCCTTTCGGTTGGCCTTGTAAAAGTCCGCTCCAAGCTGGGTGCGGCGGAAGGTGTCTCTTGTCATATCAAAAGTGAAGGCAACATATTCCAGCTTCACCTTCTTATAAACTGCCAAAAGGGTGCGCAACATGGTGAACATGGCATTGGTGTATTTTCCATCGGAGGTGTGTAAGATCTCCGAATAATGCCGCTCCTTCTCTTCGTCTGTCTTGGCGAAAAGAATGGACTTGGGAAGGTTTCCGTAATAGGAAGTAGACAGCATAGAGGAACCGTCGATAATCAGAAATTTGGGCATAGTAAACTTCTCCTCATAATTTTTATTGGTACCTGTGGCCTTATCTATCCCTCAGAATGTGTTTGAAAAAGGCTTTCTGCAAAATATACTGCAAAGTGGGGCGTGCAGATTGCGGGAATGATTTTTCAAATACGCTCAAACTCTCTCTGTTGAATACTTTCAGGGGACGCCACAGTTTATCTTATATCGAATTCAATCACATAAGCACTTGCATCCATATGCTTCTTAAATGATGTCAACTAAGAGTATACCATAATTTTAGCTAATTCGAAAATATTTTCAAAAAAATTACAGATTCCGTGTTATTTTCCCCGCTGAATTTCGTATATATAGTAAAGGGAGCAGGAAATAAAAATATTTCATGAATCCCGTTTCTACGTAGTAATGAGGAGGTCCTTAATGAAAAAAATTATTTTAGTGTTATTCGGTATCTTTTTTGTAATCTTTACCGGATTGTCACTGCTGGTCTGCATGATTACTGGAATCCCCACCATGGACCAGCCCACCGCAACCTTTTATCTGGTGAAAGCCATTGTTCTTTCCTTTGGTTTTCCTATGGTCGCATTTGGTTTCTTTGCACATAATCTTCATCTGCGCCACAAGCTTGAAAAAAGAGACCAGCTGATCCGGGATTTCCAGGAAAAGATTCTGGAGCACCAGAAATCCAGCTGCAGGGACTCCCAGGAAGAATATTCCCAGGAGTTCAAGGATTCACTTGCCTGTCTGTTCTGTGCCTTTGCTGACGAGGGAAAACTCAGCAAAAAGGATCAGAAGGAATTACTCGATTTTATCGATAAATTATAAGTGAGGGTGACTTGCATGCTTTGGATCTGCATGAGCATCGCAGGAACGATGCCGCTTTTGGTCTGTCTCCTGCTGATGCTCTTGAAACGGAAAAACTTTTCTTACCGGCTTGGCCGGAAACTGGTGTTACTGAGTCTGGCGGAATATTTCATACCTTTTCAGACGGTGAAGTATTTATTGCCTTTAGATGTGCTGGAAGAGACAAATTCTCTTAACGCCATCTCCTATTTTGTAAATTTTGATGACAAGGAAGCGGTTTCTTATCACGGAATTTCCGTGTGGATGCCTGATTGGATTCTTATGATCATTTTGTGCTGGCTGTTTGTGATCGCAGGATTCAGCATTTATGAGACGATCAAATACCATCAGCTCACGCGAAAGCTGAAACGAATTACGGAGATAAGAACATATCCTTTGCCTGGAATCGGGAATGTGGAGTACCGCATTTCTCCGGAAATGAACACGCCGTATACCGTTGGGTTTGTGAAACCTTTCATTGTGGTTCCGGCTGAATTTCCAAACTCCAGGCTGTCAGAAATGATTCTCAGGCATGAATATTCACATCTGCGCCGCCGTGACTCGATTGTAAAATTAATCTGTTTGTTAGCAATTTGCCTTCATTGTTTTAACCCGTTAACGATCCTGACATTTTTACTTTACACCCGTTTTTCTGAAAATATTGCAGATGAAGCTGCTACGGAAGGCTGTTCCGATGAGGAACGAAGAGCCTACGCCAAAGCTCTCGTAAGACTTTCTGCAAGAACCAGACAGGTTCCTGTAGTCTGGAGAAACAACTTGTTGGGGGACAAGAAAGAATCAATGAAAAGGAGAGTGGAACTCATTATGAATAGAAACAAAAAGGCATCTAAGATTGGTACTGTGGCAGCTGTGCTGGCTTCCGTGATTTTAAGTGGGACTACGGTGTTTGCGTATACGCCGATGCAGACAGTAGAAGTAATGGATTCTTCAGATGTTACAGAACAATCTTTGACATTTGTTGATACTAGCGACTCCGAAAATCTGTTTTCAAGTTGCGATACTTATTTTATTTTTGATGACAATTCGATTATTCCCCTCAATAATTCAAGCGATGATTCAAGAGCTATTTTATGTACTCATGTTTTTAAATCAGGCTATGTTGACAGACACTATCCGCAAAGTGACGGGAGTTGTATTGTAAAAAGATATACTGGAAAAATTTGTTTAAAATGTAATCATATTGTAATTATGGATTATGTCAGCACTACAACATATGCTAAATGCCCGCACTGATTCAACAGCCTGTTTCAAAGGATATCATATTAAATAACGCATCGCACTTTCGGAAGCTCAGGGGGACGAAAGTTTTAGAAGAGGGACAGGAAAGAGCACCAGCTTTTTCCTGTCCCACTTCTGTTTTCGCTTTCTGCAAATATTCCTATATCAATATCAGAACCCCACAAGTCAATTTTCCTGTTTTAATATCGTGGGACTTTTGCTTCTGGTTCTTCTGAATCAGATCTCAAATTTTCAATCTCATCAACTCAACTCAAACATCCCATGATACAACTGATAATATTTTCCTTTCTGCCGCAGCAGATCCTCATGATCCCCACGCTCCACGATTTTCCCCTGCTCCAGCACCATAATGGCATTGGAATTGCGTACCGTACTCAATCTGTGAGCAATAACGAATACCGTTCTGCCTTCCATCAGCTGATCCATTCCTTTCTCGATCAGCGCCTCTGTACGGGTATCTACAGACGAGGTGGCCTCATCCAGAATCAGCACTGGTGGGTCCGCCACAGCGGCCCTGGCAATAGCCAGAAGCTGTCTCTGACCCTGGGAGAGATGGGCACCGTCAGAGGTTACCATAGTGTCATATCCCTGGGGCAGACGACGGATAAAGGAATCTGCGTTAGCAATCTTCGCAGCCCGCTCAATTTCCTCCTGGGTAGCATCCAGTTTTCCAAACCGGATATTGTCCGCCACCGTTCCTGTAAACAGATGGGTGTCCTGCAATACAATTCCAAGAGAATGGCGCAGGGATGTCTTGCTGATGTCCCGCACGTCAATTCCGTCATAAACAACCGAACCGCCCTGCACATCATAGAAACGGTTGATCAGGTTGGTAATGGTGGTTTTTCCTGCTCCTGTGGAGCCTACAAAGGCAATCTTCTGTCCCGGCTTTGCATACAGACTAATGTCCTTCAGAATCATCCGATTCTCATCATACCCGAAATCCACATGCTCAAACCGTACATCCCCTCGAAGCGGCACCAGCTCTCCATCTGGCTTCTTCCACGCCCAGACATTTCCCCCTTTGCATTCGGCGCCCTTTCCAATTTCTTTTCCTGTAAAAGCTATTGCCTTTGCGCTACCATTCTTCTCGGTTTCTTTAATCCCTGATATATTATTTTCCCCTTCTGATACAACACTATTGATTTCCTTTTCAATTCCTTCATACTTCCGTTTTGAACTGGAATCCATATTTCCTTTTCTACCAGAATCCGTCGTTCGCACCAGTTCTACTTTACCTTCATCAACTTCCGGCTCCAGGTCCATCACCTTAAACACACGCTCCGCACCCGCCAGCGCAGCCAGAAGGAAGTTGCTCTGCTGGGTGAACTGATTGATGGGCAGAGCCGCCTGGCGGACAAACACCAGATAGCTGGCAAGGCTTCCCAAGTCTGCTTTTCCCTGCAGAGCCAGAAGGCCGCCGAGCACTGCCACAATGGCACAGTTGATATAAGAAATACTTACCACCACCGGAACCATAGTCGCCGCATAACCTTGGGCCCCTGTACCAGCCTTGCGTAGGGCTTCGTTTTTTTCACAGAATTCCTGGAAGCTGGCTTCCTCGTGGTTAAACACCTTTACCACCTTCTGCCCGCTGATCATCTCCTCAATATAGCTGTTTAACGCACCAAGGCTATTCTGCTGCTTGGCGTAATAAACCTTGCTCCTACCTCCGCTGAACCGAATATACCACAGCATAATGCCGTAACACGCGGTCACAATAATAGATAGCCGCCAGTTCAGCACATAAAGAATGGTCAGGGTTCCCACCATCTGGATAAAGCTCTGGATCACCATTGCAAAGCTGTTGTTCAGCGCATCGGAGATGGTGTCAATATCGTTGGTGAAAAGACTCATAATGTCGCCGTGTCCGTTTGTGTCGAAGAACTTCAACGGCAAGGTCTGAATATGGGAGAACAGATCCCGTCGGATATCAAACAGAATCCGCTGGGAGGCTTTCACCATGGTCTGGGAATATCCCCATGCCGCCAGCGCACCTGTAGCAAAAATCCCAGCAGCAGTCAGAACGCCTTTCAGAAGAGTGCTGACATTTCCGTCTGCCAGGCCATTGACTACCGGACGGATCATATAAGTACCAAGCAAATTGCACAATGCACTTACCGATACCAGCACTGCTACTACAAACAGCATCCGCTTATGCCGTCCCATATAGGAGAGAAAATAGCCCACCGTCTTTTTCATGTTTTCCGGTTTCTTACCGCTGTAAGTTTTTGCTGCCATCTGTTGTCCCTCCTTTCACCTGTACGCTGCCACGCTCTGTCTTTGCAGTACTCTGCTCCATCTCGTTCTCCTGCGCCCCGCTCATCTGGGATCTGTAAATTTCCTGATAAATCGAGTCGTGAGCCAGCAGTTCCTTATGAGTTCCAGTACAATGCACCTTGCCATCCTCCAGGATTACAATCTGGTCTGTGTTCATCACAGAGGTAATCCTCTGGGCAATGATGATCTTGGTCACATCCTTCCGCTTCGCCAGCGCCTCCCGGATTTTTTTCTCCGTTGCAGTATCTACCGCACTTGTGGAATCATCAAAAATCAAAATCTTCGCCTTTCCCACCAGCGCTCTCGCGATACAAAGTCTCTGCTTCTGGCCACCGGAAAGGTTGCCTGCGCCCTGCTCCAGCATGGTATCCAGCCCATCTGGCATCCGGTTTAGAAACTCATCTGCGCACGCAGCCCTGCAGGCCTCCCAGATTTCCTCATCAGAAGCCTGTGGATTTCCCCATTTCAGGTTGTCACGCACCGTTCCAAAGAACAGCACATTTTTCTGCAGGATAATGCTCACCGCATCCCTTAAGGAATGGATCTCATAATCCCGCACATCATGTCCCCCTACATACACCGCGCCCTCAGACACATCGTAAAGCCTTGGAATCAGCTGCACCAGCGTGGTTTTGGAGGCACCGGTACCGCCCAGGATTCCTACCGTCTGACCAGATGGAATATGAAGCTTCACCCCAGACAGGGCAAATTCTCTGGCATCCCTGTAATACTTAAAGGAAACATCCCGGAAGTCGATGCTTCCGTCTGCCACCTTCTCCAGTCCGTTTTCCAGGGAAGTCAGTTCCACCTGTTCGTCCAGCACTTCTGCAATACGGTGGGCGCTGGCAAGGGAACGGGTAAGCAGAAGGAACACGTTGGCAATCATCATAAGGGAATTCATAACCTGCATCACATAGCTTAAAAATCCAGTCAGGTCACCTACCGCCAGATTAGATTTCAGGATCATATTTCCTCCAAACCACATGATCAGCACAATAGCGCTGTACATCACCGCCTGGAAAGCAGGCAGGTTCAGCACCGCGTAGTGAAAGGTGTTTTCACTGGAGCTGGTAAGATCGGTATTTACCTCTGCAAATTTCTCTTCCTCATACTCATCCCTTACAAAAGCTTTCACCGCACGAATGGCGGTAAGTCCCTCCTGTACCACTCGGTTCAGACGATCCATAATGCTCTGAAGTCTGGTGTACATAGGTGCCACCTTCGACACGATCCAGAAAAGAATGCCTCCCAGAACCGGCAGGCACACAAGAAATACAACCGCCAGCTTCGGATTCATCCAAAAGGAAAGCAAAATTCCCATTACCAGAAGGGACGGGCCCCTTGTCACCGGACGGAAGCCTGCATTTACCATATTCTGAAGCACCGTTACATCCGTAGTCATTCTTGTGATCAAAGAGGACACTGCGAAATGATCCAGGTTGGAAAATGCATACTGCTGCACCTTCTCATACTCCGCCTTCCGAATCTCTGCGCCCCATCCATAAGCCGCCTTCGCAGCAAAGTGCGCATACAAAAGCCCGGTAATCAGCGCCATCAACGCACACAGAATCATCTGAACTCCTTTTTGGTAAACATAAGAAAGGTCATGATTTGCCACTCCCACATCGATCAGGTCCGCGATCATAATGGGAATAAACAATTCAAAGCAAGTCTCAATCAGAACCAGCACCGCCCCCAGCACCATATCCCTCCGATACGGCCCCGCATACCTCAAAAGCCTCTTCATATCATTCATCCCACACCACGCTCCTTATGTCGTATTTTATCTTGTCTTCTATCATGGATACAATTTTTCCTCTCTCTTCCATGCGCCGGATATTTCTCAGGTTATTATAGTCACATTCAAATATTCCGTCAATTCCCTTTCCAACGCAAAATAAAAGAAGGACCCCAGCGCTCCACCTCTCAATCTCAGATGAAGCCAACTGCAATCCTTCTGTAAAATCATATATCCTATCGCCGCCACCCGGCAGCATTTCCCGTAATCTCTTTACGCCACATTCCTTTTCAGCTGTCCATGTACCGTCCGCCTTACGAAGATGAAGCAGATCACCTGCATCACAATGGTGATGGCCCAGGAGGCTGGGTAGGAGATGAAAAGGGTGTAGAGCGAACGGTTCTGTGGGAAGATCCAGAAGATCCACACAATTCGGGTACCCACCGTACCGATAATGGAAAGAATCATGGGCACGCCGGAATGTCCCATTCCGCGGAGGGCTCCCGGGAAAAGATCCATGATACCGCAGAGGAAATAAGGCACTGTGGTAATGGAAAGGATCTCCACGCCGCAGCGGATTACCTCCGGATCCTCTGTATAAATCTTCAGAATCTCACCGCCGAATATGTAAGAGCCGCAACCCAGCACAAACGCGATCACAAAGGACAAAATCCCGCAGTCCAGAAGCACCCTGTCCATACGCTTATATTTCCCCACACCGTAATTCTGGCTGGTAAAGCTCATACAGGCCTGGGTCACAGCGTTTACAGAGGCATAAAGGAAGCCCAGCACATTGTTGGCTGCCGTATATCCTGCCATAGCTGTGGAGCCAAAGGAATTTACAGAGGACTGAAGCAGGGCATTGGAAATGTTAATAACCGTGCTCTGGATTCCCGCCGGAATTCCCACCTGGAAAATCTGCGCCAGATAAAATTTCTTCATGCACAGTTTGGAAAAACGCAGCTGATAGCTGCCATCTGTCTTATACAGGCATCTTAGCACCAGAAGACAGGAAATCATCTGTGAGATCACTGTGGCAACGGCAACACCTGCCACACCCATGTGGAAGGCGATGACAAGGAACATATTCAGCACTGCATTGATCACCCCGGCTACGATCAGAAACATCAGCGGCCGCTTGGTATCTCCCACTGCACGAAGGATGGCAGCTCCATAGTTATAAACCATAAAAAAGGGCATGCCGAGAAAATAAATCCTCATATATAAGGTGGACTGATCAATAACATCTGCCGGCGTCCCCATTATCTCCAGTGCCCATCTGGAAAAAACAAGCCCAAACACTGCCATCACCACACCGCTGACCAGCGCCAGCGTAATAGCCGTATGGACCGTCTCTGACATCTCCTTATCCTTTCCGGCTGCATAAAACCTTGCCGCCAGAACATTGGCACCCAGAGAAACACCAATGAAAAGATTGGTAAACACATTGATCAGGGCTGTAGTGGAACCCACCGCAGCCAGCGCCTGACTGCCGGAAAACCGCCCTACCACAATAATGTCCACCGCATTAAACATCAGCTGCAAAATACCGGAAACCATCAAAGGAAGGGCAAAAGAAATCAGCTTATCCATAATGGTTCCGTTGCACATATCAATTTCATATTTGTTTTTCTTCAACTCTATCGCTCCCTATCTGCGCCAGCCGCGCATCAGCTATTATAAATCCCTGGCAGCCATTTTTCAAGCACGGAATAAATAATCTCCATATCAACGGGCTTGGTTACATACCCGTTCATACCACATTCAGCTGCCTTACGCTCATCCTCCTGGAATACGTTGGCAGTCATGGCAATTATGGGAAGCTTTTTCCAGTAAGAGCTTTCCCCTGCCCGGATGCTTCTGGTTGCCTCATAGCCGTTCATGACCGGCATCTGGATATCCATAAAGATCAGCTCATAGAAGTTTTCCGGCTGCTGCTTAAGAAGCTCCAGTGCTTCCCTTCCGTTCTCCACAGCATCCACGATCAATCCCTGCTCAGACAGCAGCTCGTAGGCGATTTCCCGGTTCAGCTCATTGTCTTCAACCAGCATGATTCTATGCCCCTTAAGGAAGCTTTTGTCCTTTGCCCTGCTGCGCTTTTCCTTATGGGCAGCTGCCTGCTCCTCTTTACGCTTCTCCTTATCTGCCAGCTCCAGATCCAGCTGTACAACAAAGGTGGTACCCTTTCCCTGGCAGCTTGTAACCTCAATGGTTCCGCCCATCTGGTTGATAATGGATTTGGCAATGGAAAGCCCAAGTCCGGTTCCCTGGGTGGCATCGGTCATGCTGTTATCCTCCCTGGAAAATGGCTCAAACAGCTTTTCCAGGAACTTTTCAGACATACCGATCCCATTATCCTCTACCACAAAGGTATATCTGGCTTCTCCCTTCACAAGATGGCTTTCCTGGGATACCTTCACCAGAACCTGTCCGTTTTCAGGGGTATACTTCACAGCATTTGAGATCAGGTTGATCAGGATCTGACGAAGCCTTACCGGGTCTGCTATTACGTAATCATCGCAGATGCCCTCTATATCCATCACAAAGCTCTGATGCTTTTCCATGGATGAGGGCCTGCAGACTCCGTCTACGATCTCCATAGTCTTCGTCAGGCACAGGGGTTCTTTCCGAAGAACTGTACTGCCGCTTTCGATTTTGGACATGTCAAGCACCTCATTGATAAGCCCCAGAAGATGCCTGGAGGAATCATCGATCTTACGCAGGCAGTCCAGAACCCGCTTTGGATCCTCCACATGATTCATGGCAATCTGGGTCATACCCAGGATTCCGTTCATAGGTGTACGGATGTCGTGAGACATACTGTTCAGGAACACACTCTTGGCCTTATTCGCTTCCTCTGCGGACTGGTATGCTGCCTTTAAGCCGGCCATCAGCTGCTCATTTC
>OLPQ01002149.1_pt1 | contig 12116 bp, 5 predicted proteins | sample 1672451 | NCBI WGS metagenome assembly OLPQ01 (sample SAMEA3136687, study PRJEB25190) | human gut metagenome | biome: human gut; feature: human-associated habitat; material: faeces | place: Austria | collected 2013
CTATTTCTTATCAGAAAGATTTACTTTCCATAGACACAAGAATTTTTACACCCTCAAAGGGACAGATTGTTCCTCTGTCCCTAAAAATATATCTCTATTTTTCTAACTGCTCATACCAATCTTCTGGAAACCCTATATGTCTCAATGATATATCATTCTCATATTCTTCTACAATAGCTTTTAATTCTATCAAGACTTTGTTGATCCATTCTTTTTTATTTGGATATAATAATTTTAATACAAGTATTTGTGAAAACAATTTTCTGTTTGGTGACATTTCTAATTCCCTTGGCATTTTGGGTAATGCGGGAAATGACCAATAATACAGCCTTGAATAATGTGCACAACGGTTTCTTAAATCAGTGATGCAACGTAACCAGCTTTTTAAACAGGCCACTGATGTACCATATAATTCTTTTGCTAAATATTTCTGGTCACCAGACTGCAAATCCGCATAAAAGTAGGACAACATTCCCATTGAAAAAAATTCAACAATAACCCATATAGGAAAATTTCCGCCATACTTTTCTTTATGGTGCTGAACTACTGATGTACTTTTATTTTCCTCTATACATACATTTAACAGTTTCACGAACTTTTCATGATTGTGCCTGTCATTGTAAATAGCCCCATCCATATATCCTAAAGCCCCATGAACATGTCCACTGTAATAGGCTAATTGCGTTCTTAAATATAATTCAACTTTTTCTATATAATTAAATAATACACCACGCAATCTACTGTCAAATTCATAGATTCTTTGAATTCTGTGAAAGTTTATATTTGAAAAATACGTCCCATCCTTTTTTCTAAACGGAAGGAAATAAGCAGATAATCTATAATAATTCGCCTGTTTTAAAAATCCGATACATTCTGTATCATTATCTATAATAAAACCCTTTTCTTTAATAATTTCGACTTGTTGAGCAAAGGTTTTCGGTTGTTTCATTACCTGTACAGTTGCTTCATTATTTTGCAACTTTTCATTTTTAGTTTCACTTGTATTCACCATTATTTCTCCAAAAATAAAAATGTCTCCCCATGGGACACATCACTTGCGTGAGAGGTGCGGGGAGTCCTGTTAGTGTTATGATATGATATTTGAGAGAAAAAATCAACCATTTTTTATATATTGCCCTCAAAAATTCCGGCAAGACTTTTTTACTTCTTCTTCCTTTCCATCTCTTCTTCCATCGCCTTCTGTTGCTGTGGCTGTCCTTTCCCTTGACTGGCTATCTTCTTCTGATGATTTCGGAGCCGTTTAAGTACCGATCTCCGTGGAGCGTTCTTATCCTTTTTCTTTGGAGTGTTATTCATCAGTCCGTCAATCATATTATAGTTGGCTTCTTCTGCCATCTCTGCACTGCGAAGATATTCTCCATTATCCATAACCTTCTGCCAGTTTGCCAGCTCTGGTTTCTTCTTTTGTGTTTCTCCAGATTGTGTCTGTCCGGTCTGGGCTTGTGCCTGCATTTCCTGTTGTTTTTGCTGTGCCTGCTCTGCCTGTTGCTGCATGAAATTCTGGATGTTCCGTCTGGCTTCTTCATCAAAGCCGTTGTAACAGTCATTCATAACTACGGTACCTTCTTCACTGAGAATCACATAGGCTGCTCTTGTCCCATACTCCTCATGTTCCATCAGAAACCATTTCTTTTCGTTCATCAGGATATAATCCTGTGCAAGCCATGTCCCTTTCTTTCCTTCGATTTCGTACCCGGTCGTATCAATGGAAAGTCTGGTATCGGAAGAACTTTTGATTGTGAGAAATTCCGGAATGATGATAAAACCATCTTTGTTGACATAGTAAGCTGTGGTTTTTCCATCATCGGTAATGACGATCACATCGCTGCAACCGATGGAATGACCTTTGAAGTTCTTCGGTCGTTGCTTCTGTAAACGGAGTTTAATATCAGCCGGAGTTTCCCCCGGCTGGATTCTTCCAATGTACACCTGCTGATAGTTTTCTATCTGGACTGTTCTTCCTTCGCTTTTCAGTTTCTCGTAAGAACGGAAACGCACATCCCGGTACTCTGGGGTATCTTTTACCTGATATACTGCACACTGACTTGTACTCATTCTTCGTCCTCCTCTTCCAGTTCCATTTTATATTCTTCCAGATCCATAAGAAAAACTTCATATCCTTCATCGCTCATACAGAACAGTTTTCTTATGGTATTGCAGACAAGCCCGATCATATCTGCATCGCCTTTCAGAAAAGGAATGATATGATCGATTGCCTCCATCGTGTCATTTCTGTTTCCTTTATCAAACATTGCTGTTACTAAACATTCATCCGCATCAAAGTTCATCGCCAAATCCATCATAATTCCACTTCTCCCTTCTTATGTGTCTTGGATTTCTCCGTTGTCTTATTCTGCTCCTGTGCTTTTGCCCTTGCCTGAAAATCTTTTAAAGACTGCAGCACAGATTTCTTCACTTCACCTTTTGCTCTGCTTGCAGGTTCTGCCTTTTGTGGCTGGCTCCGATTTACAGATACCGGTTCCTGCTCTGCCCTTCTGTCTGCCGCAACCGCAGAAGGTTTCTGTCCACTTCCTATTACTGTTTCTGTCGTATGTTCCGTTTCCTTTACCCTTCCATGCTTTTCATCCAGATACTTTTCCATGTCTGCGATTGCTTTCTGCACCAGAGGGCTTTCTTTATAGTGTGGAATCATATCTATCAGATCACGCCGTATCCGGTCTGCACTCATCAACTCATATTCTCCGGAATAATTTTCATCACCATCTTGCAGATCAAATCCGATTCCTTTAATCCCATGCAGTCTCTCTGCTGGGATACTCTCATATATTTTAATGGCTTCTTCTAAAGTGAGGTTGTTATGGTACTCTCCCATGACCGGAAACTCCATGCACTCTGCGACATAAAAACTGATCGTGGCTTCTGGCTGTTCCTGCTCCGGCTGTTTGTCAAAAATAGAAAATCGCTCTGTATCTTCCAGACGGGAAAGTAAAGAACGGGCAGTTATAACATCGCTGTCTATATCGGATTCCTCGGATACCTCAAGCAGCCAGTCCTTGATAGTTTCTGTTTTCTTATTCAAAATATCCTCCGTGAGTTTTTCCACCTGTTCTTCTCTATTTTCAACTGTATCGTTATACTCATAGGTATCAACGTCATAGCTAAAATTATCCAGGTCCACAGCGAGCTTTTTAATCTCCTGCTGGTCAAGATATTTTTCGGATTCTTTTATATACTCTGCCAGAGTGATTCGCTCCTCTGCAATCGGGTTAATATCCACCTTAATTCCTGCCATCGCTATACCAGATTCATTTAAGGCATTGAAAAAGCTATCTTCTCGAATATCACCTTTATAGGAAAGAACCACATCAAGGTCAGAATCTTCCCGGTAGAGGTCTTGTCTGCTTCTGGAACCATACACTCTTGCAGCAAGCAGCTCTACCTCCTGTTCCATTCCCATATCTTCTAATACTGCCTGTGCATGATACAGGACACCTCTTTCAACTTCTGCCCTGCTCAGGCTATTTAATGCCAGTTCATTTCTTCCAATCTCAGAAGTCGCACGAAGTTCCCCCTCCTGCAATAAATCCTTAGAGTGCTGGATCGTCATTTCTTCAAATTCTTTATAATCCACTTTGACACATTCCAGGTCATCCATTCTTTCACTTTTAAGGATTTCATAAGCAGCTTCCTGAATGGATGCGTCTGGATTATCGTAATCACCACTCTGGATTTCATGCAGATCAGAGTCATAAAAAATAAACGAATATCCTTCTTCTGTTGCCTGTATGGTCAGATACCCTTTACTCCTGATAAACTGCATTGCGATTCCTTCATAGGTTTGCATTGCTTCTTCCCTGCGAAATCCTTCAAAAATACTTGCTGGGCAGTTTTTTTCTAATTGTATCCGCTGCATCTGTTCTTCCTGAACTTCTTCCACATCTGCCATCAGTTCTTCATAATCCACTACTTTTGCGTCTTCCAATGAGTACCCTTTATCTTCCAAAATATCACTGGCAGCTTCATCTACATAAATTGTCGGATTGTCATAGATTCCTCCATCATCCTCCTGATAATCTTCATTGTAAAATGTATAATCATAGCCATCTTCAGCAGTCTGGATTGTAAAGTATTGTTTTCCAATCTGATATGCAATCTGTACCTCATTCCAGTCCAGCATATTTTCCATTTTATTTACCGCTTCATATATTTCCGGATTCAGCCACCCTCCGATCTGTTCATATGCATGGGTCAGCTGATCTATTCCGTTTTCACATCGGATAAAATCCATGCTTTCCTGCATTGTTTCCGTATTCTGGATACCAAGCACTTTTTCCTGATGATTTGGCAGGCGTAAATATTCCTGCATCGCTTCATCCAGTGATTCATACCGGTTTACTTTTACTACACCCTCTGCATTTACATCTTCCATCACATAAAAATTATCAACGTAATGAATCTCTGGCATTTTCAACTTTATGCCTTCTGGCAGCTGCACCTCACTGACTGCATGGAAATTAAACCGGACATCCGTTCCAGATTCATTTTTTCCTGCCATCGTTTCTTCCCAGGTATCTTTCTGTACTGCCTGTATTTCTTCGATTGTAAGTGTCTGTCCACTCCGCAGGGTTACAACAGAATCTTTCGGGAATTCCGTCAAGTCATAAAGTGTTGTTCCATTTTCCTGCAAATATTCTGATACAGCTTCTAACGCTCCTGCATCAAACCCATTCCATAAATCCTCCGCTACAAGCTGTCCATTTTCTGCTACGATAATCCCTGCCACATCGGAGCCAAATTCATCATGTTCCATTAAGAAGAACTTCTCCCCCGCATATTCCTTTTCATCAACCGTATGCCATGTCCCGTTATGTCCTTCTGCTTCATATCCTCTTGTCTCTGCCGTGATTGTCACTTCGTTTTCTCCTATCGCCTGTTCTATCCTCTGCATCCGGATCTCAGCTCTTGCCATGTCGATAAACCCATCTAAAACTGCCGGGTGGCTTTCGATCACATAATCCAGGTTCAGATTTCTACCCCGGCTGACATTTTCCGGGACTTCGATATGCTCCGCCCAGTCTTTGTTCTGTCTGGAAAATCTTCCATCATGGGAAAGTTCACGGATGGTATTTGCCATAACAAAATTCATACGTTCTTCCCCGAAGCGTTCCACGACTTCTTTTGCCGCATCCTGCTTTAAGTGCAGCCCGTCAAAATTCTCCCGGATGGCTTCTTCGATTGCTTTCTTACAGTCCAGGTTTAACTTTCTGGAATCCAGATAAGCATCCACATCCCGTTCTCCCATTGCCTGTTCCAATGTTCCTTTATAAACTGGCGGATATGCCCTGACGGAATTATGTTCCAGTATGTTCATTCTCTGCTGGACAAACTCCGGAAGTTTCTGAAATCCAAAAGAATCTACATAATAGGCTGTGATCTCTGCACCCCTGTTTATCACGATCACATCACTTACCGATAAGGAATGACCACGGAAATCTTCCGGTCGGTCAATGTTAAAGCGTTCAAATATATTGTCTAACGTGATCGTTGGCATCCACGGTGCTGCATAAACCATTCGGTAATCCTTTCCGTCAATGGTATAGCCCAGACTCTTTGCGGATTCTATTCCCATAAACTGATAAGTATGCTCATCTCCACTATCCATCTGATAAATAGCAAACCTTCTGCTTTCTCCATGCAGAAGAAGTGTCTCATCAATCTTTTCTGCACTGTCCTGTTCCAGTTTTTCCTGTCTGGCGGCAGCTGCTTCTCTTTCTTTATGTACTTCCCATTCTGCTTCCGTGATACCAAAAATACCGTCATGTCCCAGGATTGCATTTTCTGTTTCTGCAAGAATCTGTCCTGCCTGCTCTGGATTGTCTGGATTTCCATGTAAGAGAAAAACTTCCGCACCCTCACGATACAATTCTACTGCCCTGTTTTTTTCAAGAGGATACATGTGTTCCAGTCGGATTCCTGCTTCGTGCATTTCTGTAAAACCGATCATGCCATCTGGGAAATTGTCAATCTGTGCCTGTGTTTCATTCATAAGGCTTCTCGTATATTCACTTCCCGGTCTGCGGATTGCAGTCATCATACGGTTCACCAGTCCAAGCACTTCGTCTTTGTCGTCCATCTTATATGCAAAATTCACAATAAGATTTCTCTGACTATCCGTAAAATTTCCCCTACTTGCATCCTCTGCCGCTTCGATCAGCCGGTGGGCATACTGCATAGCTGTTTCTTCTATATTTTCAAGACTTGCATCTTCGATTGGTCTTTCCATTTCCAGCTCGTGTATCTGCGTTTCGATATTCCCAATGACTTCCGCAGACGTTTTCCGGATAGTATCCATAGATGCTCGAAGTGCTTTCATATCCTTGCTCTCACACCAGCTGGCGATATAGGTAAACGAATATTCTGAAGTATCCAGACCAAAATGGTTGCAGACAATATAAGCAATACTTTCTGCTTCCACTTCCTTTGTTGTCTGGTCTTTTAAGACTCCTTCCGCATCCATTACCTCCTGGTCATGCAGCAATGCGTGGCTCACCTCATGGACTCCGGTTTTCATGGTCTGGAGATTGCTCATATCTTTCTGAATTGCGATATACTTTTCTGTCTGATGGTAATACCCCTTTGCTTCCCCTTCTATCTGCATCATGCGGATTGGCACAGGGGAAATGTTCTGCAATGCTTCCATGAACGTGTCATAAAACTGTACGCTCCCGGTAAGTTCCGGTACTTCCAGTTCTGCAATCGGCTCTCCCTCTGTCTGGCTGACATCAAATACTGTTGTCACACGAAACCTTGGAATGACCATCTCCACAATCTCTGTTTCCGGCTGACCGTCATCCCCGATCACTGGCTCTTTTGTTACAGGGTCAATCTTTTCAATCTCCTGTTTCTCACGGATGGGTGCCGGTGCGATGATCTGGATTCCTTTTTCCCCTCTCTTTACATGGCGGTTAAACTTCTTCTGCCACGCCTGATACCCTGCCACCAGAGTAGCCTCCGGTTTCTGCATGGTGATCAGAAGGGTGTTATTAAAACTGTAATTATGAAACTTGGACATGGTATTCAGATATTCTGTATATCTCTCCGAAGTAAAGATTTCTTTTACTCCCTGCTCCAGCCGTTCCGATATTTCTTTTAACTGTTTTTCTATATTATTTGCCATAAACAAACCCTCCATTTTATGTCCCCGCCAGAGAAAACTCTGACGGGAAATCTTTTATAACTCCTGTTCGTGTTTTTTCTTTGCAGTTTTCTGTACAGGTGGCTGTTCCGCCGTATTCTGCTGTGCCTTCTCCTGCTTTAAGCGTTCCAGAATAGATGGCTTATGGATTCTGTCTGCTGTTTCCGGAAGTTCTTTTTCTTCTACAGCATCCCTGCTATCTGTGCTGCTTCCTTCTCTGCCAATATCCTCATCTGCCATAATCGTCTCATTGCCCTTTTCATCCATGTTCAGCAACGCATTTAACTCGGATAACCGTTCCATCTTTTCATTCAGCTCTGCTTCTTTCGGGAATGGTTTCTTTACCTCTTCCTGTGCAGTCGCAAGCTGCTGTTGTACGGTTTCCAGTTTCTGTTCGCTTTCCGTCAGCTTCCTGTCAATGGAAGAAAGGGTGTTATGGATACGCTGCATATTTCCTACCGGGTCTTTTCCGATCTCCAGTTTATAAGAGCATTTTCCTTTGACCGTCAGCTCAAACGCATTGGAGAACATATTGTAGGAAGCAGATAACGTAAACCCATGATATTCCCCGACCTTTCCGCCGGTGCTAACGGTTTTTAGTCCTGCACAGGCAGCAATCAATGCCTCGCCTGCTTCTTTCTTATCTTCATAAAGGACATTTCCTACTGTCATGGCAAATGTGTCATTATCCTGTAAATCCACGCTTTTTACTACCTGCGAATCCACCTGCATCCCGGCAATCCGCTCTTTCAATGCACTGATCTGTACCGGGAAATTCTTTGCAATATCGGATTCCAGACGGTAAATCTGACTGGTATGGTTTGCCTTTAAGAGTTTCAGCTTACTTACCTGCACATCCAGATCCATTTTTTCCTTAATGTACGGATTGCCTGTAGCAAGTGCCTTGATCTCTGCATAGGACAGTGCCGTATCATCCACATCTTCACAAGCCCTGACCGGGGATTTACTGGTCATGATCTGACTGATGAACTTCTGCTTATTCTCCAAAATCTGCCACATATACGCATCAAAAGTGTTCTCCGTCACATACCGGAATATCTTTACTTTGTCATTCTGGTTTCCCTGTCTTAAAATACGTCCCTCCTGCTGTTCCAGATCAGACGGCTTCCACGGACAGTCAAGGTGATGCAGCGCAATGAGCCTGTCTTGCACGTTGGTACCAGCACCGAGTTTCGGTGTAGAACCCATGAGGATTCTCACCTGTCCGGCCCGCACCTTTGCAAACAGTTCCGCTTTCTTTGCCTCCGTGTTATATTCATGGATAAAAGCAATCTCTTCTTTCGGGATTCCTCTGGCAACCAGTTTGTTCCGGACATCATCATATACGTTGAAAGTCCCATCCCCTTTTGGAGTAGACAAATCACAAAAGATCAGCTGGGTTGTCCGGTCTGTCTTTCCCTCATCCCATACCTGGAAAGCATTTTCCACACAGGTATTAACCTTGCTTTTTTCGGCATCCGGGAGAAGTTCGTTCAAAAGCCTTTGGTCTAACGCACACTTCCTTCCATCATTGGTGATCTTGAGCATATTATCTTCTGTCGGATTCACAAGACCGCCTCTTACACTTTCGGCACGTTCTGAAAAAGCACTGACCATTTCCTGCTGTTCTTCACTTGGCTTCAAGACTTCATTGATAAACTCTGCTTCCGGTACGGGAAGGTTCAGCATATCCGAAGTCTGAATATCTGCAGCTTCCTTAAAAATGGAGATCAGCTCCGGAAGATTAAAAAAACGAGCAAACCGTGTTTTTGCACGATAGCCCGTTCCTTCCGGTGATAATTCGATTGCGGTTACTGTCTCCCCGAACGTTGCCGCCCAGGAATCAAAGTGTCCCATACCCATACGCATGAGTGTGTCATACTGGAGATAACGCATGATAGTGTAAAGCTCCGTCATACTGTTCGATACGGGAGTACCTGTAGCAAAGGTGATCCCTCTGCCGCCGGTCAGTTCATCCATGTACCGGCATTTCATAAACATATCCGAACTTTTCTGTGCATCCGTCTGTGAGATTCCCGCCACGTTCCGCATTTTTGTGTATAAAAAAAGGTTCTTAAAGCTATGGCTCTCATCCACAAACAGCCTGTCCACACCCAGCTGCTCAAAAGTTACTACATCATCCTTTCTGGTCTGGTCATTAAGTTTCTTCATCCTCGTCTGCAGACTCTTTTTTGTTTTTTCCAACTGTTTGATGGTATAATTCTGCCCTGCCTGATGTGCTGCTTCTTCAATGGAAAACGTAATATCTGCAATCTGATCTTCCAGCATGACAATCTGACGTTCCCTTGAAAGAGGGATTTTCTCAAACTGTGTATGTCCGATGATCACCGCATCATAATCCCCTGTTGCAATACGGGAACAGAAACGTTTTCGGTTTGCCGGCTCAAAGTCCTTCTTCGTTGCCACCAGGATATTTGCTCCCGGATAGAGACGTAGGAAATCACTGCCCCACTGCTCGGTCAGATGGTTTGGCACAACATAAAGATTCTTCTGTGAGAGTCCCAGCCGCTTTGATTCCATACCGGCTGCGATCATCTGGAACGTCTTTCCTGCTCCTACGCAATGAGCCAGTAACGTATTATTTCCATACAGCACATGCGCCACTGCGTTTTTCTGGTGCGGCATCAGGGTGATCTCCGGGTTCATGCCGGCAAACTGAATATGGCTTCCATCATATTCCCGTGGACGGATGCTGTTAAATCGTTCATTATAGATCTTACAGAGATCTTCCCGTCGGTGCAGGTCTTTAAATATCCACTCCTTAAATTCCTCTTTGATCAGCTCCTGCTTCTGCTGTGCCAGCATCGTTTCCTTCCGGTTTAATTCCCGGTGTTCCCCCTCGGCATCCTGTACCGTGTCATAAATCTTGGTATCTCTAAGGTTTAAGGCATCTTCCAAAAGGCGGTAGGCATTGGCTCTCTGTGTTCCATAAGTGGAAGTGACAAGGGCATTTCCGTAGCTGTCCACATTCTTTCCCATAACATTCCATTGTCCGGTCACTTCGGCATACTGGACTTTGACCTTGCTCCCTACATAATATCTTGGTGTATGAAATGTCTCTGCCATGAACCTTGTAATATAATCCTCGGAGATCCAGGTTGCCCCAAGTCTTGCCTCAATCTCTGACGCATCCAGATCTTTTGGCTGTACCTGCTCCAAATACTGCACGTTCACCTGATATTCCGGATGATCTTCTGCAAACTGTTTTGCGATCTGCAGTTTCTCCCTCACATTTCCAGAAAGATATTCGTCCGACGGCTCCCATTTTTCACTGATCGGATTTTTAAAGATCACCCCTGCCAGTTCTTCGGTAAGTTCTGCTTCTGTTTTCCCGGAAAGCTGTGCCATATAGGAAAGGTCAACGCCTGCCCTCTCACCAATGGAAACCGCAAGTGCTTCACTGGCAGTATCCACGGAAGTTACCGTTTCTGCCCTGCGGATTGTCCTTTTGGTAAAAATATCCGCTTTCCGTTTCAGTTCTCCCTTATCATCCAGAAATTCCAGAGAAGTCAAAAGACAATAGCTGCTGTCCTGGCTGAATGCCCGCTTATTGGCATTGCTGCTGAGCAGACCATATTTTGCTGTAAAGGTATCGTATTCTTCATTGAGTTTTTCCTGCAGCTTTGTGATCTGTTCATCGCTTCCCTCTTCCATCTGGCACTGGATCAGTTCATTCGTAACATCACGGATGTTCACCAGCCCTTTGACACGTTCCGCTGTCATAGCCGGAAGATCCATGCGGTTCATCACAGAATTTTCCCGGTAATAGACTTCCTCATTCACTACGGTAAAACTGAAATTCTTTACATCCGGGTCTGCCGGGATAGAGACAACATCCTCTTCTAACTCTGTATCCGAAAGTTCCAGTTCCGTGATCGTACCATGGATATTCTGGACAGCTTCTTTTAATTGTTCTTCTAAGGTAATTCCTTCTTTTGGTTTTACGGTCACTTCCTGCTTTCCATACTGGGTACTTTCTGTAGTAAACTCACCAAGCACCATTTCCGGATGCTCTGCAAAATAAGCATTGACTGAATAGCCTTTCGGCATTTCCTTTAAATTTAACCATTCCGGTTCCTCAATGGATGCCCTGTCTCTTTTCTGGAAAAACAGAATATCAGAAACAACGCTGGTATTGGCATTTCTCTGGAACGCATTATTCGGTAATCGGATGGCTCCAAGCAGTTCTGCCCGGTTTGCGATATACTGTCTCACTGCCGGATTCTGCTTATCCATCGTTCCACAGGAAGTTACCACAGCCACTACGCCACCGGGACGCACCAGATCAAGGGATTTTGCAATAAAATAATCATGGATCATAAAATGATGCCGGTCATATCTGCGGTCACTGACCTGATACGCCCCAAATGGAACATTGCCTATCACACAGTCGAAAAAGCTGTCCGGATAACTGGTTTCCTCAAATCCCTGTACGGCAATCTTATTTTTCTGATAAAGCTGTTTTGCAATCCTGCCCGAAACCGGGTCGAGTTCCACACCGTACATATTGGTTTTGCCCATACTCTCCGGGATCAGTCCCATAAAGTTACCGACACCACAGGACGGTTCCAGAATATTTCCCTGTTTCAGTCCCATATTTTCCAGTGCTTCATACATACTTCGGATCACGGTTGGGGACGTATAAAAAGCATTTAAGGTCGATGCCCTTGCTGCACTGTATTCTTCTGGTGATAAGGTATTCTTTAACTCCAGATACTCATTCGCCCAGCTGCTGTTATTTTCCTCAAATGCCTGTGGGATACCACCCCAGCCAACATAACGGGATAATTCCTTTTGAGTTATGTTGCGAAACATACGGATTTTTCTTATTCTTGCTCCTAATTTCAATTTCTTCTCCTTTTCAAAATGGGGCTGTCGCATTAGCAAATATTTTTGCTGGGCGGCAGCCCCGTTTTAT
>OLPQ01002153.1_pt1 | contig 12068 bp, 7 predicted proteins | sample 1672451 | NCBI WGS metagenome assembly OLPQ01 (sample SAMEA3136687, study PRJEB25190) | human gut metagenome | biome: human gut; feature: human-associated habitat; material: faeces | place: Austria | collected 2013
GAGATTCTGATCCGCAGACACGAATTTCGTCAAATACAGATCTTCTTTTAGAGAGAGGAAATAAACAACTGGCACACAGTCTTTCAATTTCGCTGGATAATGCATGGTCAACAGATTTTGAATTTCAAGGAAATGAAGTACGTGCCTCCGATAATTTTTTCTATAAACCGTATCTTGCAGCACTTGAATACAAAGACAGCAATATGGTCGATCTTGGGTATTGGGCAGAACCGTTCATTCTGGAAGATAATTATATGGACAATCATGAAATGATTACGTATTCTGTTCCATTGCTGCATAATGGAGAGATTTATGGAATTCTGGGTGTAGAAATTTCCTTAAAATATTTGGAGCGGTATTTTAATGTGAAAGATCTGGACAACTCTTTGAACGCCGGTTATGCGCTGATGGAAGATCAGGGGGACGGTCAGTATAAAGTGATTCTTGGAAAAGGAGCGTTATATGATGTGGCTGCCCGGACAGGAGAGACACTAAAGCTGAAAAAAAGCAACAAAACACAATTATATCAGGTGGCAGGTGCAACAGTTGGGAAACAGAATGTTTACGCAATTGTAAAACCACTGAGCCTGTATAGCAATAATGTGCCATATGAAGATACGAATTGGTGCTTATGTGGACTTGTCACGGAAAAATCCATATATGGTCTGGGAAACAGTGTCTACAATATTATACTGGCAGCTATAGTGGGAAGCACAATGCTGGCAGCTTTCTGTGTATATTTTCTGGTTACTTATGTTACTAAACCAGTAAATCGTCTGGTAGAAGGTGTGCGCGGAGGTGTGGAGGGAATCCATGCATTTGCCCCAGCGGACATTGCGGAAATTGATGAATTGCATGATGTGATCGAGAATCTGACCGATGCCCAACAGCAGGCAGAAGAACAGCTTCTGGAAGAAAAAGAACGTTACAGGATTGCGGTTGAGACATCTGAAGATATATTCTTTACGTTCTGGAAGAAAGAAAAGAAGCTGGAGATTGTTAACAGTATCAGGCATGATGGAATTTGGGATTGTAAGGAGCATGCGGAATTTGCAGAAAATGGTTATATTTATCCGGACGACATAAAAAAGGTTCATACAGTATTTCAAAATCTGAAGGATAAAGTTTTTCTTGAATTTCGGTTTCGGTGTACAAAAGAGGAGCCATATTACTGGGTTCAACTGACTGGAAGTATCTTTCGGGATGAGAATGGAGAGTATGACCGGCTTGTTGGCTGTATACACAATATTCATCAGCAAAAGATGTTAGAAGAAGCGCAGCGGACACAACAGCAATTCGATTCAACGACAACATTTTATCGATGGTCCTATGGCATCAAAGCCATTGCGGCGGCAAAAAAAGAATATCCGCAAAGTGTGCTGGCAGTTACAAATATTGAAAAATTTTCTGCGATTAATGAGAAATATGGACTTGTATATGGAGATCTTGTATTAGAGACGGTTGCACGTCTTTTGAAAGACGAATGCAAAAAAATCACGGATTGCGATAGTATCGGAGTCCGGGGAGGTGCGGATCAGCTGCTGATCTGGGTTCCGTGCATTACGGAAGATCAGATGGAGGATTTGATGAAATGTGTGAGAGAAAAGGTCGCACACATTGTAGATGAAAACTATCTGGTACTTAATTTCCAATGTGGAATAAGAATTTGTGAAGAGAACCAGGAGCTTTCAGATACGATCCGTCAGGCATTTGTTGCATTAGAGGCAGTGCAGTCGAGAAGAGAGAATATCCTGTGTTATGAAAATCTTTCGGAATTTGAGAAGAAACTTCATATCAGAAAACTGAAAAAAACAGAACCATTTGAAAAGCTCAAGCAGATGAGCCTGCCGTCTTTAGCATTGAATTTATTTGACCGGAGTGGTGAGATGAAGGTGTCCATGGATATGCTGGCACTGAAGATCCAGGAAATATATCATATGGAGAATCTGATCATCACAAGATTTTACAGGGATACGCTTGTGAATCTGTATGGATATAATTGGAAAGAAAAAGATAACAGCTGGGATGGAATCCTGCGCTGTACTGGTTCTGACTATAAGCGGTATGTAGAAACGAAAATAGTACAGAAGCTTATGCCTGTTACAAAGAGGGAACAAAACGATGTGACGATTTGTCGATTTTTGCCGTCAAAAGATAGTTGGATATTTCATATGGCAGATGAAGGCTGTTATTCCGGAAGTATTATATTTGTCGGGATAGATAATGAAATTATGAAAGAAGGACATAATCAGAAACGACTGGAAGAAGTATGTACCATTATCCAGAACCGGATGAATCTGGAAAGACACGATCTGTCTGCACAGGCGAAATCAGAGTTCCTTGCCCGTATGTCTCATGAGATACGTACACCGATGAACGGAATTATCGGAATGACGGAAATTGCACTTCAGAATGAACAGACAGAAGAAAAACGAATAGACTGTCTGAAGAAAATTCAAAGCTCTTCGGGCTATTTATTAAATATTTTGAATGATATTCTGGATATGTCTAAGATTGAAAGTGGAAAGATGCAGCTTGTCTATGGCAGATATAATCTCAAAAAGTTGCTGGATAATGTTGAGGCATTGATGGAATCTCGAATGTCAGAACGTCAGATTTGTTTTACGAAGCAGATCAATCTTATTCATGAATGGTTTTACTGTGATGAACTGCGTATCAATCAGGTGCTTTTGAATTTACTGAGCAATGCAGTGAAATATACGCATAAAGGTGGAAATGTATGTCTGACTGTAAAAGAAATCTGCGATGAGAAGGAAAAAGCCAGCCTCTACTTTTCAGTGCAGGATGATGGAATTGGCATCGAGGAAGAAAAGCAAAAACTCATTTTCCAGAATTTTGAGCAGGCAGATGAATCTGAGATAGCAAGAAGGCAGGGAACAGGATTAGGTCTGGCAATCAGCCGCAGACTGATCCATATGATGGATTCCGAGATTAATCTGGAAAGCGAATTACATAAAGGAAGCAATTTCAGCTTTACACTGAAGTTAAAATATCTGGAGAACGTAGAGGAAGTAAAAGATTCGTCAGAAAAGTCATTGGATCTGAAAGAAAAGCATATTCTGATCGTGGAAGATAATGAATTGAATATGGAGATTATCCATACCATTCTGGATAAGTACGAAGCCAAGATCGAGGAAGCATATGACGGGCAGCAGGCTCTGGAAAAAATACGTCAAAGCAAGGAAGGAGAATATGATCTTATTCTTATGGACATTATGATGCCAGTCATGGATGGACTGGAGGCAGCCAGAGAAATTCGAAAGCTTCCACGTAATGACTGCAAAACACTTCCAATCGTTGCGATGAGTGCAAATGCGTTTGATGAAGATGTTAAAAAGTCTTTGGCTAGTGGTATGGACGCTCATTTGTCTAAGCCAATTAATATGGAACAGTTGGAAAAGACACTTGCCAGATTTGTGAAAGGACCAAGGCCCTCATGTTTGGAGGAAACGAAATGTCTTTCTTGATCGATATCCAGGGAACCGGAAAATGTATTATCGATTGTGACACATAAAGAATGATCGTCTGTTTTAGCGCGGACGATTATTTTTTTGTCTTCACCAGGTTGTGCATTGCAGGCATCTATAGCATTTTCCAGAAGATTTCCAAATAGAATGGATAAATCTGTCTCTGAAATAGAAATGTGTTTTGGAATCGAAGCGGAAACAGAGTAAGTGATCCCAAATGTACGTGCCTGCTCGGAAAAATATGAAAGAATTGCCTGGACGCATTGCTGATTCCAGACTGGAGCGGTTGGCATTTCCGTAGATTGCATAATTCCACATCAGATAAAATGTACAAGGGATGATCCAAAGATAATGCCATTCCATTCCGGAAGATTTCTGTTCTACCGCAGGTTTATATATTTCTTTATATGAAAAAAATAGCGAAACACACAAAATAATTTCTACCAGAAAGAACACGAATGAAAATGACCAGCGATAGGACTGGCGGGCTAGTTCCGGGAAAAGGTATCCTTCGATACATTTGGAGGAGATGACAGCCAGATATCAATAAAAGCGACTCGCATATGCCCACCTCCTGATGGATATGTTTTTGTTGTTTTTATCATAGCAAAATCCGATAAAAAACGCAAATCATGTATTATAGAATAACGCGCAGAATAAAGTAAGTATCTGTCACCGAAAACTGGCAGCTTCCATTCAGTTTTTCAGCAACATACCAGATACTTTTTGTTCCAAACCCGTGTCCGGCTTCGGAAGTATATGGAAGTCCATTCATAAATTCTGGCTTATCAGCATAAGTATTTTTCAGAAGAATCAGTAATTTTTCTTCATTCAGACGCATATCCAGTTTAATTTCACGTCTCGCTTCTGGAAGTTTCAGGACTGCATGGATCGCATTTTCCAAAGCATTGGAAAGAATTGCAGTCATATCCACATCAGAGACTGCAAGAGTCTCCGGAAGTTGGATAGAGTATTCAAAATGAATATAGTTATGTTCCAGTTCACTCTCATGAGAAGATAGAATTAAGTTTATAATTTCATTTTTACAATATCGCTGTGTTACGGTTTTGTCAGAAGTATGGATGACTTCGTTAATATATTCCAATGCTTTTTCATTGTCGTTATTTTCAATATAAGAAGAAATGCTTAATAAAAAATGTCTCATATCATGGCGCAGAATAGAGACAGCGTGTTCGGAGCGGCGAATCGCGTCCAGTTCCTTTTCAGACTGGATCCGCTTCATCTCCATAATCTGGTTGCGCTGTTCTGCTTCTTTATTGGCTTCGTATTCCTTGAAATAAAGAAACAAAAACATCAGATAAGTGATGCAGAGCACGAATCCAAGAAATTCGCCAACTACCTTTGAGCCGGAATAAAGAAGTAAAGTATATTTACTTGTCATATAATCAAAAATGTAATAGACAAAAGGCATAAATCCGAGGATAGCCAGTGAACGAGCCGGCTTTTGCAGAAGCTGTGCAGTAATGTCGGAAACGTAATGGACAAGCAGGATAAATACGATAATGGTCACACAGATACGGACACTGTAATAGATCCATTCCTGACTGGTCAATGTCATTGCTGCAATTCCGGTCCAGTTACTGATCTGGCAGCAGAGGTATGCAGTCAGAACAGCCAAAATGGAGTTGGCCATTTTATATTTGTAATAAAAAGTAAGAAACAATACAAGCGGAATGTGAATAATGAAAGGATAGACCTGTTCCGTGAAACTGGTTCCATGCAATACAAAAAAAAGTACATAAAAAACACCTGTAATACACGAAAAAGTTAACAAGGCAAGGATATTCTTCCGGTTCATGCGGATGCCGAGAAATGCAGCAGATGCGTAGACACCGAACAATAATGTAGTTGTGTTATGAATCAGGCTTAAAATATTTACAAGCATCGTAGTTTCCTCTTTTGTTCGAAAATATGTGGATAAAATCCAGATCCGGTGTACAAATCGTGGAAAACATATCTATATATCAGGAGTCCTGGAACATCTGGGCAAAATAGGCCTCTTTGAAAGCTTTTGCGTAGCCTCTGGAAACCGGAATGTTCCGCCCGGATTTCGTAGTAATCTCAGCTGCGGTAAAATGATCTACATTTTGCAGATATACAAGGTAGCTTCGATGACATTTGAAAAATCCATCCTGCGAAGAGAAACGCTCCTCAAAGGAATGAAATGGTTCTGCGGACTCTATGATATTGCCGGAGCGCAGATGAAAGAAAACTCTCTTATTCTGAGCTTCTGCGTATTCAATTTCATGAAAATACAGTTTCTGATAACCGGTGACAGTTTTGATCACCATGTTCTTTGGTTCTTCTGCAAATGATTGGGCACATTCGTCCAAAAGTTCCTTGAGCTTATCATAGGCAATTGGTTTCAGCACATATCCTTGAGCTTTGACCTCATAAGACTCTAAGGCAAATTCCGGTGATGAAGTCAGAAAGATGATTTTAACGGACTTATCGCGCTGACGAAGTTCCCTGGCGGCATCCATACCATTTAAAAGAGGCATGATAATGTCCAAAAAAATAATATCCAGCCGTTCTTCTGTATTGGCAGCGACTAGCTTATCACCGTTATTAAAAGTGTATATCTTTACCGGAATCCGGCGTTCATCGGACCATTTCCGAATTAATTTTTCAGCACAGATCAGGAATATCGTGCTGTCATCACAGATGCCTATTTTCAGCATATTCTCACCCCAGTTCATTTTTCTATAAATATATTTTAATATAGAAACACTTTTCTTTCAATAAAATCAAATTGCAGTTCGCGCCGTATAAATGACAACTCGCGCCGGAGACAAAAATAGGACAGGAAAATAGGTATAATGTTAGATGGGATTAGGATAATTAATTTAATAAAACAGGAATGCATAATATATGCCCCGTAAAATATTCACATTTTGCGAGGCGTTTTTCCTTAAGAAAAACATAAGTATTTTCTTGTTGAGAAGATAGGAATGTTATGATATGATAAGTCCACTCAAACATTCGAAATAGTGATCATGATATTTTAAGAAGCAGTTCTGCTTCGATCAAAAACGGACAGAATCGTCCGGAATTCCATGTTTGAAAAAGTAACTGTAGATGAGTATAATAAAAGGAGAATCGTATGGTAAAAAACGAAAATTTCATAATGCAGGCGAAGGAAAGCAAGACATTGCAGGAACTGAATCTTACAGACGATTTCTTGTTTGATGTGGCAACGGAAGAACTTGAAAATTGTAAGGCAATTATCGAACTGACTACAGGACTCAGGCTTAAGAGTTTGAAGTGGAAATCTGGACAGAAAGTAATTCACAATCTTCCGGGAAAGCGTGGAGTTAGACTGGATTTCATTGCAGAATCGGAAGATGGAAGGATATTTGATGTGGAAATGCAGAATCGTAATGAAGGGAATATTCCGAAGCGGACCAGATTCTATCAAGCACTGATAGATGCACCGATACTCAAAAGTGGAGAGCGAGGATTTGATAAGATGAATCCACTCTACATTATTATCATTTGTAATTATGATCCATATGGAAAGAAGAAATATTGCTATACATTTGATAATCAGTGCAAAGAAGTTCCAGGACTGCGCTTAGGAGATGAAGTAACAAAACTGCTTTTGAGCACAAAAGGTGAGAATAAGGAAGAAGTGTCGAAGGAGTTGGTTGATTTTCTTCACTATGTAACGGAAAGTAATGAAAATGGACTTCCAGATGAATGTGATGAGAGGCTGAAACGTCTGCATGAGAGCATACGAGAAATCAAAGCCAGTGCGGATATGGAGGTAGAGTATATGAAGATGGAAGAAAGAGAACGGATTATACGAGACGAGGGAAAACAGATTGGAATTATTAATGGAAAAATAGAAGCTGTTTTGGAATTACTTGAGGATAAAGGAGAAGTTCCGGAAAAGGTGAAGGCAGAAATTTTCGCAGAAACGGATCCGGAAGTATTGAAGAAGTGGCTGCGTTTGGCAGCAAAATCGGAAACGATAGAGGAATTTTGTAAAGAGATAGATCATTAAATGGAACTGTAAAATGCATAATATACGCCCCGTAAAATATTCACATTTTGCGAGGCGTTTTTGTATGAGATAATAATCAGAACAGCTACAGTTTCAAGGAATGGTATGTCAGATATCAAATATCCACGTCTTCAGTATCGGATTCAGCTAATGTTCCATGTACAGTTGGTTCTATGGTATCGACCATTATATGTTCCAGGAACTGCATTCCGCTTCCTTCGAGAAAGCGCCCGTAAAGTGGAAGCTTCGTCATCTCCCCTGTGATGGAAGACAGACCTTCTAAAATAAGCTCTTTCCCGGGAGACTCGGACCAATGTGCCATTAATTCGTTGCTTTTGAAATGTAAATAAAGCTTTCGGCTCATGGCTTCTTCCAGATAGACCATATCAAGAACAAGAACCGGAGCGTGATCTGCATCAGTAGTATACTCACATTTTACTGCGACAAGGTAAGTCTCGCCATGAAGTGTAATCGGATTATCAATATAACGATCAAAACTTGCAGTCAGCGTACAATGTTCTTCTCCTTCCAGAAAGTGAATATAAAATTTGTCTGGACAGTTGATTTTGTCATATTGAAAAGAAATCTGTCTGATTCCGTTTGTCAGATTATTATGGAATACCTGAATAATCAGTGGAAACAGGCCAACACTTGCGGGATTTATATTGTAGCATTTTCCGTCTAAATCCTTTAGCAACCGGACATATTTGGGATATATTGCATGGCTTCTGGAATATCCGCTTTTCTTTGCCCAGCCGCCGCGTCGGATCTGCGGCATGCAGGAAGGCCCATGGGAAAGTGAGTGAACCAGGTGTGTCAGTTTGTGATACTCGGCAGGATTTTCAGGGAGAGCATATTCAGATGCCTGATATTCCTGTGGAAATGCATCACGTATCAGATCTAGCATGACGTTATTCTGGAAGAGTTCATTGTTTCCAGCGCAGGTGACAATGACCATGTCAAGGTCAGGATATACGATCACATTTTGCCCGAGCATACCATTGAATTCGAAACTGTTCAGACGATTCTCCATCCAGATCTGGTATCCGTATCCGTAAGTTCCTTCGATACTGTCAACCTGTTTTGTGGTCGATTCGCGGATCCAGTCGGTCGGAATGATCTGCTTTTCGCGCCACATGCCGTGGTTTAGATAGAGCTGCCCTAATTTTGCCATGTCTTCCGGACAAATAAAAAGCCCCCAGCCACCTTTTGTGATGCCTTTTGGGCAGGTCTCCCAGAGATACCGGGTGATGCCAAGAGGCTCAAATAGACGTGGCCGCAAGTATTCCTCCAGCGTCATCTCAGTTTTTGCGCTGACAATTGCAGAAAGGACATAAGTATTCAGACTGTTATACTGAAATTCCGTGCCAGGTTTTCCCGTTACAGGTGCATTTAAATAACTTTCCAGCCAGTCATTACCAGAGACAATCCCAGATTCGTTAAATGTTACACCACTTGTCATGGTCAGAAGATGCCGTACTGTGATTTCCGGTCGGAAGATTTTGAACAGTGGATTGACTTTTCCGGGAAAGATATTGTATATGTTTTCATCTAAAGAAAGCTTCCCCTCATCGATCAGCAATCCGATTGCCATACCGGTAATACTCTTACACATGGAATGGGAAATGTGCCATATGCCGCTCCGGTAAGGCGCAAAGCTGCAGTCACAGATTACATTTCCATGTCGCAGTACAAGAAAGTGATGCATATCCGTGTATGGAGATGCAGATAAGTTACTTAGTAAATGTATCAGTTTCTCGGAAGAGACACCCTGGCTCTCCGGTGTAGCGCGCAGGAAAGCCTGTTCATACGGAAGGCTTTCCGGAAACGGGATTTTCTGTGGTGTGAAATCAACTTTACTAACTCCGTCGGTCTTGCCGAGAATCATATTTGTGATCATTTCAATCACAGCAAGCTGCTCTTTTGCCATGGCAGGTCACCTCCATATAAAAAAATAACATGCAGCAGAGCACATCCATCTCTGCTGCACAGTTTGCAAGTAAAGCTCTTGCTTATAGTATAACATTATTCTTCCCCGACTACCCAATCTTTTTTCAGATACCAGACAGCGCCTTGCCAGTAAGTCTCTTCCGGAAGTGGATCCGTAAAAAGATGCTGCCAGCTTTTCTTGATTTTCTGAGCCAGAAGCGGATAAAATGAGGACTTCATAATGTCCAGTGGCTCGCGGACGCCCTGACGCTTATATTCCTGCTCAAAGGCGGCGATTTCTTCATCAGTTCCAACATATTCCATGTTCAGAATTTTATTCCATGTTCTCCGGTCAAAAAGAATCAACTCGTCTTTGGGAATTTCCAGGTGCATACGCCGGCAGCCAGCATTTGGAACTGCCCATTTTTTATCACGGTACATCCAGATTGGTGATTCAGCCTCTTGTGGCTTTGGAATGATCTTTACAGCTTCCTGGCGGAAAAACTTGTAAGCAGTGTCAAAAATCCAGGCAGTGTCTTGATATTTCTTTGTGATATAAGCCTGTTTTACATAGTTTACGCCATCTTTATCTACAATATCCCAGACAAGGTCAGGCTGCGTGCAATACATCGTGATAGTGTCTGAGGCTGATGATATATTATTCTCCGTCATAAAAACGTACCTCCTTGATCCACTCTTTCTTTAACTTCCAGCAGGTTCCGACCATGAGGGACGGATCATCCGGCTGAATCGTAAAAATTCGATCCCAGCTTTTGATAATTTTTTGCCGAAGCAGCGGGTAGAAGTTTCCTTTACTGGTTGTAACTAATGAATCTTCGGAGGCGATTCCATATTTTTTTAACTCTTCCATGTGGGCCTTTTCATCGGCCTCATCCAGCGGCACATAGAAATAATTGACGCGGTAGCCCCATTTGTCAAAATTGCAGATCAAATATTCCCCCTCTGGGATCTCGACTTCGAATATGATTGCGTGTTCGGTTGGCTGTAACATCATATCCTCACTAACACTGAGCCAGATTGGATATTTCAGATCTTCTGGGATATCAATATATTTTCTTGCAGCTTTTGTGTACCATTCATACAATTTTAGATAGAATTCGGAAATGGTGTCATTTTTTGCCTCGATATATTCTTTCTTTACAATATATTGACCTGTTTTTTGAAGCTCATCCCAGACAGCTTCATGTTGTCTTGTCCAAAACCGCATAGAAAAAACCTCCGTTATGATAAGTATAAAAACAGTTTCCTCTCGGGATGCTTTCGTGCTATTGAGAAATGTTTTGAAAATACTTAATTGTTAATTCTATGGTAAAACATCTGAAAAAGGTTTGCAAGACAATAATAAGAATGCTTATTAAATTTGTGGGTTTCGATCATATAAAAAAGATATATGGAAATGTATATGAGAATATGTTTTTTGTGGCAGAATAAAAACTGCGTGGTATAATGAAAAATATATCAGGGAACGTTAGGAAGAAAAGATATGAGAGTACTATTAGTTGGGAATACCGGATACATAACAAAAGAATTTGTGCAGGAAGCTTTTCCCGAGAGCGAAGTATTTATAATGGGGAATTCGCTGCTAAAGACAGAGCGGAAAAAGCATTTGATCGTGCGTCCATTTCCAGAGCAAGATGAAGAGCTGGAAGATATTTTCCACACTTATGATTTTGAACTTATGGTTTATTTTTCTAATTATATTACATTTCATGGAACGATGGAAGGTGAAGCGGAGAAGCTTCGAAAAGTGTTAAGTTATTGTAAACGCAGTAAAGAGATACATGTAATCTATCTAACTGGTCCGGAGGCGGGGTATGCAGCTACGACCGGAAAGACACTTCTTGTCCGTGGAGCCGAGAATCTGTGTTGTCAGTATGGGAAAATGTACCAGATTCCGGTCAAAATCGTAAGAATTCCGTATCTGTATTCCGGAGTTTATAAGGAAGATTATTTTTATAAAATGTTTGCAGCTATCCGTAGTGGGGAGCCGGTGGAGATTCAGGAATCACCCGATCAGCCACTCCAGTTTTTGAACTCCATGGATCTGGCAGAACTTTTGGAGAAAATGAGTGATAACTGGGACGAGGAATATCACTATCTGAATGTACCAAATGTATTTTCAAATACTTTTCGGGGGTTGGAACAAAAAATAAAAGAGATAGATGCAAGTGTACGGATCGAGAATAGAGGACTTACCCCGGTTGAAAAAATTCCACCGGATGATAAAGTCGTACGTTTTAAGTATGGCTGGTTTCCCAAGATTTCTCTTCTGGAAGATCTTCCCGACATCTATGATCAGTATCTGGACGCTATCGGAGAAAAGGAGCGGCGGATCGATCGCTGGAAAATCTGGCTTGATAAACACAGGCCAATAGTAAAAATAGTAGAACTGGTCGTTGGATTTTTCCTGTTCGAATTTTTGAATCATCTTGCCGGAAATCAGGCGCAGTTTAAGATGATTGATCTGCGGCTTGTATTTATTGTGCTTTTTGGAAGCTTGTATGGAATTAACTACGGGATTGCGGCTGCAGCTCTTGAGACGGTTTCGCTTTTGGCAGCTTATGAAAGAGAAGGTGTAGGGTGGACAACATTGTTCTATGAAC
>OLPQ01002167.1_pt1 | contig 12010 bp, 10 predicted proteins | sample 1672451 | NCBI WGS metagenome assembly OLPQ01 (sample SAMEA3136687, study PRJEB25190) | human gut metagenome | biome: human gut; feature: human-associated habitat; material: faeces | place: Austria | collected 2013
TGTGCACTGCCGCGCTGCTGCGATGCGTGATCGCTCCCTGAATGAGCATGTAAACAGCGGCAGCCACCTCGCCGATGGTAACGCCGAGGACGGTCATTGCCGCGACTGCCTGATCGGAAAAGTTATGCTTAACCGCGTAATACGCCAGTCCAAGACCGATAAACAGCTTGCCGAGTGACTCAATCACCTGCGAAACCGCCGTCGGCACCATGTTCGAGCGGCCCTGATAGTAGCCGCGGAACACCGCCAGAACAGCAACCATCAGCACGCTCGGTGCGATGGCCATAACCGCCAGCCGGGAATCCGCGCTCTTGATCCAGGATGCAAACGTGCCCGCGCCGAGGAACAGCACGACCGAGCAGATCGCACCGAGCGGAATGAAAATGCTTCCCGCCACACGGACGGTACGCCGCACCTCATGCTCTCTGCCGCGGGCTGTGGCCTCCGCGACCATTTTCGCCAGCGCCGCCGGAACACCGACGGTCGAGATCATCAGCATCGCCGTGTACACGCGGTACGCCGCACTGAACATGCCGAACGCCGGCGAATCCTTGCCGCCGATCATGTTGAGCAGCGGTATCTGGAAGAATGCGCCAATCACCTTGACAAGCAGACTGGCCAGCATCAAAATGAACGCACCTTGAATGAAATTCTGTTTTTTACGCTGCAAACGCCGTACGCCCCTTCCTTTGATCAGAATGGGCATAGCTGCCCTTGCCCGATATTACAATATGATGCATCAAACCGTATTATGTTACAGCTCTGCGCCGCAGGACGAGCAGTATGCGTCATCCTTGCCGCACGGTTTGCCGCAGTGCGGGCACGCCGTTACCGAGCGCATTTCCGCCAGCTTGTCGCGCAGCGCAGCCAGCTTTTCCTGCTTGGCATCGACCTGCGCCATCTTTTCGTCCATTTCCTCGTTGGTGACCTCTGCGCCGCGGTGCAGATCGTACACCAGCTTGCCGATTTCCTTGTACAGTGCTTCGCACTCGGTGTTCAGATCGAAAATCTGCAGGTTGATGCGGGTCGCCAGTGCAAGGTCGTTCGCCTTTTTGCCGGCTACGCCTGCCGCATGACGGGAGACCTTGCCGGTTTTATCCGCCATGTCCTTTACCTTATCCAGAAAAGCCTGCATTTTCATATCCATAGCTTGTCGCTCCTTCCGACGGAATGTCTCCGTTTCCGGTCTCATGGTAATATTGCGTAATGGAACAAGGGCGATTTGCGGGAAAATTTCCGCAAAACGCCGCAGTTTCAATTATGTGGTATTGCCATTATACTTCATACCCTGCCAAAAAGCAAGAATCCGGACATTTTTCAGCCGATAAACTCATGCAGAACCGAATCCTCCGGCATATACGGCTTGTAGTCGATCGGCGAAACCCGATCCAGAATCGCGCTGAGCGGTGCAAGGTCAGCCTGCTCGAGCATGCGCTCCTCACCCTGCAGCTTTTCGCTCAAGTACTGCATGAGGATGTTGGTCTCGTACGGCAGATAGGTGTCCACCGTAAGGTCAGCCTGCCCGCGGTACGGCGAAATATACAGTCTCTCGCCTCTCCGCACCGAGTTCCACTGCTTTAAGGTGTGCTCCACCGGCGAGCTGCGGAACAGGCTGTCGCGCATGGCGCGGCGCAGGAAGCGCAGCATGTGCGGCTCAACGCGGATGTTATGGTCGGTCAGCAGCACGCTCGCCACCGAAAGATAGACGCTTGTCGCATGCTTCTCCAGATCGCCCATGATGACCGGATTAAACGCGTGAATGCCCTCGATCATCACAATTTCGTCCTTGTGCAGCTGCACCGCACGCTCGTTACGATGCGAGGTGCGCGTTTCAAAGTCGAAGCGCGGCACGAGGATCTCCTCGCCCGCCACAAGACGGGTCAGGTGGTCGCGCAGCAGATCCAAATCCATGCACTCCGGGCTTTCGAGGTCGTTGACGCCGTTTTCCTCGTCAAACGGAATGTCGTAGGTGCCCGAGGTACGGTAATAGTCGTCCATCGAGATCATGTGCGCGTGAATGCCCGCCAGCTCGAGAATGCGGCCCAGACGGTCGTTCGTGGTGGTCTTGCCCGATGAGGACGGACCGTTGAGCAGCACGACCGGCTTGCGCTTGCAGTTCGCGGCGATCTGGTCAGCCACCAGATGCAGCTGACGGTGATAGCCTTCCTCGCAGTCATGCACAAAGGCCTCCGCATCGTGTTCTGCGCGGTGATTGATGTATTTCAGTGTGTATTCTGCCATAGCCAGTCCCTTCTTACGGAATTACTCACTCATTTCCCTATCCTGATCATTTCTTGGGGAACAGCAGCTTTTTCTTGCCGTTGGCCAGTCTGTCCGCCGCCTGAATGTACTCAAGCGGATATTTCGGATTGTTCGCGCGCTCGATCCAGCCGGTCTCGCGCACGACGCGCTTGGAAACACCGCCCGCACCGAGCGACAGAATGGTCTGCAGCTCCTCCATCATGCTCACGTTGTAGAAGCATTCGGTGCCCGGCTTGCACCAGCCGACGTTCTCAAAGCCGCCTGCCATAAATTTCTGCCGGTAAAGATAATACGGACCGTAGCCTGCGTTCTGCAGCGCGTGCGATGCTCCATCCAGCATTTGAGAAACCGTCTCGCGCTGTGCGGCGGCAGCCGCCTTATCGGTCAGATCCGCGCCGCGCTTGATGGCAAGCGTGTGCACCGTGATATTCTCCGGCGAAAGATTCAGCAAAGTATCCACAGTCTGTGCAAAAGTCTCGGCAGTGTCTCCGGTCAGACCCGCAATGAGGTCCATGTTGATCTCGTCAAAACCCGCCTGCCGCGCCTCGTCAAACGCGCGGAGCACGTCTGCCGAGCCGTGTTTTCTGCCGATTGCGGCCAGAACGGCGTCATTCATGCTCTGCGGGTTGATGCTCACGCGGCCAACGCCCGCGCTTTTGAGCACGCGCAGCTTTTCCGGTGTGATGGTATCCGGACGGCCCGCTTCTACAGTATATTCGCGCAAATGCGAAAAATCAAAGTGATTTTCGAGCGCCGACAGCAACCGTGCCAACTGATGTTCGTCCAGCGTGGTCGGTGTGCCGCCGCCGATGTAGACGCTCTGCACCTGCTTGCCCGCTGCGCGGACAAGCGCGGCTGTCTCCTCGATCTCGCGGCAGAGCGTGTCCAGATACGGCTCGATGAGTTTACCGGACTGCGCCGTGGTTGCCGATACGAACGAGCAGTAATAGCACCTCGACGGACAGAATGGAATACCGACGTACAGCGAAATATCGTTTTCACCGATGGTCTTGTCCATCTCCATCGCGGTTGCGGCTGCGCGGATGGTCAGCGCCGTGCGTTCGGGCGAAACGTGAAAGTGCTCGCGCAGCTCGACCGCCGCCTCGCCGCGCGTCATGCCGCGCTCGATCATGCCGCGCGCCAACTTGGCCGGACGTACGCCGGTCAGGCTTCCCCAGACAGGCGGCTGCGGCAGGAACGGCACGACCGCGTCGTACACGGTCGTTTTCACCAGTTCGGTGATGGTGCGCTTGACCGTCTTGATAGCACGGTTCTGATCGACACTCTGAATGTGCATGGTGACAATCTGGCTGGAATCCATGTCCAGAAAGTCCTTCAAAAGCTGGTCGCTGATGTCAGATGCCGTGATGCTCAGAAAGCTGGCGGCGCAAAAAATGCCGCCCATCTGGAACGTCCGGGAGTTCTTGAAGGCAAAGGCGGTGGGCGCAATGGCATCCTTCACCGAAAGGCCGCTTTTCACAAGGTCCTTCCAGTCAAAGTGAAACTTGCTGGCACCGTCCATGTTGAACATATCGTGCATGAGTTTCAGCCGCTGGACACCGTTCAGGGGCTTTGCCTGCACCCCCAGCCGGTGGAAGTTGTTCAGCAAATCGTTCTGGATGTGGTCCAGACGGGGCTTGACCTGCGCCATGCTTTCGCCCTCCACACCAAAGGTGATGAATTTGGTCTTGGTCAGACCATTATTGCCCTTGGCAAGCTGCTGGCGCAGCATCTGGGAATACTCCGCACGAACATCATCGAAACCATCTCGCTGGTACGGGATACGGATGCTCTTTTCAAACTCGGTGCTGTCCGTTGCCATGTTGACAAAAGACAACTCGAACTTGATGCTGGAATCAAAAAAGTTCAGAAAGCTGCACCATTCCTCGAAAATTGCAGTCTTATCTTCCTGTTGGGCTAACTGGTAATTGATGTCCTGATACTGGATGGTGCGGGTGTAGTAGTTTGCTTTCACCCGGCAGGTGCCATCCTCAAACATCCGCTGCATGGGGATGGACTGCTGGGCGGTCCGGGGCACAGCAGGCTTTGCGTTCTGCCTGCGCTTCTGCGCAGACTGGGGCTTGCTGTGCTTACCGGTCTTTTTCCAAAACGGGATCATGGGTCACGCCTCCCTTCATCAAAATCGAATAGTAGTTGTTGGTCTTGTAGGGGCGAATCTTCGGACGGAGAAACCGGGACTGCACATAGTACGACAGCAGCTTTTCCAAGGGCTGTCCGTTTTTCTCGTACATTCCAAGGAAGAACGCCGGCAGCATCACCGCCATCATGCCGAGGGTGGCGGCAGTGTTGCCGCCGGAATCCCGGAGAACAAAAAACAGCGGCACTCCAATGAGAGCCGCTGTGCCGAAACAAAGCAGTTGCCGTTTGGTCAGGTTGAACGCCACTTTGGATTTGACCTTGGTCAAATCACGGGGAACGGAAATATACGCAGCCAATAAAGCACCTCCTTTAATGCGCTCCGAGAACGGATTTTGTCACGGAACTGGTCTTAAACAGGCTGAAACAGAGCAGAACGGTGTAGCCCACAATGCTCCAAATGGAGTTGATGGCATCCCCGGAAATCGCCACGCTCTGGATCAGCACCGCATAAATTGCTACGCAGATGAGGATGAGAAAGCCCTGAAAACCCAGCGCAAACAGGCATTTCAGATAGTTCTGTCCCATGTGGCTTTGCTCGTGGTTGCCGAAGGTTGCCATGGGGATGGGTGCAAGGCTCACCATGCAATATATCTCAATCATTCTTCCGTACACGATGACAAAAATAATGATGCTCAATATCCGCATGGTGATGCCGATGAGGAAGGACTGCAAAAACAGCCCGAACAGGGGGCCGACATCCATCTGCATCAGGCTGGATTGCAGCATGGACAAACCAATGTCGTTGACACGGGTGTTTCCGGCGATGATGCCGCTGGAATCGGACACTACCTTCTGGGTGATGTCGAACACTGCCATCACAATATCGAAGGTATTGGAGATGAACCAGACGGACACCGCTGTTTTGAAGATCCAGCGCATGATGAGGGCAGGCTCAAACTGCGCCATGTTGTTGTGCTGGGTGATCATCTCGATCAGCTCATAACAGGCGATGAAGGTCAGGATGATGCCTGCAATGGGCAGCACCACATTGCGGGACAACGCTTCGATCATAGCGAAAACGCGCGGTTCAAAACTGGATGGTTTGGTGCCGACCTGCTGTGCGATGTTGCCCACTTGGGTGTTCACATCATCAAACAAGCCTGAAAGATTGGACATGATCGCCGCTGTCAGCAGTGACTTGATCCAATCGGAGATTGCTTTGAGAACTGTTTCCACTCAGCGCCACCACCCATCAAGAAAAATGGTTGATAAGGGTCTTGAGCAGGTTGAGCAAAAAAATAAGGTGAGTCAGAATCTGCATAAAAATCGCCTTCCTTTCAGATAACAGTGAATATTCGTTTTGCAATGCGCTTCCTTTATAATAATAAATCCGTTTGCCACGGAGGGGCTGGAAATGCTTGCAAGTAAATATGTACGGGGCGGCAGACGCCGCCCGGAAAAGATCAGCCGAACAGACCGCTCAGCAGGGGCACCAGAGTGATACCGATCAGGGCAACGCCGCCGCCAGCCATCAGCTGCTTCATACCCTGACTCTTGGCCGAGGGGTTATCACCGCCGTAGCCCTCCATCAGGTTCACGGCACCCCACACGCCCAGACCGGCACCCAGTGCCACGACCAGAGTCTTCAGAACGTCCACTGCGCTGTTAAAGAATTCCATAGTAAAGTCTCCTTTGTTTTGAAAAAGTGACCCTGCACACACCTGAAATCCGGTTGCAAAAAGCCGAAGACCACGGCGAAGGCTGATTTTCCGGTGTACCTGTTGGGTCAATGGGTAAAAAATAACCGCTCGTCTTATCAGGCGGGCGGGAGTGAATCGGCATCCACCATGATGAAGGTATCATCTGGGTGGATTTTTTCTTTTCGGTTCAAGAACTTCTCGATATCGAGTGCATTCTTAGGGTCATAGTCGGAGGTGTACTTGTAGTTCGGGTGCTGGGTCAGGTCGTACTTGTCGCTCAAAAACGGGCGCACACCCCGCAGTTGCAGGATGCACTTACCGCCATCCAGCACCGCCAGTTCATCCCGGCTCATAAGTTCGTGGCCGAGTTTTTGGTAGTTGGTGCCATAGCTTGGGCTATTGCCACGGGTATCGGAATTGTTGTAGCTGTCGATGGTTTCCTTGCCGAGTGCTTCGGCAAGATCTTTCAGAGTGGTAGGCTCGCTGCCGCCGAGAAAAATCTGGCTGTCCATGTTGCCCACGATGGTATCCGCATTATCCTTGTAGATGGCTTTCAACTGGCTGCGGGTCTGCAAGACCAGACACGCTGAGATCTCACGGCTGCGGATGGTGGCTACCAGCTTTTCCAGCTGCGGGATCTGCCCGATGTTGGCACACTCGTCGATCAGGCACCGCACATGGACGGGCAGCCTGCCGCCGTACACATCGTCCGCCTTGTCGCATAGAAGATTGAATAACTGGCTTTGCAGCATGGCAATGACGAAGTTGAAGGTGGTATCCGTGTCGCTCATAATGAGGAACAGCGCCGTTTTCCGGTCGCCCAGGGTGTCCAGCTCCAGCTCGTCGTCGGACATGATCTCCCGCAGCTCCGCAATATCGAAGGGGGCAAGGCGAGCGCCGCAGCTAATCAGGATGGATTTCAGGGTCTTGCCGGCAGCCAGCTTGAATTTGCGGTACTGCTTCACGGCGAAGTGGTCCGGGTGCTCCTTCTCCAGCTTGGCAAAGAGCAAGTCAACAGGGCTCTGAAATTCCTCGTCATCCTCTCTGGCCTCCGATGCGTTGATGAGCTCCAGCAGCGTGAGAAAGTTCTTTTCCTCCGGCCCCGCCTCGTACCAGATGTACCCGATCAGGGCGCAGTACAAAAGCCGCTCGGCCTTGACCCAAAAGTCTTCGGAGGATTTTTCCCCGTCGCCTTTGGTGTTGGCAATGATGACATTGACCAGCTTTAAAATATCCTTTTCGCTGCGTATATAGGCGAAGGGGTTGTATTTCATGCTTTTTTTGAAGTTGATGGTGTTGAGGACCTTGATGCGGTACGGCTCATAGATGACCTTACCGCGGGCATCCCGCATGGGCTTTCCGTTCTCGTCCAGCTTGGGGGCGCCCCGGCGAAGCATGGTTCCCACCTCAGACAAAAGCTGCCCTTTGGGATCGGTGACCACATAGCTGCTGTGCATCTGCATGAGGGATGGTTTGACAAAGAACCGGGTCTTGCCGCTGCCGCTTCCGCCGATGACCAGAATGTTTTTGTTCCGGGCGTACTTGGGATTTTTGGGGCGACTGGACATGGTGAGTTTTTCCGTCTGGGTCAGAGGGATGTTCCAGTCAGCGACCGGATCGACATAGGGGGCAATATCCGCCGCAGTGCCCCATCGGGCGCTGCCGTACTCGATGCCCTTGCGGTATTTGCGGGCGTTTTTCCCTTTGGCGTACACCGCCAGCCGGACGATGCCCACCCCGGCGATACCTGCCAGCAGGTCCAGCGGATGCAGGCTTGGTGCCGCATAAGAAAACGCCTCTGTAAAGCCCTGGCTCAAATGCAGGAACTTTTCAGAGGCGTCAAGGCCGGGCGCAAGGCGCACCGCCTGGCAGAGCTTGTCAAAGAGATATACGAACAACAGGTACGGGAGGTTGGGGAGCAGCTTTTTCTTCCAGTCAACCGTCATAATTCCACACCCCGGTCTTTGGTCTTGACCTTCTCCCGCTGGCGGTGCTGGGCTTTGGCCTGCTGCCTCGCCTGGGCCAGCTCCTTGCGGATGGAGGGCTTTTCCTCTTTCTCCAGGTTCTTTGCGGAGAACTCCCGGAAGGCCGCTGTGATTACGTCGGCATCTCGGCCCTTGAAGAACACCAGGTAGCGGGGTATCTCGCCGCTGATGTCCTTTTTCAGTGCGAAGTCAATGCCGTACTTCTTGGCGGTGGCAGAAAAGGCCCGGATGTTCTGGTCGGTGATCTCGATATTGGAAACGCCAGTGTTGTGCTTCATCAACTGCCGGAGGGTCTGCTTTCCGTGGTGCAACTTGGTCTTGTGGCCGGTCACTCCTTTCTGCATCTCGTCCAGCACCTTTTTCATGGCCTGCTGCAGCATCCCGGCGGAGAGCTTGGTGGCCTCCACGCAGAGGGCAACGGTGCGCTGGGTGACTTCTTCCTGCATAAGACATCATCTCCTTTCTCCGCTGCCGTACAGGTCGTGGTTCACCAGGGACGCATAGTAGCTGTCGATAGTGGCCGGGGCGTTATACAGGGCAGCCAGCAGATATTTCTTGATGTTGCGGACATAGGTGGTGTTCTCTCGCATACGATCCAACACATACTCGATGTGGGAGCTGTTCAGCTTCAGGAATCGAGATTTCACCACCTCCGCCGGATAGTCGTCCCCGGCAATGCGGATCATCTCCCTCCGGGAACAGACGGTATCCACCATGAGTTCAACCAATTCATTCAGCATATCCCGATCCAGCCGGTCATCCCGGCACAGATAGTCATACTCGATATTCTCCAAAATCAGTTCCCGATAGTTCTCTCGCTCCCGCATCCAGTCCCGTCCGGTCCTGTTGGCCCCTGCGGGAGTTTGAGGGCTTGATTGGATAGGATTTGATCCTTCCGTACTTGGTGAATCAGTATTTTGTTCTTCAGGATTTCTTTTCTCTTTATTTAATTGCGGCCGGTTTTCCAGACATGGGTTATCCATATCCGGGTTTTCCGTATCTGGACAAGCCGTATCCGGCTCGTCCTCACACGGCTGGCCCGTGTCCGGGGGATGGGGCGTTTCGTAGATGACATACTCCACATCCACAATCTTGCCCTTGCTATCCCGGAGCCGGTTGCGGACTATGTATCCGGCTCGTTCCAGCTCCTTTAGGGCGGAACCGATGCTATCCGTTCCTTCCTTGCAGATTTTGGCCAGGCCCCTGGTGGTGTAATTCCAGTCCTCCGGCAAGGACAACATCATGGAGAGTAGCCCTTTGGATTTCAGCGACAGCCCCGCGTTGCGCAGGTGGTGGTTGGACATCACCGTGTAGTCGCGGGTTTTCTCAATGCGAAATACCGCCATCTTATCACCTCCTTTCGGCGGTCTGGAAAAGTGTTCGTTTTTGGAAAAAAGGTGGCCTCTATGCCGCCCGGACACTCTGGAGGAGAAAACCTATGGGCGGCGGCCTTTCGACTGATTGTGGAAGAAAAAACATGGGATTTTCTACTCCTTTCGGTGCAGTTTTGGGTATAAAAAACACCACAGGGATCGAGCCCTATGGCCTGTTGAAAGTATGAAATCCTTTGTTGCTGCAATAGATAGGAGATGGTATAATCAAATTAGATAATTTTGTAGATGCTGAACTAGATAAATCGATACATAAACACCAAATAAATTAGCGAAAGGGGCTTACAATGGACAACCTACTTATTTTTGTGAAATTAAATTCTTCTTCTGAAGCAGTCCGGCCTGCAATAGAATATGTAAAAGATAGTTATCTCCATCATCGAGGAAGGTTTTATTATACTAGCAATTTAGACACAACAACGATTTCCGATTTGCTTGAAACTAGAGGAATACAGCAACTTACAGGGTGCCATATAGTATTCATTGAGTATAGGAAAGTACCTGAAATATTTATAAAGAAGCTATATATAGGAAATATAACTCGCCTCGAGCAAGAAGGAAATAGTTATCAAATATATTATCTCGTAAAAAACGAAGTTACATCTGCATTAGTCATAGATAACTTCATGAAATATTCTACCTTAAGTATTGAACGAGATTTTGAAGAAGATAATCATATTAGTATTGAGGATTCTGCTCCCCTAATGAGGCAGCTATCGTACGCTGTTAATCGTCCACAAAATATTACCGGAGAAGCAGTCGCATATACTCCTCTACCAAGCGAAGGACAGCTTTCAGAATTTGCTCAAAGAAATGAATATTGCCATAGGTGCTACAATATTTTTCTCCCATCCGAAACTCGTGGTGAATTTCAGAGAGATTATGATCGCATAGTCCACAGCAAGGCATTCCGGAGAATGGTTGATAAAGCCCAAATTTTTACATCAAGCAAGGGGGATCATTACAGAACTCGCATGACACACACTCTCTGCGTCTCACAAATAGCTAGAAGCATTGCAACAAGACTAAACATGAATGTTCCACTTACAGAAGCAATTGCACTCGGGCATGATTTAGGGCACACTCCATTTGGTCATCAAGGAGAACGAACGCTTAATAGAATGGCCAATATATATGCGGACATTGGATTCAAACACAATTTTCAGTCTTTAAATGTTGCTTCTGTATTAGAAGAAGAATATGTCGAATGTTTTGGCTTAGATTTAAGCCTTCAGACTTTGGAGGGAATGTGGAAGCATACCAAGATAAGGAAACATGCTGGTGATCCGCTTATTTGTAATTTAAAAGATTTTTTACCATATGATATTCCCGATACAGCCATACATGAATTATACATTGATGATGATTTTTGCTCTACCATTGAAGGGCAAATTGTGTTTATTGCAGATGAAATAGCACAGAGAAGCCACGATCTAGATGATGCGCTTTCTGCCGGTCTTTTGAATATTGAAAGTTTACTGGATATATTGTCCCTAAAAAAGCTACATACTTTAAAGCAGCAGATTGAGAACTTAAAGCAAAGCATGATATCCGCAAAAGAGAGACAACATACTTTTGTTTCTGAAGATGAGTTGTTAATCAGTCGCATAGCATCTCAGGTTATAAACTACTTTATTAACGATATTGTAAACTGTTTTCAAAAATTTCTTGAAGATAACGTCCATGAAGTTGATAATCTTCGTAGATATTTTTCTGTCAATTTCAGAGTCAATCGACAATTAATAGGTTTTTCTTCAGAAGGCAATGTGTTAAATGATTACTTGGAGACCATTGTAAAAAAACAGGTTATTAACAGTTCAGAGGTTGCGGCATTTGACGATAAAGCAGAGCGTATTGTATCAAAGTTGTTTGAACTATACTATGATAATCCCCGCTTGCTACATGATGGCACACTCAAACGCATATTTATTGAGATGCGAAAAAGAACTGATAATGTCATTCACTTTCAGGATGGAGATATCGACTTAGTGAATGATGAATGGTCTAGAATCAAGAAACCAGAACAATCTGCTCGCTTTCGAGATATTAGAGAAGTCTTTCCTGAAACAAACTTTGATGAGTATAAAGATTTTTCGGAAGTATTAGATGCTTTAGATCCAAACAGTCACGAGTACATGGAAATTAAGCAATATTGCGAGAAATGCATCAATGAATACACAGAAAAAAAGAAAATCTTAGTTCGTGCAATTTGCGATTTTATCTCTGGAATGACAGATACCTATGCAATAAATGAGTATCGAAAGCTAATTTGTTAAACAGTATATTTCCGCTTACATCGTGATAATAATATTTCTACTTAATAAATTGGAAGTGCCGTACATTAATTTGACGGCACTTCCACAAATTCATTCGATTTCTTTCGCTGATTCTTCCATCTTCAGCCAGTTCTCAAAGAACTTCCTAGAGATACGAATCATGTTTCCGATGCGGATCGTCTTGAACGCTTCGGAGTTGGCCAGTTTATAGGCCGTAGCACGGCCGATACCGAGAATGGCTGCGATGTCACTCACGGTGTATGTTCTGCTTTGGGGCGTTCCTTTTTCGTTGGGTG
>OLPQ01002183.1_pt1 | contig 11945 bp, 8 predicted proteins | sample 1672451 | NCBI WGS metagenome assembly OLPQ01 (sample SAMEA3136687, study PRJEB25190) | human gut metagenome | biome: human gut; feature: human-associated habitat; material: faeces | place: Austria | collected 2013
AGAACAGCGAACGCGCCATTGACGCCAAGCTCACCCGTCGCGCCTTCGTGGGCGCCGCGGCGGCTACGGCAGCTGTGGGCCTGGCCGGATGCGCTCCGGCGTCCACCGACGAGGCGCCGACCAAGGACGAGGGGGAGGGTCTGGCCTTCACCGGCGAGGACGAGTTCGCCGACTGCCAGCTCGTCTACGGCTGCTGCTCGCCGGAGTGCCAGCACCATCTGCTGAAGGGCTACGTGCGCGACGGCAAGCTCGTGAAGGTGGAAAGCGGGGAAGTGAACGAGAGTCCCGCCTGCGCCCGCGGCTTCGCTCGCGTCGAGATGTGCAACTCCGATAAGCGCCTGACCAAACCCTTGAAGCTCGTGGGCGAGAAGGGCTCGGGCGACTTCGAGGAGATCACCTGGGATGAGGCGTTCGATCTCATTCAGGAGAAGTTGCAGTATGCTCTAGACAATGGTGGCCCCAAGTCCATCATGTCCCAGGGCGGTTCAGGCAACTTCAGCGCTCTGACCGGTGCGTTCTCCACGTTTGTCGGCTGGCTCGGCGGCGGTACTTCCACGTCCGGCAATATGTGCTGCGCCGGCATCGACTCGGGCTTGGCACCGGTTCTCGGCCAGCGCATGCAGCTGGTTCGCAACGAGATCGCCAACTCCAACTACATCATTGCCTGGGGTAACAACCCGGTTATCTCGATGACGGGCTATTTCGGCCGCTTCCAGGAGATGATGGACAACGGCGGCACCCTGTGCACCATCGACCCCTTCCTCTCCGAGACGGCTGACAAGTCCCAGGAGTGGATCCAGCCTTGGCCCGGCACCGACTCCGCGGTGGCGCTCGCCATGCTGAAGGTCGTCATCGATGAGGGCCTGACCGACGAGGAGTACATCATCGCCCATACCACGGCGCCGTGCCTCATCGACAAGAAGACCAATGCGCCGGCTTTCGCCGATCCGGCCGATGACACCACCTATCAGGTGTACGATCCGGCTACCAAGACAATTGTCGCCCACGATGCCTCCGGTGTGACGCCGCTGCTGTCCGTGGAGGGCACCGAGATTGCGAACGATTATGTGACCATCTACGACCTCATCAAGGCTGAGGCGGATAAGTGGGGCAAGGAGGCCGTCGAGGCTGAGTCCGGCTGCTCCTACGATGACATCGCTCGCATTGCCCGCGATTACGCTAACGCTGAGCATGCCATGATCATTCAGAACATGGGCGGCTATCAGCGCACTGAAAACGCCGCCTACGCTACGGCCACCCAGGTGTACCTGGCTCTGTTCTGCGGTCATATTGGCCATCGCGGCGACGGCGTCTATGACGCCTGCGGCTCCACCACGCTAGTGCCTGGCGGTTCCGCTTACGAGGCCAATCCCGATGCTGTGAAGAACGAATCCATTCCCGTGCCGTGCTTCGGAGAGTGGATCTGCCAGGACAAGCCCACTAAGATCAACTTCATGTGGATCGCCCAGGGCAATCCTGTGGCCCAGTGGCCGAACACGAACAGCGTGAAGGAGGGCATGAAGCACATACCGTTCGTCGTGAAGGTGGACATGTTCCTGAACGCGAGCGCTATGTACGCCGATCTGGTGCTTCCTGTGACGGCGCTGTTCGAGACCCCGAACGTCACGCATTCCGTGCGCTCGGCCGTCATCTCCATCAGCGAGGCCGGCGTGACCCCGCCGGGCGAGTGCAAGACCGACTTGGAGATCACCCGCGAGGTGGCCAAGCGCTTCGGCCTGGAGCAGTACTTCAACGAGGATCCGTCGGTATACATCGGCCGCGTTCTCGAGCCGGCCGGCATCACCTATGAGGAGCTTGCCGAGAAGAAGGGCATCAACGCTTGGGATTTGAATCCCGACTATATCGCCTACAAGGATGGCGAGTTCCTTACTCCCACCAAGAAGGCCCATCTGTGGGTTCAAGCATGGGTCGACGAAGGATATCCGGCTATCGCGTGCCATCAGCGTCCCGAGGAGCATCCGCTGAACGCTGACAGTGAGCTCGCTAAGAAGTACCCCCTGGCCTCGGTTCAGCGCAAGACCCGCAGCCAGGTGCACACGACGTTCAAGAACCTCGAGACCATGCTGTGCATGGACGGCCACAAGCCGAACATCTACATCAACACCGAGGACGCAGCTGATCGCGGCATCGTCGAGGGCGATGAGGTGACGGCCTACAACGACCGCGGCGAGCATACGGGCCTCGCGCGTGTGACCGACCACCTCAAGAAGGGTGTTGTCGTGCTGGAGAACGGTTGGGAGGACACCACGGCGTCCTCGTCGAGCAACGTGACGAGCAACAAGTGGCCTACACTCGGCACTATCCATTGCTGCAATTCCACGCTCGTTGAAGTGAAGAAGGGGGCGTAAATCATGACTCAGGGATTCTTTGTCAACTCCGCCGACTGCTACGGATGCAAGAGCTGTCAGGTAGCTTGCGCCAATGAGAAGCTTTTGACTCCTGGCGTGTTTATTCGTCGCGTGCGTCAGATTAACGCTGCGGCACCTGGCGGCCACGCCTTCGTGTCTATGGCCTGCAACCACTGTGATGAGCCGGCTTGCGTGGCCAACTGCCCGGTGGGCGCCTACCAGAAGATGGACAATGGCCTGGTCGTGCAGGATCACGACAAGTGCATCGGCTGCAAGACCTGCATTGAGGCCTGCCCCTTCCATGCCCCGTGCTACGACGAGACGACGTCCACCACTTACAAGTGCGATGGCTGCGCCAATCGTCAGGCCCGCGGAGAGATGCCCGTGTGTGTCATGACGTGTCCGAGCTCGAATCTCACCTTGGACGAGATGGACAAGCTGCCCGAGGGCACGGATGTCAAGGACCAATCGGAGACCAAGCCGAACTTGAAGGTGGCGTTGGATAAGGATATTGACGCGAGTGTCTTCGCTGACATCGATGCTGCTCCAGGTCTGTTCGATGCTGGCTCTGAACAGGCATAGCGACTGAGATTTCGCGATATTCCGGTGGCGCTCGGCTTGTGTCGGGCGCCTGTTCGATGGAGGCGCGCGGGGAATTCTACCCTCCCTTTTCTTTCCCGCGCCCTCCGTTTGATATAAGGGGGGTTGTCTTCGTGTTTTATCTGGCATGGAGAAATATCACGCGCCGGTTGGGCTCTTCTGCGCTCACGGCGTTTATTGCGTTTATGGCGGTGCTCGCGCTGACCGCCTCGATGATTGTGGTGACGTCACTGGAGGATGGCGTGCGCCTGTCCCGGGAGCGGCTGGGGGCCGACGTCATGGTGCTGCCGGCTGGCGCCTCGGGCAACGCCTCGGAGGTGCTGTTTTGCGCCGAGCCGGTGAACGTGTATCTGCCGGCATCGGCCGTGGAGGCCGTGGCCGCCACTGAGGGCGTGGCCGCTTCGACGCCGCAGTTCTTCACCCAGACGGTGGACCAGAGCTGTTGCTCGGTGGTAGGGGTCACGCGTGTGGTGGGCATCGACGCGGCGACGGATTTTGTGCTGGCGCCCTGGATCGTCGGCGGCGCGGAAGGAGCCGAGGGCGGTGCTTCGGCCGAGGCCGACGACTTCGGCCTTGGCGATGACGGCATTCTGCTGGGCTCGGCGGCTCCGGCCATCGAGGGCGGGCAGGCTTCCATTTTGGGTTCGGTCTTCCACGTGGCCGGCACCTTGGCGCCGACGGGCACCAGCGTGGACGAGACCATCTTCATGGACATTGACGCGGCACGCACCATCGCGGCGGCGAGTCCCTATTTGGAAAGTGTATGGGGCGACGCCGATCCCTTCAACGCCGTTTCCTGCCTCATGGTGAAGGCGGCCGATGGGGCCGATATCGACGCGCTGTGCCAGGCGCTCGTGGATGCGGTGCCCGGTTCGGTGGCCGTGCGCACGGCGGACATGGTGTCGGGGGCATCATCGCAGCTCGCGGTGGTGGAGGCCATTGCTGTGGCATTCCTTGCCGTGCTCGTCGTGTTGGCGGCGTTGGCTTTGGCCGGTCGGTTCTCGGCCTTGGCGACCAGTCGCATGCGCGAGCTGGGGCTTTTGCGCACCTTCGGCATGGGGCGCGGGCGGGTCGTGGGATGCTTCGCCTGCGAGATCGGGCTGGTCACGCTGGTGGCGGCCGTGATTGCCGTGGCGGTCGCCTGCTTGGTGGCCGGATCAGTGGTCGGCACCTTCCATAGCGAATTCAACATGCCCGGGGCGGCGGTGCCTGCGAGTGCCTATGGGGCAGCTGTGGCCGTGGGGTTGCTGTTTGCCGTGGCGCTGACTGTCGTGGCGCTGGTGCAGCCGGTCGTTCAGATGCTGCGGCGCGACCCGCAGGAGACGTTGACGAGGGGGGATATGTGATGGAGTCGTTGATCGAGCTTAAGGGCGTGGTGAAGGAGTTTCGCAGCGTGCCGCCCGTGCGCCCGTTGGACGGCGTGTCGCTGGCCGTGGCACCGGGCCGCATTGTGGCGGTGACCGGCGTTTCGGGCAAGGGGAAGTCGACGCTGCTCAACGTGATGGGCGGCTTGCTGCGAGCCGACGAGGGGTCGGTGCTCTACCGCGGCACCGATCTGGCGCGGGCCTCGGCCGCCGAGATCGACGCTGTGCATCGCCGTGGCATTGGCTTCGTCTTCCAGAGCCCGTACCTGTTCCCGGCGCTGACGGCGCGGGAGAACATGGTGATGGCGCTGCGGGCTGCCGGGCAGCCGGTTGACGGCGCGGCCATTGACGCCATGCTCGAGGAGGTGGGCCTCACCGATCGCGCCGATCATCTGCCTGCCGAGCTTTCCGTGGGGCAAAAGCGGCGTCTCGTGCTGGCCCGTGTTCTTTTGGCCCAGCACGATCTGTTGTTGGCCGATGAGCCCACCAACGATCTGGATGCCGACTGGTCTGACGAGGTCTTCGACCGGTTCCGTGCGTTTGTGGCCGATGGCGACCGCTCGGTGGTCGTCGTCACCCACGACGAAGCCTACGCCTGCCAGGCCGACGAGGTGTACGTTTTGGAAGAGGGGAAGCTTGCGCGTCGCGAGGAGGTGGGCTCATGCTGACGCGAAGGACGTTTGCCTCGTTGGCGGGGGTAGCGGCAGGATCGGTGTTACTGGGGATTCTGCCAGGATGCGCCGGTTCGGACTCGGAGACGGCGGCAGACTCGGAGGCGAGCCGACCTGCAGGCTCTTCGGGCAACGGCGACGTCGGCTCTCGCGGAGTCGGCATGGAAGAGGTGCCCGCGACGTCGGGGGACGTCTCGGCGGACGCTGCGGCGGCGCTTGCTCCGGGCTTGCTGTGCGTGGCGGAATACGCGAACAACACGCTTGCGGTTGTGGATCCCGCAACGGGCGAGATTCTTCAGCGCATTGCCGCTGGCCAAAATCCCGCTACGGCTCTGGTGGCTGACGGCTGGGTGTACGTCGGCAGTTCCGGCGGCGGCGAGGTGACGGCGGTCAACATCGCCGATCCGTCGCAGGTGACGTCGATCACGGTGGGCAAACAGCCACTCGGGCTGTGCTACGACGAAGCGCAGGGTGTTCTCTATGTGGGAGATTATTTCGCATCGAGCGTCCATCTCGTTGATACGCAGCTGAAGTCCCTGGTCAAAACGGTGAAGCTCAACGCTTCTGGCTACCATAACCGCACCGATCCGCCTGATTGCTGCCGCATCGACCCCGGTACGGGCCGCCGCACCGTGGCGCTGGCGCTGGCTCCCGAGGGGGATCTGCTGTACTGCGCGAACTACGGCACCTTCGACGTGGCCCGTGTCGACCTTGCGACGGGCGAGGAAATCGAGGCCTTCGATGGCGTGGTGGGCCCGCGACAGATCCTCGTGTCCGCCGACGGAGCGCAGCTGCTTCTGGCCGGTGTGGGCGGGGAGGGCGAGCAGCAGGTGAACGACCTGTACGTGCTCGACCGCGCCTCGGGCAAACGCGTGCTGGAGATACCCGTCGGGCAATCCGTTGCCGGCGTGGCTCAGGCGTCCGATGGCTCGGCGGTGTGGGCCATCGCCCGCGACGATGGGGAGTTGGTGGCCTTCGATGCCGACTGGAACGAGACGGCGCGTCTGTCTTTGGGCGTGGGCATCGACACGCTCGTACTTGCTCCCGACGAGAAGACGCTGCTGGTTGGCAACAGCATCGGCGGCCAAGTGCACGTGGTGGATGCGCCGTCGCTGGCGCTGCTGAACACGATTGAAGGATTGGCGAGTCCCAAGGGCATCGCCGTCATCGCTTGAAAGGGGAACTCATGAAGAACTTGTCTTTGCTGGCGCCGATTGCGGCGCTCGTCTGCGCCGTTGTGATATGCGGAGCTGTGCTTTTGTGGGCGCCGGTGTGCGCGGGAATGCTTGAGCTGGCGAATGGCAATATGGTGCCCATGCGCTGCACCTACACGGCGAAGGTCGAGCTGCTGCTTGCCCTCATCCTGGCCGTTGTGGCGGTGGTGGCGCTTGTGACGAAGCGACCCATGACCGTGGCTTTGGTGCTGCTGTCGCTCGCCATCGTGCTGCTCACCTTCGACACGCCGCTTTCCATCGGCGTCTGCAAGAGCGCCGACATGGCCTGCCAGACCACCGCACTGTGGCTGCGCATCGCCGGCGCCGTATCCGCCGTGGCCGCCCTCGCCGGCGCCCTCCTCAACCCCGACCGCAAGCGCGTCGCGGAATAGGACGCATGGTTTGGGCCAATTAGCGAAAACGAGTTGGAAGACGCCGGCGGGAGAAGGTTCGGCGTTGGTTGAGTTGTAGGCTGCCGAAGCGGTAACGGCCGGCGTGATAGCAGAAGAAGCGGGGACGCCCTCGAGAAGGGCGTCCCCGCTCTAGGAGGGGAGGCGGAGGGCCGGAAATGCTGCTAGCAGGCGCGGGCGGCTAAATTGGCGGTAGCGATGGCCGCTTGGATGTCCCACGGATCGGCGCAGTCGCCAACGCTGACGACTTCAAACTCACTCGCGAGCTCGCTGGCAAGAGCGGTGTTCGGAACCATGTCCGAGGCATCCACTACGGCGTCACAGGGTATCTCCAGCACAGCACCCGTTCCGGTGCGCACGGTGACCGCTCCGTCGCCCACGGATTCAATGGAGCTTTCGGCCAGCGCCCGGCCACCGGCGGCAAAGTAGCCCGGGGTCGTGAACGCGAGCATCTTGGTGGACTGCCCCTTCCCGAGGCCTTCGATGGGGTCGGCTGCAACCATAGTCACGCGTTTTCCCTGAGCGAGCAGGTACTGTGCCGTATCGTAGGCCTGGGCGTTGAAGCCCGCCACGACTACGTTCTCACCGATCTCGGCCGCCATGAAGTCGTTGATGGAGACCACTGGTGTGGCATCGGTGCCGCTGGCCACAGCTTCAGAGCGCATGCCGCCGACGGCGATGATGACCACGTCGGGATTCTCGCCGCGCACGGTATCGGCATTGGCCTCGGTGCCGCAGACGATGTTCACGCCGGCTGCTTCGGCGGCACGCCCGAGCCAATCGCGGAACAGCCCCAGGTTCTCGTGGCGTCCCTTCACCAGCTCGGCGAAGGAGAGCAGGCCGCCGGTGGTTCCGTTCTTTTCCAGCAGCGATACCTCGTAACCGCGTTCGGCGCAGACGCGCGCCGCTTCGAGGCCAGCAGGGCCGCCACCCACGACGACAATCTTCTTGCTGCCGTCGGCGGCAGGCACCTCGTAGCCTTCGGGCATAGCTTCGGTGAAGGCGCGGGCTTTGCAGGCGTTTACTCGGCAGCCTTCCAAAACACCGAGACGGTTGGCGAAGTCTGCGGCGCAGTGCAGGCAGCGGGTGCAGGGGCGAATGTCCTCGATTCGGTTGTCGAAGAGCTTCGAGGGGTAATCGGGATCCGCATTGGCAACGGGGCGGTTCATGAACAGGAAATCGATCTTCCCCTCGGCAACGGCTGCCTCGAACATATCGGGGGCGATGGCGGGATCCATGTAGGTCGCAGCACCCACCGGCACCGACACCGCTTCCTTCACCTTGGCGGCAGCGCCGAGCATGAGCCCGCAACCGGAATGGCTGCCGTCCAAGTGACCACCGAAATGGCGGGAGAAATCGAAGAAGGTGCCGAAGCCGTTGGTGCCATCCAGGCCATAGCCGCCGAAGAATCCGTCACCGAGGAACTGGGCTTCATGGTTCTCGAAGACGCCGAGAATAAGGTGGAAGCTGTCGGCCCCGGCGGCTTCCAGGAGCTTGGCGAGCTCGCAAACCTCCTCGACCGGCGAAGCAAAGGCGCTCTGGCCGATAGGGCTGTCGTTCTCTTCGATGCCGTTCATGCGCACCTGCACCGGGAAATCGGCTCCGCAAGCCTCCTTGATGCCCTGAATGCATTCGGCAACGAAGCGGGTGCGGGTTTCAAAGGTGGCGGGCCCGTAGGGGTCTTCGACGGGGCGATCGTTGCGCAGCCGCGAGAGGAACCAGGCGGGTATGTTGTCGCCGGCGCAGTTCAGCTCGATGCCGTCGAAGCCGATGCCCTGCAGCTTCTTGGCCGAGGCGGCCACGTCTTGGATGAAGAGCGCGATGTCCTCGTCGGTAAGTTCGGAGGCGCGTGTTTGGGTGCCCTCGGCCGGGGTATTGCCCCAGGTGTAAACAATGCCCGGCGTTCCCCACTTCATCTGCACGAACACGGGAACGTTCTGGCCGTGAACCTCTTCCACGATGGCCGCCAAGGGGCTTTCGTCGATGTAAAGACGCGTGTCCTCGCCCATGGCGGAAGAAGAATAACGGCGCTCCACCTCCTCGCACAGGCAATAGCTTCCTTCGACGAAGATGCCTCCGATGCCGCCGTGGGCGATGTTGCCGAAGTAGGCCACGGCTTGGGTCGGGTCGTTGGCGACACCGGAAGTAGCCGCTGTCTTGATGAGGCGATTGGCCATGGTCACCGATCCGATGGCGAGGGGCTCGGCCATGGTCGATGCTCCCAAATCGGCGATGCTGTTGCTGGTGAAATCCCAATCTTGCGGGTTGATTTGAGAGAAGGGCGAAGCGCCGGTAGCGGTGCCTGTGGCAGCGAGAGTCTCGCCCTCCTGGACTTCGACGGCTTGCTTGGCCTGAGGCGCGCAACCGGTGAGTGCGCCTGCTCCTGCGAGCCCTGCGCTTACGGCCGCAAGGCCGGCACCGCCGAGAAACGCGCGACGGCTCATTCCCTTAGTGTGTCCGAACATGTCTCCTCCTTTGAATATCGTGCTGTCTCGGACGCCCTGCACTTCGAAGCGCCTCGATGGCGTAAATCCTAGCCACGGCGGCTTTGGTTTCACATCGTCTCAGGGGAGGGAAATTGCGGGGTGAGGGCATCTCCTCCTGTTGGTAGGAGATGCCCTCACCAGGCTCAACGTCGCGGGTGAGGTATAATGCGCCCAGAAAGGAGGGGCGACATGCGCGATTCCAAGAGTGTTGACATTCACACGATCGCGGCGGTGCTGGGTCTCGCCTGCCTGGTTGCGCTCGTTCTCCTTGGCCTTATGAGCCGTCTGGTTTACGGTGATTTCGACTTGGCTTTCTCGGAGCAGTTGCCGTTGACCGTTTCCGGCGATGCCGGATGTCTTCTCGGGCTGATTCTCCTCGGCGCTTCTACGCGGAGGCGCGTCATGCCTTCGGCAGTTGCCAGCTTTACGTTGGCTACCATGCTTGTCGGGCTTGTCGTGGCATCGCTGCTGAAATCGGGTGCAATCGGAGGCCCTACGGCGCTTGCGCTCGTTATCGGTGATGCCGCAATGGCCGCATTAGCCACAGGTGTGGCCTTTTTCTGGTGGCGTGTTTATCTTCCTCTGGGGGTCGATCGCGCTGTCCGACTCCTGGCCTGCGCTCTTGCTGCGGGTGTAGGTCTGTTTCTCCTTGCGAATGCTGTGCCTGCAGAACTTGGCAGGACGCTCGTGCCCATAGTGCTCGTGCTGACCATGGGATTGTGCTTTGTCCCTTTCCTGTCGTCCTTCGGGGATGGGGCGGCAGCCCTCGAGGCATCGGGAGCTTTGGGCGATTCCGAGGCAACCGAGCGCCCTCTCATGCCTCCTGTCGTTGCTGTGACACTCGCCCTGGCGTTTTTCTCTGTCGACTTCGTGCTCGACTTGTTCCCCCTGTCCTTGTTTTACGAGGGCATGGCCTACGGCTCAGCTCCTCTGCCGGCGATTTTTTGCTGCATGCTGCTCCTGTTCTTTTCCGGTGTTCTTTATCTTATGGGTAAGCGCGGGCGCGTATCGCTGGTGTTCATCTACACAACGGGCTTTTTAATGACGGCGTTCGGCTATCTGCTCACGCCCTATCGCGTGCAAGGCGGTTTCCCCTTGGGGGCGGCCGAAGCCGGGCGCATCATCGTGTTCGTGTTTACGATGGTGGTGGCGTTGCGGCTCGTTTCCGCCGGGGGTTTGGCGAAGCGTGCGGAGCGTCTGTTTGTCGCCTTTGGTGTCGTTTCGGTTGCCGCCATGTTGTTGGCCGATATCGCCGTAGTGGCCCTTTCTCTGCAAGAGGGTTTCGACTACGGCGACTTCGTGTTCCGCACTTTGTTTTCGAGCTGCGGCATAGCCGTGCTTGTCGTTCTCCTCATTGGTCCGTTGCCTCGCATGCGCGAGCAAATTGAACAAAGGGAAAGAGCTTATCAGGGCGCGATGTCGCCCGATCCTCGCGCCTTCCTGAAGGAGCGCTGTGGTCACTTTGCCGCTAGCTTTGGGTTGACGGCCCGCGAGAACGATGTGCTGCAGCTGATTGCGGCAGGACGAGATGTTCCCTATATAGAGAGAGAATTGGTTCTGGCGAAGAGCACGGTGAAAACTCACATCAAGCATATTTATGAAAAGTGCGGAGTATCGTCCCGACAGGATCTTCTCGATCTCATTCAGAGCTTCGAGGCTTAGGTTGTCTCACCTGATCTAACTAACTTCTCATGCATCTTAAACACCGCCAAGAGCGTGAATATTGACATGGGCTCATACTTTAAGTACTATCTATATCACCAAAGTGATATAGATAGGAGGCCGCCATGAGCGATTGTCTGCGCTTGTATCATGGGTCGCCGATTCGGGTTGAGCGGCCGCTCTTTGGCGTGGGCAATCCCTACAACGACTACGGTTTGGGCTTCTATTGCACGGAGTCGTTCGAGCTCGCCTGCGAATGGGCCTGCCCGAAGGCAAAGGATGGGTTCGCGAACGTTTACGACCTAGAGCTAGCGGGCTTGCGCGTGGTGGATCTGGACGCCGAGCCTTACGGTACCATCGAATGGCTCGCGGTGCTTTTCGCCAATCGACAGTTCGACGTTCCGACGAGTCTTATGGAGGCCGCTAAGTCCTACGTGGCGGCCCGATACCCGTCGGAGTTGGATGAAGCGGACGTGGTCGTGGGCTACCGTGCTGACGATTCCTACTTTTCTTTTGCCCGGGCATTTCTGGAGAATCGCATTAGTCTCGCACAGCTTGAGCGCGCGATGAAGCTTGGTGGGCTGGGACGTCAGGTGGTTGCGGTGAGTGAGGCAGCCTTCGGGGCGCTCAGGTTCGTAGGAGCCGAGCCCGCGTCAGCATCGCTCTGGCATGAGAAGCGTATGAGGCGAGATGAGAAGGCGCGCCAGGACTTCGACCGCATCCTGCATAAGGAGCCATTTGACCCCAATGGCGTATACATGCTCGACTTGATGAGGGAGGGGTAGGCCATGGGGGAGTATCGATATGCCGTCGTCGAGCTGCCGCCTTCGCCTTATGCTCACGATCTGCAAGAAGTGCTTGCATTCGTTTTCGATATCGGGGTGAACTTGGCCGGGTGTACGGGCGAGCAGGTGGCCCAGGCGTTCATGGCGTCAGGTTTGGCCGAGGAGTTTGAAAAGCAGAATCCGGTGTACGTGGCGGGCAAGTCGTCCTATGACTTACTGCGCATCATGGTGCCCCTGCTTCCGTGCGATGAAGTGCCCGCGCCATGTCTTCGCTATGACCGGACGCCGGACTTCTGGGTCGGGTGGGTGCTTGCGCATTACCAGATGGTCACGGGTTGCTCCTACCGGTCCATCTTCGCGACCGCCACCTATGACGAGATTCGC
>OLPQ01002184.1_pt1 | contig 11935 bp, 10 predicted proteins | sample 1672451 | NCBI WGS metagenome assembly OLPQ01 (sample SAMEA3136687, study PRJEB25190) | human gut metagenome | biome: human gut; feature: human-associated habitat; material: faeces | place: Austria | collected 2013
CCTACGCTTAGTTTGCGTATTCCATAATACGGCTTTTTTTCTTCTCCCTTTCGCTTTTTTTCTTCAATAATTTTTTTAGCTCTATCTATTGATTCATTTAACAAATCTTCTAATTTTACTACTGTACCTTCCCTTGTTGACATTTTACCTGTTGGAAGTAAAACCATTCCAAAAGAAACATGCTCTAATCCGTTAATATATTTATCGTCCAATCCCAATAATTTTGCAGTTTCAAATACCTGTCTAAAGTGTAAAATCTGTTCATATGAAGTTACATATAGTGCTTTGTCAAAATCGTATGTTCGTGATCTGTATAAAATTGCTGCCAAGTCACGAGTCGCATATGTTGTGGATTTATTTGACTTTTGAATTATTATTGGAGTATCAATTCCTTTATCTTGTAAATCAACAATCTTAGCTCCATTTGATTCTTGTAATTTTCCATTTGTTTTAAGTATATCAATAACTTCTTGCATTTTATCAGAATAAAAAGCCTCTCCATTCCATGAATCAAAATGGCAATCTAATAATTCATATACTTTTTTGAATTCTTTTAAACTTAATGATTTTAATTTTTCCCATATTTTCATACAATATTGGTCTTTTTCTTCTAATTTTTTGAAATTATCTCTACATTTTTCAAGAACAGTAGCATCTTCTTTACACATATTATTAATTCTTACATATATATCCATCATTTGATTTATTGGATTATTTTCAAAATCATATTCATCTTTCCATAGAGTATAGCCTTCAATCATTTTTCCAAATTGAGTTCCATAATCTCCTAAGTGATTTATGCCAATTGTATTATATCCTAAATATTTATATATTTTGTACAATGCACCACCGATTACAGTTGAACGCAAATGCCCTATATGGAAGGGCTTTGCAATATTAGGAGCAGAATAGTCAATAACTATATTTTTTCCATTCCCGATATCTGATTTTCCATATTCATCTTTATCCCTAAACTCATTAATTACAACTTTAGCAATTGTCATTTTATTTATAAAGAAATTAAGATATCCAGATATCACATCAACTCGTTCTATAAAATTTCTATCTAATACCATTTTTTCTTTAATATCTCTTGCAATAACTTCTGGAGCTTTATGTAACTTACTTGCTAATTTAAAACATGGAAATGCATAGTCTCCGTTAATAGAATCCTTTGGGACCTCAAGAAAAGTATATAACACCTCACTATCCATTTCCACTACTTTTGCAATTGAATCTACAATTATCTTTTTAAAGTCTAACATAGTTTTTCCTTTCAATAATTATTTAAATTTTACATAAGAATATTAGCATGCAATTATTTATTTGTCAACATTATTAATCCCTTCAAACCAATCAAGTAAAATAAAAATTAATATTTCCCTTTCCATCACTATACTCTACATTTGCAATAGCTCCATTTATAATAGTAATTTTAGGATTCGTATGCCCTAAATCGACATCTGTAAGTATCGGAATATTTTTACTTTTTATTGCTCTACTTATGGCTTCATGCAAAGAAATTCCTGTATAGTTAACTTCGTTTTTTAACCTTCCAAACATTATTCCGCTTGTATTTTGAAACCATCCAGCATTTTTTAATTGCCATAATCCTCGTAATATATCTTCATTTGTTAAGTCACTGACATCGAAGTACCATATAATTGATTCCATTTTATATTTATTTATAAAATTCCTCGTATAATCATATTTTGTGCCTACAATATCTAATAAACTATCTAAACATCCGCCTATTATTCTACCTCTAAATTTAACATACCTTACATCACCTATAGCTTTCCAACAGGTCTTTAAAGATAAGTCCATACTTGGAGTTTCTTTAATCTTTTTATCATTCGGATCTTCAAATAAATCAAATGAATGTTGATTTACAAAATCTCCCTTTAACACTTTTATATTGTTAATTTGTGACTCATGCAGATTTTTATACCCAAACCCTGTTATGTTGTAACTATAAACTGTCGCAATATCCATACCAGTTGTTAAAATATATAGTAATGCTGTTATATCTGATTGTCCTTGTACCCATTTTACATTTTTTAATATATCCTCAAAATTTATATATTCTAATATCTCAACTAAAAAATCTCCACCTGTTGCAGCAATAATACATTTGACATCTTTATTTGTAATATATTCCATAAAGCTCTTTGCTCTATGTTGGGCATTACTACTTGCACCATTAATACTTTTACGAACATTATCACTTTCACAAACTCTAAATCCATATTTATTCAAATTTGCAATTGCTTTTTCTAATGCTATAATCTTTGCATCTTTTAGCAAACCATTAGATGGAGCAGTAATTCCTATAATATCATTCTCTTTCAAACGCTCTGGGTAAATCATCCTTATTCTCCACCTCTCTTAATCTAAAATTTTCAATGTGGTCTAGGCAAATATATTGCAAGGCTGAAGAAATAAAATTATAAAATAAGTTGCTATAAATTTCATATTGTTTACTGTTTTTTATGTACTCCCTTGATACGCTATATAAATATGAAAAAAACCTACTTTGCTCTCCGCTTTTCACTGCTAAATTTAAATAATAATTAGCCAGTGCCATCTTATTTATTAAGTCACAATTTTCTTTGTTTATTTTGGTTGTTCTATTCTCTTTTGCAATATTAAAACTCATTTTTCTACTTGCACATATCACTTTGAACTTCTCAAAATCTGCCTTATACTTGTTTAAGTCATAAAAATCTATTATTCCTGTATTGCCTTGACTTGCAACTATAATTTTTAGAAAATCTTGATATTTAACTAGTTCTCCATCTAACATTATATGATTTTTTTCTATATAATTTTTAATTATTTCTGACCATTCTTCTATTTCTCTTGAATCACCATTTTTGCATATACCATATGTTAAAAATTCAGTTTCACACGTAAGATTATTTTCTCTCATAACATCAAGAACTTTTAATACATGATCAGTTTGGTTACTACCAATTACATTTAAACTACTAGCATTTTTATTATTTGCTGTAAGTATAAACATTAGCTCCTGTAACGGATATTTAAATGTACCATCATCCCTAACACCATTTTCATATACTATACCTTGTCTTATTTTATTATATAATTCTTTATTTCTATATAAACTTGACTCTGGAATAATTATTGGAACTTGTAAACTAAGTTTTTGCATAAACTCTTCTATTTTTTCTTTTGACTCAGTGTTCAATTCTTTCCATATTTGCAGATACTTCTGATTTATATCATCACTAATTGAAATAAAATTAATTAATTTAGGTATTATTTCTTCAGATTTGTTTCGGTCAATTCTTTGTACGATTTTATCCATTGACTTTCTATCTATATCTCCTATTACATAAATTGAACATTTTTTTCCACTGGTTTGGATCATGGAATCAAATATATTTGCAATTATTAAATTTCTCACTTGATTTAATTTAGGTATTGGATTATACAGATGAGTATCGCCATATCTTATTATTATGTTTTTATTATATAGAGGTTTTCTCAAACAAAAATTATTAATTTCTTCCATCAATATTTCGTATGGAACATTAAAATGTGGATATCCATTTACAAGTTTACAATTTTTATATACGCTACTTGGTCTTTTAATAGTAAAATCCCCTTTTTTTACATATTTTGTTGAATATACTAATGGTGAGTCATCATAATTATACTCTCTTTTTAAATAATCAATTAAGGTCGACCTGTAATTATGAAAAAAAATATCGTTCGACTCGTTTTTATATATCATTGTAATGCCTCCTTCATTTCTCTTACTGATATTTTTTCTTTTGTTCTTGCAACAAGCTCTCTCTACTATCGTATTCATTGAAATCATTATTTCTCAATAAAAATTCTTTATGTAATCCTTGAGGACAATATTTACAGTATTCAATTTTTCTCTTCGCTAAATTTCCCATAAACTCTGTAGTTAAAATTTCCTCAATCTTATTATAATCAACATATATTCTCTCTTTATCACAGATATATTCAAAACCACAGCATGGATCTATTCTACCATCTGGAAAGAATGAAATATGATTACCTATATGATAACACTTGAAATCTTCACTATGATAAATGTAATCGCTATAATTCTCTTTATAGATATCATCTAAACTTTGCATGTTTTTTTGTTTATCTAGGTTGTTATTTTTTAGTACTCTATTCATTTTAGGTTTTATATCCTTTATAAAACTCTCTACTTGTTCTTCAGATAATCTAGCCTCAGGTAAATTAATTGCATCTTCTAGGTATGATGGCCAAAACTTATCAGCATGACTTTTTAGTGCTAAATCCAAAATTTTATCTATTTGGTTATAATTGTCATTCATCATAACTGACTGAACGATAAATATAAAGTTATATTTTAATTTCAATTCCGATAGGACCTGTAATGCTCTCAAACTTCTCTTAAAAATCTCACCATTACCGCGTGTTTCGTTAACAGTATTTTCATCAACACCATAAATAGATAGAACAATCTGGTCTAATCCCAAATCTAACCATTTTTTTACCTTCTCTTCATCAATGAAAAAACCACTTGTGTTTATTCGTGTAGCTAAACCAGCGTTGTGTGCTACACTTATAAATTCATCTAGATTTTGAACTATAGTAGGTTCACCTCCAGATAACGCAATATATGTTCCACCGATATTTTTTATTGCATTACACAATTTTTTGAAATTATTAATATCAAAATATACCTTATCATAATCTATTTTCTTAAATTCACTTAACCTATTTTTACAACATTTACAATTACCTGGGCACAATGTTGTTACTTTAACCATAAAATTATAATTCTTCTTTTCCATTTAAATCACCTACTACCTCTCTAATTATTCCATTAAAATTACACGAAACATATTTTAATGGAACGCTCTTTATTAAATTATTAACCTCACCTAAAATAATTTCTAAGTTATTTTTCGTAGAAAAAACTTTCGTTGGAACACTTCCATTAAATAATAATGTTTCTCCATTCAATAATGATGTAAATTTATTATATAAATACCATTTACCTTTCTCTTCATCAACATTGTATATATTATTATCCTCAGCATTTATATGTGGTATAATAATTGATTTAATATTAATACTACCAATAAGATTTGGTTCAAAATCAAAAAATGTCATATTATCACATTTTAATGTTACCTCTTTATCATCAATCTTATTTAACATATTTGTGTTTACAGTTCTTAATGCAATAGAATTAGCATATCCTATTATTTTATTATCTTTGATAGCAATACCATTATCTGATAACAGCTGTACTTCCTTATCTTGTATTGTACATTCTAATGCTACAGAGGTTTTACCTTGTCCGAAATCCCCTATTATAATAACCCCATCATTACCTTTTGAAACACAAGATGCATGAACATAAATTACTTTTTGGTTTATTACAAGTTTTTGAAATACCTGTGAAATATACTTTCCAATAGCTCCTTCATTTCCTGCAATTTTTCCCATAATGATTGAATGATTAAATAATTCTTTGTAACAATCTTCTTTACATTCTTTTATTATTACTTTATAATTACTTTTATATTTTTCAGTCACTTTAACTGATGGAGTAAATCTCTTAATCCAAAAGTCTATTGTTTTGATTTGTTCTTGTGATATTCCTTTGAAATCAACTGATACAAATTTATCAAAGTTCTCATAATTTACTTTCACTAAAATCCCCCTTACATATTTACCTTCCTTAGTTAAAAATTTTGTCTAATAGTTCATTGAAAATATCCTTCCAGCTTTTCTTATAATACTTCTCCTTGAAAGACACTATATTATTTTTATATTTTTCAATATTTTTATAAAATCTGCTGAACTCTTCTTCTGTCATATTCTTTGCCATTTTACCTAATCTGTATTTTTCTATCATTGAACAATTGTAATGTTGCTCATATGTATCAAGTGGAAATGTATATAATGGTATATTTAGTGCTAGTGCCTCACTCATAAGTTGATGACCTGATGTTGTTATTAAAAATTTTGCACAACATAAATCTTCTTTGAATGTACTACCAAATTCCTTGAAAGTAAGATTCTTAAATCTGTTAAATTCAGGGAAATCTAAATTTGTGTATATTATAAATTTCAAATTTTCAACCCTTGATAATAAGTAAAGTACTTTAGTATATTTTTCAGAGCTACTATATGGCGAAAAATATACTAAGCCAATATTTTTTTCTCCTTCTCTTTCCTCTAATTCAGAAATAATTGGAGGAGTTACGACTACATTAGATTTTTTTATATTCATTGGAAAAAATGAGGAAATAATCCTTAGGTCAAACTTTGGGAAGAAGTAATTTAATCTATCCATTTCTTCTCGTTGTGAATAATCCAATATTCCCTTATTACTCAAGTAAATAAATTTAGCTTGTTGCTCCATACAAATTAATGGAGTAGATGTCGAATATGAATACTTAGCAACATTTGGTTCATAATCGCTAATTACTAAATCAGGCTTTCCATTAAATATCTTTTCTATTTGTACAGCAAAATTCAAAAAACTAAGAAATTGATCATTCTTATTTTCCTTGTACTTCTCCAATGTTTTTACATAATCTACTCCTTTATCATTACAAAAAATCCATGGTATATTTATCTCAACCACTTTTATATCAGGAAATCTTTTTTCCATAACATGTACTTTATCCTTAGTTGTAGCAATAACAATTTGTGCCTCTCTCTTTTGTAATTCTTTTATTATGCAACTTTGTCTACTGATATGACCATTACCTATTCCACATATTCCAACTAATATTTTCTTCACAATCTTCTCCTTTTCAAAAAAAAAAGATGAATATTGTCTGACAGACCCATTCATCTTTTGCTTGCAAAATTTATTCATATATATTATAACACAAAAAAATATTAATTCAATATTTTGTCGAAAAAAAGATAGCATAAATTTGTATAAGTGTCAATGATGTGAAACAAAAATATCCAAAAAATAAGCAGTATATTGAAAACATCTATTAAGCTACCATGAAAACCTTAAGCTCAGCTCTTTTTCTAATGGTGTTTTATAGTTTAAAACAGCCATAGGAATATTATTAGACCTCTTTAAATAAGCTTTACCTTGCTTTCTTAAGTCATCTAAACTATAAAACTTAAGATAACTGTAAAACCTTTCATTATCGTTTCTATGACTTCTTTTAACTTTTCCATTGTGCGCTGGTGTTCTTGGTCTTATTTCGTGATGTTTAATACCTAATTCATTTAATAATTCATCCATCGGATGAATTTTCTTTATTTTTGCTTGATTATATGTAAATTCAATACCATTGTCTGTTTGTATTTCTTTTGGTTTGTATTCATAATGATCTATACATTTTTTGACAAAATTAACTGTGTTTTCTGGTATATGCTCTTCGTACCAAAACAAGAAGCGCTCTCTACTTGCTTCATCTATACATGTATATTGATAAAAATTTTTATCTGCTGGAATATCCTTTGTCTTACATTCTTTTGGTACATATTTAACATCTATCTGCCATTTTTCTCCTATATTTTCTGGCGTATTATACTTTTTATTATGTTTTCTTTTTGATGTATCCTTAATCTTCATTCCCTTATAAAACTTAATATTTAATCGTTTCATTACTCTGTATAAAGATGTTATTGTTTTTGAATATCCTTTTTCTCTTTTTAATTTATACCATAACTCATTTAATGTTATCCTTGGATTTCTTCTTACATAATTTCGTATCCATCTTATCTCCTGATTTGTATGCGATTTCGGATTCCTTGTTTTTGTTTTATGACTTTTATCTGTAACGCTCTCTATTGATCCATCATATTTCTTATTCCATCTCCAAAGTGATATTCTTGATATATGATATTTTCTACAAACATAATTTATATCACCACACTTACGATACATTTCAACTGCATGCATTCGTGTTTTAACCTCATGCGGTAAATATCTTTTCATATTTTTATTTTCATTTTCTATGTTTTGTGTTATATTATTCATAAGTGATTCAAGTCCTTTCGTATATTTTGTTTTTTGACGATTTCAATTATACTACTTGAATCGCTCTTTTTCTATATTAACTTTGTTTCACATCAATTGTAACACTACATTTAATTTTTTTTTAAGGAAAGTCCTTAAATATGAACATTTTTTTCACACTTTTTTCACAAATATATTGTATTATATTGTAAAAACAAGTTATTATATTTATAATAGCTTTTGAAAAAAATCATTTTTTTAATTTTAGAAAGGGATGAAAATTTATTATGGGAAATAATAGTAATTCATTTAAATCAGTAAAATCAGAAAATAATTCATACTCAATACCCAAAGGAAAGAATCGAGTATATGATCCAAAAGAGCAGATGCAGACTTGTTTTGTACGATGAAGTATTAATGCCCGATTTTGGTCAGGATATACAGGCGATAATCGTAGGTGGTTGTATAAGCATTCCATCAATTAGAGAAACAATTTCAGAAAAACTTTTATCAGATTCTAGTAAGTCTGAAAGCTCAACAAAATCAAATGACGAATCATCAGTAGAATCAGTAATAAATAAGGTAGTTTCTTCTTCAAGTGATAAAGCTGTATCTGTTGAAGACTACTCAAACACAAGTATTGCAGTTGCAAATAAGGTTTTACCATCTGTTGTTGGTATAACAGTAACATATTCAGTAAATTCCCCTTATTATTCATATTATGGAATGTCTGAAGGAACTGCTAAAGCTACAGGTTCTGGTGTTGTAATAACTGATGATGGATATGTTTTAACAAACAACCATGTTGTTTCATCGTCATCAAGTTCATCTTACTATCAAGTAAGTAAAGCTACAAAAATAACTGTAACTTTATATAATGACACAACAGAATATGAAGCAAAATTAGTAGGCTCTGATGAACAAACAGATTTAGCTGTATTAAAAATAGAAAAAACAGGATTAACTGCTGCAGAGCTTGGAGATTCAAGCAAAGTTCAAGTAGGCGAATTTGCAATGGCCATTGGAAATCCATTAAATATGGCAAGTACAGTTACAACTGGTGTAATAAGTGCTACAAATAGAACTATAACATCTGATAATGTAACATACAAAGTAATTCAAACTGATGCTGCTATAAACTCAGGAAATAGTGGTGGTGCTTTAATAAACGCTGATGGAAAAGTTATTGGTATAAATACTTTAAAACTTTCAGGATCTGGTGTTGAAGGAATTGGATTTGCAATTCCAATTAATGACACAATTGATGTTTATAAACAATTAATAGAAAATGGAAAAGTTGCTAGACCTTATATTGGTATGTCTGGTAGAGATATATCTGAAGAAGTAGCTAAAAAGAACAATTTACCAAAGGCTGGTGTTTATGTAGTATCTGTAGAAGAATTTTCAGCAGCAGAAAAAGCTGGAATTAAAGCTGGTGATTTAATTGTTGCATTTGACGGTGAGGATGTAACTACTATGGATAAATTAAATGAATTAAAAAATAAACATAATATTGGTGATGAAGTTAAAATTAAATTAATACGTAATGGTGAAGAAAAAGAAGTAAGTATTACTTTGGGTGAAAACAAGAGCACTAATGAACAATAAGATTTATTTTAATTAACAAAAAAGCATGGAACAAATTTCAATATGTTCCGTGCTTTTTTATTATATACTGTTTTTCTCATACCAATCCGAAAATACTTTTAAAGAATTAACTGATTTATATTTTATTCTATTATTTCTTTCATCATCACTCATTTCAGCTAATGTTTTATCATATCCATATGGTTTATAAATATACCATAAATCAGACCACTTTTTATTTGTATCATTTCCTGCAATCTTATTTGCTATATTTCCCTCGTGTTCTCCCATAAACTGATGTAGCTCTTTTCCATCATAATATGATAAACATTCTATAAATCTACAAGCTCTATTATCTTTTCCTTCCATTAGTTTTAAAATTCCATTAATTCCAACTGTCTCTAAAGAAAAATTTACAAAAGCTTTTGGAAAGCCATTTAATTCATCAATCCAAAAACCTGCATCCATAGAAATACATGGTTTCTTTACGATTTTATATGCTTCCATTACTTTGCATTTTGAAATATATTTTACATCTTCACTTCTTGGCTCTTCTAGCTCATGTTCAAATATTTCAAGTTTTATATTTTTTAAAACTTTTTGTGCTTCCGCAATTTTTCCTTTATTATGTGTTACAAATACAATTTCATTCACATTTCTTCCCTCCATTCTTGTATTTATATATTTTTCATGATTTTTTATAAACTTATAAAAATATAACTCTAATATCAACCTTATTTAATCACATTTTATATCCAATTACAACAAAATTTATATTACTTTTAAACCTATAGAGCAAAAAACAAACTTTATCTTTCTGTTTCTTCCTTCTCATCTTCAACCAATTTATAATTATTTGAGGATTCTCTTAATTCCTTTATTTTTGAAAAATTAATACTTGCTATTGCTTATATACAATTTGTTAGAAATTATTGCTTTTTATGTTAATCTATAGTATAATATTATCGTTGACTTTCTATATAAGTCAGCACGCCATATTAATCAAAAACTTTAAGGAGGTTACAACAACTATGGCAAAGACTACACGCGTTTACTACGAAGGCATATGGGAGCACAATAAAACCTCACGCATTTTCCGTACAATCGGCAACAATTCAATTCGCACCCTTTGGGTTGAGGGCTTTGAGGATGGCATCGTAACGGTTGATCCCGTTTCCGGTTGCAATATCAAAGAATTTGCAGAGGCTGTTGCGGGTTGCTTCAATGACGATTCTAACTTCGGTACTGCGGTTTTGAGAGCATACAATTGCGACAAAAATACCACCTTTTCTGGTATTAAGTTCGAATTTAATGAAATAACTCTTACCGTAACCAAAGAAAACGCCGATGCAGAGAAAATCTTTCAGGAGTGGGATACTTCCTTAAAGGCTAGTATTGAAAAGCATCGTCTCGAGAGGGAGGCTTGGCTCAAGACTCCTGAAGGTCAGGAATATCTTGCACGGCAAGAAGCCGAAAAAGCTCGCAAAAAAGCTGTCGAAGATGAAGTGCTTCGAATTGATAAAACTGTCGAGATGGAATTCAAAGATAAAGAAAGCAAGAAGGCCTGGGATCAGATGGTGAAAGTCAATTCCAAAAATTTTTATAGCAATTGCGTCGTGAAATACGCTCGTCGCTGGACGAAGTATATGCAAACGCTAATTGCTGAAGGCAACACTGTCGATGAAATCGCTGAAAAAACATCTCATGATTGCGACATTGAAGGTATTACAGGTTTTATGTATGGATATGCAGTCAATGTCTTATCTATATCTTGGAAGTACGGCGAAGAACTCCGAAACTGGCACAATAAGAAGTATGGTTATACAGGAGATGGCACTGTCAATCCTGCAATGCTGACTGTTGAGGCAGATTAATACCTGCTAAAAAAGAAATTTCTTTCTTTTCCTTGCAATAGGTTTCTTTTTTATAATTTATAAAAGGCAGAATCAATTCTGCCATTTAGAGCTCTATATTTTAGAGCTCTTTTCTTTTGTTATTATATATTAGGAAATTTGCACATCCGAATTTACAATAGAACAAATACATATTCAATTACGAAGATGGAATCTTTCAATAAAGCTTTCTTTTTAGTATGATTCAACAATATATAATTGTTGTGGTAAACTAAATATTCTTCGATTTTCCAAATCAAACTTTCATATTATAAAATAAAGATGTCATTAATATGACATCTAACTATATATTTACTTAAGCACCTTCATAAATTACAGACCAAAGCTTACACCTAGTGCATTATTTATTTTTGCCATTACTTTTTCATCATCTAAATGACCTATTTTTTCTTTTAATCTACTTTTATCTATTGTTCTTATCTGTTCTGCTAGTACTACCGAATCTGCTTTTAATCCA
>OLPQ01002185.1_pt1 | contig 11932 bp, 8 predicted proteins | sample 1672451 | NCBI WGS metagenome assembly OLPQ01 (sample SAMEA3136687, study PRJEB25190) | human gut metagenome | biome: human gut; feature: human-associated habitat; material: faeces | place: Austria | collected 2013
TGCCGCTCCAGGTATCTTCGTCCCACAGTTCCTTCACGACGGCCGACCATTGGCTGACCAGCTGCACCTCGTCGATGACGAGTAATGCCGATGGCGACCCCTCGTTGATGAGGTTGCGGGCTTGGAGCCATTGGGCGCGAAGCCAGTCGCGACTCGAGGAGTCGATGCTTGCCAAGGCGACGTGGCGCGGAAGGTCGACCTGGGCGAGCGCCTGTCTGATCGCAGTGCTCTTGCCGGTTTGGCGCGGCCCGACGAGCATCTGGATGAAGCGGCGAGGTTCTCGCATGCGTGCGACGAGCGTGTTGACGAGAGGTCTGCGGTATTCGTGCATGGTCGCCTCCTATTGAGCAAATTTGCTCAATAGTAGCGCAAATTTGCTCAGCGGACAAGCAACGCCTTGATGCCTAAGAACACTGGCCGCAAAAGAACGGATGTTTCACGTGAAACATCCTGAGGTAAAAGAACAAATGTTTCACGTGAGACACTCGGGCTCCCGCCCTTTGGTTCCTCCAATTCCGATGCCCTTCTCGAGCACGGCTCGCCTCCCCGCACCCTCCCTGCAAACGACGAATCGACCCCGAAGAAGGGCTCCAGGGCGCCGGCGACTGGACGGACGAAGTTGACCTTGCGTGTGCGGCGGGCGTGAAAACTATTCGCGTCCTTCGATCACGTCGAGGAACTCCTGCTTGCCGTGGACGTCCATCTTCTGGTAGATATGGCGTAGGTGCGTGGTCACCGTGCCGCGCGACAGATAGAGCTCCTCCTGGATGCGGGTGCTCGAGCGGCCCTTCGCGAACAGGATCATGATCTCGGTTTCCTTCGGCGATAGGCCGTATTCGCCTGCCACGTCTTTGCAGCGGTCTTGGAAGCGCTGGCGTTTCGGTTCGGCTTCGTCCTTGTCCTCGTCTCCTTTCGCCAGCGCGATGAGATCGTTCTCGTTGAACACGAACATGTACGAGATGAGGATGGCCAGCGTGGCCATGAGCGCGATCAGGCTGAGGCTTTGCGGCGAGAACGGCGCGAACGCGCACACGAACTGTCCCAACGACGAGCCCAGCAGCACGCCGAGCGTCACCATGCCCCAGCCGATGCCGAACACCATGATGCCCGAAAGCCGGTACGTGAACGAGATGTCGGCGAGGAGTATCCAGATAAGCACGTTGAACGTGCCGTAACCCGCCAACGCGATGGTGCTCTCGATTTCGGAGAAACCGGTGAACACGGGCAGCAGCATGAAGAACACGGCCATGACCAGCATCACCGAGCGGTACACGGGGCGCAGGCCCGTCTTGCTGGAGAACAGCACGCAGCCGTAGATGATGGCGATGGTAAGCAGGCTCGACCACAGCAAGGGGAAACGGTAGAAGGTGTCCACGGTTGCGGCGTTCGCGGTGATGAACACCGCGCGCACCACGCCGTCGGCCATGCCGAAGTCGCGCTCGCGCATGACGAACTCGGCGTGGGAGAGGGCCGCCCGCACCAGCTCGCGGTCGAGCCCTCCCTCGGCAAGGCGCCGGGCCTCGGCTTCCACGATGGCGCGCAGCTTCTCGGCGGCACCGGGCCGGGCGCCCCGCAGGGACACCACGGCGAAGGGCTGGGCCACGGAGTCGGCCACATACCCGATGGCGTCGTCGGCGATGCCCGCGTCGAGCAGCGCCCGCTTCAGGGGCGACTCGTTGGCCCCCATGATGGCGTCCATCAAAATGTCGGCGGCCACGATGCGCTCGCGCTCGGCGGCGCGCCCAATGACGAAGCCCACGGCAGCGCAGGCGTTCTCCGGCGCGGTGGCCATGGGCACGACCACCGGCGCGGGGGCCACGGGAGCCTGCAGCCCAAGGGGGTTGATGTCCAGTGGCCCGCACTCTTTCGCGGCCAAGGGAGCCAGGTACCGCTCGTCCAGAAAGCCGAGGAAGCGGTCGGCATCCAGGTTGCCGTACAGGATGATGTAGGCGTTGTCGGGACGGTAGTGGCGCCGATGGTTCTCGAGAAAGCCCTCGTAGGTGAGCGTTGGGATTGCCGCCGGCGTGCCGCCAGACTCGAAACGGTAGGTCGTGTCCGGGAACAGCGCCGCCGAGAGTCCGTCGTAGAGCACGGAATCCGGCTCGGAGAGCGCGCCCTTCATCTCGTTGTACACCACGCCGTTCACCACAAGGCGCGCATCTTCCCCCTCCCCTTCCAGCTCGCGGTGCCAGCCCTCCTGCTGGAAGATGACGGGGCGCCGGTAGATATCGGGGTGGAAGACCGCGTCCAGGTAGACGTCCATGAGGTTGACGAGATCCTGCTCGTTGGTGGACGCCACGGGGTACATGGTCTTGTCCGGGAAGGTCATGGCGTTTAAGAACGTCTGCATGGAGGTCTTCAGCAGATTGACAAAGGGCTCCTTCACCGGGAACTTCTCCGATCCGCACAGCACCGAGTGCTCCAAAATGTGGAACACGCCGGTGTCGTCGTCGGCCGGGGTCTTGAAGGTGATGGAGAAGGCCTTGTTGGCGTCGTCGTTCTCGATGAACATGAGGCGGGCGCCGGAGGCGGCGTGATGCATGAGGTGCACCGTACCCTCCACCTCACTTATCGGCTCGCTTTTCACGGCGGTAAAGCCGTGGGAGGCGGCCACCTGTTCCAAATCGGTCATGGTCTGTCTTCCTTTCGAAGGGTTCCTGCGAAGGGCCCCGCGACCGGCCCTGGCGGCCCGGCGCGGAGCAACGGAGTGTTCGTGAGTATTCTACCCGTCCGCGCGTCGCCGTTTCCAACCAATATGGTGTCGTTATGATTTCTCCGCGACGGGGGAATTTTCGCTATAATCAGCCCCGAACTATCTAGACGAGACGAGACAGATACGGAGTATCCCATGCTCGAACTTAAGAACCTGGTGTTCGAGGTGCCGGCCGACGACGGGGGCACCAAGCGCATCATCGACGATCTCTCCCTGACCATTCCCGACGACCGCTTCACGGTCATCACCGGACCCAACGGCGGCGGCAAGTCCACGCTCGCCAAGCTCATCATGGGCATCGAGGAGCCCACGAGCGGCCAGATCCTCTTCAACGGCGAGGACATCACGGACAAGTCCATCACCGAGCGCGCCCGCCTCGGCATCGGCTACGGCTTCCAGCAGCCGGCCCGCTTCCGCGGCATGAAGGTGAAGAAGCTGCTCGATATCGCCGCCGGCAAGAAGCTGCCCATGCTCGCCTGCAACGAGTATCTCTCGAAGGTGGGCCTGTGCTCGGCGAGCTACCTCACCCGCGAGGTGGACAAGTCGCTGTCGGGCGGCGAGGTGAAGCGCATCGAGATCGCCACCATTTTAGCCCGCGACCCGAAGCTGGCCATCTACGACGAGCCCGAGGCCGGCATCGATTTGTGGAGCTTCGACAGGCTCACCGAGACGTTCCGCGACATCCACGAGGCCCGCGACGGGCGCTCCATCGTCATCATCTCGCACCAGGAGCGCATCATTTCCCTGGCCGACGAGATCGTGCTTCTGCGCGACGGCCAGGTGGCCGAGGTGGGGACGCCGGCCGAGCTCATGCCGCGGCTCGGGTTCGCGGCCCGCAGCCTAGATGACCACGGCTGCCCGCTTTCCACCCCCACCGAGCTGCACCTGACCGAGATCCCCACCACTTGCTAAACGTCACCAGTGCGGGCGGACTGCCGGGTATTCCGATTCGCTCAGACAGTCCTCGATGGTATCGAAGGCGACGGGGCTGCTTTCTCCCCACTGTATACCGCCTTCGACACCATCTGCGGAACTCGCTCGGTCGAAACACCCGCCATCCCGCCCGCCGCACGTCTTTTCTAGTTGCAAAAGGAGGCAACTATGACCGTTGATCTTTCCCCCATCGACGAGAACCTGCTCGCCGAGATCGCCAATATGCACGGCATGCCGAAGGGCGCCTTCAACGTGCGCAAGGACGGCGAACTGGTCGAGCGCCATTCCTCGGCCTACATCGACATTTCCACCAAGACCGACAACCCCGGCATCGACATCCGCATCGCGGACGGCACCAAGGGCGAGACGGTGTACATCCCCGTCATCGTGACGAAGTCGGGCCTGAAGGACGTCGTGTACAACACCTTCTACGTGGGCGAGAACTGCGACATCACCATCATCGCCGGATGCGGCATCCACAACGATTCCCACGACGCCTCCGAGCACGACGGCATCCACAGCTTCTATCTGGGGAAGAACAGCCGCGTACGCTACGTGGAGAAGCACTACGGCGAGGGCGATGGCTCAGGCGAGCGCATCCTGAACCCCACCACCAACGTGTACATGGAGGAGGGCTCCTCCTGCGAGATGGAGATGGTACAGCTGCGCGGCGTCACCTCCACCGTGCGCGACACCAACGCCGAGCTGGGCGCGGACGCCAAGCTCGTACTCACCGAGAAGCTGCTCACCCACGGCAACCAGACCGCCATTTCCAACATGAAGGTGGAGCTGAAGGGCGAGGGCTCTTCCGTGCAGGTGATCTCCCGCTCGGTGGCCCAGGACGACTCCGTGCAGGTGTTCAACCCGCTCGTCATCGGCGAGTGCGCCTGCCGCGGGCACGTGCAGTGCGACGCCATCATCATGGGCAACGCCAAGGTGAAGGCTATCCCCGGCATCGAGGCCGCCAGCGAGGACGCCATGCTCGTGCACGAGGCCGCCATCGGCAAGATCGCCGGCGACCAGATCGTGAAGCTCATGACGCTGGGCCTCACCGAGGAAGAGGCCGAGGCCGAGATCCTGGACGACTTCTTGAGCTAGGCGCTGGCGCACCGCCGCACCCGCATCACCATCGAACGAGGGCGGTTCCCGAAGGAGCCGCCCTCTTCTTTTTGCAAACCGCAGCCCGAGGCGGGTTTTTGCCACTGCGAGCATCGTGCTACGACATTTTCGGCCCTCGGGCTGCGGGTGAAACGACAAAAAGAGCCCTCGGGCTGCGAATTCAGCGATTCAACCCGCAGCCCGAGGGCCACTTTTGTCATTCGTCCGTACAGCTGAGGCTCATCTTCCCGAAAGCGGGACTCAGTGCATTGAAGGAAAGGACACTATTCGGCCGCGTCCTCGTCGCCGGAACTGCCGGAGTCGCCTGCATCGCCGGAGTCCTCGCTACCAGAATCGTCGCCGCTACCGGTATCGCCGGACTCATCGGAGCCGTCCGACGAGTCGCCGGAGCCGGTGTCTTCGGAACCTGTGTCGCCCGAGTCACCGGAATCACTGGAGCCCGTGTCGCCTGAATCACCCGTGTCCTCGCTATCGGAACCCGTGACGGCGTCGGCGGCGGAGGCGGTCAGATCGCTGACGACGGTAAGATCGCCCAGGGCCACGGTGGTGCCGAGCCACTTGCGCTCAATGACGTTGATGGTGCCGTCGCTCACCAGGCGCGCGAGCACGTCGCCGGCGGCCGTCTGCAAATCGACGTTCTCGTTCGAGACACCCATGCAGTAGCCGGTCGGCGACATGAGCATGGCGACGATGGACACGTCGAGCCCCTGGCCATGGGCCGCGTACAGGCCGATGACAGCGTCGGCGGCCACGTACTGCACGCTTCCGGCCTCAAGCGCCTCAAAGGCCTCCTTCAGGCTGTCGGTGGGCGTGAGGCTGGACTCGCCGAACCCGTTGGAGACGGCCCAGGCGCTCTTCGAGGAAACTTGGGCGGCGAAGGTGGCACCGGAATCCTGGGTGGGAGTGCCCGCGTCGGGGCTCAGCGCGAACAGGGCGATGCCCGTGGGCAGGTAGGAGGCCGAGCGCCAGAAATCGCCGTCGCTCGCGGAGTCGTCGATGCCGAGCACCACGTCCACCGTGCCGTTGGCGAGCGCCCCGGCCGGATCGCTGCCCACGTCCACCACCGACAGCTTCAGCCCCAGCTCGTCGGCGAGAGCCGCGGCGATGTCCACGTCGATTCCGATGATCTTGCCGCTGCCCATACCGGCCAGAGGCGGGTTCTCGGTGTTGACGCCCACGCGCAGGGTGCCCTCCTCGCCGATGACCGGGGGCGCCACCTCGGCGGACTTCAGCTCCGGCTGATAGGTGCCCGATCCAGTGCATCCGGCCAGGCCGAACAGGCCGACCGCGAGCAGCGCCGCAAAGGCAACCGCAACGAACGAACGCTTTCTCACATCATCCTCCGTCTAATTCAATCGGTACGTTGCCTCTTTCGACTGACCTAGTCTTTGACCCCACACTCGCGCACCGGGGCGTTCGCTTGCGCTAGTAGCCCTCTCGCCCGTCACGGCGTCCGTGCCGCGAAAATGTCAGCGGGCGGTGCGACTTACCTCTAGGATACGCCATGCTCACGGCGGGCAACGCCCACGCGCTTACGTGGATCCTTTCGACCGCATCTGCCATGGACTTGGAAAGACGTCGCGCCTTTCCGCAACTACAGACCCGAAAGAAGCATCGCTAAGTGTAGCAGAAGTGGGCTTAGACGGGGCAAAGCCCCGCAGAACCTCCGAAGTGCGAAAGCCGTGCGGCTGGCGCGGGGCGCGGGATGGGACGCGAACGCGGTCGGCGCGGGGAGCGAAACGGGACATTCCCGCGTCATTGCCACGGTCGTGCGCGCGTAGACTGCCCCCATGAAGCCGATGAAAGGACAGATGGCGCTCTTCGATGAGCGAAAACCGGCGAAGAGCCGTCGGGAGGGCGCGGCCGCGAAACACGCCGCTCCCTCCCGCCGCCTGCGCGCGAACTGGCGCGCCGTACGCGATTTCGCCGCGGACATGGTGACCGAGACGCTCTACCCCACCCGCTGCGCGGTGTGCGATAAGCCCGGCGCGGTGCTGTGCGGTTCCTGCGCCGCAGCGCTCCCCTACATCGACGCGCTGACGGCCTGCCCGCGCTGCGGCGCGCCCTTCGGCGTCGTGCAGTGCTCGGAGTGCACGTCCGTGCTGATGGAGCCCTTCGGCTACAAGGAGCCGCCCTACGACGAGATGGCGAGCGCCCTCGTGCTTACCGAGGCCGTCCGCCGCATTGTAACGGTGTACAAGGATCAGAACGAGCGCGGCCTGGCACGGCCCATGGCCCAGATCATGGCCCGCTACCTGCCGCCCCGCTGGATGGGCGCAGCGCCGGTCGTCACCTTCGTGCCCGCCACGGCCGCCGCCCGGCGGCGGCGCGGCTTCGACCATGCCGAGCATCTGGCCCGCGAGTTGTCGTTCATCGCCGGGCTGGACTTCGCCCCTCTGCTCGTGGCCGCCCGCAGCCGCGACCAGCGGAAGCTGGGGCGGACGGGACGCATCGGCAACATGAGGCATTCGCTCACCGCGCTGGCCGGCGCCAGCATGCCCGCCGCCGTCATCGTCGTGGACGACGTGTGCACCACCGGTGCCACGTTGTTCGCCGCCACCGAGGCCCTGCGCACCGCCGGTGCCAAGATCGTCTGGTGCCTCACGTTCGCGCGAACCTAGGACGCAGCCTTTCGCCCCGAGGATACATAAGAAGCATCCTCGGGGCGGGGAGCTGGCCGACCCCGCCCGTTTCGCTACCTTAGGCAACGGGAGAAAGGCAGGCAAATGGACCTTTGCGATTGGGTTCGTTTTGCGGCTTGCTTGCTGAACCTGATGGCTCGAATCCGCGAGTACGCGGATTCGAGCCGAAAGGCAAGGCGGGCACGTCATGCAAGACGGCCCAAATAACAAACGGTTCAGGGGAGATTTCACTGGCCAGTGGCTCCCCTCGAGCCTGCCTGATATTCTAGCAAGCATCGCTAGAAAATGAAAGGAGCTATTTCGAGGAGAGACGGACGCCCTCGGCCTCGGAGAACTCGGCGACGTCCACCGAGATGGAATGGCGGATGGGCTTCCACGCCGCTTTTTTCACCAGAGCGATGAGCGCGATAGGAATGTAGGTGAGCATGAAGAAGGGGAAGGTAAACATGTAGCGGATCTTTTTCGCCGTGGTGGTGCGGATGGAGTCCCATTCCACGAAGGTGGTGAGCACGCCGAAGACGAACATGAACACGATGTAGTTGCACAGGCAGAACACGACCGAGGTCACCGAGCTCGCGATGGCCACGCCCGTGGACATGACGCCCGTGGCCGCCAGCACGATGATAATGGTGTTGAACAGAATGGAGATGATGGAGAGCAGCATGCCCGGAGCGATGGTCATGAGCATGTCGTAGCAGGCGAAGCGGTAACCGCGCGGGTTGGTCAACGTGCCTTTCACCAGGCCGCCCGCATAATGGGCGAACACCTGGTAGAAGCCCTTGGCCCAGCGGAAGCGCTGGTTCCACGAATCGCGGAAGGTGATGGGCTGCTCGTCGTAGAGCACCGCCGTCGGGCAGTAGGAGATGCGCACGCCGTCGATGATGGAGGCGGCGGAAAACTCGATGTCCTCGGTCAGCAGGTGCCACTTCCAGCCGCCGGCGGCCTTCAGGATGTCGGCGGCGATGAAGAAGCCCGTGCCCGACACGGCACAGGAGGTGTTCAGCGTGAGGCGCGCCTGGTTCAAGAACTTCGCCTCGCGCAGGAACCATACGCCGTAGCCGGCCGAGATCCAGTTGCTGCCGAAGTTCTTGGAGTTGCGGTAGGAGGTGGAGGCCTTCGCGCCGTTATCGAAGGTGGCGTTCATCTCACGGAAGTAGTTCACATCGAGCACGTTGTCGGCGTCGAAGACGAAGAACGCCTCATAGTCGCGATCGGCGTACTGCTCCCAAATGGCCTTCAGGCCGTAATCGAGCGCATAGCCCTTCCCCACCAGCTTGTCGTTGCTGCGGGGGAACACGATGGCGCCGGCCTCGCGGGCCACGTCGGCCGTGTTATCAGTGCAGTTGTCGGCGATGACGAAGATGTCGATGAGCTCGGCGGGATAGTTCTGCACCTTGATGGAGTGGATGAGGTCGGCGATGACCGTCTCCTCGTTGCGCGCCGCCACCATGACCGCATAGCGGTGGTTGGCGCGCGCCATCTTCTTCGGTGCCCGGCGCGTCAGCACCACGAGCACGTAGAAAAGCTGGTAGGTATAGCAAATAGTGAAGGTAAGAAACACGCAGAAATTGAAGATGTCAACGAAGGACAACGCCGACACTTGCGATGCTACGGTATCGAACACCTTGAGGCTCCTAGGACATGACATGCGCCCGCACGGTCAGTGGCGTGGGCGCGGCTGCACAAACGGCTGAAAGTATAGCCCTTTCGAGCCAAGTTGGCAGCGCCAGTTGGGCCATGACGGCCGAAATGGGGGCAATCGAGGCCAAAGTGTTCCTTTTCACCGCATTTGCCCCACACCCCCTCCACACCTGTAAGGGAAGCGTAAGGTTTTTCCGACAACCGGGACACCGCCCCGCACCGCCTGGGAGCTGTGCTACCCTGTTCCCCATGCAATGGCACCCCGGCGGAACCGCGCCCCGGCAATCGCGCCCGCGCCGCGCCCGCCTTCAAGAAAGGAAGCAATCTGTGAGCCAAGCCTGCGACATTCTTGACATCAACCTGGCCGACGAGGGGCAGGCCCGCATCTTGTGGGCCGACCGCGACATGCCGGTGCTCGCCCGCATCCGCGAGCGCTTCGCCGAGGAGCGCCCGCTGGAGGGCGTGCGCATCGGCGCGTGCATGCACGTGACCACCGAGACGGCGAACCTCATGCGCGCTCTTGTGGCCTCGGGCGCCGAGGTGTGCCTGTGCGCCTCCAACCCGCTTTCCACCCAGGACGACACCGCCGCCTCCCTCGTGCGCGACTACGGCGTGAAGGTGTACGCCATCGCCGGCGAGGACGCCGAGACCTACGAGCGCCACATCGCCGCGGTGGTGGCCAGCGACCCCCAGATCATCATGGACGACGGCGCCGATCTGGACACCGCCCTGCACACCAAGTTCACCGACAAGCTCGCCGGCGTCATCGGCGGCACCGAGGAGACCACCACCGGCGTGGTGCGCCTTATGGCCATGGCGAAGGACGGCGCGCTACGCTACCCGGTGTTCAACATCAACGACGCCAACACCAAGCACTGCTTCGACAACCACTACGGCACGGGCCAGTCCACCTTGGACGGCATCGTGCGCGCCACCAACCGCCTTCTGTGCGGGCGCACCATCGTCGTGTCGGGCTACGGCTACTGCGGCAGCGGCCTGGCCCAGCGCGCCCGCGGCATGGGCATGGACATCATCGTGTGCGAGGTGGATCCCCTGAAGGCGCTCGAGGCCCACATGGAGGGCTACCGCGTGATGAAGGCGGAGGACGCCGCCCGCTTCGCCGACGTGTGGGTGACCGTCACCGGCGACTGCAACGTCATCGACGAGCCGGCCTTCAAGAACATGAAGGACGGCGCCATCATCTGCAACTCGGGGCACTTCGACTCCGAGATCAACATGAAGTGGCTCAAGGCCAACGCCGTGAAGATCGAAGAGCTCAAGCCGCTCGTGGAGGAGTACACGCTCGCGGACGGCCGCACGGTCATCGTGCTGGCGCAGGGGCGCCTCGTGAACCTGTCGTGCGCCGAGGGTCACCCCGCGTCCGTGATGGACATGAGCTTCGCGAACCAGGCGCTGGCCGCCGAGTACCTCTACCAGCATGCGGGCGAGCTGGAGAACAAGGTGTACGACGTGCCGGCCGCCATCGACGACGACGTGGCGCGCGTGAAGCTGGAGACGCTGGGCATCGAGATCGACACCCTCACCGAGGAGCAGATCGCCTACATGAGCAGCTGGAACTTCGAGACGCTGTAGCGCGTTTTCCGCAGAGAGCGACGAAGGGGGCGCGCCAGTCGATCGGCGCGCCCCCTTTACTCAACCTGCCTGCATGGCTCAGGCTAGTCCTTCTCCCAATCGGCCACGCGTTCTTTCGCGTAGGCCTCCAAGTCCTCGGTGCTCATCCGGCGCGTCTCGCCGCCGGAGCACAGCGCCTCGATGTTGGAGACGATCGAACCGGCCACCTTGTCCAGGGCGCCGACGCCCACGAGCTGGAGCATCTTCATCACCACGAAGTTCCCGCGAACGGTTTGCTCGACGGTCACCTCCGTGCCTGCGTCAACGGAAGCGAGCGAGATCGAGGTGGTGTCGTTCTCGTGCTTGGCGGTAGAGTCCATCGTCACGTCCATGCGGCGGGCGGCATCGTCGTAGGCGGCCGTGCAGCGCGTGCTGTGGCGCTCGTCGAGAGCCGTTGTCCACTCGGCGTCGGAAACGCGCTCGACGATCTCCTGGCCTCCCGCCACATCGAGATCGGCCGCATGCTTCAGCGCCTGCCATACCTCCTCGATGGAATACGGGATGATAACCTGGTACGTATGGGTCGATTCCGGCATGAGAGCCACGTCCTTACTGGTCCTGCGCTTGCATGCGCGATTCAACGATGATTTCATGGTACAAGACATGGTGCCTGGGGAAACAGAGGGCAGCCGCTTCATGCTTAGGTTGAACCCCCCCCCCTCTCTCGTCCGCAACGCTCGCGACAAGCGCGCCAGGCCTCTCTCTTCGAAGCCTTCTGTTGCAGGAAGCAGCCGGCACTGACGGCGGTTTCTTGCCGAGGACACGGTTTCTGGCAAGATATTTCGATAATGTACGAGTTTGAGTCGCCCTTTTTATATAAGTAGGATAGTAATCTTATAAAATACCAGTTCTGAATGATCAACTTTGAACTATCCTCGAATAGGACCATACATTATCGAAATATCTTGCCAGAAACCGGGCCTTGAGCGAGAAACGCCGGTGCAGGGGCTTCCGCAGCGGGGATGCTACCTGCGCTCGGCAGCTTTCTTCAGCTCTTCTCTGCGGGAACGGAACTCGAGGACGGGCTTGTCGCCGCGCAGGAGGTTCTCGCCCATTTGGAGCTCGGTCTTCTTCGGGCGCTGCGTGAGCACCACGCGGCGGTCCTGGTGCAGGATCACGCCGTTCGCCACGTTGCCGGCGGCGCACACGAGGCCGCGCAGCACGGGCGCCTTGACCATGCGCTGGTAGAGGCGCAGGTATATCTTCGTGTGCTCGTCGTCTACAGGTGCGAACGCCGCCATGACGCGCAGGT
>OLPQ01002189.1_pt1 | contig 11907 bp, 8 predicted proteins | sample 1672451 | NCBI WGS metagenome assembly OLPQ01 (sample SAMEA3136687, study PRJEB25190) | human gut metagenome | biome: human gut; feature: human-associated habitat; material: faeces | place: Austria | collected 2013
GGCCGTGATGGGCTGCGTGGTCAACGGCCCCGGCGAGGGACGCGAAGCGGATATCGGCATCTGCGGCGGCGGAAACGGCGCGGGTCTGCTGATTAAAAAGGGTCAGCCGCCGCAGAAAGTGACCGGCGATCTGGCGCAGATTTTGATTGACGAGATTCACAAAATGCTGTAAGGACGCCTGCCGTCACGGCTTCGGCATGTCACCTCCCTCTCAGAGGGAGGCTTTTGTGAGTTAAAAGAAGACAGAAAATGAGCAAATCCGACATTTTGTACAAGTTTTGATAACGGGCGCGCAATGCGCGCCCCTACAACGCTGCGGAAAAAAGCAGCCGCGTATTGCACTGCCGTGCCCGAAGGGGCGCGTCAGCGTTCGGATTTGAAATTTCAAAGGGGAAAGTCCAGAAAACTCAGTTTTCTGGCGGGGTTTGGGGCGGAGCCCCGACGGATGAGGTGACGTACAGTGGCACAGCAGTGGGAAGGCCTGCTCGAAGGCGCGGCGCAGGAGCTGAAGGGGCATTTGACCCTGGAGCGCGTGACGGCCAGCAAGGCGGGCGACGAGATCGCGGTCTTTTTCTCTTCGGATATGCTGGTGGAGGAAAAGCCGTTTCTGGCGGCGCAGCGCGCCATCCGGCGCAATTTCGCGCCGACACGGGTGAAGCTGATCATCCGCTCACCGCAGCTCGCGCAGGATTTTCTGAATGACCCGCAGAAGTATGCGCCGTTCATTCTGCGCTGCGTCAAGCGCCGCCATCCCTCCGGCGCGCCGTTTATGAACGACGCAAAGCTGGAATGTAAGGGTGATGTGCTCAGCGTGCTTGTGCCGCAGAACATCGCGCCGAAATTCCTCACACAGTCCGGCGTGGATCATTACATCGAGCAGCTGATCGAGAATGTGTTCGTGACGAAGGTACACGTCGTCTTTCAGGCGGTGAAGCTGCGCGAGGAGCAGCTGGAGGAGATTCGCCGCCGCCGCAAGGCCGAGGACGAGCAGGCCGTCGCACAGATGATTAAGACGCAGAGCGAGCAGGTCGCCGCGCAGGAGGCCAAGGCCGCCAAGGAAAAGCCGAAAGCCGTCTTCGGGCGGCCGATCACCGCCGAACCGCTGCCCATCAGCGAATTGACGGAGGAAGCCAGCAAGCTGACGATCTGCGGCGAGGTGCTGACGGTGGAGACGCGCGAGCTGCGCGGCGGCGAAATGCAGCTTCTCTCCTTCGCGCTGACGGATTACACGAACACCATCAAGTGCAAGGCGTTTTTGCGCTATAAACCCAGAAAGGGGCGCTTTGGCGGCACCTCGCAGGAGGAGGACGACCGCCCGCCGACGGAGGAAGAAAAGAAGGCGGTTGACGACGTGATTGCCGCTGTCAAGGAGGGCAAATGGTTCGCCGTTCGCGGCGATGTGAAGATGGACAGCTTCGAGCACGGCCTGGTGATGATGGTCAACGACATCGACGGGCGGGAGAAGCCCATGCGTCAGGACACGGCCGAGCGCAAGCGCATCGAGCTGCACATGCACACCAACATGAGCGAGATGGACGCGGTTTCCTCGGCCAGCGACCTGATTAAGCGCGCGGCGCAGTGGGGACACCCGGCCGTCGCCATCACGGATCACGGCGTCGTGCAGGCGTTTCCGGAAGCCTTCGGCGCGGCGAAGAAGAACAAGATCAAGCTCATTCCGGGCATGGAGGGCTATCTGACGGATGTGACCGTCGTGGTCAAGGACGGCGACGACCGGCCGCTGACAGACGATATCGTCGTGGTGGACTTTGAAACCACGGGGCTCAACCCGCGCAAATGCCGCATTATGGAGATCGGCGCGGTGCGCATCCGCAACGGACAGGTGGTGGAGGAATACAGCCGATTCGTCAACCCGATGGAGCCGATTCCGCAGGAGGTTTCCGAACTGACGCACATCACCGACGCGATGGTGGCCGACGCGAGCCCGGCGGAGGTCGAAATTCCGAAGCTGCTGGAATTCATCGGCGGGGCGGCGTTCGCGGCGCACAACGCGAAATTCGATTATTCCTTCCTGACGGAGGAATGTAACCGGCTGGGCATTGAAATCCACATGCCGGTGATCGACACGCTGGAATTTTCCCGCCGGATGTATCCCAGCCTCAAGAGCCACAGGCTCGGCGCGGTCTGCAAATCTCTGGGCATCAGCCTCAAAAACGCGCACAGAGCCGTGCACGACGCGCGCGCGACGGCGCACATGCTCAACCGCATGCTCGACACGGCCAGAGAGAAGGGCGTCACCCGGCTGAACGAAATCAATTCCGCGCTGACGGGCGGCGCCATCGGCGATTCGTACCACATCATTCTGCTGGCGGCCGAGCAGGAGGGCATGACCAACCTGAACAAGATCGTTTCGGAAGGCCACCTCAACTATTTCAGCCGCAAGCCGCACACGCCGCGCGAGATTTTGCAGAAATACCGAAAGGGCATCATCGTCGGCTCGGCCTGCGAGGCGGGCGAGCTGTTCCGCGCCGTTGCGGACGGCAAAAACGACACGGAGCTCAAGCGGATTGCGCGGTTCTACGACTACCTCGAAATTCAGCCGATCGGCAACAATGCGTTTATGCTGCGCGAGGGCATGGCGGAGGACGAGGAACAGCTTCGCGACTTTAACCGAAAAATCGTCTGGCTGGGCGAGGAGCTGGGCATTCCGGTCTGCGCGACGGGCGACGTGCACTTCCTCGACCCGAAGGACGGAAAATTCCGCGCGATCATTCAGGCGGCGCACGGCTTTAAGGACGCGGACAATCAGCCGCCGCTGTATTTCAAGACGACGCAGGAGATGCTCGAGGAATTCAGCTATCTGGGCAAGGCGAAAGCGGAAGAGGTCGTCATCGACAACCCGGCGAAGATCGCCGCGCGAATCGGCGAAATCGGCCTGTACCCGAAGCACCCGGAGGGCAAGGAGACGTTCCAGCCGTTCTGGCCGGACGCGGCGGACAACATCCGCAACCTCTGCGAAGAACAGATTCGCGAATGGTTTGGCGACAACCCGCCGGAAATCGTCGTGGCGCGCAAGGAAAAGGAGCTTTCCTCCATTCTGGGCTACGGCTACGGCACACTGTACAACATCGCGGAGAAGCTGGTCAAAAAATCGAACGCGGACGGCTATCTGGTCGGCTCGCGCGGCAGCGTCGGCTCGTCCTATGTGGCGCATCTGGTCGGCATATCGGAGGTCAACGCGCTGCCGCCGCACTATCGCTGCCCGAAATGCAAATGGTACACGTTCGATGTGGACAAGAGCAAATACAAGGTCGGCGTTGACCTGCCGCCGATGAAATGCCCGCAGTGCGGCGAGGAACTTTACCGCGACGGATTCGATATCCCGTTCGAGGTCTTCCTCGGGTTCAAGGGCGACAAGGTGCCGGATATCGACCTGAACTTCTCGGGCGTGTATCAGCCGCGTGCGCACGCCTACATCGAGGAGCTGTTCGGCAAGGGATACTGCTACCGCGCGGGAACCATCGGCACGCTGGCGGATAAGACGGCTTACGGCTACGTCAAGAAATACTGCGAGGAGCGGGAGCTGACGCTTTCGGAGGCGGAGATGAACCGGCTGGCGCTGGGCTGCGTCGGCGTGAAGCGCACGACGGGTCAGCACCCGGCGGGCATGGTCGTTCTGCCGAAGGAATACGAGATTCAGCAATTCGTCGCCATCCAGCATCCGGCCAACGACATGACCAGCCCGGTCATCACGACGCATTACGACTTCGGCTCGATGCACGACGTGCTGGTGAAGCTGGACGTTCTGGGGCACGACGACCCGACGATGATCCGCATGCTGATGGATTTGACGGGCGTTGACGCGCGCACCCTGCCGCTGACCGACCCGGACGTGATTTCGCTGTTCTCCGGCACGCAGGCGCTGGGGGTGACGCCCGAGCAGATCGGCTCCAAGACGGGCACATACGGCGTGCCGGAATTCGGCACGAAGTTCGTCCGCCAGATGCTGGAGGAGACGCACCCGACGACGATGGAGGAGCTGATCCGCATTTCCGGTCTGTCCCACGGAACGGACGTGTGGATCGGCAACGCGCAGGAGATCATCAAGGCGGGCATTGCGCCGCTGGCCTCGTGCATCTGCTGCCGCGACGATATTATGAACGCGCTCATCGACTACGGCGTTGCGCCGAAGATGTCGTTTGACACGATGGAATCCGTCCGAAAAGGGCGCGGGCTCAAGCCGGAGATGGAGGAAGCCATGATCGAGCACAATGTGCCGACATGGTTCATCGACTCCTGCAAGAAGATTAAATACATGTTCCCGAAGGGGCACGCGGTCGCCTACGTGACGATGGCGCTGCGCATCGCGTGGTACAAGGTGCACCGGCCGGCGGCGTATTACTGCGCGTATTACACCGTTCGGGCGGACTGCTTCGACGCGAGCATCCTCGGCGGAACGCAGGAAGCCATCCGCGCCCGCTATAAAGAGATGGAAGAAAACAGCAAGGATTTGACCCAGAAGGACAAGGATCTGATGATCATCATGGAGCTGGTGATCGAAATGCTCTGCCGCGGCATCAAGCTGGCGCCGGTCGATCTGTATAAGAGCGACGCGACGAAGTTTCAGGTGGTGGACGAGAAGACGATCCGCATGCCCTTCAACGCCCTGCCCGGGCTGGGCGAGGCCGCCGCGCAGAGCATCGTGGATGCGCGCGAGCAGTCGCCGTTCATTTCCATCGAGGATTTGCGCAACCGCACGAAAATTTCCGCATCGCTGATTGATTTGCTGCGCGAGGGCGGCTGTCTGGGCGGCCTGCCGGAAAGCAACCAGACGACGCTGTTCTCGTTCTGATTTCGCCCAAAAACGGAATAAATCTTATGTTATAAATGCGAATTTCGACGGAATAGCTGACAAACCATGTATAGAGGGTTGTTTTTTTGAAAAAGCGGTGATATAATAACCGCATAAGATGGCGGCGCAGGGAGTTTTGTACCCTGCGGGTGGATGCGAAAGAGTGGGAGAAGCGCCCACTCTTTCTATCTGCCGCAGCCGCTTGAGCGAATTTTTTGAGTGACTTTGGGAGTGTGTGAATGGCACAAAGCGATTTGACCCGTGTGATTGAGCCGGCCTGCCAGAAGCTTGCCGAGCAGCATGGCTTTGAGCTGGTGGATGTGGAGCTTGTGCGCGAAGGCGCGAGCCGTTATCTGCGGATTTATATTGACAAACCCGACGGTATTACCTTGAACGATTGCGAAACGTATCACCGCGCTGTGACCCCGCTGGTCGAGCGCGTGGATTACGATTTCCTTGAGGTATGCTCGCCGGGTCTTGATCGTCCGCTGAAAAAGCAGAAGGATTTTGACAAGCATGCGGGCGAAACGGTGGAAATCCACCTGTTCCGCCCGGTGGAGCGGCGCAAGCAGTTTGAGGGCGAGCTGGTTGGCCTGACGGACGGCGAAATCGTCATCCGCGACGGGGAAAACGAGCTGCGCTTCAAGCAGAAGGACGTTTCGCTGTGCAAGCCCCTGGTGATCATCACCGAGGACGACATCGCAATGGACGAGGAGATGAGCGACGATGAGAAAAACGACTCAGAAGGAAGATAAGCGTCAGGGCATGGACAAAAACGAGAATCGTGAGATGATCGAAGCCGTCGCGGCGCTGGCCAAGGAAAAAAACATCAGCAAGGAGCTGCTCTTTTCTGCGATTGAAGAGGCACTGAAGAGCGCTTATAAAAATAATTTCAGCAAGGAATACGGCATGCCGCCCTCCAACGCGAACGTGCGCGTGGAGCTGAACCGGGAGACCGGCGCGGTTCGCCTGTACGCCCGCAAGACGGTCGAGCGCTGGCCCACCGACGAGGCGACCGAGATTTCCATCGAGGAAGCGCAGGCGATTCAGCCCAGCTACCAGCAGGATGATATCGTCGAGGTCGAGGTCACGCCGGATAACTTCCGCCGCGTCGCCGCGCAGACGGCCAAGCAGGTCATCGTGCAGAAGATCCGCGAGGCCGAGCGCGGCAAGGTCTACGACGACTTCATCGAGAAGGAAAACGAGATTCTGACCGCGATCGTGCACAGCGTCGATCCCGAAACGAAGGATGTTTACGTCGAGCTGGGCAAGACCGAGGGCGTGCTCGAGCCGAGCCAGCAGATGGCCAGCGACGTGTACGCGCCGGGCGAACGCTTTAAGGTTTACGTGCTGGAGGTCGTCGCGGATCGCCGTCTGGCGCGTCCGGGTGCAAAGCACGGCCCGCAGGTGAGCGTATCGCGCATCCATCCGGGCCTGGTGAAGCGCCTGTTCGAGCTGGAGGTGCCGGAGATTCAGAGCGGCATTGTGCAGATCAAGTCCATCTCCCGCGAGGCGGGCAGCCGCACGAAGATGGCGGTGCATTCCACCGACCCGATGATCGACCCGGTAGGCTCCTGCGTCGGCCCGCGCGGCCAGCGCGTGGATCGCGTGGTGACCGAGCTGCGCGGCGAGAAGATCGACATCATCAAGTGGTCGGCCGACCCGGCGGAGTTCGTCGCCAACGCGCTGAACCCGGCGCACGTGGTGAATGTGTTCGTCAACGAGCAGGAAAAGGCCTGCCGCGTGGTCGTGCCGGACAATCAGCTCTCGCTGGCCATCGGCAAGGAAGGCCAGAACGCCCGCCTCGCCGCGCGCCTGACGAGCTGGAAGATCGACATCAAGAGCCAGAGCCAGGTTGATGAGCAGGTTGAGGCCGAGGCCGGCGAAGCGCCGACGGTCGAAGGCGACGCCGAGTAAAAGCGGGGTGCGCCAATGAAGACACGCAAAATTCCCATGCGCATGTGCGTGGGCTGCCGCGAGATGAAGGAGAAAAAGGCGCTGCTGCGCATCGTTCGCAGCGCGCAGGGCGAGATCAGCTTTGACAGAATCGGCAAGGCTCCGGGTCGCGGCGCATATATTTGCAAATCGAAGGACTGCCTGACGAAGGCGGTTCGCCAGCGGCAGCTTGACCGCGCGCTGGAAGCGAAGATCGACGAGGCCGTGCTGAACCAACTGATGGAGGAAATTGATGCAGATTGAGCGCGACGCTTTCTACGCGATGCTGGGCATCGCCATGCGCGCGGGGCAGCTGAGCCTCGGCGAGAGCGGCGTGCTCAAGGCGATTTCATCCGGAGCGGCTTTGTTTATGATTCTGGATGCGGGCGCATCCGACAATACGAAGAAGAAATTCCGAGATTCCTGCGCGTTTTATCAGGTTCCGCTTTATGAAACGACGCCGGACAGACTGGGCAGCGCCATCGGCAAGCCGGGACGCATGAGCGCCGCGATTGCGCGGGGCTCGCTGGGCGGCAAGCTGCTGGCTTTGGCCAAGGAGGAGGAGACGGGCGACGCGCCGTCTCAGGGAAGATAACCACACGACAGTGACGCAATTTGCGGGGGTGCAAGGGCAGAATGTCCAAAATGAAGGTTCAAGACGCAACAAAGGAACTCAGCCGCCGGGCGGCGAAGCTGCTGGGAGACGTAACGGGAGTTCGTACCGCAGCGGAGAAGACGCTCGCCGAGCTGCGCAAGATTGAAAACGGCTTTACGCAGCAGCAGGAGGCCGAGCGCGAGGAGAAGCGCCGCGAGGAACAGCAGAAGGCGCTCAGCTCGCAGAGCAAGGCATGGACGATGCCCGATGACGTGCCGGTGGAGAAGGCCGAGGAGAAAGCCCCGGTTGAGGCGGCCAAGCCGCAGCCGGAAGCGAAGCCCGCTCCGGCGGCGCGCCCCCAGCAGAGCGGCAATGCGCCGCGCCCGCAGGGCGGCAGCTTCACGCCGCGCGGGGATCGTCCGCAGGGCGGCAATTTCGCGCCGCGCGGGGATCGTCCGCAGGGCGGCGCCCGTCCGGCAGGCGGCATGGGCGGCGCTCGTCCGATGGGCGGCAACCGTCCGCAGCGCGGGCCGAAGGGGCCGGAGCTGATGCCCACGGTCGAGAAGGAGCGCGTTTCCAACTACGACCCGAACAAGAAGATGCGCCAGCGTCAGCATGACCCGGAGCATCAGCCGGTGAAGAACCGCAAGCAGCTTGCGCGCGATACGGGCTACGGCATGGATGACGACGTGGTGCGCGGCCGCCGCAAGAAGGGACGTCAGCTCTCTGCGCAGCAGATGATGGCCCCGATCAAGATCGAGACGGCCTACATGACCGCCGAGACCATCACCGTCCGCGATTTGACCGAGCGCATCGGCAAGCCGGCGGGCGAGATCATCAAGAAGCTGATGCTGCTGGGCATCATGGCGACGATCAATCAGGAGCTGGATTTCGATACCGCGTCTCTGGTGGCTTCCGAATTCGGCGTGACGCTGGAAATGAAGCTCGACAAGACCGCCGAGGACGCGCTCTCCGCCGAGAACGTGGAGGACAGCGAGGAAGAGCTGGTCACGCGCCCGCCGGTCGTCACGATCATGGGTCACGTCGATCACGGCAAAACGTCGCTGCTTGACTATATCCGCAAGGCGAAGGTGGCCGTGGGCGAGGCCGGCGGCATCACCCAGCACATCGGTGCGTACATCGCCAAGGTGGGCGATCGCCAGATCACCTTCCTGGATACGCCGGGTCACGAGGCCTTTACGGCGATGCGCGCCCGCGGCACGCAGGCGACCGATATCGCGATTCTGGTCGTTGCGGCGGACGACGGCGTGATGCCGCAGACCATCGAATCCATCAACCACGCGAAGGCGGCGAAGTGCCCGATCATCGTGGCGATCAACAAGATCGACAAGCCGGGCGCGGATCCGGACGCGGTGAAGCAGGAGCTGACCCGCTACGAGCTGGTGCCGGAGGAGTGGGGCGGCGACACCATCATGGTGAACGTCTCCGCCAAGACCGGCGAGGGCGTCGATGATCTGCTTGAAAACGTGCTGCTGCTGGCCGACATGCTGGAACTGAAGGCCAACCCGAACCGCAAGGCGCGCGGCGTCATCATCGAGGCGAAGCTGGATCATTCCCGCGGCGCTGTCGCGACGGCGCTGGTGCAGAACGGTACGCTGCACGTGGGCGACATGGTGGTTGCGGGCAATGCCTTTGGCCGCATCCGCGCGATGGTTTCCAGCCGCGGCGAGCGCGTCAAGCACGCGACCCCGTCCACGCCGGTGGAGATCATCGGCTTCGGCGGCGTGCCGGAGGCGGGCGACGAGTTCATGGCGGTGGCCGACGAGAAGCTGGCGCGTCAGGTCGTCGAGGAGCGTGCCGCGAAGGCGCGCGCGTCGATGGTCAAGAACAGCTCCGCGTCCACGCTCGAGGAGCTTTACAGCAAGCTCGAACAGGGCGAGGTCAAGGATCTCAACATCATCATCAAGGCCGACGTTCAGGGCTCCGTCGAGGCGGTCAAGCAGTCGCTTGAAAAGCTCTCCAACGCCGAGGTGCGTGTGCGCACGATCCACAGCGGCGTGGGCGCGATCACCGAGAACGACGTGATGCTGGCCGGCATCGACGGTGCGATCATCATCGGCTTCAACGTCCGTCCGGACGCGAAGGCGCGCGACGCCGCGAACCGCGACGGTATCGACATCCGCTATTACCGCGTGATCTATCAGGCCATCGAGGATATCGAAAAGGCCATGAAGGGCATGCTCACGCCGGAATTCCGCGAGAACGTCATCGGTCACGCGGAGGTGCGCAACGTGTTCAAGATCACGGGCGTGGGCATTGTCGCTGGTTCTTACGTCACCGACGGCAAGCTCCAGCGCAACGCGCAGGTTCGCCTGCTCCGCGACAACGTGGTGGTTTACGAGGGCAAGCTCTCCTCGCTCCAGCGCTTCAAGGACGCGGTCAAGGAAGTGGCCGACGGCTACGAGTGCGGCGTCTGCCTGGAAAACTACACGGATATCAAGGAAGGCGACGTCATCGAGTGCTTCGTGATGGAGGAAATCCCGAGGTAATCGGTTTTCAAGGTCAACAGGCGCGGCCCGGTTGCATGCTTTGCCGCCGGGCCGCCTTTTTTAGAGCAAGGAATAAAAAAATATGGCAAATCAACAATTTGAGCGTACAGACCGCATTGCCAGCGAAATCATGCGCGAAACGGAGAAGATCATCCGCGAGGATGTTTCCGACCCGCGGACGGACTGCATGTTTTCCATCACACATGTGGATGTGACGCGCGACCTTCGGTATGCGAAGGTCTATGTGAGCGTATACGAAGAGGAAAAGCGCGCGCCGATGATGAAGGCGCTCAAGACGGCGGCGGGCTTTATCCGCCACAATCTGGGGCGGCGCGTGCAGCTTCGCTATACGCCGGAGCTGATTTTTGAACTGGACACGACGATTGAATACGGCGTGCATATCGCGAGCCTGATCAATCAGGTGAGAAAGACGGAGGAGAGTCGATCCGATGACGCAGGAGAAGCGGGAATTTGAGGATTGGCTGAGCTGCGCCCGTCAGGCGAAGCGCGTGGCGCTGCTGGCCCATATTTCCCCGGACGGGGATACCGTGGGTTCTACGCTGGCGCTTCGCCTTGCTTTTTTGGCGCTGGGCAAGCAGGCTGATGTGATTTGCGACGGCGATATGCCGGATAGCCTGAAATATCTGCCGGGCAGCGAGACCATGCTGCACCCGGAAAATGTGAACGGCGCGGATTATGACACGGCGATTGCCGTGGACGTGAGCGACCGCTCGCTGCTGGGCAAGAGCGAGGCCGTGTTTGACGCGGCGGGTTTCCGCATGGTGATCGACCACCACGCGACGAACCCGGCTTTCGGCCAGGCGAATTTCATCCGCAGGGGCGAATCGGCCTGCTGCCTGCTGGCATACGAGGCGATTCTGGGGCTTGGCGTGGAGATGACGAAGGACATGGGGACATGCCTGCTGACGGGCATGAGCACCGACACCGGCCATTTTCAATACCCGGCGACCTCTCCGGCGACGCTGATTGCGGCGGGCGAGCTGCTCAAGCTGGGCGTGGATATCTCCGCGATGACGCGCAGGCTGTATCGCACCCAGCCGATGAACCGCGTGAAGCTGACCCGCATTGCCTACAACAAGCTACGGTTTATGTTCGATCAGCAGGTGGGCGTGATTGATTTTGACAAGCACGACTTTGAGGAAACCGGCTGCACGTTCGGACAGGCGGACGGCTTGGTCAACAAGGCGCTGGAAGTGGAAGGCGTTCGCATGGCGGTGCTGGCTTCCGAGCGCGAGGACGGAATCAAGATGTCGCTGCGCGCGGTCGAGCCGGACACGGTGAACGATATCGCCGTGCTTTTCGGCGGCGGCGGCCACGCGCAGGCGGCGGGCTGCACGATTCACGCGCCGCTTCAGGAGGCACTGGATCAGATGCTGGCCGCGATGAAAGACAAGCTGGATAAGACCCCACGGCCGGAGAAACGCGCATGAACGGGTTTCTCTGTGTGCTCAAGCCGCCGGGAATGACCTCGAGCGACGTGGTGGTTCGTGTTCGGCGCAAGCTGGGCAGGGGCGTGAAGGTCGGCCACGCGGGGACACTTGACCCGGAGGCTTCCGGCGTGCTGCCGCTGATGATCGGGCGCGCGGCGCGGCTGTTTGATTATCTGGTCGAAAAGGAAAAGACATACGTTGCGCAGCTCAAACCCGGCTATGCGACCGATACGCAGGACGCGCATGGGGCGATTATCGCGGGCGAGGGCGCGCATGCGACACGGGCGCAGCTGGAAGCGGTTTTGCCGCGGTTTATCGGTGAAATTGCGCAGATTCCGCCGATGTATTCGGCGCTCAAGCGGGACGGGCAGAAGCTCTGCGATCTGGCGCGGCAGGGGATCGACGTGAAGGTTGAGCCGCGGCCGACGCAGGTGTACGCCATCCAGGTGCTGCACGAAAACGCGGACGGCAGCTTCATGCTGCAAATCCGCTGCGGGCGCGGAACGTACATCCGGACGCTATGCCATGATATTGGCGAGGCGCTGGGCACGAAGGCGCACATGGGCATGCTGCTGCGCGCGCAGACGGGCATGTTTACGCTGGACG